>Ga0302323_100000432_pt1 | contig 33175 bp, 29 predicted proteins | sample Fen_T0_3_FD_201950 | JGI IMG/M metagenome (GOLD analysis project Ga0302323, IMG submission 201950) | Peat permafrost microbial communities from Stordalen Mire near Abisko, Sweden - Fen_T0_3 | ecosystem: Environmental > Terrestrial > Soil > Wetlands > Permafrost | place: Sweden: Abisko...
GCGTCGAGATCCTTGTAGGTGACGTGCGCCTCCGCGCCACGGATTCCAGCGATGCCAGCGAGCGGGACCAGCGCGGTGAACGCTGCGATACAGGGGGGGTTCATGGGTTCGAGCTCCGAGGGTCAAAAACGGCGGGACAGAGCCTCTCCGTCGAGGGTTGACCAAGACGCGATCCACGGAAGAGGATGCCCCAAGAGTCGGCGCCGTGACCGAACGTAGGGCAACGGCGATCGCCTTCGAGATCAGCGCACTTTGAGCCGCACGGTGCCGGAATAGAATCCGGAGGCGCCGCAGGCCACGCCGTCCGCCGGGCTGGTGCAGTTGGCGCCGCTCGCGGCGATCGTATACTTGCCGGCGCGGAGGTGCAGGGTCACCGACTCGGCGTGCCCCGGCCCGAAGTAATTCTGGTGCGTGAGGAACTTGATCGTGGCCCAGTTGCCATTCGCGGGCTCACCCGGCACGGCGTCTTCATTTGCCATGCTGAAGTCGTTGAGCGCGTTGAACTGGCCCGTGAACGGGTGGATCGGGTTCCCGGTCGCGTCGAGTCCGCCGGTCTGCGAATAATGCAGCGTGTCTCGAAAGCGGTCGAGCGGTTTGTAGTGGTGATGGGGCGACGGCGCCGTGTCGGTCGGTGACGCGACGGGCAGAAACGTCACTTCGTCGACCGGATTGAGCGGATCGAACGGCTCGTCATCGTGCGCGAGATCGGGCAACCACCCCTCGTAGAGGCTGAACGCGGGATCGAGCGGCGACGCGTTGGCCGTGGCATCATCGGCGAACGTGATGGTCACGTCCGACGCGCGCTTGAGCTCGAACACGTAGAAGTTGCCGCCATCGAGCTCATGGCTATCGCCCAGGGTCGGCACGGTGCCGCTCAGCCAGCCGAACGGCGTGAACGCCCCATCGGTGAACGCGACGCTGCCATCGGGGAGCACCGTCGGCGTGAAGCTGTTCACGTTGGTCGGGTCGTCAGGATCACCACACACCGTCGTGGTCGCAGGATTGCTGAGTACGACGTTGCAGACGTGGGCGAATGCGTATTGTGGAGCCAGCGCGCCGCCGAGCAGGCCCGCGCCGAGAACAAGATTCCTGTTCACCGAGTCATCTCCGTGTTTGGGAACGCGAAACAGCGATACGCGTTCTATACGCGATCGGCGCTCGAACCCAGATGTGGTAATTTTTCGCACGGGCCCTGCGGTGGTTGCCGGGACCCGAGCCAGCTGCGAAGTTCGACCGCATGATCGGGTCTCCCCGGTATTTGATAGGGCGCGCCGCCACCCTGCTGTCGGTGCTCGTCGCTTGCGGCGACGGCAACCCGCAGCACGCGCAGGTCGACCTGGTGCAAGTCAAGACCCTGGCCGGGACACCGGGCACCTGTGACTTCGCGGACGGCGTCGCGAGCGCCGCGCGCTTCAACATTCCCAGCGGAGTCGCCGTGAACCGTAGCGGCGACATCTTCGTCGCCGACTTCCAGAACTTCCGGATCCGCCAGGTCAGTCAGACTGGCACCGTCACCACGTTCGCCGGCAGCGCAGCCACCGCCGGACGGATCCTCGATGGCGCCGGCGCTGCCGCCGGGTTTGCCTACCCATCGGCGCTCGCGTTCGACGCCGCTGATAACCTCTACGTCTTCGACCACTGCGCCGTGCGCAAGATCGATCCTGCGGCGCAGGTCACCACGTTGGCCGGGAGCGTGAACCAGGGCGGCACCCTGGCCTGTGGCAACGTCGATAGTACGACCGGCGCCGAGGCTCGGTTCGACGATGGCGGCTACGGCGGGGGCATCGCGGTGGACGCACACGGCACCGTGTACGTGGCCGACTACGGCAACGCTGCCATCCGGACGATCGCGCCCTCGGGGACGGTCGCCACGCTCGCCGGTGGCGCAGGAGCCGGCTACGCGGACGGCGCAGGCGGTGCCGCGCGCTTCGATGGACCTGCCGGCGTGGCGGTCGACGCAGCCGGGATCGTGTACGTCGCCGATCTCGAGAACAATCGGATCCGGCGGGTGTCACCGACGGGCGACACCACGACCCTGGCGGGGACCGGCGAGGCGGTCTCCAGGGATGGCAACGGCGCGTCCGCCGCGCTGTTCAAGCCCTGGGGCGTCGCGTTCGACGCATCCGGCAACCTGTTCGTCACCGAGAATCGAGGCAACCGGATCCGCAAGGTGACCGCCCAGGGGGACGTGACGACCTTCGCGGGCGCCGGGTTCTCCGGCACCAAGGATGGACCGCTGCTGACCGCGACGTTCTTCGCTCCGGGCCAGCTGGCCTTTGACCCCGAAGGCAATCTCTACGTCGTTGATCAGGCGAGCTGTGTGCTACGCGCAGCGACGCCGTGAGGAAGCTATGTCGACCATGATTCGATCCATGATGCTCGCGGTCGGTGTCCTGGGATGCGGCACCGACACCAGCGAACCGCCGGCCGGGACGCCGTGCCGCGACGAGCCCGCGTTCGATCCAGCGCTGACGAGCTCGTCCGCGACCTCGCTGAGCCACGCCGCCGGGCAGAGTTGCCTCGGTTGCCACAGCGAGGGTGGCAGCGCGCGGACGGCGTTCTTGGCGGCCGGGACGATCTACCGCTCTGGTGACTCCAGGGTCGTCGCGCAAGCCGGCAATACCATCCACAATGTCGGCGAGACCACGCTCACGGTGGACGCCTGCGGAAATATCTATGCCACTACCTCGTTCCTCAACGGCGCGTTGAGCGCATCGCAGCCGCAGGCTGGCTCCTTCACGATGACCATCTCGACCAACCAGCCGACCAAGAAGATGGGCGGCTGCAACGCCGCCGGCTGCCATGACTTCACGGAGGCGTGGGGAGTCCACTTCTGAGTCCTCGACGACCCGCGCGTGCGCGCCGGCGCGCCGCCAGACCTGCGATGCCCACGGCGATCGCCATCAGCGACGACGTCCCTGCGCCGTCATCGGCGCTGCACCCGCCGCTCGAGATCGGGCTGCACGTGCCCGCGCGGCAGGCCTGCCCAGCTCCGCAGCTGGTACCGTCCGGCGCATCACGGGCCCGATCGCACGTGGCGCCGGTGTGCGTCGCGTCGCAGACCGTCGCGTAGATCTCGCATGCATCGGGTGCTGCCGGAACACACGTGGAGCCATCGATGCACGCCGCGACGCAGGCGCTCGCGCTGCACACCAAGCCGGTGCCACAGGCGGCACCATCGTCGAGCGGCGCGTGCGTGATCGCCCCGGTGTCCGGGTCGCAGCGATCCAGGGTGCACGGGTCACCGTCGTCGACATCTACGCACACCGGCTCCTGGCTGTAGCTGACCGTGCCGTACAGGCGCGGGAGCGTACAGTCGCCCGTGCTATCGGAGCACGCTTCACCGCCCGCGGCGATGAAGTAGTCGCCAGGGCCGAGCACGACGACCAAGGTCTCGCCCGTGCCCGCCACCTGCGACGAGGTGCCATCGACGTGGATCCCGTGGTCGTTGCCGGTGAACGGCGTCGCGCTCACCGAGGCGACGTAGCTTACCTGCGACCAGTCGCCATCCGCGTTCGCCATGCTCCAGCTCGCGAACGCATCGAACTGGCCCACGTAGCCTGCGAGCGGCGAGCACAGATCGGCGTCAAGTCCCGATAATGTCGTGTACAAGAGCGTATCCCGATACCCGTCGTGCACGAGGTAGGTGTACGGCGCTGCGTGGCTGTCCTTGGGGGAGGCCGCCGCGCAGAACGTGGTTTCGTCGAATGGATTGAGCGGATCCATGGCGGTGTCGTCGTGCGCCTGGTCCGGCAGCAGCCCACGGTAGACGCTGAACGCCGGATCGAGGCCATCCTCGCCCTGCACCAACGTGATCGTGACGCGCGCGGTGGCGGCGAGGTGAAACTTCCAGAACTCGGCGTTGGTGGTCAGCGCGTGGGAGTCGCCGAGCGTCGGCTCGGTGCCCTTGCGCCAGCCATACCTGGTGAACGCGTTGCTGCTCTGACAACCGCTCGCCCTACCCGCGCATGGATCCGCCATGGGCGCGCCGTTGAACGTGGTCGTGACCAGGGTGGGGGCCGCGTCGAGATCGCGATAGGTGACGTGCGCGTTCGCCGGGCTGGTGAACGCCACCGTCGTCGCGGACGACAGCACGGCGGCGCAGAAGCGAATGTGACTACCCATGCGTGACTCCCGATGTACCCGCCTGACGGCGACCCTCGATGGTTCGGTTCCCGCTCACCTGCGCGCCGCCTGGCGCCGCCTGCGCCTGACACCGAGCCCCGCCAGCACCACGCCACCGAGCATCCACGGCTCGGCGCCGCCGCTCGCCGAAGCGCTGCAGCCCCCACCGTGCCCCGCCCCGGGAGCGAGCGCACCACCGCCCTCGCCGGCACCGCCATCGCCCGCTTCGACGCCCGCGTCCACGGGTGCCTCGGTTCCGGCGTCGGGGCCACCGGGCGCGGACCCGATCGAGTAGGAGACAGTTCCGTAGAGCCGAGGGCTGGTACATGTCGTGACAGCGGCCGAGCATGCCTCGCCGCCGGCCGCGATCGTGTAATCACCCGGAGGCAGGGTGATCGTCAGCGTCTCGCCGCTGCCCGCGATTGCCAGATGATTGCCGTCCACGTGGCTGCCCTGGTCGTTGCCAGTGAACGCGGTTGCGCTCACCGAGGCCACGTAGTGAATCTCGCTCCAGTCGCCGGCAAAGTTGCCGAGGCTCCAGCTGGCAAACGCGTCGAACTGCCCCAGATACGGGTTGAGCGGCCGGCAGCCCGAGACGCCACCCGTGGTCGAACCGGCTTGCGTGTCGCGAAATCCGTCGTGCGGAAGATAGGTGTACGGGGGCTCGTGGTCATCGACGGGAGACGGCGCGCCGCAGCCGTTGACGTCCCCGGGGTTGAGCGGATCGACCGGCGTATCGTCGTGCCCCATGTCCGGCAAGAGGCCGCTGTACAGGCTGATCGCGGGATCGAGACCCGCCTGGACTTGCGTGAAGGTGATGACGACCGGAGACGTCTGATCGAGATGAAACTTCCAGAACTCGGCGTTGACCGTGAGCAGATGCGAGTCGCTGAGCTGCGGCTCGGTGCCCTTGATCCAGCCAAAGCGCGTGAACGCATTGCTGCTCTGGCACCCCTTCGCCTTCCCCGCGCACGGGTCGTCGATCGGACTGCCGCTGAACGTGGTCGTGACGAGAGCCGGGGGTTGATCGAGGTCGTGGTACTGAACGTGCGCGAACGCGAGCGTCGAGGTCGCCGTCGTGCAACCGACCGCGACCGCGAGCCGAGCCTGGGCAGAAGTCCGCGGCCGTGGCCAGATATGACGCCTCACGCGTCGCGACGCTAGCACCTACCCTCACCCGCGCAGGTGCGAAGAATTTTCGCACCCGGTCGCTCCTCACCGTTCCCCTGCGCAAACCGACCGCAGCGTCGCGCTCCGCGGCCGCGCTATCCCTGCGCATGCGCGCTCGTCTACCTCGATCGATACCGGCTCTCGCGATCCTCTGGCTCGCCGTCGTGGCCGCGTGCACCCCGCACGATGACCCGACGAGCCGAGCGCGTGACCTCGAGCGCCGGATCCTGGCGCCCTGCTGCTTCCGGCAGACCCTCGAAGATCACGACTCGGACATCGCCCACAAGCTGCGGGCCGAGATCGAGCGCCGGACCGCGGTGGGCGAATCCTCGGACGTGATCGAGGACGACCTGGTGCGTCGCTACGGTGAAGACGTTCGCGCGATGCCGCGCGGTCTCGATCCGCGCGCGCTGCTCGGCATCGCGGTCGCCGTCGTCCTGGGGCTCGGCGCCCTCGTGATCCGTCGCTTCGTGCGCGCACGCCCGACCGTCGAAGCCCGGGCCACGTCGCCGGCCGGAGACGACCGCGACCTCGAGTACCAGGAACGGCTCGACGACGAGCTCGACCTGGTCGATTGAACAGCCAGGCGGCGTCTCCGCGATCTTGCGCCGCCAGGGACGCCATCGATCACGGCCGGCGGCGGGGCAGCGCGGTGAACCGCAAGCGATAGCGCCCGGCCTCCGTGACGAGCTCGGCGGGTGCTCCGTAGGTCTCTGTCAGGTGCTGCGACGACAGCGCGCCTGCCACGGGACCTGCCGCCACGACGCGGCCGGACGCGAGGAGGAGCGCATGCGTGACCCAGCCAGCGAGCTCCTCGACGTGATGAGTCACCTGGACGATCGTCGGCGCGTCGGGCAGCGCGGCGAGCCGGCCCAGATCGTCGAGCAGGTGCTCGCGCGCCAGCGGGTCGAGTCCTGCGCATGGCTCGTCGAGGATGAGCAGGGCCGGCCGGTGCACCAGGGCTCGCGCGATCATCACGCGTTGCCGTTCGCCCTGCGACAGGACGCTGATCGAGCGGGTCGCGAGCCGGCCGGCGCCGAGGTCGTCGAGCGCGCGCCGCGCCTGGGCGAGCTCACCGTCGCCGAGCGGTCGCCACAGCCCCACCGACGCGTCGAAGCCCGAGACCACCGCCGAGACCGCGTCTCCGTGCGCGGAGAACCGGTCACCGAGGCTCGCGCTGACAAACCCGATCCGCTTGCGGAGCTCCCTCAGATCGACCCGACCAAACCGCGCGCCCAGCACCTCCACGCTGCCGCGGCTCGGCCACTCCTCGCCGGCGAGGATGCGCACCAGGGTCGTCTTGCCCGAGCCGTTCGCCCCGAGGATCGCCCAGCGCTGCCCGCGTTCGATGGTGAGCTGCACGTCGCGCAGGATCTCGATCCCATCGCGTTCGAACAGCTCGACGGACAGGCTGGCGATCGGCGGAGCTATCATTCTCATGGGCGTCGAACATACACGGCATGCCGGGGCGACAGCGGCTCTCCGGATCACGCCCGCCGAGGCCAGCTGCGGCGCCGTCCTCAGCGCCGCTCGCGCTCACCGGGGTCCGGCGCTGCGCCCACCGATCGGCGGAGCGCGAAGACGCCGACCGGGCGCGGTGGCGGCGTGACCCCGACCGTCCACTTCGTGAGCGACACTCGCCAACCATCGCGCTCCATCGCCTCGAGCAGCCCGAGCGCGGCCGCGCGGTACGGATCGCCGATCAGCACCTCGGCCGCGTTGCGCTCGAAGATCGCGCGCAGCGGGGCGTGCAGGTCGGGCGCATAGAGGATGTCGGCGCCGATCACGAGGTCGTACGGCGTGGCGTCCGTCCACGCGGTCCAGTCCGCCGTGCGGTGCTCGACCGCGATCCCGTTGCGCTCCGCGTTGCGCCGGGCGAGGTGGAGCGCGAGCGACTGGATGTCGGTCTGCACGACATGCGCGCCGCGGGCCGCGGCGACGATGCCGGGCAAGCCCGTCCCGGCGCCGAGCTCGAGCACCCGCATCCCGCGCAGCTCGCGCGTCGCGAGCTCGTGCGCGAGCGCGAGCGCCGCTGGCCACAGCACGCTGCCATAGGGGAGCCGGACGTCGACCTCGCCGCGCAGGAACTGATTCTCCTGCGCGCGCGAGATGATCGCGCCCGCGTGCAGGATGCGCCAGGTGCGGCCCGCGAGCTCGAGCTCGACCTCCTCGAGGGCAAGCTCGCCGTGCGTGGTGGAGACGGTCGGCATGCGCGCATCGTAGCGCGCCCCTCACCTTCGACGCGCCCGATGCGTCAATCGACCAGACGCGGCGATGACACCGACGGCATCGCCGCGGCGGCGCGCTGCGAACGAAACGCTTCCACCATCGCCGTGACGCCGGTCTCGAGGGTCGGGAACCGCAGCGAGAACCCGGTTCGAGCCAGGCCTTCGGATTCGACACGTGCATCCGCGCTCATCAACTCCACGGCACCGGCGCCCGCCACCAGCCCCACGAGCCACGCGGGCAGATGCCGCGGCCGGCGGGCGCCGAGCGCGCGCGCGGTGGTCTCGAAGAACGCGCTCGACGTGCTGCCGCACGGGTGCGCGACCACGAAGCCTCGCCCGATGCTGCGCGTGCCGAGCCCCGCGATGTGGACGAGCGCGCGCGCGGCGTCCTCGACATAGATGAGCGGTAGCCGGTTGTTGCCCCTGCCGATGATGGGAAACGAGCCCGCCTCGATCCCGGGGAGGATCGCCGTGGCGAAGGCTTTGCCGGCGCCGTAGACCGTGCCGAGATAGACCGACGCGAACGGAAGCCCCGAGCTCGCCAGCACCTCGTACGCCGGCGCGCCGATCCGTCCGGCTCCGACCAGGCGCGTCCGCCGGGCCGACGTGTCGCGCATCACACCGTCGGTGGCCGCCAGCTCGTCACATCCCCCGACGTAGATGTAGGTCGGGCGGCGGTCCGCGGGCAGCGCGGCGATCGCGCCGCACACCGCGCGGGTCACGGCAGCGCGCTCGCGCGCGACCCTGCGGAGCACGCGGCGCGTGATCCGGCTGGGGAACGCCGGCTGGATCAGGTCGATGACGACGTCCACGTTCATCAGCGCGGCTTGCCATTCCTGCGGACGCGCGGCGTCGCCAATGCAAGCCTGCGCGCCCAGCGCACGGAGCCGCTCCGCCGCGGCCTGGTTGCGGACCAGGCCGACCACCGGCCGGTTCGCCGCGACGGCTTCTGCGATGGTGGTCGTGCCCAAGTAGCCACCGGCGCCCAGCACAAGGATCGTTGGTTCGTTCGCCATGCCCTAGTGATGCGCGGTTCCTCGCAGCTGGACAAGGCCCCACGTGCAAGGTAGGTTTGCATTGATGCATGGCAGCGACCTGGTGTGGGACGACGTCCGGCTGTTCCTGGCGCTCGCCCGCGGTCGCAAGCTCGGCGCGGCCGCGAAGGTGCTGGCGCTCGACGCCTCGACGATGAGCCGGCGGCTCGCGGCGCTCGAGCAGCGCTGCGGCGCCCGGCTGTTCGAGCGCACGCGCGATGGGCTGGTTCCCACCGCCGCGGGCCAGCGCCTCGTCACGCCGGCGGAGGACACCGAGGGGTCGGTGATGCGGTTCTTCCAGCAGGTGCGCCCGGTCGAGACCGCCATCGAGGGCACCGTCCGGATCACGGCTCCGCCGGGCGTCGTCGAGCTCCTGGTCATCCCCGCCTGCGCGGCGCTGATGCGCCGCTACCCCAAGCTTCGGTTCGAGCTCGACGGCAACGAAGCCGTTGCCAGCCTGATTCACCGAGAGGCCGACGTCGCCGTGCGGCTCCAGCGACCGACCGGAGAAGGCCTGGTGATCCGGCGGGTCGGATCGAGCCCCTACGCGATCGTCGCGTCGGCGACCCTGGCGGCGTCGCTCGATCCGCTGGAGTCGCTGGACGACGCGCCCTGGATCGCGTGGGACACGGCGCACGCCGCCGCTCCCTCGGAGCGCTGGCGCGCGGCGCACGTGAAGGTCGAGCCGCGCGTCCGGGCGAGCACGATGCTGGCGCAAGCCGCCGCCGTCGAAGCTTCGCTGGGCGTGGCCCTGTTGCCCGCGCTCACCGCCGAACGGCGCGGGCTGGTGCGCGTCCGGCTGGCGCGCAAGCTCTCGCCGCCCGCGCTACCCTCCGACGACGTCTACCTCGTGTGCCACGCCGCGCTTCGCGACGTGCCCCGGATCCGGGCGGTCTGGACGTTCTTGCTCGAGGCGTTGTTGCGCGCCGACCCGAGCAAGGCGAACGCGCTCCCTGCCACGCGATAGCAGGTCCGGTCTGGCCCGCGCGGCCCTCGATCCGCGACGTCGGTGCGGGAGAGGGGGCCGTGAAGTCAACGGGTCAACACCGCGATGCCATCGACCACGACGTGGGCGATGATTCCGACCCACAGGTTGCGGCGCCAGGCATACAGCAGCGTGAAGCCGGCACCGCCAAGCCCGGCGACGAGCAGGTGGCCCCAGCCCCATGGGCCGACGTGCGCGAACGTGAACACGAGCCACGGCACGGTGAACGCCGCGCGCCGGCTGCCCGTCAGCTCGAGCGTCCGCTCGATCGCGTAGCCGCGAAACACCAGCTCCTCGCTCACCGCCGCGCGCGCGACGGAGACCATGCGCCACCACAGGGGCGTGGCGAGCAGCTGATCGGCCGCCGCCGACTCGTCGACCCCGAGCGCCGGAAACACCGCGAGATAGACGACGGCCAGCACCACGACCGTCGCCAGCCCGGCCGCGAGGCCGACCGCGAGCTCGGTGACGCGGGGCGCGCGCAGGCCGACCGATGACAGCGGGCGCCGCTCGCCGAACCGAACGTAGGCGAGCAGCGCGACCACGAGGGTCCACCAGAGGACCTCGTGCAAGACGAGCCGCCGCAGACTCGCGAACTCGTCGACCCACGTCGACCATGGCGCGCAACCGCACGCGATCACGATGCCAAGGGAGATCGCGATCCGACGCTTCACGACAGCGCCTCCAGCGTCGCGCTCCAGGCGCGGACGGCTCGGTCGACCCGGCGGCGATCACCCGTGGCGCAGAGATCGAGCAGGAAGCCACGCAGCCCCGCGAGCACCACGGTGCCGAGGGTGCGCGACGGACCCGCGAACGCGATCCAGTCCTCCACGCTGGCGCGCAAGAAGTCGGGGTGGCGCCGAGGGGATCGGATCGCGAGCCCCAGCGCCTCGAAGAACAGCCGAAACGCCGGCAGCTGTGCCGGCGCGCTCAGCTGCTTCCACACCCTCCAGGTGGCGGCGACGAGACCATCGTCCGGAAGCGCCGCGATCTCGCGCTGCTGCCGGCGGCGTAGCTCCGCGAAGACGCGCGCGATCAGCTGCTCCTTCGAACCGAAGTGGTAGAGCAAGACGCGCGGGCTCGCCCCCACCGCTCGTGCGAGCGGCCGGAGCGACATGTCCGAGAGGCCATGGCGCGCCAGGTAACCGATGATGTCATCGAGGAGCTGAACCGGGCGTTCGGGACTCGCGGTGCGCGCCATGCGACCAAGGTAGCCGATTTTTGAAACGATCGTGTCAATTATGTGCCGCGCGGCGCGATCCCGACCAGGGATGCGCTCACGGGCAGACGACGTCGACGCGACCGGGCACCGGGACCGGCTCGCCGACCGCGCCCCGCGCGAGCTGGCCGTGATCGTTGGCCCCCCAGCACCACAGCTGGCCATCGACCGTGATCGCGCACGTCGTCCCGCGGCTCGCCGCGGCCCGGGCCACCGTGGCGATCAGCGCGGGCGTCGGCGTTTGCACCGTCGCGTTCTCCGGATCGATCGCGCCATTGCCGACCTGGCCCTGCGTGCTCTGTCCCCAGCACAGCAGCGCGCTGCCCTGCACGGCGCAGGTCTGGAATGCCGAGCCCCCGCTCCAGACCGAGCTGCCGGTCAGGACGCGCTGCGGAACTCCCTGGTCGGCGCCGTCGGCCAGGCCGACCGACGCGCCGTAGCCCCAGCACCAGATCGAGCCATCGTCCTTCGCGGCGCAGAGATGCTCGTCGCCCGCCGTGATCGCCATCACCGAGCTGATCTGCACGCGCACCGGCATGTAGGAGGCGGTCTTGCTGCTGATCCCGAGCTGACCACTGGCATTGTCGCCGAGCTCGAACAAGCTGCCGTCGTCCTTCACGAACGCGCTGCTCGTGTCGGTCAGCGCGACGTCGACATAGCCCTCCTCGAGGCCGGCGACCGCGGTCGGACTCGCCACGTCTTCGCTGGCCGCGGGATCCTGACCGCACTGGCCACTATCGTTCTCGCCCCAGCACGCCACCGCGCCATCGAGCCCGATGACGCAGACGTGCTTTCCGCCGGTCGAGACGCGCTTGGCGAGCAGCGGCTGGAACGTCAGCATGGGCGGCCTACCACTCACCCACATGCTCTGCGCCGGAATCGCGGAATCGCGCTGCAGGTCGCCCGCGGCGGTGACCAGGCCGAGCTGACCGGAGTCGTTGGATCCCCAGCACCACACCGTGCCATCGCCCGCGAGCGCGCAGGTCTGGTTCTCGCCGGCGGTCACCTGGATGAACTTCTTGTCGAGCGGCGTCTTGGCCTGGACCGGGCGCGCGCGATCGATCGTGGTGCCATCGCCGAGCTGGCCCGCCTCGTTGCCCCCCCAGCACCACACGCTGCCATCGCCGCGGATCAAGCACAGGTGGCGGTTGCCGCCAGCGAGGTCGCGGACGCAGCCGCCGGCCGACGCGGCGACGCAGCGGCCGGCCAGCTCGCCGGCGCCCTCGGGGTAGCGGCGCGCCGTCGCCGTGCACGTCGCATCGGCGAAGCTGCAGAAGCCCGCGGGCTCGCAGATTCCGGAATCGCCCTGTTCGTCGATGCACTGCACGTTCGCCTGACAGTGATAGGGCGACACCTCGCACCCGGCGAGCAGCCCGGCGCACGCGAGCGCGATGCCAACCACGATCGTCGGCATGGCTCAGAAGCTCCCGGCGTAGCAGGCGAGCGCCCCGCCCGAGCTCGGCATCACGCCGAGCGAGTTCGCCGAGGTGCGCTCGGTGCGCGACGCCAGGCGCGAGAACCGCCAGATCGCGGCGCCGAGCAGCAGGGCACCGGCCGCGCCGCTGACCACGCCGATCGTTCGGTCGCTGCGACCCGTGTCGACCGCTCGCGCGTAGTCACCCGCCGTGGGCTTGCGAGGCGCCGCCTTCAGATCGAGCGCGCCGATCGTGGTGTAGGCCGCGCCCGCGCCGAGCCCGCCGAGCCCGGCCACGAACAGCACGTCGCCGAGCGGGTCGAACACCCAGGATCGCGGTCGGCCTCGCGGCGGTGGCGCGCGCACCACCGGCTCGCGCGCAGGCGACGCGGCGGGCGGCGGCCCGGAGAGGGGGACCGCCTCGACGGCGCGCCGCTGGGCCTCGAGGTCGGCCTCGCACGCCTTGATCCAGTCCATCGCGGCGTTCGCACCGCTGGGCGACGCGCCGCGGAGGTACGCCTTGTAGCTGAGGATCGCCGCGCGGCAGTCTCCGGACAGTCGCTGGGTCTGCGCGATCGCCCAGAGCGTCTCGGGTCGCGGATCGAGCGCGTAGGCGTCGCGATACTCCTTGAGCGCGCGGCTCCACTCCTGGAGGTTGTAATAGCGAGTCGCCCTGGCGACCCGATCGGCGGCCTCGTCGGCGTACGCGGGCGAGGCAGCTGCGAATGCGAACGTGAGTGCGATGATCGTGCGCTTCATGGTGGGGGTACCGGAGAGTCGTTGTCCCAGGTCTTCGCGGGAGCAGGTTCGGCCGCGACCGGCGGCGGCTCGGCGGGTGGTGACGGCGCGGACGCGACGGGCGCGGCGGGTCTGTGGCGAGGCGGCGGTGGCGGCGGGCGTGCCGGCGCGCTCGCCGCCGGACGTGGGCGCGGTGGCGCGGCGCTCGCCGCGCGCGGCGCGGGCGCGATCTCGACGGGGCGCGCGAGCATCGGGGCAACGCCCGCGGGTGCCGGCGCCGGCAGCGGCGCGGCAGGTTTCGACGGCGCAGCCCCCGCGTGAGGCGCGGCGGGCCTGGTCTGCGCCGGTGCGGAAACGGTGGGCAGCGGCGCCGCGACCGGTGCCGCGCGAGCTCGCGGCGCGGGCGTCGGAGGGAGCTCGGCGTCGGCCGGCGCGCGCCCCATCGCCAGCGCCGCCACCACGCCGACGATGATCGCGCCCAGCACGCCACCTGCGGCCACCGCCACACGCCGCCTGGCTGCGCGATCGGGTGGCGGCCGCGCCGCGCCGGTCGCCGGCGCGCCGGGATCCGACGCCTCGACGAGGCCAGGCTGCACCCCCGAACCGGTGGATACCGGCGCCGGGATCGGCGCGAGCGCATCCCCGCTGGTCGACGTGACCTTGGCGGCGTCGTGGACCGCGCGGATCGCGGCGAGCTCCCCGCCGGGCCGGCGCGGGCTGGTTGCCGCGATCCGGATCGCCTCGCGCGTCGCGGCGAGCTCGGCGGCCACGGCCTCGAGCACCCAGGCGCCGACCTCGCGCCGCGACGCCAGCCCACCGGCGCGGAGCGCGGCGTCGCGCAGCGCCTCCTCCATCGCCTGCGCGGTCGCGAACCGATCGTCGGGTTCGCGCGCGAGCGCGCGCAAGCACACCGCATCGAACGCGGTCGGTGGCCGGAGCCCGATCGTGCTCGGCAGCGGGACCTCGAGCTTGATGATGTTGTAGATCGTGGCGGCGTCGCTGTCGGCCTGAAACAGGCAGCGCGCCGTGAGCATCGACCACAGCACGCTGCCGGCGGAGAACACGTCGGCGCGGCGATCGAGGTCCGCCGAGTTGCGGAACTGCTCCGGCGACATGTACGAGTACTTGCCCTTGATGTGCCCCGGCTCGGTCGTGCTCACGCGGGCATTGGCGCGCGCGATCCCGAAGTCGGTGAGCCGCGCCGTCCCGTCGATCCCGATCAGGATGTTCTGCGGCGACACGTCGCGGTGCACCAGCTGCATCGGCTGCCCGGCGGCGTCGACCGCGGCGTGCGCGGCCTCGAGCCCGGCGAGCGCGTCGAGCATGAGCGGCACGAGCAGCCGGGGCGGGCGCGCCTTGCGATGCTTCCTCAGCAGCGTCGCCAGCGAGCAGCCCTCGACGTACTCCATCGCGACGTAGTACGCGCCATCGTGCGTGCCGAGGTCGACGATCGGCACGACGTTGGGGTGCCGCAGCGTCGCCGCGATCCGTGCCTCGTCGAGGAACATCTCGATGAACTGTGGCTCGGCCATGAGGTGGCGGTGGAGGACCTTGATCGCGAACAGGCGATGAAACCCGGCCTCGCCCGTGGCGATCCCCAGGTACACGGTCGCCATGCCACCGGTGCCGAGGATGCCGAGCAGCTCGTAGCGACCGAGCACGCGATCGGCCGGCGTCATCGCACCCGCCTCGGCTTCGATCCGCGAAGACTCCACAGGCTCGCAGTCTCGGTCGTATTCGCCACCCGCGCCATTGGGGCATTGCCTGATTTGCTATCCGGGTTTCTCCCCAGCATGACAGAGATCCGGTTTGAGCAGCACTCCCGCTGTGATCGCATATGCCACGAGCTCGGCGCGCGTCCGACAACCCAGCTTGTCGGCGATGTGCGCGCGGTGGGTCTCCACGGTCTTCACGCTGACATGGAGCTTGGCGCCGATCTCACGCTGGGTATAGCCGAGCACGATCAACTCGAAGACTTCGCGTTCGCGCGGTGACAGCACGGCGAGCCGAGGCGTGACCGTCACCGCGTCCGGGCCATCGCTATCGGATCGCGCGAACGGCATCGGCAGCGTGGCGTCGCGCCGACGCGGCACCAGCTCGAGATCGATCACCTCGAAGGTCTGGCGGCCGACGCCGATCACGTCGCCGTGCGTGAGCAGCGTCGGACCTTCGATCCGCCGCTGGTTCACAAATACACCATTGCGGCTCCCTAGATCCGCGACGATGAGACCGTCATCGCCTGGATAGAGTCGCGCGTGGCGGCGTGAGACCAGCCCATCTTCGAGCACGAGCTGGCACTCGGTATCCCGGCCGACCACGCAGGCCGGCCCCGCCACGTCGATCTCCTCGCCGTCGTGGCGCAGCCGATACCGGCGCAGCGGCGTGGCCGATTCACCGTCGATCAATGTGCACGAACCCTCTGCCCTGTGCGCACGGACATCGTTACATACGGCATTGCGCGAACTCCCTGGTTGGCCGGCCTGCCGAGGCGCGGCGTGCGCCGCGCCTCGGGATCGAAGGCCCAACCACCATCGACCCTCATCATGGTGAAACACTCGACCGCCCGGCGTCGAGCATGAAACGCGGCCCCACACGCAAGATCGACGATTCGCGCTCTCCGAGCGCATCGCGCGCGGCGGTCGCTGTGAAGCGCATTACACGCCCCACTCGATTCATTGAGTTCGCAGTGAGGCTGTGCGGGAGTGGCAGCGAGTGTGAGTCTCGCCGAGCTCAAGGCTGCTCGCCACCTGACGATCAGGTTCGCCAGGTCGACCGCGCGGTCAGGTGTGCAGCGTCGCCGCGAACAGCGCTTCGAGCGCGGCGTAGTGGCGCTCGGCCGCCGCCGCGTCGAACGTGGGATTGTCCGTGACCGCGAATCCGTGCCGCGCCGGGTAGGTCTCGACGGTGTGTTCGACGTGCGCCGCCCGGAGCGCCGCGCTGAGCTGCTGGTTCATCCCGTCGGTGAACGACGCGTCGTCGATCGCGCCCGCGACGTAGACCCGCGACCGGATCGCCTGGGCGCGCAGGTGCGGGCTATCCGGCGCGGGCCCGGCGAGCCAGCCACCGTGGAACGACGCGGTCGCCGCGATCCGGTCGCCGAAGATCGTCGCGAGGCGCAGCGAGATGTTGCCGCCCATGCAATAGCCGGTGGTGCCCACCCCGCCGCGGACATCGCGGCGCTGCGCCAGATGGTCGAGCAGCGCGCCGACATCGGTGCGCAGGTGGTCGTAGTCGACGGTGGGCGCGAGATAACGCGTCGTCCACGTCGCGCGCCGTTCCGGGTCGGCGAACACCGACAGCATGCCGGTGATATCGCGCGGCGCGCCGGGCGGGAGCATGTCGAAGATCGAGCCGACGCGGTGGTACAGATCGGGGAGAGCGACCAGATAGCCGAGCTTGGCGATCCGCAGTGCGATCTCCGACATCGCGGGGCGTTGACCGCCGGCGTCGAAGCACAGGATGACCGCGGGCCACGGACCCGTGCCATCGGGGCTGAAGATCTGGGTCTGGCAGTTGCCTGCAGGAGTTGCGATGTCGATCGTCGAGGCCGGCATGCCGGCGAATATGCAGTGCCCGCGGCCGCCGGGGCGAGAATTCACGCCACCTCCTCCCCATCCGGGTGGGTGTGGTCGCGATCTCGGTTGGTTCAGAGCTTGAAATCGACGCCCGCGGTGATCGCGACGTCGATCGTATTCGAGGTGTTGTCCTCGATCGGGAGCACGGCCGTGACGTACGGCGAGGCGGCGCGGCCGGCGATCCGCACCCCCAGCGCGAGCTCGCTCAGGGTCTCGCCATCCTGGTTGTTCTCGGCGCCGAAGGTGAAGTTCTCGGACTCGAGCATCACGGCTGCAGCGCCGAAGTCCAACCCCACACCCGCGTTGAAGTGATAGCCCTGCGGGACCGTCAGGTGACGAGTGCCGCTGCCGTCCGCGTCGTTGGAGAAGTTCGCATCGAGGCCGAGATCGAAGCGCGCGAACAACGGCGCCTGGTGGAGCAGCACGGACACGCCAAGCTTGCCGGTGAGCGCGCGAGGCAGCGCATCGTACAGCTCGGGCAGCGCCGCCACGCTCGCGGCGGTGCCGACGAGGGATTCGGTTCCCGGCTCGCCGGTGGGCAGTGCCAGCCCGGCGTGCAGGACGATGTCGACGCCGGGCGCCGAGAGCTTGGGCGCGTAGACCGCGCCGATCTCGAGCGAGCCAACATCGGTGATCGTCGGCGAGAAGGCACCATCGCCCGGGCCGGCGTAGACGAACGGTATCTGCGCATAGCCACCGACGCCGCTCGCCGGGTCGATGTAGCGGAAGTGCGCGGCGAACCGCAGCACGGTGGGCGCGCTCTGCGTCGAGCCCTCCGGCATGTGCGGCGCGAGATACGAGGCCTCGATGCCGAGCACCGATCGGCCATCGATGCGATCGATCACCGTGAACCCGGGGGCCGGCTGCTCGCCGGCCTGCCCCGCGACCGCGGGTTGCGCGGCCGCCGGTGCCTCCGCGATCGCCCACGACGACATGATCACCACAAACGCCAAGGCCCTTGTCATGCCCGCAGTGTCGGCGTGCGAAGGCGGACCACGCAAGTACGCCGGCACATCGGAACTTCGAGCCGGTCCGGAGTTCTTGGCCTGGAACGCCTTTGCCACCATGTGCCAAGTCACGGCGGTGAGTGCACCGGCGATACCGAGGCGTCACGATACTGGCACGGTCTCGCCGACCACGAGATCGATCGGGATCCCGGGCTGCGCGCGGCGCGGCGAGCTACGATAGCGGCGCGCATCCTGCGCGCTGGAACAAGATGAATCGCAAGATCGTGATGGGTGTGCTCGCGGTGGCCGCCGTCGTCGCTGGAGTCTGGTTGATGGTGTCGCGCAGTCGCGGCGATGTGGCGTTGCGGCAGCCCCACGACCGCGTCGTGGCTGCGGCTGCCAAGCCGGCGCCGACCGCTCCGCCCGCGACCGGCGGCCCGGCCCCTCGCAGCGCGGCGGTGCACTGGTCGCTCGACGCAGATCCCGAGGGCCCGCTGCGGCTCGAGGGCCAGGTCATCGACCCCGACGGTCACGGGGTCGGCGGCGCCGAGGTCTGGCTGTCCGCGGTGCCGGCGAGAACCGCGAAGACCGAGGATGACGGCACGTTCGCGTTCGACAAGCTGGTCGGTCGCAGCTACACGATCTCGGCCGCGCGCGGCGAGCTGCTCGGCGGCCCGGTGCGGTTCAAGCTGACCGCGCACAGCGACCCGGTGGTGATCCGGATCGCGGCGGCTGCCGGCATCGCGGTCTCCGTGGTCGACCAGGCGGGCCACCCGATCAAGGAGGCCGAGGTCAAGCTCGGCGACAGCGAGGAGCAAGGCCCCCGCCCGGTGAAGACCGGCGACGGCGGCACCGCGCGCCTCGCCCCGGTGCGTCCAGGATGGCTGACGATCGTCGCCAGCGCCCCAGGCTTTGCCCCGGGCAGCGCGTTCGCCACGGCGGGCGCCGCCGGAACCACCGCCCTGGTCACCGTGCGCCTGCGGCGAGGATATCCGGTCTCGGGGCGCGTTCGCGACGAGGCCGGCAAGCCGATCGGCGGCGCGCGCATCACGATCGATGATGGCCCGTGGGGCGGCCAGATCGACACCGGCAGCGCGACCAGCGACGCCCAGGGCGGGTTCACGATCGCCGCGCTGGCGGCAGGCGCGCACGCGCTGGTGGCGGTCGACGGCGAGCACGCGCCAGCGCGGTCGCCGCAGATCGCGGTGTCCGATCGACCGGTCGGCAACGTCGAGATCGTGATGAAGGCCGGCGGCGTGGTGGCCGGCAAGGTGGTCAATCCCAGCCACCAGCCCGTGCCGTTCGCCGCCGTCCGGGTCGCCGCCACGGGCCCGCGGATCCAGGCCGCCGCCCGGCAGACGACGACCGATCAGAACGGTGGCTTCGAGGTCCGTGGGCTGCCCCGGGTGAAGCTCCAGGCGCGCGCCGAATCCGACGCCGCGGCGAGCGCGATCGCCGACGCGGATCTTTCGGACCGCTCCGAGCGCAGGGATCTCGAGCTCGTGCTCGACGTCGCCGGGACGATCGCCGGGACGGTGGTCGACGACAAGGGGGCGCCGGTGCCGGAGGTCGCGGTCAACGCGTTCCCCGACATCCTGCGGGGCGCATCGACGGAGGGGCTCGCGGTCGCCGGCCTCAGCTCGACCGTCACCGGCGGCGACGGCGGGTTCACCATCCACGGCTTGCCGGACGGGAGCTACCGGCTGTGGGCGGCGCGCGGCGCGAGCGGCCGCGGCGTGTGGGGCCAGCAGTCGACCGCCGCCAGGACCGGCGACCAGGGCGTCCGGATCGTGCTCAGCGCGCCGGGCACGCTGATCGGCCAGCTGGCGCTGTTCGGCTCAGGGGCCGCGCCCGCGGTCGCCAGCGTGTCGATCGGGCAGCAATCGGCGAGCCCCGTCATCGGCGGCAGATTTCGCGTTGAGGACATCGAGCCCGGCAGCTACGACGTCGCGTTTCGCGGCCTCGAGTTCCCCGAGCTCGTTCGCGGCGACGTCAAGATCGAGCCCGGCAAGGTCACCGATCTGGGCACCGTCACCGTCCCGCGCGGCCGCCGGGTCACCGGCGTGGTGGTCGACGCGGCGGGCGCCCCGGTCGCCGGGGCACAGGTCAAGCTGGGCGCGATCCTGATGGCGGTCGCCGATGACTCCGCAGATCAGACGAACATCGACGAGGTGTCCGGGGTCCGCTCGGCGATCGCGGACGGCCGCGGCGCATTCGCGATCACCGGTGTGCCGACCACGCCGACCAGCGTGATGGCCGAGCACCCCGCGCGCGGCCGGTCGGTCGCCGTCGCCGTCCCGGAGGGCGAGGTCGATCCGCCGGCGTTCTCGCTGGTGGTTCGCGGCTTCGGATCGATCGCCGGCAAGGTCACGCGCAAGGGCCAGCCGGTCGCCGACGCCACGATCACCGAATCGAGTCCGGGCGGCGCCACGCAAGGTCAGGTCGCGCGGACCGGCGCCGACGGCACGTTCGTGATGTCGAAGGTGTCCGAGGGGAGCCACGTCCTCAACGCGATGCAACAGACCGTGATGTCGGTGAAGTCGACCAGCCTCACCGTGAACGTCATCGCGGGGCAGCAGGCGACCGCGAACATCGAGGTGCCGATCGGGGAGGTCACCGTCGCGGTGCAGATCAAGCCGCGCCCCGGCGACAAGGTCGACGCCGCACAGGTCTTCCTGTTCGCCGGCACCGTCAACCTGGCGACCGGCCGCCAGCTCATCGACGGCGTGCTGCAGAGCTCGCTCCAGGGTACGAAGTTCTGGCTCGGTGCCGACAAGCCCACCCCCGAGTTCGCGGAGCTCGTCGCCGGCGACTACTCGATCTGCGCGCTCCCGATCACCGGTGAGCTGTCGGATCCGCAGTTTCAGCGCCGGCTGCAGAGCAATCTCGCGCTGCTGAAGGTGTATTGCAAGCCCGCGCACGTCGCCGCGGCGCCGCTCGCGCAGAGCTTCGCGATCGACGTCCCGGCGATGTCGCCGCTGCCGGCGCCGGCCCAATGACCGCGTTCGCACCTGATCGACTGCGACGCCGGAGCGTCTCAGAACAATCGGAACATTTCGGCACGCGGTACCAGGAAGATCTCGTAGCGACGCAGACATCCTACCTAACCCAACGTCACATCCGGGGGGACAAGCTAGCGCCGTGTCCGTAAGATGGCGGTTCGTTCGATGCCCACTCCCCAATACGCGCCCGTCGGCGCGCCACGCGCAGCGCTGATCGGCTCCGACCCGAGACGGTTCGAGCTCGAGCTGGAGCGCGTCCGGCTCCGCGCGATGCTCGCGGTCGAGCGGATCTCGGCTTCGCCCGACGAGGCAGCGGCGACCCGGCTCGCCCACGAGCTCGCCGCGGCCGACGAGACGCTGAGCGGACTGCGGCGCAATGGCCGCGCGGCGGCCCTCGTCGCTCGGCTCGGCCTCGAGCGCGACGACCTCGATCTGCTGTGGACCGCGGTCGCGATCGCCGCCGATCCATATGTGCTGCCCCACATCCAGGTGCTGGGCGGCAGCGAAGCGCGACGCGGCCTCTCGCTCTCGACGTTCGCGCTCATCGCGGGCCTGGGCCACAGCGCCGCGCGCATGCTCAGCCTTCGCCTGCTCGGGCCGCACCCGTTGATCGCCGATCACATCCTGATGTGGGGCTCCGAGGCGCAAGCGACGACCGCCCGTGCGTTGATCGCGCCCCCGCGCACCATCACCTGGTTGGCCGGCGACGAGGATCCCGATGGCGCCATGGGGGGCGCGGGGCGGCTCGCCGTGCTGCCGCACGAGCCCATCCATGACGTGCACCAGGCGCAGGTCGCGGCATCGCTGCCTAGCTTGCTGGCGAGCCTGCCGGCGCCGCTGGTGATCGTGGAGGGCGCGCTCGGCAGCGGCCGGTCCACCGCGGTCGCCGCCGCCGCCGCTGCGCTCGGCCGCGAGGTCGTCGTGCTCGATCTCCACCAGGTCCCGCACGGCGCCGCCGCGCTGGACGCCGCGCTCGTCGGACTGCGCCGCGAGTGTCGGCTATGCGACGCGGTCCCGCTGATCGCCGACCTCGACGAGCTCGGTGGGCCCGACGACAGCGTGCACACCCTGCTCCGCACGCTCGGTCGATTCATCGACGCGATGCCCGGCCCATGCGCGGTCACCGTCGGCCGCCCGGAGCTGGCGGTCCCGGTGACGCGTCCGCTCGCGCGGGTGCGCTGGACGGTGCCCGAGGTCGCGACCCGGCGCGCGCTGTGGAATCGCGCGCTGGGTGACGACGCGCCTTACGTCGAGCCAGAGCTCGACCAGATCGCGATGCGCTACCGGCTCGGCGCGGGGGGCATCCAGCGCGCGGTCGATTCCTCCCGGCTGCTCGCCGGCACCGCATCGGTCACCGCGAGCCACGTCATCGAGGGCGTTCGCGCCAACATCGCCGAGCGGCTCGGCGATCTCGCGGTCCGCACCCCGGTCCGCCAGAGCTGGGACGATGTCGTGCTCGCGCCCGACATTCGCGACCAGGTGATGGCGGTCATCGCGCGCGTGCGGCACGCCCATCGCGTGCTCGAGGACTGGGGTTTCTCGTCGAAGCTGCCCAAGGGCGTCGGCGTCGCGGCGCTGTTCAGCGGCCCGCCCGGCACCGGCAAGACCATGGTCGCCGGCCTGATCGCGCGGGAGCTCGACCTCGAGCTGTACCAGGTCGATCTCTCGAAGGTGGTGTCGAAGTGGGTCGGCGAGACCGAGAAGCAGCTCGCCAAGATCTTCGAGGGCGCCGAGGCCGGTCATGCCCTGCTGTTGTTCGACGAGGCTGACTCGCTGTTCGCCAAGCGGACCGAGGTCCGGAGCGCGACCGATCGCTACGCCAACCTCGAGGTCAACTACCTGCTCCAGCGCATCGAGAGCTTCGGCGGAGTCTCGATCCTCACCACCAACCTCGAGGCGAGCATCGACCCGGCGCTGCGCCGCAGGCTGGCGGCGAGCGTGGCGTTCTGGCCTCCCGATCTCGAGGAGCGCCAGCGCATGTGGGAGCGCATGCTCGCCGTGCAGGCGCCGATCCAGGGCGCGCTCAGGCTCGAGGTGCTCGCGACCGAGTTCGACGAGATGACCGGCGCGAACATCCGCAACGCGGTGCTCTCGGCCGCGTTTCTCGCCGCCGCCGAGAACGCCGCGATCACCCACGCGCGGCTCGAGCGGGCCGCGCGCGGCGAATACCTCGCGATGGGCCGCGGGCTGGGTAAGGGGCGCAGTTGATCACAACGACGAATGGAGTATCCGATGGGAGACCAGCATACCGAGCACCGCAAGCACGAGAGCCGTTTCGCGGCATCGACCGATATGGCCGACGTGATGGAGGCCAAGGACGAGGACAACAAGCATGCCCACGCTGCGTCGGCGCACCAGCGCAAGGCCAGCGGCGCCAAGCACGCGGCGTCGGATGTTCGCGTCCGGATCGTCAGCGCGGAGCAGGCGGGCAATGATCTGTTCGTCGAGCTCGACCAGGGAAGCGCGGACGGCCTGCAGTCGTTCACCGAGGGCTACGTCGAAGGCGAGATGGGCGGCGTGCTCGCGGACTTCGCGGTGGCGTACGCGAACGAGGCCGGATCGGACCCACAGCACGCGCGCGGCTACGTCAAGAACTGCACGCTGGCCCAGCTCGCCGGCGCCAAGGACGTGGTTCTCAACCCGAGCGCGAAGCCGCCACCGGGACAGAACATCGATGGCCGGATCATCTCGGTGATGATCTCGGGCGGCTACGTCCAGATCACGTTCAGCGGCGGCGCTCACAGCAACGTCCGCGCAGGCATGAAAGGCACGATCCGGAGCGAGAGCGGGCGCATCTACCCAGTCGATGGTGGGGAGTTCGAGGTCGAGCACGTGTACTCGCGGTACGCCACGGCCTATGTCAAGGTGCCCAACCTCGACATCCTTCACGAGTACAGCCACGTCCTGGTCAACGGCGGCGCCGCCAAGCCCGCGGGCGAGGACGTCGCGACGAAGCCACACCCCCACGGCAAGAGCTGAGCGCGGGCCCAGCTCATCGCCAGCAGGAGTCCTATGGATCGATGCGGAACACGGACCGTTGATCGGCTCGCGGCCCTGGGCGCGCTGGTGTGCAGCGCGGCGTGCGCCAAGCAGCAACCGCAGGGACCACCCGCGGCGGCCGTCGCGATCGTCTATTCCGGAGAGGATCTCTGGATCGGCAACTCCGAGAACCAGAAGCTGCCACTCGGCACGCCGCGAACGACCGGCGTGCTCAATGCGATGAAAGCCGCGCTCGACAAGGCCGACCTGGCGCACACCGCACCTCCGGGCTCGCTCGGCATGGCCGTGTCGTTCGCCGACCGTCCGATCGTCCGGGTGCCGATGGGGCCGATCGCGAACCTGACCGGCGGCGCGCTCGGAACGCAAGCCGACTATGACGGGAACCTCGGCCAGGACCTGGTTCGCGCGCTCGGCGTCGCGCTGACCGAGCTGGAACACACGCCGTCCGGGTACAAGCTCCTCCTCGTGGTCTCCGAGGGCACCGATACCGCTCCGGAGGCTGCGCGAGTCGAGCTACCCAAGCTCAAGCAGCGCGCTGCCGCGCATGGCATCGACGTGCGCTCGATGATCTACAAAGCCGAGCTCGATCCACCCAAGACCGATGTGATCCAGTGGTTCAGCGACAGCCACCGGGAGACGAGCGCGGAGGGCCTGCGCGTCGACCTCGAGATCACGCTCGGTCGCCTCGGCCCGTGAGCGCAAGCCACGCCACTCGCGGCGATCGACGAGCCCGGCTTCGCCGGGCAGGCAGCACGTGGCGCCTACCACGACAGGGGTGTTGCGTGGCTTGTCGTGGTCGCCCCCGGCGCACCCCGGGCGGCGTTCGCATCGGCGATCCAGGTCGAGAGGCTCACCTTGGCGCGCTTGGCCGGCCCCGCCGCAGCCAGTCGACGCCACTGCGGCGCCGGCATCGTCGAACCGCTGCGGCGCGATGGCCGGTCGCCACACCAGCTCGCTCTCCCCGCGTATCGCAGCATCACCACGCTCGGGCGGCGTGACGCTCGCCGGGCGTGCCCGTGCGTCGGCGCGATCGGCCGGTGCCTCGCGATCGGTGCGCGGTATCCCGTAGCCACGACTTCCGCACCTCGCCTATCCTGCGCGCGGTGGGCCAGCTCGATCAGTTCGCCAAGGATACGTTCGCGCTGGAGACTGCGAGCGTGACGCACGGTGCCGCCGCCTGGCAGCTCGCGCCCGAGCTGAACATGTCGGAGGTTCGCCTGGACGGCCTGCTTCTGGTGCACGCGCCCGCGCTGCTCGCGCCACTCGCACCGCCGTGGTCGATGGTCAAGGAACCGAGCGAGCTCGTGCTCGAGATCAAGATGCCGGGCGACCATCTCGACATGCTGGCGATCGACCGGGCGGTGCTGCGGCGCAACGCCCGTCAGGTGCAGCGCCGCGAGGAGTCCACGACACCCTGGGACGGCGAGGAGGCGCTGTGGATCGTGGCGCCCCACGTCCCGGCGATCCTCTCGGAGCGGCGGACGCTCGAGCTGGTGGCGACCGGCGTCTACCGTGTGAACCCGTCCCCGTTCGGGTTCCTGTGGATCGCTGCGAACGAGCTGCCGCTCGCCGCCGAGCTGATCCCGTTTCTGATCGCGCGCTCCGGCCGGCCGCTCGACACGTTCGTCGGCTGGGTCAAGACCCGCCGGCCGATCGAGTGGCTGCTGCGCGTGCTAGCATATCTACCGATGAGCACCGCGGCCCACGAAGACCTCAGGAGCTACGTGTTCCCCAAGACCGACGATCCCGTCGTCCGTGCTCGCCAGCGTATGATCGCCGAGTGGGCGGTGGAGTCTTCGCCGGAGATGCGTGACAAGCTGGTCGGCGAGGGGCGCATGGAGGGGCGGGTCGAGGGACGGGTCGTGGGGGGGGTCGTGGGGCGGGTCGAGGGACGCATCGAAGAGGCACGCTCGAGCCTCCGTCACGTGCTCGCACTGCGCGGGCTCGCGCGGTCCGCAGAGGAGGAGGCGCGGATCGACGCGTGCGGCGATCTCGACACCCTGCGCCGCTGGCACAATCAGGCGGTCGTCGTCGCGAGCGCCGCTGAGGCGCTGAAGTAAGCCTGATGACCCATACGGGCCTGAGCGCGTGAGGGCGTGAGCGCGTCGGGCATCGTGCCTTCGGGGCCGCTGGGCGGCGATGCCAGCGCCATGATCATGCGAAACAAAGTCGCATAGGCTGGTGGCCAGGAGATCCGCGCGACGCGACGCGCGGAGGGGTGAATGCGCCGGCTTATGACCGCAGGTCAAGGCGTTCATGTGTAGCGAACGCCGAGCCGGGCGCGCTTGAAATCAGCTGTGAAAGCAGCGAGAGTCGAGGCGACTTGGATCGCGCCGGTGATCGCTCCGTCATGAGAGAACGCAAGCCCATCGATCCAGCCCTGCGCGACTTTCTCGATCGCCGGGCAACGCTGGATGCGGCTGGGGGCGGTCCCTGCCAGTGGACCGATCTCGAGCGCGCGATGGCGACGCGCGCACAGCTCCTCGACGCGGTGCAGAGCCGCGCGCAGATCGCCGGGCTACCGAACGACGTCATCGCGCACGACGTCGCGCTCGGTTCGTCGCTCGCCGGACGGCTCTACCTGCCTGCGTCGCCGGTCCGCCACTCGCGTTGCTCGTGTACTTGCACGGGGGCGCCTGGGTCGCCGGCAGCGTGGTGACCCACGACCCGTTTTGCCGCCTGCTGGCGCACGCCGCCTCCGTGGGGGTCCTGCTCGTCGACTACCGCCTTGCGCCCGAGCATCGCTATCCCGCGGCGGTGGACGATGCTCGCGCGGCGGTGGACTGGGCCGCTCGGCATGCGCAGGCCTGGGGCGCAGCCCCGGACCGCCTGGGGATCGCGGGGGACAGCGCCGGGGCGAACCTGGCAGCGGTCGTGACCAACCAGCTCGCGGCGGCCGGCGACGCCGCGAGGATCCGCGCGCAGATGCTGTTGTACCCGGTGACCGATCATCCGTCCGGCGCGCATCCATCGTACGACGAGACGGGCTACGGGTTCGGCGCCGAGTTCATGCGCTGGGCGTGGCGGCAATACGCGCCGGAGGCCTCGCCGGACGATCCCGACGTCTCGCCACTGCGGCGCTCGCCCGTGCCGCGTCTGCCACCGACGTTCGTGGCGACCGCCGAGTACGACATCCTCCGCGGCGAAGGCGTGGCGTACACGGAGCAGCTCGCCGCCGCCGGCGTCGCCGTCACGCACCATCACAGCGACGACATGCATCACAATTTCTGCGTGAACCCGGCGACCGTCGGCCGGTTTCCGCAATGCCAGCAGACGCTCGCGATCCTGGCAGCGTGGATCCGGCGAACCGTGGCGAAGGCACCGGCCTAGGCCGGGGCGCCGTCGTGGCAGGCTCGCTTGACTCCATGGAGATCTTGCTCCTCGTCGTGGAGACGGGCAGTTTGTCCGCGGCCGCTCGAAAACACCGCTTGCCGCTGGCGACCGTGAGCCGCAAGCTCGCGGCGCTCGAGCGCAAGCTCGGGGCCAGCTTGCTGTTGCGAGGACAACGCAGGGTCACGCTCACCGAGGTAGGACGAGCCTACGTCGCCGCCATCCGTCCGGCGCTCGCGCAGCTCAAGGAGGCCGAGCAAGTGGCCGCGGGAGAATTCCGCGAACCGCTGGGCGAGCTGGCCGTGACGGCTCCGGTGCTGTTCGGACGGCGCTACGCGGCGCCGCTGGTCATGACCTTCTTGCGCCAGCACGCCACGATTCGCGGCCGCCTGCTTCTGACGGACCGCCACGTGAACCTGCGAGAGGAGCGGATCGATGTCGCCATCCGCATCGGCGAAGTCGAAGACCCGACCCTCATCGCGGTCAACGTCGGAAGCGTGCGACGCGTGATCTGCGCCAGTCCCGCGCACCTGGCCCAGCGCGGGCGGCCGCGCAGCCCCGAAGATCTCGGCTCGCACGATGCGATCTTGTTCGATGGCTACTCGTCGGCGCCCACCTGGAGCTTGGTGCGCGGCGCCGCCGCCGTCACGGTGCAACCGGCGTTCCGGCTCGTCGTCAACGACACGGAAGCGGCGGTCGACGGCGCGGTCGCCGGATTCGGCTTGGTGCGCGTGCTGTCGTATCAAGTGGATGACTTGCTCAAGACCGGCGCCTTGACGTTGGTCTTGAACGAGTTCGAGCCGGCGCCGATCCCGGTGCGGCTCGTCTACGTCGATCGCGAGCCGCTCCCGCGAAAGATCCGGGCGTTCGTCGACTGGTCGCGACCGCGCCTTCGCGAGCGGCTCGCGCGAGTCACGTCGGCGTGAACGCCCGGATCGCTGCCTTCCAGATCTGGAAGGCAGGCTTGCGCGAGACAGCGATACCGCAGCACCGCGTTGCGCTGTAGATATCTCGTCACGCCGACCGAGCCGCGCCGGCCGCTTCTTGCGGGCCGTCGTGGCGGTGCGGTGTTCCCTCTCGCCAAACAGGAGCAAGCCCATGTCTTCTAGCGTGAATGTCCTCTATCGAACGAGCGCCTCGGCCACCGGCGGACGCGACGGAAAGGCGTCGACCCTCGATGGGGCGTTCGCCGTGGGCCTGTCGACCCCGACGGAGCTGGGCGGCCCGGGTGGAGCAGGAAACAATCCAGAGCAGCTGTTCGCGGCAGGCTACGCCGCTTGCTTCTTGAACGGCATGAAGATCCTCGCCCGCGAGGCCAAGCTCGCGTTTCCCGACAACGCGACCGTGACCTCGACCATCGGCATCGGGCCGAGAGCCGCTGGTGGCTTCGGGCTGACTGCGGCGCTGGCCGTCAGCATTCCGGGGATGGACCGTCACCAGGCCGACGAGCTGATCAAGCAGACCGACCGTGTCTGCCCGTACTCGAACGCGGTCCGCGGCAACGTCGACGTGACCTTCACGCTGGCGTGAGTCGACGATCACGGCTTCGCCAACCCACGCAAAGACCCGATCATGAACACTGTTTCCAAGGCGATCTCGCTTCTCATCCCGTGCATCGCGCTGTTCGCGTGCGGCAGCTCCGACGACCGCAGCGCGTTGCCCCGCGCCGGCGACGACCAGACGCCGCCGACGACCGCCGACGCATCGGCGATGACCGCCTGGCTCGACGCCGGTCACTACAAGGGCTGGCAATGCGAGGCCGAGCCCCACGCAGCGCGAGGTCCCTCGACGCACGGCATGAACCGCGCGTGCTCCAACGATCTCGTGAGCGCCTTCAACGGGACCGCCGCCGCCGAGCGTCCGATCGGCTCGGCCTCCGTGAAGGAGTTCTGGAGCGACGGCAGCATCGTCGGACGCGCCGCCTCCGTGAAGACCGCGGATCACAGCGCCGCGGGCGACGCCTGGTTCTGGTACGTCGAGCTCGACGGCATGGGCGTGCTCGCCAACGGACTGGCATCCCAGGACCCGGTCGCGAAAACGGCTTGCGTCGGATGCCATACCAGCGCAGGCAGCGACGTGGACCACACGACGTCGAACCATTCGGGCGACTTCGTGTACACCCAGGTCGAGCCGTGAGCCGGCGTCGCCTCGTCGGTCAACCAGCACCGGCGGCGAGCTGCGCGGCGTAGGCGCGCCGAGGGCTGGATCGAACGCCACCAGGTCCTGACGCGCGCGTTCGTCGCGACCCTGTTTGCGTGCCGATCGCCCGACGACAACCTGTAACACCCCATCGTGTACTATCCGGAACTAGCCAGAACTCGCCGGAACTAGCCGGCGACCGGCTTGACGATGTCCGGTATCGGTCCGTAGCCCGGACGACTGCCGATGAGATTGAAACACTTCAAGATCTGCCGGAAGCACGACGACGCCGGGACCACCGTCGCGACTCGATTGCTCTGGTGCGGTTCGATGCTACAACGCGAGGACATCGAAGGAGGCCGTGATGGAGTGGAGATGCTCTCGTGGAGGGTTGTCGCCGCGCGCTGCGCTGGCGGCACAGGTGATGGTAGGCGTCGTAGCTTGTGCATCGTCGTCGGAGACCGCATACCGATCGGGTGACGAGATCGACGCAGGTGCAGCGGCGAGGAAGGCGAGCGGGGCCGCCGTGGCGCCGAGCCCGCCGGCGCCCGGGAAACCGGCGTTCACGCTGTTCGAGAGTGGCCAGGTGCGGCCACTGGCGCTATCGCCCGACAAGCGCTTTCTGTTCGCCGTCAATACGCCCGACAATCGTCTCGAGGTGTATCGCATCGCGCCGCGCGCGCTGGTGCATGCGGCGTCGATCCCGGTGGGGCTCGAGCCCGTCGCGGTGGCGGCCAGGACGGATCGCGAGGTCTGGGTGGTCAATCACCTGTCCGACAGCGTTAGCGTGGTGGCGCTCGACGACGGTGCGGGGTCGGGCCGGGTGGTGCGCACGCTGCTGGTCGGCGACGAGCCGCGCGACATCGTCTTTGCCGGGCGGCGCTCGGGCCGCGCGTTCATCACCACGGCGCACCGCGGACAGAACATCCCGTTCGATCCGCAGCTCACGACGCCGGGCATCGGGCGCGCCGACGTCTGGGTGTTCGACGCCGACGCGCTGGGCGCGGGGCTGGGCGGCACGCCGCTCACCATCGTCACGCTGTTCACCGACACGCCGCGCGCGCTCGCGGTCACGCCTGACGGCGCGCGGGTGTACGCCGCGGGCTTCCACACCGGCAACCGGACGACGACGCTCAACGAAGGCGTGGTCCCCGACGGCTTCGGCGCCGATGGCGTCGCCGGGCCGGCGACCAACCACGAGGGCATCCAGGCGCCCGAGGTCGGCGCGATCGTGAAGTTCAATGGCGCGCACTGGGTAGACACGCTCGGCCGCGCCCGCGACGATCTCGTCCGCTTCTCGCTGCCTGACAAGGACGTGTTCGCGATCGACGCGCTGGCCAACCCGCCGCGCCAGCTCGCCGGTGCCGGCGGCTTCTTCCAGGGTGTCGGTACGATCCTGTACTCGATGATCGTCAATCCGGTGAACGGCAAGATCTACGTGGCCAATACCGATGCAAACAACGCCGATCGATTCGAGGGCCCGGGGACGTTCGCGGGCCACAGCCTCCGCGGCCATCTCCACGAGAGCCGGATCACCGTGCTGTCACCCGGCGGCGGCGTCGCCCCCCGCCACCTCAACAAGCACATCCAGTTCGACAAGTGCTGCCAGGCAGTGCCCAACGCCGAGTCGCAGCGCTCGCTCGCGCTGCCACAGGGAATGGCAGTGACCGGCGACGGCGCGACGCTGTACGTCGCCGCGCTCGGCTCGGACAAGGTCGGTGTGTTCTCCACCGCGCAGCTCGAGAACGACAGCTTCGTGCCGAACGCAGCGAACCAGATCCATGTCACGGGCGGCGGCCCGACCGGCGTCGTGCTCGACGACGGGCACCACAGGCTCTACGTCCTGACCCGGTTCGACGACGCGATCTCGATCATCGATACCGCCGCGCGGTCCGAGATCGGCCACGAGCGGATGCACAATCCCGAGCCCGCGAGCGTCACCACCGGCCGGCGATTCCTCTACGACGCCTCATTCTCGTCGAGCCACGGCGACTCGTCGTGCGCGAGCTGCCACGTGTTCGGCGACTTCGACAGCCTGGCGTGGGATCTCGGCAACCCCGATGGCAACACGGCGCACAACCCCGGGCCGTTCAACAGCGTGCTGATCAATCTGATCACCGGCCAACCGATGGAGCCGACCTTCCATCCGATGAAGGGCCCGCTGGTCACCCTGTCGCTGCGCGGCATGGCCAACCACGGACCGATGCACTGGCGCGGCGATCGGACCGGCGGCAACGACGCCGCGACCGCGCAGCCCGACAGCGGCAGCTTCGACGAACGCGCGGCGTTCGGCAAGTTCCAGGTCGCGTTCCCCGATCTGCTCGGCCGCAGCGGGCCCATCCCGGCGGCGAACATGGCGGCCTTCACCGACTTCATCCTCCAGGTCACGTATCCGCCCAATCCGCTGCGCCGGCTCGACAACTCGCTGACTCCCGATCAGGAGGCCGGGCGCCAGCTGTTCTCCAGCACCAACTGCGGGATCCCGACCTGCACCGAGGGCAACTGCCCGCAGACCTGCAGCGGCTGCCACGTGTTCGATGCGGGAGCCAACCCGGATGTCGCGGCACCTGGATTCTTTGGCACGGACGGGCGAGCGAGCTTCGATTTCAACCCGCAATTGCTGAAGACGCCGCACTTCCGCAACCTGTACCAGAAGATCGGCATGTTCGGGCTCCCCGAGATCCCCGGCGTGCTCGGCGGCGACTTCGGGTTCAAGGGCGATCAGGTGCGCGGCTTTGGCTTCACGCACGACGGCTCCCTGGATTCGGTGTTTCGCTTCAACCACGGCCTCAGCTTCTCGGTCCAGTTCACCGGTCCGAACAACGGCGGACTCCCGGACGGTGAGCAGGGCGAGCTCCAGCGCCGCCAGCTCGAGGCGTTCATGCTCGCGTCTCCGGCGAACCTCGCGCCGATCGTCGGCCAGCAGATCACGCTCCTGACGAACAGCTCCGCAGACGTCTCGGCGCGGATCGACCTGCTGCGCCAGCGCGCCGATGCCGGCGAGTGCGATCTCGTGGCCAAGACCGAGCGGCACGGCGCCGAGCGTGGCTTCGTGTATGCCGGCGCGGGCAAGTTCCGGACGGATCGCCGCGCGCAGGCGCCGGTCAGCGACGCCGTGGTGCGCGGCCTCGCGAGTCAGTCGGGCACCCCGGTCACGTTCACCTGCGTGCCACCTGGATCGGGCGAGCGCATCGGCGTCGATCGAGATGGCGACGGCGCGTACGACGGCGACGAGCGCGCCGCGGGCACGGATCCCGCGGACGCGGCGAGCCGGCCGTGACCCCGACTTCGCCTCAGCGCCGGCGGGCCAGGAAGACCAGCGATACGCCGCGCCACGATGCCCGGGCAGCTTGACGCGCTGCTGCATCTGGCAGCACGTGCGCTCCGTCGCTCCGCTGCCGATCCAGAGGTTGGCGGCGTATTTGTCGCAAAGCACCTGAAGATGGATCGGAGCAGCGAGCACGAGAGCCGCCGGCGGAGCTGACATAAGATGGGGACCATGGATCCGGCGGTCGAGTTCGAGCGGTGTATCGGGCTGCGAGCGGCGAGCGCCGCAAGGACTGCCAAGCGGATCGCGGCGAGCACCTGCTCGGGGGTGTGGCAACCGATGGCAAGGCTACGGCTACCGGCACCCTTCGCCGCTCCGCGCCGCTCCGCCAACCCGTTCATCAGCTTGTTCCGGGTGAATCGTTTCGACGAGGAAGTAGCCGACGCGTCATCTGCCAGTAACCGATGGGGGCCTCCTACTCGAGAAAGAATATCTCGCGATCTTCCAAGACCCGTTTATCTTTTGAAAAATAAATAGCTCCTGATTAGCAATAAGCGGGCCCGGTTGGCCCGTTTGCGCCACCGTCATTGTTCCTGAAGAATGGCAACGTGCAAATACCCAGTCCGGTGCCATCTGGACTACTTCGTCGACGGAAATCGTTGCATGTAGCGAAAAGGACTCGAACAATGCCTGATAAGCCTTGCGAATCTCCGCCAATCCCACCGCGGCATCGCTGTATTCCGGCATTAAAGCAGCGTCCGATGCATAGAAACGGACCATTCCGTCCAAGTCCGACCTGTTGATCGTGTTGAGGTAATCCGTCACCAGATTGGTGACCGCCCGAGTGTCCGCATTGTTCATTGATGGGTTCGATTCATTTGCAGGCATGGTGCCTCCCTGGGTTGGTTGCATGGTGGTCTCTCGGCAAGAAGTCGTCCCTGCGACCAACCCGGTCGCGAGGCAGACTGTCGCAAGAAGTTGCGGCACGCGCCGCGACTGGA
>Ga0302323_100000434_pt1 | contig 33097 bp, 29 predicted proteins | sample Fen_T0_3_FD_201950 | JGI IMG/M metagenome (GOLD analysis project Ga0302323, IMG submission 201950) | Peat permafrost microbial communities from Stordalen Mire near Abisko, Sweden - Fen_T0_3 | ecosystem: Environmental > Terrestrial > Soil > Wetlands > Permafrost | place: Sweden: Abisko...
TTATGAACTTTCGCGTGGGCGGCGTTGCGGACGAAAACCGGGCCAGACGAGGCGGAATCCGAAGGCTGTGGCGGGCCCACCGTCGAGGATGACAACGAAGTATGGCCCGATTTGCGCCGCAACCCGGAGGGCTGGGGCCAATTATCCTCATTTCTTCGTTACTCGTCGCTCGAAGATACCCAATATTCGTCGCTCCTCGCTCCTCAAACTGAGAAAAATTGGCTCCCAGCGCCGCCCGCGGGAAAGTTCATAACAGGCTCTAGCTCGCCAGCGCCGATTGAATCGAATAGTGCACATAATGGCGATAGATCAGCTCGTGAATCCGCAGGCACTGTTCGCGAATGTTATGCAGAAATGTCGATGTGTCGCCGTGAATGATCTCGTCGATTGTGGTGAAGTCGAGCATCGCGTGCAGCCGTCCGATCCCGGAGTTCAACTCCGCCGGTGGCCGCCGCCCGCCCGTCCGCTGGATCGACTCGATCACATCCCGCATATTGTCCACGCAATAGCGAATGGCGTGCGGGAAGTCCCGGTTGAGCAGCAGAAACTCCAGAATGCGTGCCGGAGAAACATCCGCTGTATACACCTGGCAGTAGGCTTCAAACGAAGTGCAGCAGCGCAACAGGCCGACCATCTCAAGATACTGATACCCCTCGTGCTCCCGCGCTTGCGGATTGAACAGCTCCGGCTGGTGCACCTCGAGCAGCGTGGCCGTCGCGTACGCCCGCTCAAGATACCGGCCCAGCTTGATAAACTGCCAGCCCTGGCCGTGAATCATCGTTGTGTTGCTGACTCCTTTAAATAGATGAATGCCGTCGACGATCGATGCCAGCGAATCGTTGATGCTCGCGATGAACTGCGTCTCGGCCTGCGGCGAGTGAATCTGGTGGAAGAGCCGGTTGAGCCTCTGCCACTGTTCAGAGGAGATCTCCTCGCGCACCTGGCGGGCGTTCTCTCGCGCGCCGTTCACGCAAAAAGTCACCGCCGCGTGATTGAGATTGTCAAAGACCAGCTTGTGCGCCATCGCTTCAAGATTGCCGTTCCACTCCAGGCCAGACGGCTTGCCCAGCGACGCCACAAGCCGCTGCCAGCGCTCCCGCTCGCTCGCGCCGCCCGTGTCGAGCATCAGGCCCATCGTCACGTCGAGCTGGCGCACAGTGTTCTCCGCCCGCTCCAGGTAGCGGCTCATCCAATAGAGACTGTCGGCAACCCGCGATAACATGCTCGTGCTCTCCTCAAACTGCGGATAACTGCTACTCGATAATCCAGGTGTCTTTGCTGCCGCCGCCCTGCGATGAATTCACCACCAGCGAGCCTTTTTCAAGCGCCACGCGCGTCAGCCCGCCCGGCACAATATTCACCTTGTCGCCAAAGAGAATGTAAGGCCGCAGGTCCACATGCCGCGGCTCCAGATGATTTCCGATCAGGCAAGGCGCACGCGAAAAATCCAGCGTCGGCTGCGCAATGTAGTTCCTCGGATTGGCCTCGATTTGCCGCGCAAACTCCTCGCGCTGCTTGGCCGTCGAGTGCGGACCGATCAGCATTCCATAGCCGCCGCTCTCGCCGACAGCCTTCACCACCAGCTTGTTGAGATTGGCCAGCACATGCTGCCGCTGCTTCTCCTCGCCCAGCAGGTACGTCTCGACATTCGGCAAGATCGCATCTTCATTCAGGTAGTAGCGAATCATTTGCGGCACATACGCATAGACCGCCTTGTCGTCGGCGAGGCCCGTGCCAAATGCATTCGTCACCGTCACGTTGCCCGCGCGATAAGCATTGAAAAGCCCAGCGCAGCCCAGCGACGAATCGCCGCGAAAGACCAGCGGATCGCTGAAGTCGTCATCCACTCGGCGGTAGATCACGTCCACGCGCTTCAATCCGTCGGTCGTCCGCATGTAGACCACGTTGTCGTGAGTCACAAGGTCGCGGCCTTCAACCAGGTCGATGCCCATCTGCCGCGCCAGATATGTGTGTTCGAAGTAGGCCGAGTTGAACACACCCGGCGTCAGCAGCACGATATTCGGTTCCGGCCTGCCCTCCGGCGCCAGCGAACGCAGCGTCGAGAGCAGCAGTTGCGGATAATGCTCGATCGGCCGCACGCCATAGCTTGAAAAAAGCTGCGGAAAGGTCCGCTTCATCACCCGCCGGTTGGTCAGCATGTAGCTCACGCCTGACGGCACGCGCAGGTTGTCTTCCAGCACCACAAACTCGCCGGTGTTCAGCCGCAACAGATCCGAGCCCACCACCGCGATGTAGACATTCCGCGGCACCTGCAAGCCGCGCATCTGCCGCCGGTAGTGCTTGCAGCTATAGACCAGCTCGCTTGGAATCACCTTGTCATTCAGAATCTTCGCGTCCGAATACACGTCGCGTAGAAACAGATTCAGCGCCGTAATCCGCTGCGTGAGCCCGCGTTCGATCCGGTCCCACTCCGCGCCGGTAATCAGCCGCGGCAGCAGATCGTAGGGGAAGATGCGCTCGGTTCCCTCGTCCCGCCCGTAGACCGTGAAGGTAATGCCCTGCGTCAGAAACGAGATGTCGGCCGACTGCTTTCGCCGCTGCAACTCCTCTTCCGGCAGCCGTGCCAGCGTCTCTGCCAGCGCTTGATAGTGCGGCCGCACCGCGCCGCCCGCCTCGCGCATCTCATCAAATGCGTGATCCAGCGGATAGTCTCCGTAAAGCGATTCCATCTCGATTGGAGTGCTGGCGCTCATCTGTGCTTGCAGCTTTCCTTACGGCGAATTTCAGGGCAACGGCCCGACAGCCTGCTCAAAAGCCTGCCCCGCTGACCCCGTTCCTTAGCTTTATCAGATCGGCCATAAAGGACCTGTGAGGAAACGCCAAAACCAGTCCAGCCAACCCCCTGGGTGCCCCATATCTGGCGCAGCTTCATCGCGCCAGATGTGGGAAACCACGAACCTCATCAACCGGTCTTGTGGAAAGCAAAGCTCCACAAACTGCGTTCACAGGGTGAGGGCACACTCGACCGGCGCCTTTCGAAATACAAAGTAGGCGTGAAACATGGGGGCCGAGGGAACAATGGTGCCTTTGTCGGCGTTGATATCGACTTTTACCGGGCTAGTAAAGAGATCTCCCTTTCCCAGCGAGACCACGCTTGAATAATTGGATACATCCCATGGATCAATCAGCCAGTTCTGTCCATCGCTGCCCTGAACGATCACGATAAGATGCTTGGTCCAGGGCGCCTGCACGCAAACCATCAAGGGAATATTGTTTTTCAAAAGGCGGTTGGCGTCGGCAGGGTGGCTCCAGACATGAACGAAATCGAGCGATCCAGACTGGAATGACGCCACGTTCGGCCCCTTGGCCCAGGTTTTGAAGATGGGGATGACACGATTGTTAAAGTTGAGGCGCTTGGCCTCTTCGTGCCCGGTGACATCGCCCCAGGCGGCGACATGCGCGGCGCGTCCGCCCAGGATTTTATCGACTCGCTCGCCCTCGGGACTTAACAGGAAGTCGTTTAAATGCGCGCCGGTTTGGACCAGGCCGATGAGCTTGCATAACGTGAATTTGGACGAGGCAAAGCAGCAGAGCGGCCCGTGAGTTCCTTCAACCTCTCTCAGGTCCTGCAATGTCTTCTGGGTGGAAGACGGCGCTGCAGCCATGGCCGTCCGAGCAAGATCTGGAATCATCGTGAGCCTCCTTTGTGCGGAGACTCTCTCCGCATTCCTTCAAAGCAACGTCGACTCCTATATACCATATCCTGAGATTCATTGTCGTTTACTTGCGTGTGCCCCACCCTCACGTCGGGCGCCCCATCCAAGCGACGTTTTTGTTCTTGTCGCTTGGGTGGGATACCACGAACCCAAGGCGCGCAAGCGCCGTCTGCCCCACCGCAGGTGGCGGGTGCCCCCGGTCCCTCGCATTTGGGGACCGGGGATACCACGAACCCCAAGGCGCGCAAGCGCCGTCTGCCCCACCGCAGGTGGCGGGTGCCCCCGGTCCCTCGCATTTGGGGACCGGGGATACAACGAACCCCAAGGCGCGCAAGCGCCGTCTGCCCCACCGCAGGTGGCGGGTGCCCCCGGTCCCTCGCATTTGGGGACCGGGGATACAACGAACGTCGAAGCGCGCAAGCGCCGTCCGCCCCACCGCAGGTGGTCACCTCAACCGGATCCCATGTTCCCGGAGCGCCTGCCTCAGCGACTTCCGTATCTGTACCCGCCAGAAGGGCGTCCCTCGCGGCGGTTTCGGCATCTTCCTCCGCTCGTTTGCCGTCATCGGTTCGTGCCGTCTCTTCCAGTACTCCTCCCGGAGCTCTTTCTCCTTAATGAGCCAGCGCTGCTTCGCCGCCTCCAGCCGTTGCGCCCTGGCCTTTTCGAGTTTTCGCGCATAAGCCTTGGCACGTTTCTCTGCCCGCGCCGCATCCTTCGCCGCGGCCATCTCCGTCAAAGTCTCCTTCTTCGGCGCTAGCCCGTACACCAGTTCGCACCCCAGCGCCTCGGCTGCCTTCCGCAACGTCCGCAGCTCGATCACGCCGCGCATCTCCGCGCACTCCATCCGGTAGATTTCGCCCGGCCTCACGCTCATCCGGCCGGCCACCTCCGCCACCGGAACGCCCACCGCAATCCGCACCGTTCGCACCCAGCCGTGTTCAATTCCGGTAGCCGCCTGCCGCGCCACCCGGAACGCCATCGCAGCGTCGTCCACCGTGCGCAGCCGCGCCTCCCACCCCTTTGTCCGCATCCCATCCCCCTGCCGGTCAACTTCGGTCTTTCAAAAGCAGCCCTAAAAAGGTCATTTTTTGAAACAAGATCTGCCCAGATTTTCGCAAAAAAACCTCTATTTCTACGCAAACGCAATTTGGCGCATTTCTGCCCATGAATTCGACCCACACTTCCGCCAACAAATATCCACCGGAAGAATCGGAGGCTATAGGATTGCCGCCCCTCAATGGGACTGCGCAGATGCGCTCCACACAGGGATCAGTTGTCGCTCGCGCCGTAGGCGCAGAGATCATTAGCCCCGCGCTTCAGCGTGGGGTAGACGGCATCAACAATGCATTCGGAGTCCCGTAGGGACGGTGCGTGAGGATCGCGCTATCGCTCCGGCTGAACCGGCTTTTTGTTCGCAATAAAAAAGCCCCCGGCGGGTTGGCCGGGGGCTTCTGGTTTGCGGTAAGTTGCGGCTTAGGCGCTGAAGAGCAATATGCCCGCGGGCTTTTCCTCGCTGGCATTCTCGTCTGAGCTGACCGGCCGGTAGTAGAGCTGATCGGCATCGAGATAGACCTCGAGGAAGGCCGGACGCGCGGTGATCTGTCCCGCGATCAGAGCCTCGGACAAGGGGTCCTCGACATACCGCTGCAGGGCGCGGCGCAGTGGGCGCGCACCGTAGCTGCGGTCGATCAGGGTCTTGTCGAGAATCCACTTCTTGGCCTCCTCGGTCACCGAGATGGTGATCGACTTCTGCGCCAGGTTGGCGTTCAACTGCTGCACCAGCAGCTCGACGATCTGGATCAGGTCGGCGTCGCTCAGCGACTGGAAGAGAATCACTTCGTCCAAGCGGTTCAAGAACTCCGGATTGAAGGTCTTCTTGACCTCCTGCCTGACAAGCTCTTCCACCTTCTCGCTGACTAGCTCTTCGCGGTCGCTCTGGAAGCCCAGCCCCTGCTTCTTCTGCAGGTGCCGCGCGCCGATATTCGAGGTCATGATCAGGATCACGTTCTTGAAGTCGACCGTGTTGCCGAGTCCATCGGTCAACTGGCCGTCTTCAAAGACCTGCAAGAGAATGTTGAAGACATCCGGGTGCGCCTTCTCGATTTCGTCAAGCAGGACAACCGAATACGGCGAACGCTTCACGCGCTCGGTCAACTGGCCGCCCTCCTCGTAGCCCACATATCCCGGAGGCGAACCGATCAGCTTCGAGACCGAATGCTTCTCCATGAACTCCGACATATCAAACCGGATCAACGCTTTATCGGAGCCAAACAGGAATTGAGCAAGCGTGCGAGCCATCTCCGTTTTGCCGACGCCCGTCGGTCCGAGGAAGAGGAAACTTCCAATCGGACGTGCAGGCGACTTCAGACCGGCGCGCGAACGGCGAATGGCGCGAGCCAGTGCGCTGATCGCCTTTTCTTGACTGACGACGCGCTTGTGCAGCTCTTCTTCCACGCGCAGCAGCTTCTGCGTCTCTTCTTCCTTGATGCTGTTGACAGGAACGCCCGTCCAGCGGCTGACCACATCCTCGATGTCCTCGCGGCCCACGATCCCCGCAGCCGAATCATCGAGATGATATTTGTCGCGCATCGAGCGCAGGCTTTCACGCTCCTTGCGTTCTTCATCGCTGTAGAAACGGGCCTTCTCGAACTCGTGATTGGCAATCGCCGAGTCCATTCTGTGCACGATGAACTTGATGCGCTTCTGGACCTCGGTGATCTCTTCGGGCAGCGAGGTCTGGCGCAGCTTGACCCGCGCGCCGGCCTCGTCGATCAAGTCAATCGCCTTGTCAGGCAAAAAACGGTCGGGAATATACCGGTTCGAATGCGAGACCGCAAACTCTATCGCTGCATCCGTATAACTAACAGCGTGAAACTTCTCATACCGATCCTTGATCCCATGAATAATCTTGATGGCGTCGGCCTCGTTCGGCGGCGGCACCTTCACGGCCTGGAAGCGGCGTTCGAGAGAACGGTCCTTCTCGATCGACTTGCGGAACTCGGCCGGCGTGGTTGCGCCGATGCATTGAATTTCGCCGCGGCTGAGTGCCGGCTTGAGAATGTTGGCCGCGTCGAGCGATCCTTCTGCTGAACCCGCGCCGACCAGCGTGTGCAGTTCATCGATAAAGATGATCGAGTTCTGATTCTCCATCAGCTCTTTCATGATCGTCTTCAGCCGCTCTTCAAATTGTCCGCGATACTTTGTGCCAGCCACGATCAGCGAAAGATCCAGCCCCAGCACGCGCTTCTCAGCTAGGAAGCTCGGCACCTCGCCGTCGGCGATGCGTTGCGCAAGTCCCTCGACGATGGCCGTCTTGCCCACACCCGGCTCGCCAATTAGCACTGGGTTATTTTTGGTGCGCCTGCACAGGATCTGAATGACCCTTTCGAGCTCACCATCGCGTCCGACCAACGGATCAAGCTGCCCGTCCATCGCAGCCTGTGTCAGGTCGCGGCTGAACTCGGCCAGCAAACTCGACTCGCGCTGGCGCTGCTGCGGCGGAGTCTTCTCCTGCGCAGTGCGGCCTAGGTCCTCGCGAATCTGCGCCAGCTTCAGGCCGCGCTCCTGCAAGATCTCCGAGGCAAAGCATTTCTCCTCGCGCAGCAGACCGAGCAGCAGATGCTCCGTGCCAATGTGCTTGTGGCCCAGTCGTTCCGCTTCTTCCGCTGCATAAGCCAGCACGCGCTTGCACTCGTTCGAGAGCGGCAGGTCGACCGAGGTCGAGACCTTCTCGCGAATGGTGGTATGCGCCTCAATCTGCTTGCGAATCGACTCCACTGAAGCATGCGAGCGCAGGAAGCGATTGGTCAGCGCCTTGTCCTCGCGCAAGAGGCCCAGCAGCAGGTGCTCGGTCTCGATATAGGGTGAGCCGAACTGGCTGGCCTCGTACCGCGCAAAAAAGATTACGCGCCGTGCCTTCTCCGTATAGCGTTCGAACATGGGTTCCCCCTTGTAGCCGGCTATCGGCTGGTGTGACCGTCCGGTTCACGTAACCCTAACGACGAAGACCTCTCGTCGCGGACCCGCTTCCGGCTTCAGCCCACCCGCACGCGCCTTATGATTCAATCGCCGCCGGGGACCCTGGAAAACCTCTCTCGGCCCCGAAAAGCCCTTTAGGATGGCTTCTACCTCTCCCTCGCACGTAAGCCTTTTGCGATCGTGCCGCGGAAGAGATTTCCATCCTGCCCTGTCAACCGTAATGAAATCGAAACATCCGATTGCGGTTGCTTACTTATTAAGACTCAAAAATCTCATGAATGGCGCAATTTTTTGGGTCTTGCTTGCTCAGCGTCAAACAGCTTTGGGACTTCCAACCGGCGTGGCCAGCCGTCCCGCTTCCAGCCGCAAGGTTCGCGTACATCGCGCGGCCAGGTCAAGGTTGTGCGTCACAAGAATCGATGTCAGGCCGTGCGTCGCATGCAGCCTCTCGATCAGGTCAAAGACGCGTCTGGCGGTGGTTTCGTCCAGGTCGCCCGTAGGTTCGTCGGCCAGCAGCAGCCGAGGGTTATTGACCAGCGCGCGAGCCAGCGCGATACGCTGCTGCTCGCCGCCCGAGAGTTCGCCGGGGCGATGGTCGCCACGGTCTTCTAATCCAACTTCGCCCAGCCACTTTGCCGCCATCGCAAATGCCTCGCGCTTGGCGATGTTGCGCGCCAGCAGCGGCATGGCGACATTCTCAAGAGCCGTAAACTCCGGCAGCAAATAGTGAAACTGCCAGACGTAGCCGATCTCGCGATTGCGAAAGGCCGCCGCCTCGCGCTGCGAGAGTTGCGCCACGTTGGTGGAAGCACAGTGTACCGTGCCGGAGGTGGGTGCATCCAGCGCGCCCAGAATGTGCAAAAGCGTACTCTTCCCGGCGCCGGACTGTCCCACGATGGCCACCATCTCGCCGGCCTGAACCTCAAAGTCCAGTCCGCGAAAGAGCGTCAGTGCGCCGCGCGCGGTCGTGTAGGTCTTTTCGAGATCTTCCACTCGAATCAACGGCGCGCCGGAATCGTTGTGGCCAGAGATTCGCGGCTCGATGGCCCGCGACTCCGAAGCCCGCGCGGTGCGGGTCACGTCGTCGGCCGCCGCTGGAGAGAGATGCGTCATCCGGTACTCTCTATTTTACTTTGCCCAGGGTGATTTCTTTGCCGGGCGGGGTTCCGCAGGTAACGCTGGGTCCGGAAGGGTTGCGGAGTTCATTTTTGCAATGCGGCCGTTGGGACCGACAACAAAAGGAAGTGAGAGAGCATTCCAGTTGCCATCGTCGAGCGGCTGCCATGTCTTGCCGTCGTCGCGGCTGATGTCGGAGCCGTTTGTGCCGACGGTGATCCAGACTTTGAGAGCTTCGCTCCATTGAACGGCGGAACGGTAGCCGTGGGGCGGGATGGTGGAGGCGGTCCAGTGCTCCCCGTTTCCTGCGAGTTGAAATGCAGCAGTATTCGCAGAGTTGTTGGGATTTGAATAATCGCCACCAACGATGACATAGACGCGTGAAAGTGCAGGATAGACAGATGACGCAGGCCGAGAGCCGATAGAAAAGATGCCCGATGAGTCAGTGTTCTGGCCGAGTGGGACCCTTCTGGGGGTCCATCTGTCATCCTTGCCGTCGAGATTCATGTGCTCGGGCGGGCAATCATCAACACAAATCGAGGTCATCGTCATTGAATAGACAAAAGCACCGCCAGAACCCCCAGAACCGAACGCCGGGAAACCATCCCGGGAAACGAAGGAGGAATTGCTTGCGGCGAACACACTCTGTGTTGCTACGCTGATCTGTAGCCCAATGCCCTTCTGCTTAATCCAATTTCGCCCGAAGTCACGGCTTATGAGCAACCAAAACGCTCCATTGACCGGGTCCCCCAATAGGTACCCTGTATTCCCGAGACTTTTTCCGTCCCAGCGTTCCATGAAGTAGAGCGTATCCCAAAAGCCCTCTTTTTCGGGGTTATGAAGAAGCAACTTCCAGTGAAGGCAGCCGTCCGTCGTTTTGTAGAGTCTTGATAGGCCACCTTTGCCACTCGACATTACAATCGCAGTCTTCGCATCCCAAGCCTGCACGCCGCGAAAATCCAGCGTTGCGCCATCGGTCGCGGCATCGGGAACAGCGCACTTCGTCCAATGCGCGCCGCCGTCGATGGTCCTCAGCACACTCCCGCCCGTCCCGCTGGCCCAGGCGACCGTGCCATCCACAGAGAAGATCCCTCGCAGCCCAGCCGTCGTTCCTGACTCCTGCATCTGCCAGACCAAAGGAGCCGGCGCTTGCGCAGCAGCCAAGGCCGAGAAAGCCAGAAACAAAGTGAGCCGTATCATTTGCATGGCTGGCAGTATAGTAGCCCGCTCCGCTGTCAAGCTACCTGTAACTTGGTAGTGATCCTTTAATTGAGAAGGGGCGTCGAGAGTTGCGGGTCTGGAGACCCGCAGGACAGCCGACCTGGAGGTCGGCGCTACCAATGAACGGATAGGCTCTTAATAGTCAATCTTGTTCGTCGAGGCAAGCCACGCGGCAAAGCTGGCCCAAGCCTCTTCGCCGAGCAGTTGCGCCGTGGGGAGGAGCTTACGCTCGGCGCTGTCTTTGCGCAACTCCTCATAGAGCAGGGCGTCGTCAAAACCAGCGCGGGCGGCGTCGGCGGCGCTTGCCCCAAAGTAGATCGCATCCATCCGCGCCCAGTGTGACGCCGCGAGGCACATCGGGCAGGGCTCGCAACTCGTATAGAGCTGGCAACCGGAGAGCGTGAACGTGTCCAGCGCCTTGGCGGCTGCGCGAATCGCATTCACCTCGGCGTGCGCCGTTGGGTCGTTGGTGGCGGTCACGGTGTTCACCGCCTCGGCGACGATCTGCCCGCCCCGCGCGATTACGGCGCCAAAGGGCCCGCCTGAGCCGCTCACGACGTTCTTGGTGGCCAGCGCAATCGCGCGGCGCAGGAACTCGGGATTTGGCTCGCTCTGCATAGTTCCATGGTAAGGCAACCATGCTGAGAATGGGTATTCGATTGCCGGCATCTGGACGTAAACTGTGAGAGCGATGAATTCACTCTCAGACAAAATCCTCAAGGAATTGCTTCCGGTCGAGCCGGACGCAGATGCGCTTGCGGCAGCCGCGCTGGCAAAGCAGAAGAAAACCGCACCGCAGTCGGATCACTGGTCTACTGCTCTGTTGCTGGAGCGAGGGGCGTATCTGCACAAGCTGGCCAAAGCCGGCAACGGCTCAGCGGGCGAGACGCTGAAGGAGTATCCGCACCATTGTGCGATGCTCTCGTTTCGCAGCCGCAACGGCGAGGCAGAGGTGCATGAAAACTTCGCCGATCTTTTTGTCGTTCTCGATGGCCGCGCAACGCTGGTCACCGGTGGCACGGTGGTCGGCGCAGCTACGACGGCTCCGGGTGAGACGCGCGGCACTTCGGTCGAGGGCGGCGCGCGGCAGGAGTTGAGAGCGGGCGATGTAGCGCACGTTCCGGCAGGCCTGCCGCATCAGATGCTGGTCGCCAGCGACAAGACGGTTACCTGCCTGGTGATGAAAATTCAGGAAAATCAGTGAAGCCCTGCGGCGTTCAGTTCCGGTCCGTACTGCTTGTCAGTGACCCGGATGTGCGAGAAGAGCCAATCGCGCAGGAAGCCCATCAACTCCAGATCGAGCAGGACGATAGGCGAGGACTTGATCCGCTCCTGCACGCTTAGAATTTCGCCGATGAACTTTTCGTGGTCTGCCATATGCGAGGCCGTGGCCACGTAGCCCGCCTTGATGAGCATCGTCTCTTCCCGCGCAAAGTGGAATTTGATGTAATCCACCAGCTCGCCTAGAACAACCTCAAGGATCTTCTTGTCGTGGCCGGCCGTGATTCCAAAGTGCAACTGGTTGATGATGCCGATCAGCTTCTTGTGGTCTTCGTCCAGAGCAGCCACTCCCACGCTCAGGTCGGTCGTCCAGGTCATGAATTCCATGTGGAGTTCATCCATTTCTGAGGGCCGTACCCGCCTGCGAGCTCTCCCCCCGGCGCTCGCGGACGCAGTGCAATGCGGCTTGAACCACCCGCACTTATCGAATCATGATCCTTCAAAGAGCAGGATACGGCAAGCTGGTTTACTTGGGTTCCTGGTCTTTTGTCTCTTCAAACTCTTCGTTGAGCCATTGGCTGAATGCCTGGAACTCCTCGTCGCGGCCGAGGAAGTCGCGGACCATCTGCCGACCCGGCTTTGAACCGCCCTGTTCGAGTACGGCCTTGCGGTAACGGCTTCCGGCAGCGCAGCCGAGCAGGTCGTTTGCATCGAACTGGGCGAAGAAGTCCAGTGCGATGACCTTGTCGAAGGCGTAGGTGTAGTAGTTGGACGAATAGCCGGTGAGATGTCCGAAACTCGCATACATGCGGTTGCCTTCGAGCCACGTCCACGGCTGGAGACTTTCGTAGAGCCGCTTCGTGGTGCTGTCGAGATCGAGGCTCGCCGGGTCCTGGTCGTGCAGATCGAGTGAGAGCGTTGTGTAGTAGAGCTGCGAACGCACCCAGTCTGCACGGCCGAAGGCTCCGGCCAGTTTCATCTTCTTGATCGTCGCGGAGGGAAGCGTCTCACCCTTCTGATAGTGCTTGGCGAAGGCCTGAAGCAGCTTTTCGTCGCGGAAAAACTCCTCAAGCATCTGGGAGGGAACCTCGATGAAGTCGCCTTCGGTCGCAAAGCCGGAGAGGCCGGCCCATTCGGTCTGGCCGCCGAGGATGGCGTGCATCAGATGGCCGAACTCGTGGAAATACGTCACGACGTCGCTGTATTGCAGCAAGCCTGGATCGTCTTCAGTGGCGGCCGGGAAGTTGCAGATGAGAGCGGCTTCGGGAAGCGCGCGGCCGCGAACGCCAGTGACGATTGGCGCGGCGGAGAACCACTTGTCCTTGCCATCGCGGGGGTGCATGTCGAGATAGAAGCGGCCAACATGCTGACCGCCGTCGAAGACCTCAAAGACTGAGACATCCGCGTGCCATGCCGATGCCGTCGAGGGGCGGAACTCGATTTTGAAGAGGCGCGCGGCGGTTTCGAGCACGCCAGCCTCGACCTGCGCGTATGGGAAGTAGGGACGCACGGACTGCGAATCGAAGTCGAAGGCTGAGCGGCGAAACTGCTCATACCAGTAAGCGCGGCTGGTGATGTCGATGGCTGTAAGCTCCGGCTGGCGCTGGCGCGTGAAGTCGAGAATCAAGTCGAGCTCGCGACGGGCGCCGTCGAGGCTGGCCTCGTTGAGCTTGGCGAGGAAGACACGCGCGTTGGCTGCCGAGCCCATCATTTGATCGGCAGTGGCCAGATCGGCCCAACTGCGGAAGCCGAGGACGCTGGCAATCTGCTGCCGCGTGGCCAGCAGTTGTTCGAGGATCGTTTTATTGGCTGGGTAGGCGCGCGTGTTGTAGGCCAGGAACATGCGCTCGCGCAGTGCCGCGTTTGAGGCAAAGGTCATGACCGGCTGCATGTCGGGCGGATCGGTGGTGAGGGTGACGCGGCCATCGGCGTCCGGCGCATGGCGTGCGATGTAGTCGGCGGGCAGGCCATCGAGTTCGGCGGCAGTGGCCTCGACGGTCTTGCCGCCTTCCTGAATGTTGCGGCTGAAATCGAGAGAGAGGTGCGTGGCCTTCTCTTGCAGCGATTGCAGCAGGTCGCGCGTTGCCTGATCCTTATCGACGCCGGCCAGGCGATAGCCAAGCAGCGTTCGTTCGACGTAGTGCTGGGTGGCGGGGCTGGCGCCATCAAGATCAATAGCGCTCAGCGCCTCATAGACTGCGCGATTCAAACTGAGTACACTGCCGGCCTGCGCTACGCGTTGCGCTTCGAGCTGCGCCTGATCGCGAACGGCTTTGTCCGCGGCTACTGAGTTCAACACGCCCGACTGCGCTCCGGCCAGGTTCAGGTGTTCGATCGCGGCATCGTAGAGGCGCAGTGAATTGGCAGGAGTGCGCGCGCCTTCGACGGCGAGAAGAGCAGCCAGCGCTGCTTCATGCGCCGTCAGACGCGCTGTAACCCAGGCAGTGAGCGCCTCGGCTGAAGCGGCTCCACCCGCCTCCCATGCGTGAAGCTCTTCTGTTGCGGCGACGGCTGCGGGGTTCTCAGTGGGCATGATGGGCGTACTCCTCCAAAGTTCTAGAGTGCCACAGCGGAGCGGGGTTGTGTATCTTTGGCACACAAATGACTCGCATCCAAGATGACTTTCGATCTGCCGGACTATCTCACTCGATGTGCGGCTCGACGTGATGTGACTTGATCTGCGCAGTCGGCGCGGACCTATTCATACCGGTCTCGCACGATGCGACCGCAGGTTCTTCACCGATGTTGCAGCACACGAATTGCATGATCGAGACGGAACCAAGCAAGGCCGGATTCGGCACCTGAAAAAATTGTTGCCTATTTTTCCACCATCATGTCGTTTTTCTCTTGACACTTGTGAAACATAAATCTATACATTCTTCAACTGCATTATCGCGTGCAGGGATGAAGCAAAAAATCGCGAAAGGGAGAATAGGCAAATGGCAACCAAGAAAGCAGCCAAGAAGGCACCCGCGAAGAAGGCGGCAAAGAAGGCCGCGAAGAAGAAGTAGCGGTCCCTCCAACCAAAAGGCAATACATCAGGGGAACGCATCAAGCGTTCCCCTGATGTGTGTTTGGGGCCTGAAAACATTGGGTGAAGAGGACTACACTGTACACGCGATGAAGAGAGAGAGGGAACCGTGACACGCCGCCGCTGGATTGCAGAGCATTGGGACGAGGCCACCGCAACGCTTGTTGGCGCGCAGGCCGAGCATATGGCGCGTGTGCTGCGAGCGCAGCCGGGGACGGAGGCCGACGTGGTGGCGGGCGGGCATGTCTTTCATGCGCAGGTGGCCGCGGTCACCACAGAGGAAGTCCGCTTCAATCTGATCTCTGAGCTCGAGGCCGACCCCGCGCTGCCCGTTACGCTGGTGATGGCCGTCTATAAGTTCGATCACATGGAGTGGGCCATCGAGAAGGCGACCGAGTTGGGAGTCGCATCGATTGCGCCGGTGATCGCGCGACGGACAGAAAAGCATCTGGCTCAAGGGGCCGCGAAGCGAGCCGAACGCTGGCGTCGCATCGTTCATGAGGCGGCGAAGCAGTCGCGGCGCTCCGAAGTGCCGATTATTTTTGATCCTGCCCCGCTGGCGACGCGTGTGCGTGTGGAATCCGAGGCTACGAATGGCGAGGCCGGCATTTCGCGCATCGTTCTTGCCGAACAGGAGCGGACGACGACATTGCGCCATGCTCTGAAGGAAGCGATGGCCGCGGCGGGAACGGAGACGCCTACCATCGAGATCGCCATTGGCCCCGAAGGCGGATGGGCTCCGGAAGAGGAAGCACTCTTTGACGCGAATGGCTGGAGCGCCGCATCGCTTGGACCGCGCATCCTGAGAGCCGAGACGGCGGCTATCGCGGCATTGGCTGTGGTGGCTTCATATCTGGAGTGAGTTTAATGAGAAAGAAGAGAATCGCGTTTGTCCTGATCTCAGTGTTAGTTCTAGCGGCAACGATTCGCATTCATTTCGGTCTCCCTCGTGTGAAGGTAAGCCATGATAAGGACGCGGTGACCGTCGACGTTCAGACTCTTGGAGAGTATCCGACGAGTGTTCGAGGTATTCAACTGACCGAGTTGGCAACTGGCAAGGTTGTATTGGAGTTGCGTCCGGATGGCCGAGTACCTCAGATAGCTACCTTCCGCCTCACTGCTGGTAACAACTCCGTAGATCTCATTGAGCCCTACGTTGGAAAATACACCGTGATAGTTCCAAACGGGGCTAAGACTTTTTACCTGAGTCCAGGAACGAAATACCGGCTTGCGATGTGGGAGACCCGCTGGCTTCCAAGTAGAGTTATATTCAGTCTTTGAACCGGCTGACAACCTATCACTTTTTGAAAAATGCGTTCATTGATGCACTGCCCATCACAAATGCGCAAACCGCAGCAGCACCCCAGCCAGCGCGCCACCCACCAACGGCCCAAGAATCGGAATCGGCGCATAGCTCCAGTTCGATCCGCCTTTGCCGGGAATCGGCAAGAGCCAATGCATGATGCGCGGCCCGAGATCGCGCGCGGGGTTGATGGCGTAGCCGGTCGTGCTGCCGAGCGAGAGGCCGATGCCCCAAACGAGACTCGCCACCAGCCATGGACCCATTCCCGCGGCTGGACCTGTGGACGAAACTCCATGCGAGAAGATCGCGCCGGCAACGACCACAAGCACCGCCGTGCCCAGTACTTCGTTGAGGGTGTTGATCAGCGGACTGCGCACCGCGGCATTCGTGCAGAAGACTCCGAGCTTGGCCGCCGGGTCCGGAGTGAGCTTCCAATGTGCGGCAAAGTGCAACGCCATCAGCGTTGAGCCGACCATGGCGCCTAGTAGCTGTGCCAACCATATACTTGCGAGCTGCGAATAATCTCCGCTGACGATCGCAGAGGCCAGCGTGATCGCTGGATTCAAATTTGCGCCGGGGCTGCCAAAGGCCTGCGCCACCAGTACACCGCAAAGGACGGCCAGCGCCCAGCCGGTCGTCACGACCATCCAGCCGGAGTCAGACGCGTAGGTTTTGCGCAGCGTGACGCTGGCGCCGACGCCGTTGCCCATCAGCACCAGAACCAGCATGCCCATAAATTCGCCTAGCCACACAGAGTGCATCGAGTCTTCCTTGCGCCTGGACGGGGAGCTTCACAGCAGGCCAGGCGCGTGGTTAAAAGTAAGAATTGCGGGACTCAAGCATTGTGCACTGCCGGGGGCGGCTTCGCCAAGTTCCCGAGGGGATCAATCGCGAGAAGAAAAATTGAAACAGATTGCATGCCTCGCAAAAAGGGCGCGACCGAAGCCGCGCCCTGTTGCGTGCAAAGTGAAAGGCTGCCGTTAATTCTGCGGAGCCGGTGCGGGAGTTTGCGGCGTGGGTGTAGGAGCGGGGCCAAGTGGCACATCGCCCGAGTTATCAGCCGGAGCTTTCTTCTTATCGGTCAGGCGGGTCTTGTCGCTCGTGGTGGTTGCTTTCTTTTTCTTCTTGGAGGTATCACCAGCCAGGCCCAGCGGTCCTGCCTGAGTCTGGCGGTCGGCAACCTCAGCCGAGTCAGGCGCAAGGGGAGCCATGGTGTCGAGTCTTGGTCCCTTGGGCTTGGGCTGCTTCGGCTGCTTGGCGCGCGCGCTATAGCGCGTCTTGCTGGTCGGCGCGGTGCTGGCCTCCAGCGGATTCACCGGCTCCGGAGTGGGAGCTGTTGTCTGCGGTCCCGCGCCTCCGCCTGCATCCTCGGTTTTTGTCTCGGGCGCCTCGGGCAGAGTTTTGCTCGGCGCCTGGCCGAAGCGGATTTTTTCCTTCTTGCCGGGCTTCATTGAAAGCTGATCGGCGCTCGCGTCTTTCTTCTTGCTCTTCTTTTTTGGCTCTGCGGCAGGAGCGGCTGATGCAGATTCGGCGGCAGCCTGAGGAGCTTTCTGGCGGAAGCTGCGCGTATTCTCGCGGAAGCGAGTGCGCTCGACCTTCTTCTTCTTCTTGGGCGTGGGCGGCGTGTAGGCGCTGTAGATAGGCTTGGTCTGCCGGGCGCTTGCACCGCTGTCTGAGTATCCGGGCTTGATGTCGATGTAGGCCTGTTCGCGCATGGTGGTCAGTGCGCTGCGCATGGCGGGTTCCATGCGGGCCATGTAAAAGTTTTCCTCGACCTGCTGCTCGACATCCTTATAGGCAGGTGCGCCACTGGGGGTGTGTTTTACAACCTTGAGAATGACGTAACCCTGCTTGGTGCGAATCGGCTCAGTAAACTCGCCGGACTTGAGGGCGAAGGTTTTGTCTTCGAGGACCTTGGCGAGCTTGTCGCGCTGGAATTGCCCGAGATCGCCGCCCTGGGCGGCCGTGGAGCCGTCGGAGAAGGTGCGGGCCAGTTGGGCAAAGTCGCCGCCGGCGTGAAGCTTGGCCGCCAGATCGTCGGCCTTGGCCTTGGCGGCGGCCAGCTTTGCCGCATCGTCTGGCTGCGCGCCGCCCGGCTCGGTCACTGAAGGCGCGGACGTTCCGGTGGAGACGAGAATCTCGGCCAGGGTGACACTCTCAGGCTGCGCGTAATCCTGCTTGTGCTGCTCGAAGTAGCGCTGCGCCTCGCCGGGAGTGAACTGGGCCTTCCTGCCCACAACCTGGCGCATCGCCTCCTGGGTGACGACGCCGTTGCGGACGTTGGCCTTGAAATCCTCAAACGAGATGCCTTGTTCCTTGGCGGCCTTTTCCAGGTCTTCCATGGTCTCAAGGTGATATTGCTTGCGGATGTCGTCGAGCCGCTTGATGACCTCGGTTTCGCCTGTGATGCCCAGCTCCTTGCCCTTTGAGAGCCAAAGCTGCTGGTCGATCAGGTTGCGCAGCAGGTCTTTGTGAGCGGCGGAGATCTCCTGCATGGAGGCGCCTTTTTGACGCGCATCGTTATCCAGTTCAGCCATGGCGCGGTCGTAGTCGGCGCGCGTGATGATCTGATCGTTGACGCGGGCGATGACCTCGGCGACAGTGGTGCCGCCATAGGGGCTCGCCGGCGCGGCCGGACGCGCTGTTTGCGCCAGAGAGTAACTTGCGAGCAGCGCCGCCGAGAACACGAAAGCCGCGGGAGTGCGAAAGAGTCGAAGGGTCATAGGGTTCAGAACATGGCCGGCGGCATGAAATCCCCGCCTGATCCATAGACGCCATTGTAAATGGCTGGGGAGCAGGAAAGCGATTCCGGGGACGAATCAGGCAAAATGCAGGCTGCCGAAGGCCGGTTGGCGGCTGTTCCGGGTTGAGGCGCCCCGCTACCGGAAAGCGTCAGGGATAGTCAAACAATCAAGTGCTATACTTTAGCCCTATGACTGCCGTTTCGGGCCGCAACTGGCACGCGCTGGCCGCGCCGCAGTCCGGAGGTTTCTCCCGCCTATGAATCCTCGCGCCCGTCGCGCCCTGTTTGCCATGGTTATGTTCTTTGCCGTCTGCGCCATCGCGGGCAGCTACTTGCAGCGCAAGGTGGGGGCTCAGTCCTCTGCCGATGAAAGCCAACTGCGCGACAGCCTGCGGTCCTTTGCCAACGTGTATTCGCTGGTGGAGCAGAACTATGCCGAGCCGATCAACGGCGAAAAAGCCGACATCGCCATCTATGACGGAGCGATTCCAGGGATGCTCAGGGTGCTGGACCCGCACTCGAACTTCTACGATCCGAAGTCGTACGCCAAGATGCGCGAGGAGCAGCATGGCCGCTACTACGGCGTGGGCATGACCATCCAGCAACAGAATAATAAGGTCTATGTGGTTTTCCCCTTCGAGGGATCGCCGTCGTTCAAGGCCGGGATTCATCCAGGCGACATCATCCAGGCGGTGGACGGCAAGCAGATCAGCGTGGACGGCAAAATTCCCGACGGTCTGAACTCGACCGACATGGTGGCCAAGGCGCTCAAGGGGCCGCGCGGCACGCATGTGCAGGCGACGATTCTCCGCGAGGGCCAGGCCAAGCCGATGGTCTTTGACCTCGTACGCGACGAGATTCCGCATCCTTCGGTCGATCTGGCTTACGAGATCCGTCCGGGCGTCGGTTACGTTCATCTGACGCAGTTCCAGGAGACGACGGCGCAGGAGGTCATCCAGGCGGTCGACGGCTTCGGCGATCTGAAGGGGCTGATTTTTGACCTGCGTGGAAATCCCGGCGGCCTGCTGAGCCAGGCTGTGGAGGTTTGCGACCACCTGCTGACCAAGGGGCAGGGAATCGTCTCGCAGCGCGGCAGGGCCTTTCCCGATCAGGTGTATACGGCTACGCATGGCAACGGCGGCAAGACCTTCCCGATCGTTGTGCTGGTGAATCGCGGCACGGCATCGGCGGCGGAGATTGTCTCGGGCGCGTTGCAGGATCACGACAGAGCTCTTATCGTTGGCGAGACGACCTTTGGAAAAGGTCTGGTGCAGACGGTCTATAACCTGAGTGAAAACACCGGGCTGGCGCTGACCACGTATCACTACTACACGCCCTCGGGCCGGCTGATCCAGCGCAACTATGCGGGCGTTTCGCTCTACGAGTACTACAGTCACGGAGGCACGCAGCCGACGGATGTGACCAACCGGGAGGTGAAATTGACCGACGCGGGCCGCACGGTCTATGGTGGCGGAGGCATCACTCCGGACGAGAAGATTGAAAGCCCCAAGAGCAACCACTTCCAGGACACGCTGTTAATCAAGGATGTTTTCTTCCACTTCGCTCCGGTCTATCTGTCGAATCACTCCGCGGACAAGAACTTCCAGGTGGATGACGCGGTGCTGGCCGAGTTCAAGAAGTATCTGACGGCGCAGGAGGTTCCCTGGACCGAGGCGGACCTGAACGGCGTGATGGACTGGGTGAAGATCAGCATCAAGGACAAGATCCTGACGATTCAGCTTGGCCAGCGGCAGGGGCTGCGGACGCGCGCCGACTGGGACCCCATGATTCAAAAGGCGCTGACCTATCTGCCCGAGGCTCAGGCCCTGGAAGACCATGCGCACAAGGTGCTGGTGCAAAAGGCCGAGGCACGCAGCGAGTCGCACTAAGCAGCAGGATATGTTGGAAGCGTAAAGGCCACCGCAGTATGGGTGGCCTTTTTGCTGTCTGCGAGGTGGGCGGCTCGATTTTGGGGAACCACGGGGGCCTGCGCCGCGTAGACTTGATTGGCGCGGCGAAGCCCTAAATCCTGCCGTGCCTGTTATTACAAAGGAGAAACTCATGCGGTCGATGGTTCGCTTGGCCGGTCTGGCCACCATGTTTTGTCTTGCGGCTTCCACTGGTTTTTCCGCGACGCCTGCTGCGCCGTCGAAGAGCGGCACAATCGTCATCGTCTTCAAGGACGGCCACCGGCAGAGCTTCAATCTCTCCGATATTTTGCGGGTGGAATTCCCAGGAGCCGGCGCAGGCGCCGCTGTGGCAGCACCTACAACTCCCTTGCTGCCGTCACGCAGCCATTTCATCGGGAAGTGGGAGGTCGGCGACGGGAATGGACGCCGGTTCTACATCACGCTTGAAGAGGATGGCGATGCGAAAAAGTCGATCGGCGCGACACACGGCAAGTGGGTCTATGCAGACGGCGAGGCGCACATCACCTGGGACGACGGATGGCAGGATGCGATCCGCAAGGCCGGCTCGAAGTACCAGAAGTACGCCTACGGTTCGGGCAAATCGTTCACCGATACGCCGGACAATGTGACGGCTGCGCAGACCACCACGCCGCATCCTATTTAGGGCGGAGTTCCCGCATAGGCAAGGACGTTTTTTGCCAAGGCGGAAGATGAATGGTTGCAAAGAGATCCGCGCGGCATCGATAATGGGGGCCACTCCAGGCTGCGCGGATTTCAATCGGGCCGGGCGTACTGTTCAGACCGATTTTCAGAGTCAACCGTATGTAACCTGCGTCACAGCGCGGAGGCTTGCCGCCACGTAGGCTCTTGAACGGAGTTGGAGAGGTTTCCCTATGCAACCAATCGCTGAAGAAAGTGCAATTACCGTTCAGAACCTGTTGACCGCATTCGATGGTGAATCGAATGCACACGCCAAATACACAGCCTTTGCCGAGAAGGCCGACGAGGAAGATCTGCATGGCGTCGCCAGCCTCTTTCGCGCCGCTGCGCGTGCCGAGCAGATCCACGCGACCAATCACGCTCGCGTGTTGAACCAGTTGAACAGCAGATCCGAGTGTGAAATTCATCCGGTCGAAGTGAAGAGCACGCTGGAGAATCTGAAGGCCGCTCTGAACGGCGAGAAGTACGAGATCGACACGATGTACCCCGATTTCCTGGCCGAAGCCACGGAGCGCAAGAATGTGGCAGCCATCCGCACCTTCACTGGCGCTCTAGAGGCTGAGAAGACCCACGCGCGGCTCTACAGCGAGGCGATTGCCCTGCTGGCTGCGGGCAAGAAGGATTCGTGGATCGCAGAGGCGCGGGACTTTTACGTCTGCCCGATCTGCGGCTACACCTCTGAGACTGAGGAAGAGCACGAGCGCTGCCCAGTGTGCAATTGCCCTTGGGAGAAGTTTGAGATTATCCGATAAGAGATAGAGTTATTGAAGTTCGTGGTGCCCCATCCTTGCGCCAGAAGGAAGGCGCAAGGATGGGGCACTCGGCAAGGACTGTTTGACTAAGAGGCAAGTCGATGAGGCCCGGTGCTGGTTCGTTGGAAGGACAACTCGTAGTGGGGATTCTGGGCCCACCTATCATGGCGAGCTTGGTCTGGATGATGAGCCGTGGGTGGGCACATACTGTCCAGGGAGACTTGGTAAGCGATGAAACCAAGCGCCGGCAAAAAACTGAGTTCTGGATCGTTTTGGGAGTCATGTACTTCCTCGTCTTTGCGATAACAATCTATGATTGGCTAACTTGATCTCACCGCAAATAAAGAGGTAGCGGACAATGACCAGAAATGGAAGCTCCAGAGATTTAGCTGGACTTGTCGGAATTGCCGCTTTCGTTGCAACCCTCGTATTTGCTTTGACCTTCCTTATCAGCGGCAGTTGGAATCGAGTAGGAGTTGTCGTCGTAACAACGTTGCTCTTGTTTGCAAACCGGCTTGCCGACTTCAGCCTTGACGGCAGATACCTTCCGAAGCTCTCGCCACCAGCGAACCTGCTGAGTGGAAGCATTCGTCTCCTGGCTTTCTCCTGTGGAATGGTTCTCCTGTTTTATGCGATTTTTTTCCTTTACGGCTATGGCCCAGGAAACCTGAGATTTCAAATTGCATTTCTGGTCATGGGAACTCTGGCTACGTCGGTACGCCTTATTGAATTTGGCGCCACTGGTCGATGGTGGCCAGTTTTGTTCAAAACACCAAAGAAAGGGCCGGGGGCGGTGCATCCTTGACTAGCTGGTGCCTTGGTAGCCCATCCTTCGCTCTTTTCTGGCAAGGGTAGGAATCCACGAACCTCGATCGGCTGCTGCCCCGTCAGTTAGCTTCAGCTAAGTTTCCCTTTCATCCAAACGTGGTCAGAGTCTACTTCTCGTCGCCATAGATTTTGACTTCCAGCTTGCCGCCTTCTGATTGCCGGGCGCGATACATGCCGGGGGTGTTAAAGCTGAAGGCGGTCTGGCCGTCGGGAGTGACGGCGATGACGCCGCCATCGCCGTGCAGATCTTCCAGTTCCTTGTGAATGACCTGATCGGCGGCCTGCTGCAAACTCATGCCTTTGAAGGCGACGAGGTTGCAGATTTCGCGGGCCACGCCGAGGCGGATGAAATATTCTCCGGTGCCGGTGGCCGAGACGGCGCAGGATTTGTTCGACGCGTAAGTGCCCGCGCCGATAATGGGCGAGTCGCCAACACGGCCCGGCATCTTGGCCTGCAATCCACCGGTCGAGGTTCCGGCGGCGATGTTGCCGGCGCGGTCGAGCGCTACCACTCCCACGGTTCCGTGGCGATGTGCGGCGGGAGACTCGTCCGTTGGATCGAGCATGGCTGAGGGCGAGACGGGGGGAGGCGGTGCGCCAACCGGACGAGCCGGAATTGGCCGTCCCTCTTCTTTGAGTTGCTTGACGAGCGACTGCCAGCGGCGTTCGGTGAAAAAGAAACTGGGGTCGACCTGCTCAAGGCCTGTCTGCGCGCCAAAGGCATCCGCACCCGCGCCGATCAGGAAGACATGCGGCGTCTTTTCCATGACCGCGCGAGCCAGGCTGATGGGGTGGCGGGTTCGCGTGACGCTGGCTACCGCGCCGGCTCTAAGATCTGCCCCGTCCATGATCGAGGCATCCAGTTCGTTCTTGCCCTCGGTGGTGAAGACCGCACCACGGCCTGCGTTGAACAGCGGATCGTCTTCAAGAACCTTGATGGCAGCCTCGACGGCGTCGAGCGCCTTGCCTCCCTGGTTGAGGACGCGGGTTCCTGCCTCGGCAGCCTGGGCCAGCGTGGCGCGAAGAGCCGCGTCGGTTTTGGCGTCCATCTCGGCGCGCTCGATGACGCCTACGCCGCCATGCACCACGATCGCCCAGCGATGCGCGGGCGCCGGAGTTTGCGCAGTGGCAGTCAAGGTCAGCCCAAAGATCATCAAAGCTATTGCCGGAGTTTTAAGCGTCAGTCGCATGTTGAACCTCGTTGTCATTTTCACATGGTAGCGCGCGGAAGAGAGCCGAAGGACAATTTTTGGCACAGTCCCGGCCTTATGCGGTAATCTTCAGGGCAGCATGAAAGATATCTACATTGCCGATCTGGCCAACTTCGAGGAGGGCAAGCTCTTCGACGGCTTCTTCCTTGTGCTCCTCAAACAGCAGCGCACAACCAAGACCAACAAGCCCTATTTGAATCTGATTTTGGGCGACAAGACTGGGCAGCTTGAGGCTCGCATCTGGGAGCCGGGCGACCCGCGCATCGCCAAGGACTTCGAGCGCGGCGACATCGTCAAGGCCCGCGGCTCGGCTTCGCGCTTCGACGAACGCCTGCAAATGAAGGTCGACCAACTGCGCGTGGCGCTGCCCACAGAAGTCGACAAGACCGACCTGATGCCCTCGACCACCTACGATGTGGCGGAGCTTTGGAGTCAGCTTCGTGCTTTTGTCGACAGCTTCACCAATCCTGACCTCAAGCGCCTGCTCACCACCATGCTCGACGACCCGGCCCTGGCACAGGCCTACCGTGAAGCGCCTGCCGCCAAGCAGCTTCATCACGCATGGCTCGGCGGCCTGCTGGAGCACGTCATCAGCCTGCTCACCTTGGCCGATAGAGTTGCGCCGCATTATCCTCTGCTGGATCGAGATTTGCTTTTAACCGGCGTCATCCTGCACGACATCGGGAAGGTTCGCGAACTGAGCTGGGAGATCGGCTTCGAGTACACGGTCGAAGGCACGCTGCTCGGCCACATCCAGATCGGCACGGCGTTGACCGAACGTACCATCGACAGCCTGCCCAACTTCCCGCCAAAGCTCAAAACCCTTGTCCTGCACATGATCTTGAGTCATCACGGCAAACTCGAGTTCGGTTCGCCCAAGCTGCCCATGATCCCCGAGGCGCTAGCGCTCAGCTTCATCGACGACCTCGACGCCAAGATGCAGGCCATCCAGGTCGAGTTCGATAAGTGCATCCGCGAAGGCAAGTCCGCCGACGAGATGACCGGCAAAGTCTGGGCCCTCGATCAGCGGCAGATGCTTAACACCAAACGCTGGCTGGGGGAAAGCAAGGAATAAATTCTCAAGCTAGAAACCACTCCCACTGCTCCTCAGTCAGCGGAACGACGGATAGACGCCCGATCAGCACCAGCGGTGACTGCGCGAAGATCGGCTCGGCCTTGATCGCTGCCAGGGTCTTTGGGGTTTTGAGGCGCTTGCCTGCTTTGACCTTGACGATGGGGACCTTCGGATCGGCCGGGTCTACGCTCACCACGGCTCCCGTGCCAACGGCGGTGCGTTCATCGCCGGTGTGGTAGAAGATCCACTTGGCCCCCGGCTTCATCTCGCGCAAGTACTTCACGGCAGTCGGGTTGGTCACGCCGTCCCAGATGGTCTCTTTGTCGGCGAGGAAGTTGTCGAAGGAATAGACGTCGGGTTCGGTTTTGAAGAGGAAGCAACTCATGCGCTCCATCGTATGCGAAGGAATAGGGATTAGGGAACAGTAGACCGGAGAGCCTGTATTTGATCGCGTTTTTCAGGCCGCCATCTCCCGATTGTCTGTTTCCTGCATCTTCCCGTTACAATCAAAAGGATATGATTCGTTTCTCAACAGCCGGGGAGTCGCATGGGGAGGCGCTGATTGCGCTGGTCTCGGGGCTGCCGGCCGGCGTGCCGGTGGATCTGGAGTTTCTAAACCGCGAGCTATGGCGGCGGCAGCAGGGCTACGGGCGCGGCGGGCGAATGAAGATCGAGACCGACAAGGCCCACGTGCTGTCGGGCGTGCGCCACGGCAAGACGATTGGGACGCCAATTGCAATCGAGCTTGTGAACCGTGACTGGAAGAACTGGGAAGAGAAACTGCCGGTTGAGGAGGGCGATCCAGCGCTGCATCAGGCGGTGGCCTCGCCGCGGCCCGGACATGCGGATCTGGCCGGCGCTCTCAAGTACAACTTTCCCGACGCACGCTATGTGCTGGAGCGCGCCTCGGCTCGCGAAACCACGGCTCGCGTGGCCGCTGGAGCCTTGGCCAAGCTGATGTTGCAGACGCTTGGGATTGAAGTGGCCAGCCATGCCATTCGTGTGGGACGCGTGGAACTGAAACGCTCCGCCACATGGGAGGAGATTGCCGGACTGGCAGCCAGGGACGAAGTAGTGCTGGGCTGCGTCGATGAGGCAACCGAGGCCCGCATGAAAGAAGAGGTCGAGGAGGCCGCGCGCACCGGCGACACTGTGGGCGGCGTCTTCGAGGTGGTGGCGCATGGGGTGCCGGCCGGGCTGGGCACTTATGCCAATTGGGACGAGCGGCTGGATGGGCAGCTTGCCGCGGCGGTGATGAGCATTCAGGCGGTGAAGGCGGTGGAGATCGGCCGCGGCGTGCTGGCTGCGGAGAGCTTCGGCTCGACGGTTCATGATGCGATTTTTTACACGACGGAAGCCAACAGCAAGCCCACTCGCTTTACCCGTCCGCAGAACTATGCCGGCGGCATTGAAGGCGGTATTTCGAACGGCGAAGAGATTGTGGTGCGCGGCTATCTGAAGCCCATCTCGACCTTGCGCAAGCCGCTCAGTTCGGTGCGTTTTGACACTCGCGAGGCAACCAGCGCAAGTTACGAGCGTTCAGATATTTGTGTGGTGCCGGCGGCTGGAGTGGTGGCCGAGGCCATGGTGGCGCTGACCATCGCGCGGCTGGCGCAGGAGAAGTTTGGCGGCGACTCGGCCCTGGAAATGCGACGGAATTTCGACGGTTACATCGAACAGATACGGAGCTACTAGAAACAAGATGATTCTCAATATCGTGAAGTATCCCGATCCTGTGCTTTCAAAGCCCGGCGAACCGATTACCGAGTTTGACGCAGAGCTGCGCAAGCTGATCGACGACATGTTCGAGACCATGTATGCCTCGCAGGGCATCGGGCTGGCCGCGCCGCAGGTGAACGTGTCGAAACGCCTGGCGGTGATCGACCTGAGCAGCGGCAAGGACCCGAAAGACAAGCTGGTGCTGATCAATCCAGAGATTATTTCGAGCGAAGGCAAGCAGTACGAAGAGGAAGGCTGCCTGAGCTTTCCCGAAATTCGCGAGAAGGTGTCGCGCTCGGCCAAGGTGCGCGTGCGGGCGCAGGATGCGAAGGGTAAGTGGTTTGAGATGGACGGGACCGAACTGCTATCGCGTTGCTTCCAGCATGAGATCGACCACGTGGACGGCATGCTGTTCATCTTCCGCATGAGCGGGCTGAAGCGCGAATGGTCCCTGCGCAAGATTCGCAAGTTGCAGCGCGACGGCGAGTGGTAGGCGAATGAAGCTGGTCTTTTGCGGAACTCCGCACTTTGCAGTGCCGACGCTCGATGCGCTGCTCGCCGCGGGGCACGAGATTCCGCTAGTTGTCACGCAGCCGGACCGTCCCGTTGGCCGAACAAAAGAACTGGCGGCTCCGCCGGTCAAGGTGGCAGCACTGGCCGCTGGCATCGAAGTCACGCAGCCTGAAAAGATTCGCAACAATCAGGAATTCCGCACGCGGCTTGAAGAGATCGCTCCCGATGCGATTGTTGTGGTCGCATACGGACGGCTGATTCCGCCGTGGATGCTCGCACTGCCAAGGCTGGGCTGCATCAATCTTCACGCATCTTTGCTTCCACGCTATCGCGGAGCCGCGCCGATCCAATGGGCCGTGGCCATGGGCGAGGTCTTCACAGGCAACACGACGATGCTGCTCGAAGAGGGCCTCGACACCGGGCCGATTCTGCTGCAACAGGCGTTGGCCATCGGGACCGAACAGACTGCAGCCGATCTCCTTGATGTGCTGGCCGAAGGGGGCGCGCCGCTGGTGGTGAAGACGCTCGCCGGACTTGAAGACGGGAGCATCGAGCCGACGCCGCAGAATCACTCAGGCGCGACGCTCGCACCGATTCTCAGCCGCGAAGATGGGCGCATGGATTTTGCCGCGCGTACGGCGATTGAGCTGAAAAATCGCTGGCGTGGTTTTCAGCCTTGGCCGGGCGCATTCACTACACTCGACGGCAAAAAGCTGATCGTTCATCGCCTTGGAATTGCCGATCCATTGAGTTTTGCCGCGCCAGCTACGACCGATCCGGGTCGAATTCATTTGGAGAATCACCGTCTCTTTGTTGCCTGTGCAGGGAATACATGGCTGGAGCTTTTCGAAGTTCAGCTCGAAGGAAAAAAGCGGCTTGCGGCGGCGGAATTTCTGCGCGGAAATGCACTGGCTGACGGCACGCGGCTTGGGACCGCCGCGCAATGACCGCGAAAAAAGCTGGCGCAAAAAAGACCGCGCCGAAGAACCGGGCGACGAAAATCTCTGTAGCGCGCAAGGCCGCATTCGATATTCTGATGGCCGTCGAGCGCGGCCAATCCCACTCCGACGATCTGTTGCGCAGCAAAGCCGTCAACGACCTCTCGGAACCGGACCGCAATCTGGCTACGGCGCTGGTGCTGGGCGTGTTGCGCCGGCAGATTCAGCTCGATCACAGGCTACACGGATTGCTTTCGCGGCCTGATGCGAAGCTCGATGCGGAGATTCGGATTGCACTGCGTCTGGGCGCATTTCAGATTTTGCAGATGGACCGCATCCCCGCACGCGCGGCGATCGACGAGAGCGTGGAACTTGCCAAGCAGGCTGGCCATCGTTTCGCCTCGGCGATGGTTAATGCTGTGCTACGGAAGCTGGTCACCGCTGTACCTCTCGATATTTCAGATGAAAATCCGGCTGAATTGGCTTTGGCTCAAGGGCATCCCGCTTGGATGGTCGAGCGCTGGGCTGACGTTTTTGGATTGGATGCGACAAGAGCCATCTGCCGACATGGCCAACGGCAGCCGGTGCTCACGGTGCGTCTTGCCAGCCAGGCCGTCGAAGCGGAACTCACCGCATCCGGCATTCATCTCGAACCGGGTGAAGTGCTGGTGGCTGCACGCTCAGTCATCTCAGGCGATATTGCCGCGACGAATGCCTATCGCGAGAACAGCGTGCGATTCCAGGACGAGGGATCGCAACTGGTGGCTGAGCTGGCCGGCGGGAATCCCAGCAAAGAAGTGAAGTACATTCTCGATGCCTGCGCGGCACCTGGCGGAAAGACGCTCATTCTTGCTGAGAGAAATCCGCAAGCCCACGTCGTGGCCTGCGAGGCAAGCGCGCCGAGGCTGGAGCAGTTGAAAAAGCGGCTGACTTTCCTCTGCGAACGAGTCGAATGCCGCCTGGCCGACGCAACCACACTCACGGATCATGCGGCCTACGATCTGGTGCTGGCCGACGTGCCGTGCAGCGGAACTGGAACGCTGGGCCGCAACCCGGAGATTCGCCACCGGCTGCGTCTTGACGATCTCACGCGCCAAGCAGAACGCCAGCGTGCGATTCTCTCCGCCGCATTGCAAGCCGTGAAGCCCGGCGGGCGCGTGGTTTACTCCACTTGCTCGCTGGAGCCGGAGGAGAACGAGCGGGTGGTTGATGCTGTGCTGGCTGCAACACCGAATGCGAGGCTGGTTTCACTCGACGCCCGCATCGGCGAAGTACTGGCCGATGGCATTCTCACCGCATCCGGCGCGGAGCGGCTGCGCGCCAGTCTGACGCCAGAAGGGGCGTTGCGGCTGCTACCGGGCGCATTTCACACCGATGGATTTTTCGTTGCGTTGATAGAGCGAACGGCTTGATGTCTCACTCAAAAAACAGCGAGCGGGCTTGTTGACTCGCTTACTTCGCGACTGTTAGTTTGACGGGCGTGCTCTGATCGACGCGTGCGCCGGCGGGGGGCTGTTGCGCCATCACCGCGCCCGGCCTGATCGGAAGCACAGGCGGCGCGGCGCCGTTGCCGATCGGCGCTACCGGCACGTCGACGAAGTTCGTGGCAGACTGGATGCCGACACTGGTTAGCTCAGCCTGAGCGCTGACAACTGGCAGGCCGGTCAGGTCGGGCATGACAAAGCCGTCGGGCGCATCATCGCTGGCGGCGGCTACAAGCAGATTGATGCTGGGGCGTGCGATGCCTTGCGCGTGGGCCGGCGGATCCTGCGAGAGAACCGTTCCCTCGGCCACGCCGGGCCAGGGCAGATGCGCCGTCACGCCAACCTCCAGGCCACCGTGCCGCAGGCGCAGCGCCGCTACACGATCCTCCTGGCCTACAGTCTCCGGTACTTCAACTTTTTGCGGACCCAGGCTCTCTGAGACGCGCACGCGCCACTCGCGGCGCACCACCGCTCCCTGCTCGGGCGACTGCGAGAGGATGTGTCCGGCAGCAACGTCGCCGGAGTAGTAGCGGTTGTCCACGTCGAGGTTGAGGCCCAGCCCTGAGGTCTGGCTGCGCGCCTCGGCAACGGTCATTCCCTTGAGTGCGGGCACCTGCACCTCCGCGCCGTGAATTGCGAAGTGCATGGTGGTGATGGCCGCCAGCAGCGCCACGGCCACCAGCAGCATCACCAGCGAACCGATCTGAAAGAAGTTGATGACGTGGCGTCTCATGGGTTGGGGTCTCCGGTAGAAAAGCCAATCTTGCATTCAATCATAGACTCCTCGTCAACGGGTTCGCCAGCGATTGATGAGTGTATACAAAATGTGTATTCTTGAGATGGAAGGATTCGCCGCGATGAACAGCCGGGAAGTCATTCGCAGGCTCAAAGAAGACGGCTGGCTTGAGGTGGCGCAGGCAGGCAGCCACAAGCAATTCAAGCATCCTGTCAAGCCGGGCCGGGTCACGGTGGTCTTCCCGCAAAGAGAGATCCCGGTAGGAACTCTTAGAAGCATTGAGAAGCAATCTGGTCTCAAGCTCAGGTAAAGGAGCCACCATGGAGTACATCGCCTACCTTCACAAAGATAAGAAATCGGACTATGGCGTCAGCTTTCCCGATTTCCCCGGCTGCGTTACTGGCGGTTCCAGTTTAGAAGAGGCGCGCGCCATGGCGGCCGAGGCTCTGGCGTTTCATGTGGCTGGAATGCGCGAAGACGGCGAGCAAATTCCTAAACCGTCTACGCTTGACGATCTGCGTGGGGATAGGGCGATGAGAGGTGCAGTCGCTTTTATGACCGAACTGCGCGAACCAGAAAGAACCGTCCGCATAAACAAAACCGCTCGCCAAAGCCAGATTGCCGAGATCGATCGCCGCGCCCGCGCCAAGGGATTGACTCGCTCTTCTTATATCGTGCAAAGCGCGCTGCAAAAGAAAGTTGCCTCGCGTTAGGCACAATTCTTTTGAAGAAACACCCCATCGTACTACCGCAAGTTATCCGTCACCGGCTCGGGGTGAATCGTCACGCGATAGACCTCGGGGCATTCGAGTTTGAAGCGGTCTTCGAGCGCGGTGATCACCTCATGCACGCGGGCCATCGTCAGTTGATCGGGCAAGGTGCAGTGGCAGGAGAGATGAATATGCTCGCCGGTGCGGCCCACGATGATTTCATGCACATCGATGATCTCCGGCAACTGCGCGGCTGTGGATAGCATCGCCTGCTCGATGCGGCGATCTTCCTCGACCTGTTCCGCAGGCAGTTCAATCGTCGCCGGCTCGCTCTCGATATGCGTCAGCACGCCGTCGATCTCCGGCACCTCGCGTAAGATCTCCGATTCGAGCGTGCAGACAAAGTCGTGGGCGGTCAAGAGCGGCAGCGCTTCGTCAAGTTCAAGATGCTGCTCGACGCGCAGTTTTCCCTTGTGTGACTGCACACTGAGTTCATGAACGCTCACGTTGTTGCGCGCGGCAACGGCACGGACACGGTCAAAGATGCTCTCAGCCCGCGCCTGGCGCGGCACCGTGTGGATCACGACGTCGGCATCGGGCAGCGTGCGATGCACGGCCTCGGTGGCCGAGCGCACGAGTTCGCCGGTGTGTTCAAAGGTGTAGCGGCGGGGCAGTGCCAGCGTGAGGTCGGCGAAGTAGTTGGCTCCGGCGCGGCGCACGCGTGCCTGTTCAACAGAGAGCACACCAGGAACCTGCGTCACGTCTTCGATCAGCCGTAGCCGCGTCTCGGCGGGAATCTGATCGAGCAGCACGTCGACCGCCTCGCGGCCCAGCCGCACCGTAAGCCGCAAAATCAGCAGAGAGACCACGATGGCAGCCAGGGGGTCGGCATACCGTAGCACAGGAATGTCAAAGTGGACGCCAACCCAGGCAACGCACAGTCCGCAGAGTACAGCCAACGACGACCAGATGTCTGAAGCAAAGTGAAAGGCGTCGGTTGCAAGCGCGGAGGAGCCGGTGCGATCGGCGACATCGCGCAGCCGCCGCGAACGCCAGAAGTCCACGGCGACCGAGCAGAGCACCACTGCGACCGACCACTGAAAGCCTTGCAGTTCCTTGCCGTTGTGGAGGATGCGCTGAATGGCCTCCCAGATGAACCAGGCGCTCGATGCAGCCATCAGCAGAACTTCGCCAAAGGAGGAGAAGTTTTCGAATTTTCCGTGGCCGTAGGTGTGGTCCTCGTCGGCGGGTTTGTCGCTCACCCGCACGGAGAAGTAGGTGAGCATGGAGCCCACCATGTCGAGGCCGGAGTGGGCTGCATCCGAGAGCACGCCCAGCGAGCCGGAAACCAGACCCGCCGCCAGCTTCAGCACCGTCATCACTGCGGCCGCCAGCATCGAATGCAGCGCCACCCGCCGCTTTTCAGCGGAGAAGGCGGCGATGGTTTCAGCGGTGTGAGGCATGGCTCTCTTAGGCTACAGTGCCGCGCCGTGCCGTGTACAACCCGGCGATGCCAAAGGTGTAGGGCGCCCAGGCGCAATGAGTGTAGCCGGCGGTTGCCATCAAGCCCAGCATCTCGCTGGGCGGCGGGAAATTGCCCACGGATGCGGGCAAATAACTGTATGCCCCGGCATTGCCGCAGATGACGCGTCCGATGGCCGGCAGCACGCGTCGGAAGTAGACCGCATAGGCCTTGCCAATGAGGCCGCCGGGCTCGCTGAAATCGAGAATCCCCAACTGCCCGCCGGGCTTCAGCACGCGATGGAACTCACGAAGGCCAGCCTCATAGTTGGCCAGATTGCGGAAGCCGAAGGCCGAGACAATCAGATCGAGCGAGCGGGAACGCAGCGGCAGATGCAGTGCGTCGGCCTCAATCGGCACGGCGTAGGGTTCGCCGGATTGACGCGCGCCAACGCCTGGACCGCCAAACTTCTTCGCTCCACGGCTCAGCATATTCCGCGAAAAATCCGCCGCGAGAATTGGCTGCGCGCCGTTTGGACGGTGTTTCAAGAGAGCCATCGTCATGTCGCCGGTTCCGCAGCAGATGTCGAGAATCGCTGCGTCGTGATTGGCCAGCGTCTCGTGAAAGCGCCGCGCCGCACGCCGCCACCAGAGCCGGTCGACATTGGCTGAGAGCACGTGATTCAGCAGGTCATAGCGGGGTGCAATGGCATCGAACATCTGCTGCACGGCCTGCGCCGCGCTGGCTTC
>Ga0302323_100000436_pt1 | contig 33048 bp, 34 predicted proteins | sample Fen_T0_3_FD_201950 | JGI IMG/M metagenome (GOLD analysis project Ga0302323, IMG submission 201950) | Peat permafrost microbial communities from Stordalen Mire near Abisko, Sweden - Fen_T0_3 | ecosystem: Environmental > Terrestrial > Soil > Wetlands > Permafrost | place: Sweden: Abisko...
CGCGTCGATCGCACCCTCGGCCGCGCCGGCCCCGACGAGCGTGTGCAGCTCGTCGATGAAGAGGATGATGTCGCCGCGGGTGCGGATCTCCTTGAGCACCTTCTTGAGCCGCTCCTCGAAGTCGCCGCGGTAGCGGGAACCCGCCACCAGCGCACCGAGGTCGAGGGTGTAGAGCTGCTTGCCCTGCAGCGTCTCGGGCACGTCACCGCCGACGATGTCGGAGGCGAGGCCCTCGACGATCGCGGTCTTGCCCACGCCCGGCTCACCGATGAGCACGGGGTTGTTCTTCGTGCGGCGCGACAGCACCTGCATGACGCGCTCGATTTCCTTCTCGCGCCCGATCACCGGGTCGAGCTTTTTCTCGCGTGCGAGCTGCGTGAGGTTGCGGCCGAACTGGTCGAGCACCAGCGAGCCCGACTGCTGCTGCTCGCCCGCCGGGGCGCCGGCGCCCTGCGCCGCACCTTCCTTCGAACCGGCATAGCCGGAGAGGAGCTGGATGACCTGCTGGCGCACGCGGGAGAGATCGGCGCCGAGCTTCACGAGCACCTGCGCGGCGACACCTTCACCCTCGCGGATCAGGCCGAGGAGGATGTGTTCCGTGCCGATGTAGTTGTGACCGAGTTGCAGCGCCTCGCGGAGGGAGAGCTCGAGCACCTTCTTGGCGCGCGGCGTGAAGGGGATGTGGCCCGACGGCGCCTGGCCGCCGTGACCGATGATCTCCTCGACCTGGGCGCGCACGGCCTCGAGCGAGATGCCGAGCGACTCGAGCGCCTTCGCGGCGACGCCCTCGCCCTCGTGGATGAGACCCAGCAGGATGTGCTCGGTCCCGATGTAGTTGTGGTTGAGCAGGCGCGCTTCTTCCTGCGCCAGGACGACCACACGGCGGGCTCGATCGGTGAAGCGTTCGAACACGGTTGGGATCCGCCTCTCGTCAGTCGGATGAGCACGCACTCGGGCGCACCGGGAGGTGCGTCCTGAACAGCGTGAACTCCATCGGTCCAGTGTAATCGGCCCGTGTGCGGCCTCCCCGCAGGGATGGTTCCCGGGAAGGCTGCGTCGGCCGAAGGTTGACAACAGGAGTGTCAAGGCCGGTGGTTTGGAGAATGTTCCCGCCGGTGCATAGCGTTGCGCCATGACCGGGCCGGGAGCACCCAAGCGTCCGACCCTGCCTCCGGGGCTGCACGACGACCTGCCCGGCCTCGCGGCCGATCTCGAATTGGTCGACGACGCACTGCGCGAATCGGTCACCACGCCCGATCCGTTCCTCGCCGAGGTCGCCGCGCACCTGATCGGCGCCGGCGGCAAACGCCTCCGCCCCACCCTCACCTTGTGCGCGGCCTACGCCGCAACCGGCGACCTCGCCTCAGCTGGCGCCGATGCCGTCACCGGCGGGGTGGCCTGTGAACTCGTACACCTCGGCTCTCTCTACCACGACGACGTGATCGACGAGGCGGAAACCCGCCGCGGTGTGCCCAGCGTGAACGCCCGCTGGAGCAACATCGTGGCAATCCTCGCCGGCGACTTCCTCCTCGCACGGGCGTCGTCGCTCGCGGCGTCGCTCGGCGCCGATGTCGCTGCACTGCTTGCCGCCACCATCGGCGAACTCTGCCGCGGTCAGGTGCTCGAGCTGCAGCACATGTTCGACGTCGACCGCTCCGAAGACCAGTACGCATCGGCGATCGCCGGCAAGACCGCGGCCCTGTTCGCCACGTCGTGTCGCATCGGCGGGATGGTGACGGACATGCCCGATCCCACGCTCGACGCGCTCACCAGCTTCGGTCACCACCTCGGCATGTGCTTCCAGATCGTCGACGACGTGCTCGACCTCACGTCCACCGACGACGCGCTCGGCAAGCACGCCGGCCAGGACCTCCTCGAGGGCATCTACACGCTGCCGGTGATCCACACGATGCGCGAGCACCCGGAGCTGCGCGAGCTGCTCGGCCAGCCCCTCGACGACGCCCAGCTCGAAGCGGCCCGCGAGCTCACCGTCGCCAACGGCGCGATGGACGTCGCGATGGACGTCGCGAACGATCACGCGGTGAAGGCGAGCGAGGCGCTCGACGGCGCCGACGACCTCGACCCCGCCACCACGCGCACGCTGATCAGCCTCGTCGACGGTCTCGTCGGCCGCACCTACTGATCTCGCGCTCTGATCTCGCGCTCCCCGACTCGCGATTCGCGGCGGCGCCTGACCTCGTAACCTCGACCGTCATGACGACTCCGGCGATCCGAACGCCGACCAGCCTCGACGTGGAACGGATCAAGCAGCTGGCGATCGCCACCGAGATGTTCGGTCTCGACGAGGTCGGCTTCTTCGACGAGTTGCTCGCGGGGTTCTTCGATCGATCATCGGCCGACCATCGGTGGCTCGTGGCGGAGGATGCTGAGGGATGCGTCGTGGCTGCGGCCCACTACGCCGCGGAGCCCTTCGCGGATCGCATGTGGAATCTGTACTTCCTTGCCGTTGCGCCGGACCGGCATGGGCGCGGGCTCGGAGGTTCGCTCATCGAGCACGTGGAACACGAGCTACGGAGCAGCGGCGAAGGCGTCGCCAGGGTTCTCATCGTAGAGACCTCCTCGACGGACCAGTACGCGCGGACACGTGCCTTCTACCGCCACCATGGATTCGACGAAGAGGCACGGATCCGCCAGTTCTACGGGCCCGACGACGACAAGGTCGTGTTCTGGAAATCGCTCGGCCATTCTCACGACCGGCCGTAGACCGGGAACCTGCTCGCGTCGCCGTAGCTCTCGATCGCCTGCACGTTCAGCAAGGTCTCCATGTCCTCGTCGGAGATGTCGAAGTCGAGGTCGGCGTTCGTGCGCATGTGCTCCGGGTTCGCGGTCTTCGGCAGCGGCAGCAGACCGAGCTCGAGGGTGTACCGAATCGACAGCTGCGGCAGGGTGACGCCGTACTTCTCCGCCATGCGTGCGACCTGGGGGTTCTTGAACAGCTCACCGTGCGCCATCGGCGAGTAGGCCTCGACCAGCATCCCGTGCTGCTGCGAGTACGCGATGAGGTCCGTCGGAGTGTTGCTGATGTGCGCGAGCACCTGGTTCACCATGGGTCCAATCGTGCACGCCGCGAGGATGTTGTCGATGTCCTGCGCCTGGAAGTTGGAGAGCCCGATGACGCGGAGCTTGCCGGCCTGGTAGGCGCCTTCGAGGGCTCGCCACGCTTCGCGGTTGCCTGCGAAGTGCCGATCGTCACTGCCGAATTCCTGCCACGGCTGCGGACTGTGGATGATCATCATGTCGAGGTACTCGAGCCCCGTCTTCGTCAGCGACTCGTCGATGGCCCGCACCGCGTCGTCGAACGACTTCACCTCGGCGGCGAGCTTCGACGTCACGAACAGCTGCTCCCGAGGTACACCGCAGGCGCGGATCCCCTCACCAACTCCCCTTTCGTTGTCATAGGCCTGTGCCGTGTCGACGTGCCGGTAGCCGATGGTCGCCGCGTCCCGCACCGCTCGCGCGGCGTCTCCGTCGTCGATGAACCACGTACCGAGCCCGAGCTTCGGGATGTCGACGCCGTTCGTCAGGGTGTAGGTCTCTTCGAGGATCACCGGGGGTCCTTTGCGGCGGGAGGCCGAGGTCGAGGGAAGGGCGCGCGCCTGACGTCACGTTCGCTTTACGGCGCGTCCTGACGCGCCTACCGTCAACGGACCATATTCGGACCGATGGCAGGAGGGCACCAGCAATGGGTCTGTTCGACAAGAAGATCAAGGGTGCGCAGGACGCGGCCGCCGACGCGATGGCCCAGGCCCAGGCGGCGCAAGCCGGCGCACCGGGAATGCCGGCGGGCATGGACATGGGCGCGATGACCGGCGGACAGGACATGGCCGCGATGGCCGCGTACTCGCAGAAGGTGAACAAGATCGCCCAGGTCGGCATCGAGGCGCCGGGCGTGCTCCACACGCTCACCGCCAACGGCACGCCCGACATCAGCGGCGGCACGATGTACGCGGTCGCGGTCACCTACCGGCCCGAGGGCGCAGACCCGATCGAGACCACGATCGACCAGAGCTTCCTGCCCTTCCAACTCGAGACCCTGTCCGAGGGTGCGTCGATCACGGTCAAGTACGACCCCGACGACCCGAAGTCGGCAGTCATCCACGGCTGGTAGCGGGCTGACCGAGGAGCGCGACCATGGGTTTCTTCAAAGACAGCAAGGACGCAATCAAGGGCGCCAAGGAACTCGGCGACTACCACGGCGGCATGCCGTCCATGAGCAGCGCGCTCAAGGACGTGAAGGCAGTCACCGACGACCGCGGGCAGAACGAGATCCTGCAGTCCGGCACGCCGGCCAAGGCCCGGGTGCTCGGCTTCGCGCTCCCGGTGCCCGACGACCGGTTCGCGATGCAGATCCAACTGGAGATCCACCCGCCGACGGGTGACCCGTACCTGGTGAACTACGTGTTCCCGAGCGCGCGTATGAAGGCGCCGTTGTCGGTGGGCATGGACGTGCCGGTGAAGATCAGCGCCACCGACCCGCAGGCCGTGGCCGTGCAGTGGGACGCGTTGAAGGGGTCGATCGCCGCCTCGGGCGGCGACATGGCCGCGGTCACGCAGGGTCTCGCCAACACCTACCAGGGCACCGCCGACGCCGCGGGCCGCGCCTATCTGGCCGGTCAGGCGGCCGGCCAGCAACCGGCCGCGGACCAGAAGCCTGCGGAATCTGCGGCTGATCCGGCGGAGCGCCTCAAGAAGGCGCAGCAACTCTTCGACGCCGGGCTCATCTCGGCCGAGGAGTTCGAGGCCAAGCGCCAGGAGATCCTGGGCAGCCTGTGATGCGCATCTGATGGCCGACGAGACACGGGCCGGGTTCGCCGTTCCGGGCGCGTCCGGCCCGTTCCTCGCGGCCTTCAAGGCCGCGCCGCCCCAGTTCCTCGTCGACGGCGGCTACCGGCTCGTCGACGAGTCGTATGAATCACTGGTGTACGAGGCGAACGTCACCACCACGCCCATGAAGGTGTTCAGCTGGGGATTCGCCAAGACCCTCTACCGCCTCGCGTTCACGTTCCGCGACGCGGGTGACGGCATCACGGCGGTGACCGTGATCGGCCAGGCGAAGGACTCCGTGCGCGCCGCGATGGGGGCGTACGTCGCCGCGGCCGGCGAGGTCGGCCGCGCTTAGGTGTTGCGCTCGTGGACGATGCGCAGGCCCTGGAGGGTGAGCCAGGGTTCGAAGTGCTCGATCGTGCGTGAGTGCGGGATGATCAGCTCGGCGAGACCGCCGGTCGCCACCACCGTCGCGGGGCCGAGTTCGGCACGGAAGCGGTCGACGATCGCGTCGACCTGACCGCTGAAGCCGTAGACCGCGCCCGACTGGATCGCCTCGATCGTCGACTTGCCGATCACGTTCTTCGGCGCGACGAGTTCGACACTGCGCAGCGCGGCGGCGCGTTCGAACAGCGCCTCCAGCGAGATCTCGATGCCGGGGAAGATGGCGCCACCGAGGTACTCGCCCTTCTCGCTCACCGCGTCGACCGTGTTGGCGGTGCCGAAGTCGACGACGATCGTCGGACCGCCGTAGAGGTCGTACGCCCCGACCGCGTTGGCGATGCGATCCGCGCCGACGTTCTTGGGCTCGTCGTACAGGATGGGCATACCCGTGCGCACACCCGGTTCGAGCACGAGCGCCGTGAACCCGAAGTAGCGCTCGGTCATCTCGCGCAGCGCGGCCGTCACGCGCGGCACGCCCGACGCGATCGCGATGCCCGAGACCTGCGCGTCGAAGGAGAAGCCGTGGAACCCGAGGAACTGCTGGAACATCAGCGCGAGCTCGTCGGACGTGCGCGCGGGCACGGTGGCGATCCGCCAGTGGTCGACCAGCTCCTGACCGTTGAAGAGCCCGATCACCGTCTGGGTGTTGCCGCAGTCGATCGTCATCAGCATCGTCAGGACTCCTGGACTGCTATGTCGAAGCCGAGGTCGAGCGCGGGAGCCGACTGGGTGATCGCGCTCGTGGAAATGAGGTCGGCGCCCGCGTCGGCGAGGCCGCGCACGGTGGCGAGCGTGACGCCGCCCGACACCTCCACGAGGAAACCGCGCGGCGCCTTCGCCCGGGCGAGGTCCACGCACTCGCGCACCTGCGCGGGCGTCATGTTGTCGAGGAGCACCATCGTGGCGCCGGCAGCGATCGCCTCCTCGAGTTGATCGATACGGTCGCACTCCACCTCGACGACGCGTCCCGGCCACAGCGACTGCGCGCGGGCGACGGCCTCGGTGATCGAGAGCCCCGCGAGGTGGTTGTCCTTCACCAGCACGAAGTCGGAGAGCGAGCCCCGGTGGCTGACGCCGCCACCGGCGCGCACCGCCGCCTTCTCCAGCGCGCGCAAACCCGGGATCGTTTTCCGGGTGTCCCAGATGCGCGCGTCAGTGCCCGCGATCGCGTCGACGAACGCGCTGGTTGCAGTCGCGACTCCTGACAGGTGGCAGAGGAAGTTGAGCGCGCTGCGTTCGCCGGTGAGCACCGCGCGCAGCGGGCCGGTGACGGTGCCGACCCGTTGGCCGGGCGAGAGGCGGTCGCCGTCGGTGGCCACCCACGAGACGGTGACGGCCGGGTCGACCTGCGCGAACACTTCGGTGGCGCAGGCAGTGCCCGCGAGCACGCCCGCGGCGCGCGCCACGATCGCGACCGTCGCGCCCGTGGCCTCGGGCACGAGTGCGGCGGTGAGGTCACCGAGCGGGCCGATGTCCTCGGCGAGCGCACGGGCGACAACTTCGCGCACCACGTGCACGGGAGGGCCGATCACGTTCATCGCAACAGCTCCGACGCGGGCACCGGCAAGGGCACGAACGCGGGCGCACCCGCGGCGCTGGTACCGAGGGTGACGAACCGGCCGAGGAACGCGGGCGACGACTCGGGGAAGTCGAGCCGGGTGTGGGTGCCGCGCGACTCTTCGCGCGCGAGCGCGGCGGTGACCAGCACGCGCGCGACGGTGAGGAGGTTGGCGTCCTCGACGCTCGTGGCGCGCAGCGTGGCCAACTCGGCGACGGCACGGGCGAGGCTGTCGCCGCTGCGCAACACACCCGCGTCGCGTGTCATGAGCCGCTGCAACGTGTCGCGCACCGGGGGGCCGTCGGCCAGCGCGACCGGTTGGACCGCGACGTTGCGCGCGCTCACGGAACGATCGATACCGCGCATCACGCCGGTGTCGTCGGCGTGGTCCTTGCCGCCGACGATCGCCTCGACCGCGCGGGCCGCGAACACGAGGCCTTCGAGCAGTGAGTTCGACGCGAGGCGATTGGCGCCGTGCACGCCCGAGCACGCCGCCTCACCGCACGCCCAGAGCCCCGGCAGCGTGGTGGCACCGTCGAGGTCGGTGCAGACACCACCCGAGAGGTAGTGCGCGGCGGGCGCCACGGGGAGCCAGTCGACCTGCGGGTCGAGCCCGACGCCCTGCGCGGAGCGCCAGATCGTGGGAAACCGGCGGGGGAAGTCGTCGATGGCGGTGGCGTCGAGCCAGAGGTGGTCGAGGCCCCGCTCGTTGAGGCGGCGGCTGATCGCGCGGGCCACGACGTCGCGCGGCGCGAGATCCGCGAGTGGGTGCTCGTCGGCCATGAAGGCCACGCCGTGCTCGTCGCGCACGATCGCGCCCTCACCGCGGAGCGCCTCGGAGAGGAGCGGTCGGGGCATTGCGACGGGATCGTGCAACGCCGTCGGGTGGAACTGCATGAACTCGAGGTCGGCCACCGCTGCTCCGGCACGCATCGCCATCGCGATGCCGTCGCCCGTGGAGAGCTCGGGGTTGGTGGTCACGGCGAAGCACTGGCCCGCGCCGCCCGTGGCGACGAGCACGTTGCGCGCCCGCACTTCGTCGGCCTCCCCACCGACGACGCGCACGCCGGTGACCCGCCCGCCTTCGACGATGAGGTCGGTGGCGAGGCAGCTCTCGCGCACGTCGGCGCCCGACTCGCGCAGCGCGGCCACGAGCGACCGCTCGATCTCCGCTCCGGTGGCGTCGCCACCCGCGTGCACGACCCGCGCGACGGAGTGCCCGCCTTCGCGTGCCCGGGCGAGCTCGCCGTCGTCGACGCGGTCGAAACGGGTGCCGAGGTCGATGAGCTCGCGCACGCGGGCCGGGCCCTCCCCCACCAGCACGCGCACCGCGTCGGTGTCGCAGAGCCCGGCGCCCGCGGTCAGGGTGTCGGAGCCGTGCAGCTCGGGTGAGTCGTCGAGCTCGGACAGCGCCGCGGCCACGCCACCCTGCGCGTAGCGAGTGGTGGACCAGCCGAGCTCGCCCTTGGTGACCAGCGCGACCGACAAGCCCGACCGGTGGGCGCGCACGGCCGCCGAGAGGCCGGCGATGCCGCTGCCGAGGACGAGGAGATCGGTCACAGGCGCGTGAGCGGGGTGGGGTCGGCTACTGCGCGACGTCGCGCAGCGAGTGCATGACCGGGCGGTTGTCACCATCGACGTGCACGACGAGCGGCTCGTAACCCTCGAGCTCGAGCTCGTTGTACTGCGCGTAGGTGATCACGATCACCTTGTCGCCGCGGTGCACGAGACGGGCGGCCGCGCCGTTCACGATGCAGTCACCCGGACCGCCCAAGATCGCGTAGGTCTCGAAGCGCGCCCCGTTGTCGATGTCGAGGACGTGCACCTGCTCGTTCTCGCGAATGTCGGCAAGTTCCATGAGACGCGGGTCGAGGGTGATCGACCCGACGTAGTTGAGATCCGCACCGGTCACCGTGGCCCGGTGGATCTTCGACTTCATCATGATCCGCTGCATCAGCGCTCCTCCGCTGCGGGGACGGCAGTACGCCCCAGATCGACCGTGGCGTGCTCGCCGCTCACGGAGATGGTCACATTGTCGATGAGACGCGCGCGGCCCACGAATGCGGCGAGGGCCACGAGTGTCTCCGACGAATCCGTGCGGTCGAGACGTCCGACCGGCTCGAGGGTGGCGGCGTCGACGATCGCCGCGTAGTCGACCTTGATGCGCGGCTCGGTGCCGAGCATGTCGGTGAGCAGTGCGCGGAGGCGATCGCAATCGCGCTCGCCCCGCTGCACCGCTTCGCTCAGGACGAACAACGAGCGGCACAGCACCAGCGCGCCTTCGCGGTCGTCGTCGGTGAGGTATGCGTTGCGACTCGACATCGCGAGGCCGTCGATCTCGCGCACGAGTGGGCAGCCCACCACCTCGACGGGCAGGTTGAGGTCGCGCGTCATGCGCCGCACCACCGCGAGTTGCTGCGCGTCCTTGCGCCCGAAGTAGGCGCGGCACGCACCAACCATCGAGAGCAGCTTGGTGACGACGGTGGTGACGCCGTCGAAGTGACCCGGCCGGCTCGCACCACAGAGCACTTCGGTGATGCCGCCGACGTGCACCGTCGTGCGCTCGTCGCCGAGGTACACCTCGGCCACTTGGGGCACGAACAACAGGTCGACACCCTCGGCCGCGGCCTGCGCGGCGTCGCCCTCGAGGTCGCGCGGGTAGGCGGCGAGATCCTCGGTGGGCGCGAACTGCGTGGGGTTCACGAACAGGCTCACGACGACGAGATCGTTCTCGGCACGAGCCGCGCGCATCAGCGAACGGTGGCCGTCGTGGAAGTAGCCCATCGTCGGCACGAAGCCGACGGTGCGCCCATGGGCGCGGGCGGCGTCGCAGACCTCGCGCAACTCGGCGACGGTGGTGACGGTCCTCATGCCGCACCGTCTTCGTGCGCAGGGCCGTCTTGCAACACGGCCGCCAGTGCGGCGTCGTCGCGACCCGTCAGGCGCAGGGCCTCTGCCGCCAGTGCGCGGTAGGCCCGCAGTTCGGCCGCGGTCAGCGTGTCGAGGTGACGGGCGACGGTGTCGGCGTCACCACGCGCAACCGGACCGGTGAGCGCGGCCTCGGGCCCGAGCGTCTCGACGTTGTCGAGCGTGGCGCGCACGAGGGGCAGCAGTGCCTCGGGGGGCACACCGGCCTCGGCGGCGATGCGGCTCGCCTGGCCGAGCAGCGCGACGAGATGGTTGGACGCGATCGTGGCCGCCGCGTGGTAGGCGACCCGCTGCTCGTCGGCCACGCGGAACGGGCGCATGCCGAGTGACACCGCGAGGCGCTCGACCCCGGCGGGGCCGTCGACCGCGCACCACGAGCCGGGGAGCCGCTCCACGCCGAGCTCCACCGACGGCAGGCTCTGCAGCGGGTGCAGGGAGCCCACGAGGACGTCGGGGCGGGCGGCGGCGAGCTTGTCGAGCTCGGCCAGCGTGCAGGCCCCCGAGAGATGGATCACGAGCGTCCCCGGTGCGACGGCCGGGACCAACGCGGCGGCGGTGCCGGCGATCTCGGCGTCGGGGGTGGCGATGATCACCAGTTCGGTGTCGAGTCCGCCATCTCCGCCGAGTCCGTCATTCCCGCCGAGCCCGCCATCTCCGCCGAGTCCGTCGACGTGGCCGACCTCGGCGACGGCGACCGCGGGTGCACCGAGCCGGGCCGCAACGGCGACCGTCGACGGTGCCTCCGGGGAACGCCCCGCGACCGCGACGCACCGCAGCCCGCGCGCGACGAGCGCGGTGGCGATGGTGGTGCCGGCGCGGCCGGGCCCCACGAGGGCGAAGGCCCGCTGGGATGCACTGTGCACGTGAACCTCTTCGTTCCAGCCCCGGTGAGGGGTGCCGGACTACTCGGGCAGGGTCAATGCTAGACCGGTTCCGCGTACCGATGCCCGGTCGGGGCCGGTGAGGACCGCGCCATTCGGATCCAGCACCGCCACCCGGGCCGGATCGAGGTCGGCGAGGGGCACCAACACGAAGGCCCGCACGGCCGCCCGCGGGTGCGGGACCACCAGGTCGGGTGTGTCGATCTGGTCGTCGCCATACACCAGCACATCGACGTCGAGCGTGCGGGGGCCCCAGTGCTCCTCGCGCACCCGGTGGGCCTCCTGCTCCAGCCGCTGGCACTCGACGAGCAGGTCGTGGGGCGTGAGGGTGGTGTCGACCCCCACGACCGCGTTGAGTAAGTCGGGCTGCTCCGGCCCGCCGACGGGGTCGGTCTCGTACACCGACGACACCCCGACCACCGCCACGCCCCGCGTGGCGGCGAGACCGTCGACCGCGCCCTGGAGGAACGCCAGCCGATCGCCCAGGTTGGTGCCGATGCCCAGATACGCGCGGACCGCGCCGGTCACGATTCGCCGGTCACGATTCGCCGGTCACGATTCGCCGGTCACGATTCGATCGTGACCGCGACGTAGTCGACCATTGCGCGGATCGGCGGGTGGAGCTTGCGCACGGTGACCCGCACACCGGTGACCCGCTCGTCGACCCGGCACACCTCGGCGATGCGGGTGGCCAACCGCTCGAGCAGCTGGTAGCTCTCGTTGCGCACGACCCGGCTCACCGCTTCCGACACTGCGGAATAGTCGACGGTGTCGTCGAGACCGTCGGTCTCCCCCGCGGTGCTGACGTCGACGGTCATCTCGACGTCGACCTCGAACGGCTGCGGGCGTTGCTTCTCCTCCGGCAGTACGCCGTGGATGCCGAGCTCGCGCAACCCCTTGACCTGGATGGTTCCCATGGGACTCTGGTACTCCCTGCCTCGTCAGCGCTTGGCGACGATGCCCTCGGCGACCGTCACGGAAACGATCTCGCGTGCATGGGCGCCGAGTTGACGTCCGGTGATCTTCTCGATGACGACGACCGCGTGTGGGCCTTCCGTGACCAGACCCGCGTAGATCAGGTAGCCCGCGAGCACGCCGAGCAACGGGTCGCCGAACTCCTCGTGGTGGATGAGCACGACCTCGTTCGGGTCGGCGAGCCACGCGGCCAGCGTGCGGTAGAGGCGTGGCAGCCGCTCGGACCATTCGTCGTGACGACCGATCGCGACGTGCGCGAACGGGATGCCCGCCTCCTCGTACGCGTGCAGGTTGTGCGGCGAGTCGAGCATCGACAGCACGTGGGTGAAACCGTGGCCGATCAGCCAGATCAGCTCTTCCTGCCGGCGTACCTTGCGATGGTTGCGCGCGAACCCGCCGGGCCGTTCGGACGCGGCGAGTCGATCTTTGATGATCCAGCAGAACGCGCGTGGCTGGAGCCCCTGCGCCCACCGGCCTTTCAAGCGACTGCCTCCGCGTCGATGCCCTGCATGACGTGCAGCAGCCGGGCCGCGTCGACCACGGGGCGCACGTCGTGGACGCGCACGATGCTCGCGCCGTGATCGAGCGCCCACACCGCGCTGGCCAGCGTCGCGTCGTCGCGCGCGGCCGGCGGCGGCACGTCGTTGCCGGTTGCCGACGCGAGCAGCGCGCCGAGGAACGCCTTGCGCGAGGTGCCGACGAGCACCGGGACGCCGACGCGCGCGACCAGTTCCGGCAACCGCGCCAGCAGCGCAAGGTTGTGGTGGGCGAGCTTGCCGAACCCGATGCCCGGATCGGCGCACAGCGCGTCGTCGGGCAGACCTGCGGCACGCGCGGCCTCGAGCCGTTCGACCAGGAACGCCGACACGTCGTCGACGACATCGTCGTAGCGCGGGTCGTCCTGCATCGTGCGGGGATCGCCCTGCATGTGCATGAGCACGATCCCGGCGCCGGCATCCGCGACGACCCCGAACATGTCGGGGTCAGCGCGCCCGGCGGTCACGTCGTTCACGATCGATGCGCCGGCGGCCAGCGCCGCCGCGGCCACCGACGCCTTGCCGGTGTCGATGCTCAGGGGCACTCCTCCACCAGCTCCACCAGCGAGGCCGCCCGCTCCCCGGCCCACCAGGCCCTGCACCACGGGCAACACCCGGCGCAGCTCCTCGGCGGCGTCGACCGGCGCGGCACCCGGGCGGGTCGACTCCCCGCCGATGTCGAGCAGGTCGGCCCCCTGGCCCACCAATGACGCCCCGTGGGTGATGGCCGACTCCGCGTCGAGGAAGCGGCCGCCGTCGGAGAAGGAGTCCGGGGTGACGTTGACGATCCCCATCACCGCGGGTCGGTCCCCGCAGACGGTCGGCCAGGCGAACATGAGTGCGCAGGATATCGGGATCCGCGCAGTCGGCGCGGGCCCGGAACGCCCGGTTTCTGTGGTTTAGAGGCGGTTTCCGGGGTAGGTGATGAGACTCATCGCCTCGGCGCGCGTGGCTCCGTTGCTCTTGAACAGGCCCCGCACCGCCGAGGTGATGGTCAGCGAACCGGGCTTCTTCACACCGCGCATCGACATGCAGAAGTGCTCCGCCTCGATGAGCACGAGCGCGCCGCGGGGGTTCAGCGTCTCCACGAGGGCGTCGGCGATCTGGGCCGTCAGGCGCTCCTGCACCTGCGGACGCTTCGCGAAGCCGTCGACCAGGCGGGCGATCTTCGAGAGACCGGTGATGCGGCCGTCGTCACCCGGGATGTAGGCCACGTGGGCCCGGCCCGCGAACGGGATCAGGTGGTGCTCGCACATCGAGTGCACCGCGATGTCTCGAACCATGACCATCTCGTCGTGGTCGGCCTCGAAGGTGACGGTGAGGTGCTCCGCCGGGTTCTCGTGGAGACCGCTGAAGATCTCCTCGTACATCTTCGCCATACGGCGGGGCGTGTCGAGGAGACCGTCACGCTCGGGGTCCTCCCCGAAGGCCTCGAGGATTTCGCGCACGGCGCGTTCGATGCGCTCACGGTCGACGGGGGAGCCGGTCGGGCTGTCGGTCACGCGGCACCTCCAGGGTGCGTCGGGGAGATCGGAGAGATCGGAGCGATCGGAGGGTTCGGGGCCGGGGACGCGGCCGACAACGTGGCGCGGCCGCCGCCGGTGCCGGCGCTGTCGAAGTGGCGTACGTCGGAGAACAACTCCTGCACGCGCTCAGCCTCGAGCGTCTCGTGCTCCATGAGTTCGGCGGCGATCCGGTCGAGCACGTCGCGGTTCTCCGCGAGCACGCTGCGCGCCGCGGTGTGCGCAGACTCGATGAGCGCGCGCACTTCGGCGTCGATGCTCGACGCGACGTCGTCGGAGTAGTCGGGCGTGGACGTGAAGTCGCGTCCGAGGAACACCTCACCCTGCGGATGGCCGAAGCGCATCGGACCGAGGTGGTCGCTCATGCCGTACTCGGTGACCATCTGGCGGGCGATCGTGGTGGCGCGGTCGATGTCGTTCTGCGCGCCCGTGGTGGGTTCGGTGAAGATGAGCTCTTCCGCGGTACGACCGCCGAGCAACATCGCGAGTTCGTCGACGAGCTCACTGCGCGTCACGAGGAACTTGTCCTCGGTGGGCAGGGTGAGCGTGTAGCCGAGCGCGCGCCCGCGGGGGATGATCGAGATCTTGTGCACCGGGTCGGTGTTCGGCAACGCGTGCGCAACCAACGCGTGCCCGCCCTCGTGGTAGGCGATGACGCGCTTCTCGCGATCGGAGATGAGGCGGCTGCGCCGCTCCGGGCCGGCCATCACCCGGTCGATGGCCTCTTCGAGCTGCGGCAGGCCGACGAGGTCGAGGTCGTGCCGAGCGGAGAGCAACGCCGCCTCGTTCATGAGGTTCGCGAGGTCGGCGCCGGTGAAGCCCGGCGTGCGCCGCGCGATGACGTCGAGGTCGACGCCCGGCGCCAGCGGCTTGGCCTTCGCGTGCACACGGAGGATCGCCTTGCGCCCCTCGAGGTCGGGGCGGTCGACCACGATCTGACGGTCGAAGCGCCCGGGCCGCAGCAACGCGGGGTCGAGGATGTCGGGACGGTTCGTGGACGCGAGCAGGATCACGCCGGCCTTCTGGTCGAAGCCGTCCATCTCCACCAGCAACTGGTTCAGCGTCTGCTCACGCTCGTCGTGACCACCACCGACGCCCGCGCCGCGCTGGCGGCCCACCGCGTCGATCTCGTCGACGAACACGATCGCCGGGGCCGCGGCCTTCGCCTGCTCGAACAGGTCGCGCACCCGCGACGCGCCGACGCCCACGAACATCTCGACGAAGTCGGAACCCGAGATCGAGAAGAACGGCACCCCGGCCTCACCGGCCACCGCCTTGGCGAGCAGCGTCTTGCCGGTGCCGGGCGGACCGAACAGCAACACGCCCTTCGGGATCTTCGCGCCCATCTTCTGGAACTTGGCCGGCGACGCGAGGAAGTCCTTGATCTCCTGGAGCTCCTCGACCGCCTCGTCGAGGCCGGCCACGTCGGCGAAGGTCACCTTGGGCTGGTCCTTGGTCATGAGCTTGGCCCGCGACTTGCCGAAGCCCATGATCCCGCGGCCGCCGCCCTGGAACTGACCGAGCACCCACATCAGCAGGAACGCGAGCAGCACGAACGGGAGCAGCGTGTAGAGGAGCCCGACCCACACACTCTGCGTCTGGTGATCGGTGTGCAGCTCCGAGACCTTGGCGTTCACGAGGTCCTGGGTGATGCGCGCCGTGTACGAGGACGGGAAGTCGACGGTGTACTTCGTGCCGTCCTTCAGGGTGCCGCTGACCGAGTGGTCCTGGTCGTGGATGGTGGCCGTCTTCACCTTGCCCGCGGCGACCTTGCTGGTGAAGGTGTCGAGCGACAGGTTCCTGGAGTCGTCGGTGCCGAGCAGCGCGCGCGCCACGAAGAAGGCGACGATGGCCAGGATCACCACGCCGACGACGGCGCTGCGACGCTTCTTGCTCAAGAGGGGACTCCGGCTCCTTGACGGGCGGCCGACCCAATGTAGTTGCTGCCCCGGGCGCCCTTTTCCGACGGGGCGCCCCGGTCCGGAACCACCGGCGTGCCGGGCTATTCGCCGGCGTACTCCGCAAGGAAGGGCAGGTTGCGCCAACGCTCGCCGACGTCGAGGCCGTAGCCGATCACGAACGAGGGCGGGATGGTGAAGCCGGTGTAGCGGAGGTCGAGCTCCGCCCGCTGCAGGCCTTCCTTCACCAGCAGCGCGCACACCTCCATCGAGGCGGGCCCGCGGGCCATGAGGTTCTTCCGCAGGTAGTCGAGCGTGAGCCCGGAGTCGACGATGTCCTCCACGATCAGCACGTGGCGATCGGTGAGGTCGAGGTCGAGGTCCTTGATGATGCGCACCACACCGCTGGACTTGGTGGCGGAGCCGTACGACGACACCGCCATGAAGTCGAACTCGACCGGCAGGTCGATCGCCCTCGAGAGGTCGCTCATGAACATGAAGGCGCCCTTGAGCACGCCCACGAGCAGCGGCGGACGCCCCTCGTAGTCGCGGGTGATCTCCTCGCCGAGCTCGCGGATGCGCGCCTGCAGCGCGTCCTCGCTGATGACGATTCGACCCACTTCGGCGTGCCGGCCTGGCGCTCGGCTGTCAGTCACCCGTCATCCTCTCGCGAGACGTCGCTGGAACCTACCGCGTGACGACGAGAACGCCGCGGGTCCGCCGCACCGCCCGCCCACCGGCGAGCTCCGCGGCGCGCGCGGTGCCTTCGACGACCGCGAGCACGCGGCCGATCTCGTCGGCCGACGGCGGCGGCGCACCCAGCCAGTTCCGCAACGCGCGGCGAGCAAGTACGGGGGGCAACGCGCGCAGGGACGCGACATCAGTCCGGCCGTCGGCACCCGGCCACGCCGCGACCGCCAGCCCGTCGAGGAACTCCGTCTCTTCGCGGAGCAACGCGGCCTGACGCGCCAGCACCGGCGTGAGGTCGCGTCCGGCGACGCGCTCCAGGAGCGGCAACACCTCGTGCCGGATGACGACGCGCCGGAACCCGGGGTCGTGGTTCATCGGATCGTCGAACACGGGAAGCCCGAGACGGGAGCACAACGCGCGCGTGTCGGAGCGTCGCCAGCCGAGCAGAGGCCGCGCGATCCGGCCGCGGGTCGGGGGCATGCCGGCGAGTCCCGCGGTCGCCGCGCCGCGCAGCACGTTGAGCAACACCGTCTCGGCCTGGTCGTCGGCGGTGTGGCCGACCAACACGGCCGATGCGCCCACGTCGGCGCGGGCGGTTTCGAGCGCGGCGTAGCGCGCGTCGCGTGCGCGTGCCTCGAGGTTGGGACCGGGCTCGATCGCGACGCACACGGCACGAAACCCGGCGCCGAGTCGCGCCGCGACCGCGGCAACCATGTCAGCTTCTTCCGGGCTCCCCGCTCGTAATCCGTGGTCGACGTGTACCGCGACCGGCGCGAGCCCCGCGTCGGCAGCGAGCGCGAGCAACGCGGTGGAGTCGGCGCCACCGGAGCAACCCACGATCACGGGCGGCGGCGCAGCACACTCGAACGGGCACTCGAACTGCACGCCGTCTCCGATCGGCACGCGGTCTCCGATCCGGCCGGCTTCAGCTCGCGTCGACGCGGGCGAGCCAGTCGCGCGGGTGGGCGAGCTCTTCGACCGTGGGCAGGAATTCCGGGCCCTGCCACGCGGCGTCGATGCCACGGGGCCCGGCGATCTGCTCCACCTCCGCGATGAACGTCTCGCCCACCTCGTACTGGCGCATCTTCGACTCGAGCCCCACGAGCTTCTGCACGACCGCGCTCATCCCGCCACTCTGCCGGCGAGCCTGCAACACGCGCGCCATGCGCGCCTGGCCCGCGACGTGTTCCTTGCCCAGCTTGTTCATCACGCTGTTGCCGTGGCCTTCGAGCAACGACATCAGCGCCTGCACCTCGGCGAGCGCGCCCCGCTGTTCGTCGGAGGCGAGGAGCGCAACCAGTCCACCGTCGTCGAGCGGGTTGCGACCGTTCCGGAACTCGTCGGCCGCGCGCGACAATGCATGCACCAGCCGCTTCGGGTCGGGGTCGATCGAGGAGAGCGCCCGTTCGACGAGGCCGAGGTAGTAGGGCTTCATCCACGGCACCGCGGTGAACTGGGCGCGATGGGTGACCTCGTGGATCGCGATCCACAGGCGGAAGTCGCGCGGGCGGAACGCGTAGCGCTTCTCGAGCGCGAGCACGTTGCCGCCCACGTAGTACACGGCGTCGGCCGCGTCGTCGTCGACCACGAGCAGGTCGTACTGCCCCAGGACGCGCTGGGCGAGGTACCCGAGGAGCACGCCGGTCTCGGTGCCCGCGATGCGCCGCCCGAACGGGGCGACGCGGCTGTTCACCATGCGCGCGCCCACGCGGGCCGTGAGCGGCGCCAGCAGTTGCTGCATCGACGCGATGTTGGCGTCGACCCACGAAGCGCGGTCGACGACCTCGGCCTGGGCCGTGCCCGGCGCGCGGAGCCCGGTGTGCTCGGCCACGAGTTGCTCGGCCTGCTCGGTGACCGCGGCGAAGTCGTCGCGGAGAGATTCGGCGAGATAGGACGAGGCGAGGGAATCGCGCCCGGCAAATCTCCGGGCGACCTTCGCGGCGAGGCCCCAGTCGATGGGATCCGGGCGGGGCGCCGCTCCCGCGGTCGGGTTCGCGAGCGCTCCGGCCGGTGCCGTCATGACTGGTGGCGGCCCCGGTACTTCGGACGCATCACCCGGACGTAGTACCCGGCGGCCGTGACGATCAGCCAGAGGATCATGCTCAGCGCGAGGATGATGCCGATCCAGTAGAACCACTTGAACTGCTGATCGGCGACGACGACGCCGGTGGACGCGCCAGCCGGGGCGGCGGCCAGCACGAGCCCGGCCATTGACGCGGAGAGCGCCAGCGTCACGAGCGACAGGATGCGGGTGCGGACGGACTTCACGCTACGGCCTCACTCATCGACGGGCAGATGCCCGCATCCTAGAGGTATCTCCGGCTGCTCGGCCTACTCCGGCGGGGACGGTTCCCCGAGCGCCTCGGCGATGCGGCGCTTGAGATCCGGCGGGACCTCTTCCCGGCACTTGCGGGACACCACCTGACGCAGCTCGATCTCGAAGGTGTAGCCCTGCGCGCACGGCGGACACTTGTCGAGGTGACGCCGGATCGACCAGCGGCGCCACACGGTCAGCTCACCGTCGAGATAGGTGTAGACGCGGTAGATCGCCTTCTCGCAGTCCATCGCTCGCTTCTATCCCCTCGCGGCGGTCTCGGGGGCCGGCGCCGGTGCCGGGCCTTCCTGACCATCCTGGCCGTCGTGGATGTCCTCGCCGTTCGTGGCCGGGAGCAATCCGCGCTCGCGACCGAACTCCCACAACTGCTTTTGGAGCGCCTTTCTTCCACGATGGAGGCGACTCATGACCGTTCCGATGGGAACGTCCATGATTTCGGCGATCTCCTTGTAGGAGAAACCCTCGACATCGGCGAGGAGCACGGCCATCCGGAACTGCTCCGGCAGGGACTCCAGGGCCGCCTTCACCAGTTCGTCGGGGATGGCGTCGAGCACCTCGCTCTCGGGCGAGCGCTGGGCCTCGACCGCCTCGAGGCCTCCCAGGCGCCGGTACAGGAAGAAGTCCTCGGTGTCGTCGAGGTCGACCTGCTCGGGGCGCCGCTTCTTCGCGCGATAGGTGTTGATGAAGGTGTTGGTGAGGATCTTGTAGAGCCAGGCCTTCAGGTTCGTGCCGTCCTGGAACCCACCGAAGCCGCGGTAGGCGCGCAGGTACGTCTCCTGCACCAGATCCTCGGCGTCGGAGGGATTGCGCGTCATGCGCAGCGCCGCGCTGTAGAGCGCGGACATGTAGGGCATTGCCTGCTCGGCGAACCGGGCCTGATCGGCCATAGGGCTCAGGCTAGCCAGCCCAGCGGTCGGCCGGCCGCCTGGCGGTGGTGCGCGGGCGAATCAGTCGCTGGACGAGGTCGAGCCGGTCTCGAGGTCGTCGAGGCGGCGGGCCATGGCCCCGAGAAGCTGCTGCGACAGCTCCGGCACCTCGGCGAGCAGACCGGCGAACTCGCGCTGGCCGATCACCTCGATGCGGACGGGCGTCTTGGCGATGACCGTGGCCGTGCGGGGGCGGTGGTCGAGGAGCGCGATCTCGCCGATGTAGGAGCCCGCACCTCGCGTGGCGACCACGCGACCGCCCTGGTTCACCTCGATCTCGCCGTCGAGCACGATGATGAACTCGTGGCCCGGCGCGCCCTCCTTGGTGAGGACGGTGCCCTCCGGCTCCTCGAGGTACGTCGCGAGCTGCGAGATCATCTTGAGCTCCTTCTTCGAGAGCCCTTGGAACAGCGGCACCTCGGCCAGCTGCGCTTCGATCCGGTCGTGACGGTCCATCATTTCTCCTTTGTCCCCCCGAGAGCGCCGTCAGTCTGCCCCAAATCGCGCCCTTCCCGCGGCGTTCAGGAGGTGGGCGCTTCCAGAGCGGTCAGCTGGCGTCGAGCTCGGCCGCCATCCCTGATGGCAGGTGCAGGACGCACACGTACTCGTACGAGCCCGGGTCCGGGACGGAGTACGTGTAGCTGCGGGCCGCGAGCGGCGCGCCGCTCGCTCCGGTGTTCGGCGGCAACCAGCCGGTGTTGAGGTAGACCCCGGCGGTGAGCGTCTGGGGCGACGGGCCTGGTTGCGGCTGCTGCACGTCGGGGACGAGCGGGTTCTGGGGCACCAACGAGCCGCCGAAGCTGGCCGTGTGCGGCGCCTGCGAGTTGTTCACGAAGGTCACGGAGTCACCGGCCTTGACCTTGGTGGGGGTCGGCGCGAAGGCGAGGACGTCGGTGTGCACGGTCGATGCACCCATCAGCACCCTCCACGTCGTGCTGCCGTCGCCGTTCTTCGTGCCCCGGGGCTTGGTGGCAGTGAGCTTCCGCTTCGCCGCGCGTCCCTCGGCGAGGAATTCGACCCGCTGTCTCCGGGCCGCGCTGTTCGCCTCGGCCTGCGTGTCGATGTCGGCGGCGCCCACGGTCACCGTGCCCACCATGTTCGGGTGCAACACGCAGTAGTAGGTGTAGTCGCCGGGCTTCGAGAAGCTCATCGAGAACGTCGCGCCGCTCGTCTGCGTGCCGAGCGGCAGTACGCCGGAGTTCACGAGGGTGGAGCCGTCGTAGTCGGTGCCGGTGCCCGACCCCGCGAACAACGACGGGTCGGTCTCGGCGCTGGGCACTGCCGCGCCGGGGGGCACGAAGGTCACCGAGTGGGGCTCGGGTCCGTCGAACCGCCACGTGACCTTCTCCCCGGTGATCACACTGACCTTCTCCGGGAGGAATTCGAGCACCGCGATGTTGGGATCCCTCGGGTCGTTCAACCCGGCGCGGAGCGCGAGTTCGGCGGGCGCCTCGGCCGCGCCGTGCGCCGAGGCCGCGACCGGCGCGGACACTGCGGCAACCAGTGCGCACAGCGCGACGACGGTGCACGCAGCGGCGACGCGCGCACGTGGAGCACGAAGCGAACGCGGCGAGCGCGGAGCGCGTGGCGATTGCACGGTGCAGAGCCCTCCTGGCCGACGATACCGAGAGCGAGAAGTTACCGCTCGCGTCAGCTGATCGCGGTGAGGTTGCTGGCGACCGGGCCGCGGTGACCGTCGATGCACACGCAGTCACGGCCCGCGTCCTTCGCCGCGAACAGCGCACGGTCGGCGCGGTGCACGAGGTCGTCGAGATCGGCGGCATCGTCGGAGTGGGCGATGCCGAAGCTCGCGGTCACCGCGGGCGCGTCACCGGCACGCGTCACCCGGCGCAGTTCCGCCCGCACGCGCTGCATCGCCTCGATCGCCTCCGCGGTCTCCGCTCCTTGCAGCACGACGGCGAATTCCTCGCCGCCGTAGCGGCACGCCATGTCGCCCTCACGAACTTCGGAACGGAGGATCTCGGCGAACATTCGCAACGCGCGGTCGCCCGCCTCGTGGCCGTAGGTGTCGTTGAGCGACTTGAAGCGGTCGAGATCGGCGAGCACGACGGAGAACGATCGGCCCGATGCCCGCAGCGAGCGGACGCGGTTCTCGAAGCTCCGGCGGTTCACCAGGCCGGTGAGGCCGTCGGTCGAGGCCTGCAGTTGCGACTCCGCCATGATGCGCAGCATGCCGATCCGGTTGCCCGCGTGGTTGGCAAGCACCTGGAGGGCCGCGACCGCGTCGTCGCCGAGGGGCGCGTCGGCTTCACCGACCGTGTGCAGCACACCCACGGTGCGACCCATGATCGACACCGGCACGCACGTCGCGGAGCACCGGCCCACTTCACGCCCATCCACTTCACGGTCGCGCAGCCGCGGGCACGCGTCGAGCGCCTCGCTGTCGGGGAAGACCAACGTCTGCGCGCGACGCGCGGCCACGCACTCCGACGGCGATCGCACCTGGCAGCCGGGTGGAGTGCCATCGGGCGCGACCTCGAGCACGCGCGCGAGGTGAGCCTGGCTGTTGTCGGCGAGCAGCAACTCGGCCGCCGCTCCGGGAGCCGCCGCACGCACCGCTCGCTCGATGGTGTCGAGGGCGGCGGGCTCGTCGCCCGCCATCTCGAGCGCGCGGGCGAGGCGACTGTCGAACTCGCGCCGACGCGCCTCGGCGGCCATCTCACGGCCCTGCCGCGCCTTCTCGAGGCCGATCTCCAGACCACGACGGCGCATGACCGTCCCGAAGCCGACGACGAGCGGCCCGCCGACGATCACGGCGGCGATCGCACACCAGAACGCGGTGACCGCCACGGGACTGCCGGCGAGAGCTGCGCCCACTGCGCCACCAACGGCTCCGGTCACGACGAAGAGCGCGAGCAGACCCGAGGTGACGCCCCGTGCACCTCGGTGCACGTCGTCACGCGCGGCGGCGTGGTCCGCCTCGGTATAGCGGTCGTCTTCGTTCATGGTGCGCCCCTGGCTCCGTGTCCGCCCGTGGACCCGGGCGGCGCGTGAGCACGAGCGCGTTCATCGGCTCGACGACCCGCGGCCTTGAAGGAATTGGGTCAGGGCAGTGGGTGCGGCCCGGCGATCAGGGCGCCGGACGCGGGGCCAGGACCTCCCGCGTGTAGCGCACCACCGCGTGGAGCTGCGCGGGGGTGAGCGTCTTGCCGAACGACGGCATCACCGCCCGACCCGCTCGCACGACCGCGGCCTCGTCGGCCGCCGTGGGCATGGTGCGCAGGAGCCGGCGGCCGACGAATGCCGACCCGGGCGCCCCTTCCCCGGTGATGCCGTGGCACGACGCGCAGTACTTGGCGTAGATCGCGCGGCCTTCCAGCAGCACGGGGTCCCCGGCAAGCGCGCCCGTGGGCTTCGGCGGGGTCGCCGCGGTCGGGGAATCGCTGCCCCCACCGCACGCACCCAGCAACAAGGCGGCGCCGAGGGCGCCCACCGCGATCCCCGCCCACGCCCGCCGCGCCGTCGTCGCAGCGAATCGAGCGCAGGTGGGCATACCGAAATGTACGTCACGGGCGACTTGTACGATCACGGGCGTGACCGGCGAAGACCTGCGGTCGTTCGGCATCGAGCCCGACGCGCCGGACGCCGATGAATGGCGGGCGTTGATTGCCCTCGCGCGCGACGCCGGCGCGTCCGACGAGGAGATTCGCCACGGCGTCCACGCCCGGCGTCTGCACGTGGTCCCGGTCGCCCGCGGGTTGGTGGCGGGCCGCGAACAGCTCGACCTCCGCACCGCCGCGAGCCGCGCCGGCCTCGACGACGCCTTCGCCGACCGGCTGTGGGCCGCGCTCGGACTCCCCGCCGACGCCGGGAGCAACTGCTCCGAACGCGACCTGCCGCTCTTCACACACTTCGCGTGGTTGCGGGAGCTGCTCGGTGACGACGAAGCGCTGCAATCGGCGCGCGCCATGGGCGTCGCCACCTCCCAGTTCGCGGATGCCGAGGTCGCGCAGGTGCGCGCGCTGCTCGAGGCGCCGGTGCGCGAGGCGGGCGGCACGAACGCCGACGTCGCCGAGGTGCTGCTCCGACTCGTCGATGCGGTGCCGCGGGTGCAGGCCGCACTCGAGGTCGCCCACCGTCACCACATCGACGTCGCCGGCCGCCGGTACTCGCTGTGGGGATCACCGCCGAAGGAAGACAGCACCACCGACTGCGTCGTCGGCTTCGCCGACATCGTCGGGTACACACCCTTGGGGGAACAGCTCGACGCCTCCGCGCTCGATGCCCTGCTGCGCCGGTTCGAAGAGGGCGTGGCCCGCACCGCCACCAGCGAGGGCGCGCGCGTCGTCAAGTTGCTGGGCGACGAGGCGATGTTCGTGGTGGGGAGTCCTGCGGAGGCCGCGGCGATCGCGTGCGCACTCGTGTCGGCCCCCGACCTGCCCGAGCTGCGTGTCGGCCTGGCGACCGGCGCGGTGCTCACGCGAGGCGGCGACGTGTTCGGTTCCACCGTCAACCTCGCGGCACGGCTCGTGGAACTTGCTGTACCGGGTCAAGTACTTGCCGACCCGGTGACCGCCGGTCGACTGCGCGGCCTCGACGGTGTGGCGGTGACGTCGATCGGGCCGCGCCACGTCTCCGGCTTCGAACACGACATCGAGGTGCACGCGCTCACGCTCGACGGAGCGTGAGCGCGACACCACGATGGGCTAACTCAGTTCGAGGTCGTCCCACTCGACCTCGGTGCACATGCGGTGGTACTCGGGCCCGTACCAGGGCGCATTCACCTGCATGCGGCCGTGCTCGTTGATGTAGTAGTTCTCCTGTGGCGCGCCCTCGTCCTGCAGGAGCAGCAAGGTGGAAGCCTCGATGTCGAGCGCCTTGTTGTAACGCTCGTACGCATCCAGCTTGACGTCCACGCGGGTCTTGCCCTCCCGGAGCGCGCGCGTGATGCACTGCGCGGCGTAGGACGCCCAGATCACGTACCACACCGGCAGCCCCGTGCCGCCCGAGAGCGGCTGCGAGTTGGGGCCGTACAGCATGAACATGTTCGGGAACTTCGGCACCATCATGCTGATGTAGGCACGCGGGCCGTCCTCCGACCAGAAGTCGTGGATGCTGGTGCCGTCGACGCCGAGGTAGTCGGCGGGCCAGAGGTACTTCATCACCTCGAAGCCGGTCGCGGTGATCACCGCGTCGACCTCGTGCACCTCGCCGTCTTCGGTCTCGATGCCCTTCGGCGTGAAGCGGGCGATCGGGCTGGTGACGAGGTCGACGTTGTCGCGGGTGAGCGACTTGTACCAGCCGTTGTCGACGACCGGGCGGCGTGAGAACGGCGCGTAGTCGGGCACCAACTGCTCGATGAGTTCCTCGTCACCGTTCACCTGCGCCTTGATGTAGGCGGTGAGATCGGCGCGGAGCTGGTCGTTCATCGGGTTCCACTTGCCACCCTGCGCGACCCACTCCTCGTCGGGGACGATGAAGCCGTGGGTGCCGAACAAGCCGGCGATGGCCATGTAGCGCCACCAGTTCCAGAACCCCGGGAAGTTGTCGAGCAGCCAGATGATCTCGGGCTCCATCGGCGCCCCGTACTTGTCGCGCGGACTGATCCACTGCGGGGTGCGCTGGAACACGTCGACGTGCGCGGCCTGTTCTGCGACGGGTGCGAGGAGCTGCACGCCGGTGGAGCCGTTGCCGATCACCGCGACGCGCTTGCCGCTGAAGTCGACGCCGTCGGGCCAACGCGCCGGGTGCAGGATGTCGCCTTCGAAGCTGTCCTGCCCCTCGAAGCTCGGGAACTTCGGGTTGGCGAACGTCCCCACACCGTTGATGACGAAGTTGGCCTCGATCGTCTGCGGGCCATCCGGCGAGTCGTACTCGACGATCCACTTGTCGCGATCGGCGTCGAAGGTGGCCTTGGTGACGTCGCAGCCGAACTTGGTGTGCTCGTACGGCCCGAACTTCTTGGAGACACCCTCGAGGTACTCGCGCACCTCGGCGCCGCGGCCGAAGTACTCGCTCCAGCGGTAGTCCTTCTCGAACGCGAACTCGTAGGTGATCGAGATCGTGTCGACGCGGATGTCGGGGTAGCGGTTGACGCTCCACGTGCCGCCCGGCTCCGGTCGCCGCTCCAGGATGGTGTAGGGGAGTCCGAGATTGTTCAGCTGCACGCCGGTGGCCAGACCGCTGAAGCCGCTGCCGATCACCACGACCATGAAGTCGTCGGGGATCGCCGGCTTCTCGCCGTCCCACTCGATCATGAGCGGGAAGTCCTTGAATGCCGCGAGCTCACGACGCGCGGTGAACTCCAGGTCGCCCATCTCCTCCTTGGTCGCGAGGTTCATGAGCGTGCGCAGTTCGGCCTCGTCGGGCTCGGCCGGTCGCTCGGTGGTCGCATTGGCCTCGAGCCAGGCGGCCGCCTTGGAGATCAGGAGCTCACGTTGGGCCTCGTCGAGCTCCACTGCTTTGGGGAGCGCGGCGATCTCCGGGTCGTGCGTGTTCTGGTAGAGCGCGACGCGGACGGCGTTGAGATCGGCGAGCTCGACGGCTCGACGGATGAACGCACTGTCGACGGCGGGCTCGGCAGCGTGGGCGGACATGTGACCTCCGGCGAAATCTGACGCCCCTTCAGAAATGGGGCGCGCGCCACAGGATGGCACGGCGACCGCCCCGCGTGCACGGCGGAGCGGCGCCCGTGACGGGAACGCCCGATCGCGGAAGGCTGACCGCTATCTGTCAGTCAGCCAGTCAGTCGAATCTGGCCAGGTCGAGCTTCATGCCGTCGACGCTGCCGGCGCCGTCGACCTGGATCACCTGGCCCGACACGATGCGGGCGCCCGGGCTGCAGAAGTACATGACCATGTTGGCGATGTCGGCGCCGTGGCCGAGCAGACCCACGGGGTTGTTGGCGCGCGGCGCCTCCGAACCGTCGTCGTCGGGGGTGGAGCCGGGCACCGCCTCGGAGAATCGCTTCACCCCCTCGGTGTTGCCGATCGCGCCGGGACCAACCGCGTTCACCCGGATGCCGTACCGCCCCCACTCGACCGCGCACGTACGGGTGAGCGAGTCGACCCCGGCCTTCGCCGCGGCGACGTGCGCCTGCAGCGACGCACCGCGCAACTCGAACGGCGCGGTGATGTTGACGATGTTGCCGCCGTGGTCGCGCAGCCACACCTCGAACGCTGCCTTCGACACGTTGTAGGTGCCCAGCAGGTCGATGTCGACCACCGACTTGAAGCCGTTCGGCGAGATGTTGGCCATCAGCGCGGGGAAGTTGCCGGCCGCGTTGTTCACCACCACGTCGAGGCGGCCGTAGTGCGCGACGATCCCCTCGACCGCGGCGCGTACCGCCGCCGCGTCGCGTACGTCGCACGAGTGGACCCACACCTCGATGCCCTCGGCGCGCAGCTCCTCGGCCGCGGCGTCGAGCACTTCCTGCTTGCGGCTCGCGATCGCGATGCGGGCGCCGTGCTCACCGAAGGACCGGCAGATTTCCTTGCCGATGCCGGTGGCACCACCGGTGACGAAGACCACCTGGCCGTCGAAGAGATCGGAGCGGAACGGGGACGACGGCGCAGCAACCATGGTCGGGAGCTTGGCACCCGGCCACCGGTGCGCGCCAGGCAACGCGCGCCGGTGTCAAGGCCGATGTCAGGGCCGGTGTCAGGGCCCGTGTCAGGGCCGGCGTCGGGGCCCGTGTCAGGAAGTGTCGCCGAGGGCGAGCACGGGGTCGATCGGCAGGCCGCGGAGCCGTACCTCGAAGTGCAGGTGCGCGCCGGTCGACCAGCCGGTGGAGCCCGCCAGGCCGATCACGTCACCACCCGCGACCTGGTCACCGACCGAGACGTCGACCTGGCTGAGGTGTCCGTAGAGCGTCGCGACGGAGTTGCCGTGGTCGATCACGATGCAGTTGCCGTAGCCGCCGCAGTCACCCGCGCGCACGACACGTCCCGCGGCGGCCGCGTGCACCTCGGTGCCCACGGATGCCTTGACGTCGGCGCCCGGGTGGAAGCCGGCGCCGTTGCTGAGCGGGTCGTTGCGCAACCCGAACGGCGACTCGAGCGGAGCGCCCGGGATCGGCCAGGTGAGCCCACCGACTTCGGCGGGATCGGGCTGGCCGGCCTGGGCGGTCGCCAACGTCGCGGTGATGTCGTCGGGCTTCGCGCTCACGGCATCGGGACCGAGCTCGTTTTCCAGCCCCGATTCCGCCGCGGCGCGTTCCGCGAGCGCGTCGGCTTCGGCGTGGCGTTGCCCGTCGGCCCGGTCGTTCAACGCGGCGAGGTCGTCCTGGGCGCGTTGACGAGTCGCGCGCGCCCGCCGGATGGCGGCATCGAGACGGCGACCCAGGTCACGGACCTCGGCGACGTTGGCGTCGGGACCGGGTTGGGCCAGTTCGAGGACCTCGCGAGTGATGGCCGCGCCTTCCGCGGCCCGAGCCCTCGCGAGCACACCCTTCGCCGCGGCGATCGCCCGCTCGGTGTCGACCAGTGCCAGTCGTCGCGCGGCGTAGCTGTAAGTCGCGCGCTGCACTTGGTCCACCAGGTCGCGCTGGTGTGAGGTCAGCGCGCCGAACTCGGGGAGCGGGATCAGCAGCTCGTTGGGATCGAGCGACGCCGGCACCGTCGTGGATGTCGGCGGCTCGGAGGTGGACGTGGTCGGATCGGTGGTCGACGTCGGGTCGGCACCGGGGTCGACGGTGCTCGTCGGCGGCTCGGTACTCGTCGGCGGTTCCGTCGACGTCGGCGGCTCGGTGGAGGTGGGCGGGTCGGTCGGCGGGTCGGTCACGGTCTGGGCAATGGCGGGCGTGCCCGCCATGGAGAGCGCGAGTGACGCCGCGAGTGTGAGCGCGACCAGCAGGGCACGACGACGCCGAGGTGCCGGCGACTCCCCTGCTTCCTTGGCCGTGCCCCGCTCGCGCGGCGATGCCGTCACTCTGCCCTCGTGTCCCCTGGACGTGGAAGCGGCCAGTCTCCCACACACCGGCGAGGAGCCGAACGCCCTCAGGGAGCGGAGACCACGAGCACCGCCGTCACCCCCAGTACCGCCCCCGCGAGGAGCACCTCGACCCAGATCGCATTGCGGAGCTGGACGACCGCCGCCGGCTCGAACGCCCCGGAGGGGGCCACCGAACGGAGCCGCGGCACGATGTCGTCGCGCAGGATGTCGCGGGTTGCGCTGGCGACGATCACGATCGAGACCACCACGAGGGACTTCACCACGAGGAGTCGGCCGTAGTCGGTGTCCCACAGGGCCGACCAGGTCTGCAGTTGGCGCCATCCCTGCACGACGCCCGAGACGACCACGAGCGCGATCGCGGGAAGCGCCCACCGGGAGAAGCGATCGGTCGCGCCCATGATCCCGGGCAGGTCGTCGAGCGCGCGGAGCACCACCGCGAGGAGCGCGATCCCCCCGAGCCAGAAGCTCACGCCCGTGAGGTGCACGATGTCGGTGGTCACCCCGACGCCGATCCAGCGACCCGTCGACGCGTGGCCCACCTCGGCGAACGTCGCGAGCACGCCGAGCGAGCAGAGCGCCACGACCGCTTCGATCGCGAGCCGGGCGCGCGCCTCGGGCGCGCGGATCCGCAGCAACGCGAACGGCACGAGCGCCACGAGCAGCAGCACCCTCGCGACCACACCCGGCCCGTAGCGCGCGTCGAACACCTGCTGGAGCGCGTCGCGCGCGAACAACTTCGACCAACCGCCGCCGCTCGCGTACCCGGCTTCGAACGGGATGGAGAGCAGCGCGCCGACGATGCCGATCGCCGCCATGAGCACGAGGAGGCGGCGAACGTCATGGCGAGCGATGGACGCGGGCCACAGCCAACGCGCCACCACGAGACCACCGACGAACACGATGGCGCCCACGAACGCGAGGAAGCGGACGATGCCGAACACCACGCCGAACCCATGACCCGCCGTGCGACCCGCGGAGACGTTGCCGAAGTTTGCACCGCTCGTGCCGCCGGCGCCCACACTGAAGGTCGACACGCCGTGCTCGGGGTGACCGTCGTCGGACACGACGTGCCACACGATCGCGTAGGCACCGTCGGCCAGGTCGGGGAGCTTCGCGGTGATCACCTTGCCCGTGGTGTCGCGCTGGGTGACGCCCTTCACCTGCTTGCCCCGGCCGTCGAACACGCTGATCGCGCCGCCGCTCGCGGTGACGGCCTCGTCGAACGCGACGCGCACCTGCGTGGGCGGTTGGCCCGCCGGGTACACCTGCGACTCCTTCGGCGAGATCGACACGAGGGTCGCGTGCGCGGAGGCCGCACTCGCCGTCGCGGTCAGGACCACCAGGGCGAGCAGCGCGACGACGACCGCGCGTCGGAGCGCGCGCGACGACGAACGCGGGGAGATGCGGTGCACGGGACCTTTTCCTGACCGGGTCCGACGCGTCCTACTCGACGCCATCCTTGCAGAGCGACGTGCGGTCCCCGATCTTGGTGACGTCGGGGATGGTCTCGTAGGTGCCGTCGGCGCAGGTGATTGCCGGGTTCAGGTGCGCGTACACGCCCTGGCTGTCCTCGTAGCCCGGGACGATCCAGACGTGGAGCAACGGGCCGGTCGCGGTGATCAACCGGCCGCCGACCGCGTCACACTGCGCCTTGGTCGCGTCGTGATCGGCGCCGAGCGGCGCGTCGACGCTGCCATCGGGCTTGGACACGGTGCACACGTTGTTGTGCTGGTGCCACACGTCGTTGGGGCCGACGAAGCCCTGCGGCGTCTTCGACAGCGACGAGTAGAAGAGTCCGGCGATGCGCGAGTCGGGCTTGGTGCCGTCATAGATCCACGCCAACGGGTGCGCGATCTGGTCGTCGGTCATCGGACCGTCGCCCGCACCGCGCGCGTAGTTCGAGTACATGATCATGTGAGTGCCGAGGCCGGGCGAGAACGGACCCGCCCGCCGCATCCCCGCGGCCTGCGCGTCAGCGAGGGTCGGGTACTGCAGCGCGGCGTCACGGGCCAGGTTCATCTGGCGTGCGAGCTCCACCCGTTCGGCGGGGGTCAGCGCCTGGTCGAGACCGTGCGAGTGCTGCACGCCGTTCTCGAGCTTCGAGAACCCGCGGTCGTCGACCACGGTTGCCGCGTTCGCTGCGGTGATCGCCTTCGTGAGCTGCGCGCCGCCGCCCGCCGACACCGAGGTGGTGCCGGAGTCCGACGACGACGACGACACTGCCCAACCCCCGACCGCGAACCCCATGGCGATCCCGAACACCAACAACGCGACCGGCAGCCGCCGGGCGAGCGGGCTGCGAGTGGAGGCGGCCGAGGTGGCGACGACCTCGGGCCGATCTTCGGTGAGCGTCATGTCCGTGTTCCCCCCGGAGCTGCGACGAAGCCGTCAATGTAGGGCGCGGCGATGCATCCTCCCAGGCAACGCCGACCCATGGATCCCGTCGGCGGCTCAGGCCCCGGTCGTCTCCCGTTCCGCGATCTCGCGCAGGTCCTTGCGGGTGATCGCCACGGCGTCGTCGAACGTGGACGGAGGCACGGCCCGAGGATCGGGATCGGGGAGATCGGGGGCGAGTGTGCGCGCCACACTCCCTCCGGTCGGCATGGCGAACAGGTATGCATGGAGCGGGTCCGCCGCCGGGCTTCCCGCGCCGCGCAGCACGCACAGGCACAGCGTCAGGAGCGCGGCTGCGGCGTTCCCGAAGTGGGGCTGCAGTCGGTCGAGCCGATCGACGAGGTGGGCCGCGGCCGCTTCGGCGGGCAGCCCGAGCGTGGCCAGCGATCCCCACGCCGATGCCGAGGCGATGATGAAGCTGTCGTCGCTCTGCTCGGCGAGGTCCTCGGCCTGGCCCAATGCGGCGAGCGCAGCCTCCGGATCGGATTCGCGCAACGACATCGCCAGGAACGCGTACGTCACGGCGGTGCCCTCGTGGTGCACTGCGGTCGTGGTCTGCACGGCGAGGCGCGCCGCGTCGGCGTCGGTCGACGGCGGGAGATTCCGGACGAGCGCGTCGTAGATGTGGAGATTGGCCCGCTCCAACGACGTCAGGTCCGGCGTGGCCAGGGCCGCGGCCAGCACCGCCACGGCATCGCGCCCCTCCACCGACGCCAGGATCGCCTCGAAGGGGGCAATCCAGGCGCGGTCGTGCGGGTCGTCGGTCGCATCACGGAATGCGGTGAGGTGACGCGCCAGCCCCTCGAAGTCGTTCGCGGACGAGTAGGCGACCGCCATCGAGTAGTGGAGCCAGTGCGCGCCGGGGAGGTCACCGATTCCGTCGATGGCCATCACGCTCGCGGTCCAGCGCCCGGTCTCCGGCTCGGCCGCGGCCCGGCTGTGCAGGCCGGCCACGCGCAACCCGAGCGTCGCGTCACTGGTGGCGACCGCGAACGCAACTGCCTCGCGCCAGTTGTCGTGCTCCGTCCTCAGCGCCTTCCGGTCGACAGCCCCATGGACGCTCCAGTCGGCGATCGAATGGTCCACCAGGCTCGCGATCCACTCGGCGTGGGCCCGACCGCTGGTCAGCGCCTCGTCGGCATCCGCGAGTTGTTCGAGCGAGAACACCCGCACGGTTTCGAGCAGGCGGTAGCGCCCGGGCGCGGGTTCGCGTTCGAATTGCACCAACGACTTGCGCACCAACGACGCGAGTGCGAGGTCGTCGCCGCACACGACACGCGCCGAGTCGGCGGTGAACCCGCCGGCGAATACACCCAGGCGACGCAACAGCACCTGCTCGGGTTCGTCGAGCAGTTGGTGCGACCACTCCAAGGTCGCGCGCAACGTCTGGTGGCGATCGACCGATCGCCGGCGGCCCGACGACAACAGCCGGAACCGGTCGTCGAGGCGCGCCGCAACGTCGGCCGGCGCCATGCTGTCGACCCGAGCAGCGGCGAGCTCGATGGCCAGTGGCACGCCGTCGAGACGCTTGCAGATCTCTTCGACCGCGGCGCGGTTGTCGCCGTCGATGACGAATTCGGGATCGACGCGTTGCGCGCGTTCGGCGAAGAGCGACACCGCGTCGGTGGCAGCATCGAGGGGTCGCACCGGCACGACCTGTTCACCCTCGAGGTCGAGTGGCTCGCGACTCGTCGCCATGATCACGACGTTGGGGCAACGGTCGAGCACCGCCGCCGCGAGATCGGCCGCCGCGTCGAGGACGTGTTCGCAGTTGTCGAGCACGAGGATGCTGTGCGTCGTGCCCAGGTATCCGCACAGGTTGTCGACGTCGTCGACGCCGGGTTGGGCGGGTGCACCGAGCGCGGTCACCACCACCGATGTCACCGCGTCGGGATCACCGGTGCGGGCGAGCTCGGCCAGCCACGCACCACCCGGGTAGCGCGACTGGGCATCGATCGCCGCTTGCAGCGCGAGGCGCGTCTTGCCGACGCCGCCCACACCGGTGAGGGTGAGCAGCCGACGCGACCCGAGGAGCTCGCGCAGGCGGTCGAGGTCGCGCTCACGTCCGACGAACGAGCTGATCTGCACCGGGAGATTGCCGCTCGCGACGTCGAGCGATCGCAACGGAGGGAATGTGCGCTCGAGGTCACCGCGCGCGGCCTGGAACACGTGCAGCGGTTCGGAGAGATCGCGCAGGCGGTGCTCGCCGAGGTCGACGAGCTCGACCTCGGGCCCGAGCGCGTCGCGCACGAGTTGCTCCGT
>Ga0302323_100000437_pt1 | contig 33037 bp, 29 predicted proteins | sample Fen_T0_3_FD_201950 | JGI IMG/M metagenome (GOLD analysis project Ga0302323, IMG submission 201950) | Peat permafrost microbial communities from Stordalen Mire near Abisko, Sweden - Fen_T0_3 | ecosystem: Environmental > Terrestrial > Soil > Wetlands > Permafrost | place: Sweden: Abisko...
AGAAGGATCACCATTCCCGTCGCGGGCTGATGAAGATCGTCGGCAAGCGCCGGCGTCTGTTGGACTATCTCAAGCGAGTGGATGCCCAGCGCTACCGGGGCCTGATCGAGGGCCTTGGAATCCGGAAGTAGCCCGGGCGCCGTCGCTCGCTGTCCCTGCCGCAAAGTCGTTCGGAGAGTGCTCACGGGTTCTCGGCGCAGGCCTTGCGGAAGTCGTGTACCTCCCACTCGGCTGCTGATTAGAGTTAACGCTGTTTGTTGAGGGCCCTCCTGTGGGCCCATCGAGGCAAGCTGATGTCTCATCGAGTGGAGATGCCCCTGGGCGGGCATACGCTTTCGCTGGAAACCGGCCGTATGGCCAAGCAGGCCGACGGCGCGGTGGTCGTGCGTCTGGGCGACACGGTCGTGCTCGCCACGGCTTGCGGACAGAAGGAGCCACGTCCCGGCGTGGACTTCCTGCCGCTGACAGTGGATTACCGCGAGAACACCTACGCCGCAGGGAAGATCCCGGGTGGGTTCTTCAAGCGCGAGGGGCGGCCCAACGAGAAAGAGGTCCTCACCTCGCGCATGATCGACCGTCCGCTTCGGCCTCTGTTCCCAGACCGCTACAACTGCGAGACGCAGGTCATCGGTCTGCTGTTGTCCGCAGATCTGGAGAACGACTCTGACACGCTCGGCATCATTGGCGCCTCGACGGCGTTGTACCTCTCGGATATCCCGTTTACGACGCCCATCGCGGCCGTGCGCGTGGGTCTCTGGGACGGGCAGTTCGTGGTCAACCCGTCTTCGACGGACCTGCGCACACGCAGCCGACTGAACTTGCTGATCGCTGGCAGCGCGGATGCCATCGTGATGGTCGAGTGCGGCGCACAAGAAGTCAGCGAGGGCGAGATGCTCGCGGCCCTTGATGAGGGCCACACGGCCATCAAGCGCATCGTCGCCTTGCAGGAGGAGCTGCGCGCCCAGGCCGGCAAGCCGAAGCGAGCCTTTGCGCCGGCCGCGCCCGACGCTGCCCTAGTCGCGGAGATCGAGCGGGCGCTAGAGGAGCCGCTGCTGGCAGCGATGCGTTTTCCCGGGAAGCTCGAGTCCTACGCACGCATGAAGCAGGTGCGCGACGCGTACCTTGCCACGCTGCCCGTCGAGGACCTCGTGCGCCGCGGCGCGGTGCCCGGTGTTTACGAGGGCCTGCGCGAGAAACTGCTGCGGCGCGAGATCCTGAAAAACGGCCGGCGCCTGGATGGCCGCGCCTTTGACCAGATTCGGCAGATCACCTGCGAGGTGGGCGTGCTCCCACGCACGCACGGATCGGCCCTGTTCACTCGCGGGGAGACCCAGGCCCTGGTGACCGTGACGCTCGGGACTTCAGAAGACTCGCAGATCGTCGACACGGTGCAGGAGCCCGACCACAAGAAGCGCTTCATGCTGCACTACAACTTCCCGCCCTTCTCGGTGGGCGAGGTCAAGTTCCTGCGCGGTCCAGGGCGGCGAGAGATCGGGCACGGGGCGCTGGCCGAGCGCGCCTTGCGGGAGATGCTGCCCGCGGAAGAGGCGTTCCCATACACCGTGCGCATCGTCTCGGACATCCTAGAGTCCAACGGCTCGTCGTCGATGGCCTCCATTTGCGGTGGCACGCTCGGGCTGCTCGATGCCGGTGTGCCGATGAAGAGCCCGGTGGCCGGGGTGGCCATGGGCCTGGTGAAGGAGGGGGAGCAGTGCGTAATCCTCTCTGACATCGCGGGCGAGGAAGATCACTACGGCGACATGGACTTCAAAGTGGCCGGCACGCGGGCCGGCATCACTGCCCTGCAGATGGACATCAAGGTCGGTGGGTTGACGGCAGAGGTGCTCAAGGCGGCGCTGGAGCAAGCGCTCGCCGGCCGGCTGCACATCCTGGACCGCATGGCTGAAACGTTGGCGCAGCCGCGTGCCGACATCAGCGCCTACGCGCCCCGCATCCTGACGATCCGCGTGCCTGTCGACAAGATCCGCGACATCATCGGGCCGGGCGGCAAGATGATTCGCTCCATCGTCGAGCGCACAGGCTGCAAGATCGACGTCGAAGACGACGGTCGCGTCTCGATCGCGTCCGTCGACGAGTCCGCCGCGCGTAAAGCCATCGCGATCATCGAGGAGCTCACCGCCACGCCGGAGCTGAACAAGACCTATCTGGGAAAGGTCGTGCGCGTCGTCGAGTTCGGCGCGTTTGTCGAGATCATCCCTGGTACGGACGGTCTACTGCACGTGTCCGAGCTGGCCCATCACCGTGTCGAGGACGTGCGCTCCGAGGTCAAAGAGGGGGATCAGGTCCTGGTGAAGGTCGTGTCGATCGACCCTTCCGGAAAGATCCGCCTGTCGCGCAAGGCGCTGCTCGAGGAGACTCAACAAGGCGAGTCCGGCGCGTCCGGCGGGGGCGCCGAGGGTGCGGCGCCTGGGTCACAGCCTCGCGGCGAAGGCCACGGGCAGCGCCCGCACGAGCAGCGGCGCGACCAGCATGGCGATCGCGGGCGTCGCGAGGGACATTCGTCGCGCGATCGGCACCGGCGCTAGCGCTGGTCCGTGACGGGAGCGGCGGCGGACTCGGCGACTCGGCCGGGGACCGGCGACTGCACGGCCGGCAGCACCACGCGGAACTCCGTTCCGCGCCCGATCTGGCTGTCGAACAGGATTCTCCCGTTGTGCCGTTCGACGATGAGCAAGGTCGTCGACAATCCAAGGCCCGTGCCTTGACCTTCGGGCTTGGTCGTTACGAACGGTTCAAATATGCGAGCGCGCATGGCCTCAGGTATGCCTGGTCCCGTGTCTGCCACCGTGACTTGGACCATGCCGTTGTCCACGACCGAAGAGCCGAGCGTCAGAGTGCCACCACGCGGCATGACGTGCACAGCGTTGATGATTAGGTTGATGAGGGCCGTCTCGATATCGCTCGGTACGACGCGCAGCAGCGGCAACCCCTGGCCCAACTGGCGCTCGACGCGGATGCCGCCCTTCAGAATCGGGTAGCGGCACATCTCGAGGCTGCGTTCGACGAGGTCGTTGGCGCTCGCGTCCATGGGCTCTTCCTTGGACGGCCGCGAAAACGCTAGCAAACTCTGCGCGAGGGCCTTGAGCCGCAGCGCGCCTCTTTCGATCGATTCGAGCAGGCTGCGCTCTTCTTCGGGCGGCTCGCGCAGTGCAAGCAGCTCGACGTTGCCCAATATGTACGTCAACGGTGTGTTGAGCTCATGCGCGATGCCGGCCGCCATCATGCCGATGGTGGCCAGCTTCTCGGAGTGCAAGAGCTGCTGCTGGGTGTGTTTGAGCTCCTGGATGTTCTGCTGCTCTCGCGCGAACAGCAGGGCGTTCTCGATGGCCAATGCGGCGTGCCGGGCCAGGGCCTCGGCGGCGCGCAGGACCTCGACTCCGAAAGGCAGGGAGTAGTTGTCGACGTAGATCGCCCCGAGGATGTCAGGACTGCTGTCGCGACCCCAGTCCTTTCCGCGCGCAGGAAGGAGCGGAATACAGACCGCCGAGCGCTGCTCGGTCAGGATCACGGTTGGCATTGCTACCGCGGCCTCGCCCTGTGACTCGCCTGCGGAGACCGTGTGCCCGCTTTCGACCGCGCGCCGGATCAGCGGCAGGGAGAGGCTAGGCAGGCTCGGTTCCAAGTCGCCGCCGTCGCGTCGCCGGCAGGCGCGCAGGTGTAGTCCGGCGACCATCTCCGCGGCCGGTGTCGCGGCGGGGTCCGTTGCCAGCAGCAAGAAGCCGCGCTCCGCGCGCGTGAGGCTCAAGACAGCGTCCAGGATCTGGTCGAGGACCTCACTCAGGACGAGAGTCGAGTTGAGGGTCTGGACCAAGGACAGCAGCAGTTGCTGCTGCTCGACCCACGGGAACAGCCCGACTTCGCCGGTCGAGACCTCGTTGTCGAGCAAGCTGAAGCGCAGCGTGACGTTGCCGAGCTGCAGTTGGCAGCCCGGCGTGAGCTCTGCACGCTGCGTCTTACTGGCGTTGACGAAGACGCCGTGCAGGCTGGCCTGGTCTTCGACGTAGAAGGAGCCGCGCTCGTAGGTCAGCCGCGCGTGTGTCTTCGAGACCGAAGGCTCCGTGATCTTCAGATCGCACGAGCGGGCGCGCCCGACGAGATAGGATTTGGGTTTGAGGAAGTGCAGCCGCTCTGGCGCGTGGCCGCTGACGACCTCGAGTATGGCGATGCGCAGCGAGGACTCGCAAGCCTCGCAGTTCTCGGCCTCGTCGGCGACAGTGGCCGAGCAGCGCGGGCATTGCATGCCGGGAATGATGAACGAGTGGCCCCGGGGCCGTCAATAGTCGTGAGGCTGCGTGACTAGTTGTGCATCTGCGCGGGCCAGTGCTCCGGGCGCTGCGCGGCCTCGTGCGTGCTGGCTGGGCTCAGGGCCAGGGCCAGGACCTCGTCGATCGTGTTGACGAGGTGGAGCCTGACCGCGCTACGCACGTTCTCGGAGATGTCCTCCTTTACGGCCTTCTCGTTCCGCGCGGGCAGCAGGACTTCCGTGACACCCAGTCGGTGAGCGGCCAGGACCTTCTCCTTGATGCCGCCGACTGGCAGCACGCGCCCGGAAAGGGTGATCTCGCCGGTCATGGCCACGTGCGGTCGCACGGTGCGACCTGTCAGCAGCGAGACGAGGGCCGTCGCAAGCGTGACCCCGGCAGAGGGTCCGTCCTTCGGTATCGCGCCCTCTGGCACGTGGAGGTGAAGGTCCACGCGTTCAAAGAACGAGTCGTCGATCCCCAGCCGACGGGCATTGGCGCGCACCCAAGAGAGCGCGGCCTGGGCACTCTCCTTCATGACCTCGCCCAGTTGCCCAGTTAGGGTCAGGCCCTTCTGGCCCCACATCTGTGTGGCCTCGACGACGAGCACTTCGCCCCCGGCAGGGGTCCAGGAAAGTCCCAGGGCCACGCCTGGGATCAGCGTGCGCTGCTCCATGTCGTCGCGCATAAAGTAGGGTGCGCCAAGCAACTCCTCGACTTTGGCCGGTGTGACGGCGACGTTCTCGGTTTCACCCTCGGCGCGTTTACGGGCGATCTTGCGAATGATGCTGGCGATCTCACGCTCCAAGTTGCGCAGCCCAGACTCGCGCGTGTACTCGCGGGCCAGTTTGACGAGCGAGTCGTCGCCGAAGGCCACCACCTCGGCTGACATGCCGTGATTGTCGAGCTGGCGTGGTATCAGGTGTCGACGGGCGATGTGCACCTTCTCCTCTTCCGTGTAGCCGGCCAAGCGAATGACTTCCATGCGGTCACGCAGCGCGGGCGGGACCGTATCAAGGATGTTGGCCGTCGTGATGAACAGCACCTCGGAGAGATCGAACGGAAGATCGACGTAGTGGTCCTTGAATGTGTTGTTCTGCTCCGGATCGAGTACCTCCAGGAGCGCAGAAGCCGGATCGCCGCGGAAGTCGCTGCCGATCTTGTCGACCTCGTCCAGCATGAACACCGGATTCTTGCTGTCGGCGCGACGCAGGCCTTGGATGATCTGTCCGGGAAGCGCGCCGATGTAGGTCCGGCGGTGGCCGCGGATCTCGGCCTCGTCGCGCATGCCTCCCAGGCTGATGCGGTGGAACTTGCGACCCAGGGCTGAGGCGATCGACTTGCCGAGGCTCGTCTTGCCCACTCCCGGTGGTCCCACGAAACAGAGGATCGGGCCCTTGATGTCCGGCTTCAGCTTGCGCACCGCCAGGTACTCGAGGATGCGATCTTTCACCTTTTCGAGGTCGTAGTGGTCGTTGTCGAGCACGTCGCGCGCGCGCCGAAGGTCGATCTCGCTTTCGCTGCGTTTGGCCCATGGTAGCGCCACGATCCAGTCGAGGTAGGTGCGCGCAACCGTGTATTCGGCGGCGGCAGGTGCCATGCGGCTGAGCCGGTCCAGCTCACGCAGGGCCTCCCGCTTGGGCTCCTCCGGCATGCCCGCGTTCTCGATCTTCTCGCGCAACTCGCCGATCTCGCGTTGCTGGTCGTCGCCGTCGCCCAACTCGCGTTGTATGGCCTTCATCTGCTCGCGCAGGTAATACTCGCGTTGGTTCTTCTGCAGCTCCGTCTTGACTTGACTCTGGATCTTATTGCCGACTTCGAGCACTTCCAGGTCCTTGACTAGCTGCCGCTGCACGCGATCGAGGCGCGCGCTGGTGCCAAGGGTCTCCAGCAGCTCCTGCTTCTGCGCGGTCGTCAGCGAAGGCAGGCTGCCCGCGATGAAGTCCGCCAGGCGCGAAGGATCCTGGATGTTGGCGGCCAGCGCCGTGAGCTCGTCGGAAAGCGTGGGCGAGAGCTCCACCAGGCGCTGAAAGAGGGCCTGGATGCTCTGAGCTAGGGCCTTGAGCTCGACCTCTTCCTGTGCGGCAGCCGTGGCCTGCAGGAACTCGACGCGCGCTACGAGGTAGGGCCGGTGCTGCGTGATCTCAAGCAGGCGGAAGCGGTGCGCGCCCTGCACGACTAGCCGCAGCGAACCGTCCGGGAACTTGAACATCTTTAGGATGCTGGTGACGGTGCCGACGGCATGTAGATCGGCCTCCGCCGGCACCTCGATCGCTGGATCGCGCTGCGTGACAACACCGATCAGCCTGTGGTCCCGCACAGCCTCGTTGACCAAGGCCACGGAGCTCTCGCGCGCGACAGCGAGAGGCAGGACACTTTGGGGAAAGAGCACGGTATCCCGCAGCGGGAGTATGGCGAGCTGTTGCGGCAGCTCCTGGCCCTGCCACGTGGCAGGGTCTGCCTGGCCACTCACTGCTGCGGGATCTTCTGCCTTTTCGGACATGGTTCCGTTCTGCCCCGACCGGCGGGGCTAGCTCGAGCCGAGGGCGAGCGCGCGCGAGGCACGCGCGTTGGCGTGCGCCTCACGCGCGGCCACCTCGCGCGCGTCCTGGCAGTCTCGGCAGAGCTCGGCAAACGGTAAGGCCCGCAGACGACTGGCGGAGATTTCCGCCGAGCACTCCTCGCACTGCCCATAGCGGCCGTCGTCCAGGCGCTGCAGCGCGTCGTCGATGCGCCTGAGGGTCTCGGATTTCATCTCCATCAGCGCAAAGTCGACGTCCAATATGAAGTCGTCGACGCTTTGCTCCTCCGGGTCACGCACGTCGGCGGACTCTGCCGGCAGCGTCTCTCTCAAGGAGCGGAGCTTTTCCTGGATGTCCCGTCGCCGGTCCTCGAGCATGGTGTGCAGCAGCTCGTAGCGTTCACGATCGACCAGGTTCGGCGTTCGTCGCATAGCTCCCTCCTTGCAGCGGCGTCCCCGTCACTCCAGCTTGATCACCGCCAAGAAAACCGCGGTTCCACGGCGCACGCGCAGCCGCGCCAGGTGACTGGCGCGGACCTTGTCGAGCGCCGTCTCGAATTGCGAAAGCGTCTCGATGGCCTGCCCGTTGAGGCTCAGGATCACGTCACCGCGCCTCAGACCGGCCTTGTCCGCAACCGTGCCCGGCTCGACTTGCGCAGCCACTAGACCGCGCGTCTCGCGCGGCAGGTCGAGTTCAGCGGCCAGTGCGGGGTTCAGCTCGCGCAGCGCCATTCCGAGGCGCAGCTTGCGCGACTCAGCCGGAGAGGCCGGTTCGGCCTGCTCGTCCGGGAAGGTGCCGAGCGTTACACTGACGGTCTTCTCCTCCTTGGCGCGCAAGATTCGGAGGCGCACGGAGGTGCCAGGTGCGCGCGTGGTCACGTATTCGACCAGGGCAGCGCTGTCGGCTAGCTCATTGCCGTCGATTGCCAAGACGACGTCCTCTGCTTGGACGCCCGCCTTTTCGGCTGGGCTACCTGGCGTGACCTCGTTGACGACGGCGCCCTTGGTCTCCTTCAGGCCGTAGCTTGTGGCCAAATCCTCGCTCAGGTCACCGATGGAAACGCCCATCCAGCCGCGGGTCACGGATCCCTTCTGCTTCAACTGCGGCAGGATCTGGCGCGCGACGTTGACCGGCACCGCGAAGCCGACGCCGGCCGACTGGGCAGTCATCCTTTGGGTCACGATGAGGGTGTTGATCCCGATCACCTCGCCGCGCGTGTTCAGCAGCGGGCCGCCGGAGTTACCTGGATTGATGGCCGCGTCTGTCTGGATCATCTCGATGGAGGTCGCACCCTGCTCCTGCAGGCGCATCGGGCGCCCTTTGTAGGAGACTACGCCGACGGTGACGGTTCCATGCATTTCGAAGGGGCTGCCGATGGCCATCACCCACTCGCCGACCTCGGCCTTGTCCGAGTCTCCGAGCGGCAGCACTGTCAGCGCCTCGCGCGGCTCGATCTTGATCAGGGCCACGTCGGTACGCGCGTCCTTGCCGACTAGTTTGGCGTCGTACGTTCGCCGATTGGGCAGCGACACGCGAATCTCGTCGGCGCCGTCAACGACGTGACGGTTCGTGAGGATGTAGCCTTCCTTGTCGATGACAAAACCTGACCCAAGGCTGCTCTGCTTCTGCTTCTCCGCATGCGGCCCGAAAAGCTCGTCTCCGAACCACTGCCGCAGAGCCTCCGGGACCTCGGAGCGCTTGATGATCTTCTCGGTGTAGATGTTGACCACGCCCGGACTGGCGGCCCGTGCAATGTCGCGGAAGGTGTATGGCGCGAGTACGCCGCCGGTGGCGCTCACGTCGGCTGCCTGGGCGCTGCTAGCCAGCGCCAACTCTGGTCGACGCAGTTGAACGAAGCCGAGCGCCAGAACTACCGAGGCTGCCAGGCCGACCGAGAAGAGCGACATGACCGTGCGAAGACGCATTTTCAACATCCCCATCTTCCCTGGAGTCCGAGTACTCCCGCCGCCTGGGAGTCCTCGTCCACCTTTAGTACGAATCGCGGTGCCCGAACCGATGGGCGTCCGCGAGATCCACGTCCCTAGGTGAGCTCGAGCAAAGCGCGTGCCCGCGGCTTCTGGCCCCGCGCCCTGGCCGACCGGCACGCCGGCCGACCCCAGCCGCTCACCCCCAATTCACGCCACCACCACCACTTGGGACGTTGCCGGGGTCGCAGAAGTCTTCCGTCGAGCGCCCCAGGTACCGTTCGCGCTCCCGACCGGAGGAACGAACTTGTCGCCTTTGGTGACAGAAAAGCGGACGACCCTGCATCGGGCAGGGTCGTCCTTCCGGCCGGCGTCGATCAGTAATCATCCATCCCCGGCGGCGTCGCCGGCATGTCCTTCTTCTTCTCTGGTATCTCCGCCACCAGCGCCTCTGTGGTCAGCATGAGCGCCGCCACCGAAGACGCGTTCTGGATCGCGAAGCGCACGACTTTGGTCGGGTCGATGACGCCGGCCTCGGTCAGGTTCTCGTAGACCTCGGTGCGGGCGTTGTAGCCGATCTCGCCGCCTTTTTCGCGCACCCGGGCCACTACGATGGTGCCTTCCTCGCCGGCGTTCTGAGCGATCCAGCGCAGGGGCTCCTCGACAGCGCGGCGCACGAGCTGCACTCCGCTGCGCTCGTCATGGCTCAGCGACTTGTCCTCGGCCAGCTTTTCGAGCGCCGTCTGCGAGCGCAGCAGCGCCACGCCGCCGCCAGGCACGATGCCTTCCTCGACAGCGGCCTTGGTCGCGTGCATGGCGTCCTCGACGCGCGCCTTCTTCTCCTTCATCTCCGTCTCGGTCGCGGCTCCGACCTTGATCACGGCCACACCGCCGACCAGCTTGGCGAGCCGCTCCTGGAGCTTCTCGCGGTCGTAGTCGGAGGTGGTCTCCTCGACCTGTACGCGGATCTGCTTGACGCGGCCCTCGATGTCCTTGGCGCTGCCCGCGCCCTCGATGATCGTCGTGTTGTCCTTGTCGATCGTGATCTTCTTGGCCTTGCCGAGATCGTCGAGCTTGACGTTCTCGAGCTTGATGCCCAGGTCCTCGGTGATGGCCTTGCCGCCGGTCAGGATCGCGATGTCTTCGAGCATGGCCTTGCGTCGGTCGCCAAAGCCAGGCGCCTTCACGGCTGCGCAGCGCAGGGTGCCGCGCAGCTTGTTGACGACGAGTGTCGCCAGGGCCTCGCCTTCGATGTCCTCGGCGATGATCACGAGCGGCGCCCCCTGCTGGGCGATCTTCTCGAGCACCGGCAGCAGGTCCTTCATGCTGGAGATCTTCTTCTCGTGAATCAGCAGGTAGGGATTCTCGACCACCGCTTCCATACGCTCGGCGTCTGTCACAAAGTAGGGCGAGAGGTACCCGCGGTCGAAGCGCATGCCCTCGACGACCTCGAGGGAGGTTTCCATCGACTTGGACTCCTCGACCGTGATGACGCCGTCCTTGCCGACCTTCTCCATCGCCTCGGCGATGATCGTGCCGATGGTCTCGTCGTTGTTGGCGGAGATCGTGCCGACCTGGGCGATCATCTTGCCCTTGACCGGCTTGGACAGCTTTCTCAGCTCGTCAACGACGGTGGTGACCGCCCTCTCGATCCCGCGCTTCAGGTCCATCGGGTTGGCGCCAGCAGTGACGTTCTTCACGCCCTCGCGGAAGATCGCCTGCGCCAGGACGGTGGCCGTGGTGGTGCCGTCGCCGGCGACGTCACTTGTCTTGGAAGCAACCTCGCGTACCATGCGCGCGCCGAGGTTCTCCGTGGGGTCCTTGAGATCGATCTCTTTGGCGACGGTTACGCCGTCCTTGGTGATCAGGGGGGAGCCGAACTTCTTGTCGAGGATGACGTTGCGGCCCTTTGGGCCCAGCGTCACCTTGACGGCGTCCGCCAGTGCGTTCACGCCGCGCAAGATGGCGCTGCGCGCGTCCTCTCTGTAACTAATCTCTTTTGCCATGATTTCTCCTTGCGGTCTGGTCGCCCCTTCGCGTCGTGCGCGGGGGACTACTCGATGACTCCCAGGATGTCCTCTTCCTTCATGATCAGGTATTCCTCGCCGTCGATCTTGACGTCCGTGCCAGACCACTTGCCGATGAGGACCTTGTTCCCGACCTTGACGGCTGGAGCGACGCGCTCGCCGTTGTCCAACAGACGCCCGGAGCCGACGGCGACGACCTCGGCCTGCTGGGGCTTTTCCTTGGCGCTGTCAGGGACGATGATGTTGCCGACCTTCTGTTCGGCCTCCTCGATCCGCTTCACCAGGACGCGGTCGCGAAGGGGTTTGACCTGGGGCATGTTGACCTCCTTATCAGGTGTGTTTCGCGGCTGTGGGACTTGGAACCGGGTGGAGCGCGCCGGGCGCGTTGCAGCGCCAGCCCCTTTTGGCCGCGAAGAAGCAAGGGCGCGCTGGGACGGGCGACTCCTCGGGCGCGCGCCCGGGGAGTCGTCGGACCTTGTTTTACGTCGCTTGGGCATCACTTGTTGACGCTGATACTGATCTGCTTCGGCTTGGCCTCTTCGCGCTTGGGCAGCGTGACCTTGAGCACGCCGTCCTTGTAGTCGGCCTTGATGTGTTCTTGGTCGACGACGGACGGCAGGGTGAACGAGCGCGTGAACGAGCCGTAGGCGCGCTCGACCCGGTGATAGCTGTCGCGCTGGACGTCGTTATCGACCTTGCGCTCGCCGCGCAGCGTCAGGACGTTGTTTTCGAGGCGGATGTCGACGTCCTTGGGATCGATGCCCGGCAGCTCGGCCTTGAGCACGATGTGGCCTTCCTGCTCGTAGATGTCGACCGCAGGCGCCCAGGTGCCCCCGAGGGCCCAGTCCTCCTCGGCGGCCCCGCCGCGCGTCAGACCGCGGAAGGACTCGTCAAACAGGCGGTTCATCCGGTCCTGCAGGCCTGCCAAGTCCCTGAACGGCTCCCATCTCACGATTGCCATGTTCGTTTCCTCCTTCCTCTGTATTGGTCCGGGGCGGTAGCGGCCTATCGGCGCGCCCGCCGGGCGGACCTAGTTCTTCACCGTGTACTCCGCGTCGACAACGTCGCCGCCCTTGTCGGAACCGGGTGTCGGCCCGGAGCCGCCCTGTGGCGGCGCATCTGAAGGCGGTGCAGCCTTGCGGTAGAGGATTTCGGCCAGCTTGTGACTGGCGCCATTGAGCCGCTCGACCGCCGCGTGGATCGCGGCCGGGTCGTCGCCTTCGGCCGCTTTGCGCGCGGCCGCGATAGCCTCCTCGACGTTCTTGGCCTCGGCCTCGGGGACCTTGTCGTGGTTCTCCTTGAGCAGCTTCTCCATGCTGTAGGCGAGGGTGTCGGCCTGGTTGCGTACGTCGATCAGGTCGCGCTTCTTCTTGTCCTCGTCGGCGTGGGCCTGGGAGTCCTTGACCATCTTCTCGACCTCGTCCTTGGCGAGGCCTGAGGAGGACGTGATCGTGATTGCCTGGCTCTTGCCCGTCGCCTCGTCCTTGGCCGAGACGTTCAGAATGCCGTTGGCGTCGATGTCGAACGTGACCTCGACCTTGGGCACGCCGCGTGGTGCTGGGGGGATGCCCACGAGGTGGAACTTGCCCAGCGTGCGGTTGTCGGCAGCCATCTGTCGCTCGCCTTGCAGGACGTGGATCTCGACCGACGTCTGATTGTCCGAGGCCGTTGAGAAGGTCTCCGTCTTCTTGGTGGGGATAGTGGTGTTGCGCTCGATCAGGGCCGTCATCACACCGCCCAGGGTCTCGACCCCGAGGGAGAGGGGCGTGACGTCGAGCAGCAGCAGGTCCTTGATGTCTCCGGAGAGCACGCCGGCCTGGATGGCCGCACCGATAGCGACGACCTCGTCCGGGTTCACGCCTTGGTGGGGGTCCTTGCCGAAGAACTCCTTCACGATCTGCTGAATCCTAGGCATGCGCGTCATGCCGCCGACCAGCACCACCTCATCGATGTTGGCAGGCGTGACTCCCGCATCCTTGAGGCACTGCCGCACCGGGATGATCGAGCGCTCCACGAGATCCTCGACGAGCTGCTCGAGCTTGCCACGTGTCAGCTTCAGCGAAAGGTGCTTGGGCCCTGCGGCATCGGCTGTGACGAACGGCAAATTGATCTCGGTCTCGACAGTGGTCGAGAGCTCGCACTTGGCCTTCTCGGCAGCCTCCTTCAGACGCTGCAGCGCCATTTTGTCCTTGGAGAGATCGATGCCCTGGTCCTTCTTGAATTCGGCAATGATCCACTCGATGATGCGCTGGTCAAGGTTGTCGCCGCCGAGATGCGTGTCGCCGTTCGTCGCCTTGACCTCGACCACGCCTTCGCCGACCTCAAGCACGGAGATGTCGAAGGTGCCACCGCCGAAGTCGAACACGGCGATCGTCTCGTCTTTCTTCTTGTCCAGGCCATAGGCCAGAGCAGCGGCCGTCGGCTCATTGACGATGCGGAGGACCTCGAGCCCGGCGATGCGGCCGGCATCCTTAGTGGCCTGTCGCTGGGCGTCGTTGAAGTAGGCCGGGACGGTGATCACGGCCTTGGTGACCTTCTCACCGAGATGATTCTCGGCGGCCTGCTTGAGCTTCTGCAGGATCATCGCCGAGATCTCTGGCGGGGAATAGAGCTTTCCGCGCACGTCGATGCGCGCATCGGCATTCGGCGCCTCGACCACTTTGTACGGCACCATCTTCTGCTCTTCCAGCACCTCGGAGTACCGACGCCCCATGAAGCGCTTGATGGAAAAGATCGTGTTCTCTGGGTTCGTGACCGCCTGGCGCTTCGCCACCTGGCCGACCAACCGTTCGTCGTCCTTGCCGAAACCTACGACCGAAGGCGTGGTTCTGCCCCCTTCGGAGTTTGCGACCACGGTGGGTGCGTCGCCCTCCAGGACTGCCACGACCGAGTTAGTCGTTCCGAGGTCGATTCCTATGACCTTGCTCATTGCGCTCTGTCCTCCATCGGGTTCGGGCTCTTGCCGGTTCTCGAGGTCATCGGCTTTTCGGCTGGCCTGCGTCCCAATTCAAATTGTAGGCTCTTATGAGCGTTTGTCAAGCATTAGATCTGAGCGGACCACGCTCACATCTCAAGGGGCCCAGATCAGGCCGCGCCGGTCCGGTGGTTGCTGGAACTGAGGCGCCAGCCGTCGATCCCCGGCGCCGCGGGGTTCGGAGTTGCCGGCCGGGCATGCCGGTCGCTACAATGCGATGGCCAAGGAGTCGCAGGGAGCGCCATCGTTTGAACCCATCTCTTCCGATCGACGTCGGTCACGCAGGCGTACCCGAAGCACCAAACGGGGTGCTGGATGCGCGGCGCTGCCAAGTGGTTGGCCTCAACCAGAACTACGCCTCCAGTTCCGGTACGCAGTACCACATTCAAATTGAGGACCGCGGCCCGGTAATGGACCGGATCACCGAGGCGTTGGTGCGCCGCGTCAACCTCATCATCTACGTCAACTACGGAGAACCCAACGCGCACATCCTCTACGGCCATGACTACGATTGGGATGACGTGCGCACGCAGGATTACAACCGCCTCATCGAGGAACGCGTCAAGGAGCTCGCATCCGCTGCGCGCGTCATCATCGAAGAGAAAGAGGAGCGACAGGTCGTTCGTATCAAGCACTTCATCCGGCGTTACTACCGCACGCGGGACGAGGCGGCCAAACGCGAGTTCGAGCAGGCCAACGCGCTCTTCCCGTTCCTCTTCTCTCGCGCCTGGGCCGAGCTCAAACGCGAGCGGGACGCGAGGCAGACGCAGGCCCGGACCGAGGAGCAGAGCCCCCTGGAGGCCTTGTTGTTGGAGGAGCCGGTGGCCGAGGCGGTGGCGCCAGTGGAAGAGGTGCTCTATCCGCTCGACCCTGAGCTGCGCGAACGCGTCATCGAAATCGAGCGCGTGCTGAATGACATCAGCGCCGGGCTAGTGGAACTGCACGGCCGCGGCGCCGCCGACGACATCCTGGTGCAGACCTGCCGCAAGCTGGAGGAGCGCGCGCGCGCGATTCTGGCAGGCAAGGAGCCCTCGGAAGTCACGACGCGGCGGCTCGACTCTGTCGGACAGACGTTGCTCACGACGTGGAAACAGATCCAGTCTAGACTCAAGGCCCAGTGAAGCGGCGCGCGGTGCTTGCCGTTCCGCAGGCGCTACGGGCGCGGATGGCGCGTGTCGCGATTTCCGGTCCATAATGTCGCCGTGCGTCGGCGGCCGCTGCGGGAATTAGCTCGAACGAGTTGACGGCAAAACCCAGGGAGTTTCCAACGAGAAGAGTGTCTTGAGATGCCCAAAGACCCCACGCTGAAGTCCGTGCTGGTGATTGGCTCTGGACCGATTGTGATCGGCCAAGCCTGCGAGTTCGACTATTCGGGCACCCAAGCCATCAAGGTGCTGAGGCGGGAGGGCATCTACGTCTCGCTGGTGAACTCCAACCCGGCGACGATCATGACAGACCCGGAGTACGCGGATCGCACCTACGTCGAGCCGCTGGTGCCGGAGGTCGTCGAGCGGATCCTCGAGCGCGAGCGACCGGACGCGCTGCTGCCGACCGTGGGTGGGCAGACTGCTTTGAACCTGGCGGTCGAGCTCTCGCGGCGTGGTGTCCTCGACCGCTTGGGCGTGCGGCTGATCGGCGCTAGCCGGCGCGCGGTGGAGATCGGCGAGGACCGCCGCCTGTTCAAGGAGGCCATGCAGAGTATCGGTCTTGACCTGCCACGCAGCGGCTTTGCCAAGAGCATCGCAGAGGCGCGCCGCGTGCTCGAGCTGACCGGGCTGCCCGCCGTGATTCGGCCGTCTTTCACGCTAGGCGGCACCGGGGGCGGCATCGTCTACAACATCGAGGAGTTCGACGATCTGGTGTCGCGCGGTCTGGACTTGTCGCCGGTCCACGAGATCCTGATCGAGGAGTCGGTGCTCGGCTGGAAAGAGTACGAGCTCGAGGTGATGCGCGACTGTGCCGACAACTTCGTGGTCATCTGCTCGATCGAGAACTTCGATCCGATGGGCATTCACACCGGCGATTCGGTGACCGTGGCGCCGGCTCAGACCCTGACCGATCGCGAATACCAGACAATGCGCAACGCCGCGCGCCGGGTCATCAGTGTGGTCGGCGTCGAGACCGGCGGCTCGAACATCCAGTTTGCGGTCAATCCCAAGGATGGCCGTATGGTCGTGATCGAGATGAACCCGCGCGTCTCGCGCTCATCGGCGCTGGCATCCAAGGCCACGGGGTTTCCCATCGCCAAGATCGCGGCTCTCTTGGCCATCGGCTATCGCCTGGACGAGATCCAGAACGACATCACGCGCGTGACGCCGGCGTGCTTCGAGCCAGTGCTCGACTATGTGGTCGTGAAGATCCCGCGTTGGGCGTTCGAGAAATTCCGCGATGCCAGCCCGACGCTCGGAACGCAGATGAAGTCGGTGGGCGAGGTCATGGCGATCGGACGCACCTTCAAGGAGGCCCTCCAGAAGGGCCTGCGCGGTCTGGAGATCGGTGCGGCCGGCTTTACGCGCACGGACATCGACGATCTGCGGATCAAGCAAAAGCTTCTGACGCCAGACCCGGATCGCATCTTCTACGTCAAGCGGGCGCTGGAGCTGGGCTGGAAGCACGACGAAATCTACCGCATGACCGGGATCGATCCGTGGTTCCTCGATCAGATGCAGCAGATCGTCGACCTGGAGAAGCAGCTCGGCCCGGACATGGACGATGCGCACCTGCGCGAGGCCAAGCGCATGGGCTTCTCAGATTTGCGCCTGGCCCAGCTGGCAGAGTGCAGCGAGTTGGAGCTGCGTGGCCGGCGCAAGCGCGCGGGCATCGTGCCGGTCTACAAGCGCGTCGATACCTGTGCGGCCGAGTTCGTCTCGTACACGCCGTACCTCTACTCGACGTACGAGGAGGAGTGCGAGGCCGAGACCACGGACCGCAAGAAGATCGTGATTCTCGGCAGCGGACCGAACCGCATCGGCCAGGGCATCGAGTTCGACTACTGCTGCTGTCATGCGGCCTTTGCCTTTCGCGACGCGGGCTACGAGACCATCATGGTGAACTGCAACCCTGAGACGGTCTCGACCGACTACGACACTTCTGACCGGTTGTACTTCGAGCCGCTGACGTTCGAAGACGTCATGAACGTCGTCGAGCTGGAGAAGCCCGCCGGCGTGGTGATCCAGTTTGGCGGCCAGACGCCGCTGCGCCTGGCCCTGCCTCTGCATCGCGCAGGCGTTCCGATCCTAGGCACGAGCCCGGATGCCATCGACTTGGCGGAAGACCGCAAGCGCTTCAGCGCTCTCCTGCGCGATCTCGACATCCCTCAGCCGGAGAGTGGCACGGCCCTGTCGTTGGAAGAGGCGCGCGTGGTGGCTGAGCGCATCGGCTACCCGGTGCTGGTGCGGCCCTCGTACGTCCTCGGCGGCCGCGCGATGGTGGTGGTCTACGACGACACCCAGCTGGATCGCTATGCGCGTGAGGCCATGGCCGCGTCCGGGGAGAACCCGGTTCTGATCGATCGCTTCCTGGAAGACGCCTACGAAGTGGACGTGGACGCGCTGGGCGATGGCGAGCGCGTCGTGATCGGCGGCATCATGCAGCACATCGAGGGCGCCGGGATTCACAGCGGCGATTCGGCAGCCGTGCTTCCGACTTACAAGATCACGGAGCCGCACCTCAAGACCATACGCGAGTACACGCGCAAGCTCGGTCTGGCCCTCAAGGTGAAGGGCCTGATGAACATCCAGTACGCGATCAAGGGCGACGTCGTCTACGTGCTGGAGGTCAACCCGCGCGCGTCGCGCACGACGCCGTTCGTCAGCAAGGCCACGGGCGTGCCGCTGGCAAAGGCAGCCGCGCGAATCATAGTTGGCCAGAGCCTCGCTGCTCAGGGACTGACTGAGGATCTCTCGGTCAAGCGCATCTTCATCAAGGAATCGGTCTTTCCGTTCCAGAAGTTCCCTGGAAGCGACACGATCCTGGGTCCGGAGATGAAGTCCACGGGAGAGGTGATGGGCGTGTCAAAGGACTTCGGCATGGCCTTCGCCAAGTCGCAGGCAGCGGCCGGCTTTCCGATCCCGACAGGCGGGACGGCTTTCATCAGCGTCAACGACTTCGACAAGGCCGGCGTGCTGCCTCACGCGCGGGGGCTCAAGGAGCTCGGGCTAACGATCTGCGCTACGCGAGGGACGGCGGAGTATCTCAACGCGCACGGCGTGGCGGCCGAGATGGTCTACAAGGTGAACGAAGGCCGTCCGAGCGTCGTGGACCTGATCAAGAGCCACAAGATCGACATCGTCTTCAATACGCCCCTCGGGCGTGAGTCGTTCTATGACGACGGCGCGATCCGCAAGGCGGCCACGCTGCACGGCGTGCTCTGCGTGACGACGCTGACCGCGGCGGCTGCCACGGTGCAGGCCATCGCTGCGCTGCGCGAGCAGGTCATGGAAGTGGCCAGTCTGCAGGAGATCTACGCCTCGTGAGGCCGCTCTTCTTGGCGCTGTCGGATGGTGGCGCCCGGGCGGCAGCGCACGTTGGGGCGATCCGCGCGCTGGTGCGCGCCGGCGTGCCGATCGCCGGGATCGCGGGTGTGGCCGGTGGCGCGATCGTGGGTGCGGCCTACGCCGGGGGCGCCGACCTCGAGGGATTGATCCAGCAGGCCGCGGCGCTGCACCCCTGGACGTGGGTCCGCGGATGGGGCGGCGGCATTCTGTCCGGGACCAAGCTGGGCGCGATGATCGACGAGTTCCTACCCGTGCCGACCTTCGACGGGCTGAAGTGCCAGCTCTGGGTGGTGGCGACCGACGTCGAGACTGGCGAAGGCGTGGTTCTCAAGGAAGGCAACCTGCGTGACGCAGTGCGGGCCTCGTGCAGTTTCCCAGGCTTCTTCCCGCCCATGACGCTCGACGGCCGACGCCTCTACGCCGGCGGTATCGCTGAGGTGGTGCCTGTGCGGCGCGCGCGCCAGATGGCAGGGGACTCGGGAGTTGTCGTGGCCGTCGACTGCAATAGCGGCACGAAGTGGCCGGCGCCGGGGTCTTTCGTGGCCATTGCTGTCCGGGCAGGGCTGACGCTCATGCGGGGCCGCAGCCGCGCCGAGTTGGCAGGGGCTGACCTCGTGGTCGCGGCGCCGCTCTCGGAGACAGGTTGGATGCGACCGAAGAGCATCCCCGCGTTCGCCGAGGAGGGTGAGCATGCCATGACGGAGGCGTTGCCTGAGGTGCTGCGTCTCTTGCAGGGAGCAGCGCCAGGCCGCGAGCGGCGCAGCGCAGTGCAAGCAGAAACGTCGTCGTGTTGACAGCGCGCAGTTCGACTGGTAACTTTCATCTGCAGACGCGGGGTAGAGCAGCCAGGTAGCTCGTTGGGCTCATAACCCAAAGGTCGCAGGTTCAAATCCTGCCCCCGCTACCAGCTCTTATCGTCAAATCATCTAGAGTAGAGAGGGCCGCGTCAGCGGCCCTCTGCATTTGTGGCTGGCCTAGAGCGCGTGCGCGGGGTGCGAGCTCGCGGGTCGCAGCGGTCGCGTGGCGCTCCGGCGCAGGATCGGCAGTTGCCTGGGGTTGACTAGCAGGGGCTCAAGCCAATAGTCTCAGAGTGAACTGCCGGCGAGGCCGAACCGTCGGATGCAACTATGGACCTCTACCAGATTCTGGGAGTGAGCGCGGATGTGACGGCGCCGAAGCTGCGCCGCGCATTCCAGAAGCTGGCACGCCTCTGCCATCCGGATCTGAACCCCGGCGACCCTGTGGCCTCGGCCCGATATGTGGCCGTCTCGCAGGCTTTTGAGGTGCTGAGCGATCCAGCGCGCCGGCTGGCCTACGACCGCGGAGAGCTGGTCCTCACGCCTGTGCAACCCGTGCCGGAGGTAGGTTTCGAGGGTTTCGACTTCGTGACAGAGGTTCGCGCGGAAGCCGCGGGGTTCCGCGAGATCTTCGAGGCCTCGCCTGAGGCAGCCGCGCGCGAGGGATCGGCGTCACCGGGTGAGGACCTGCAGCTCGCCACGCGCATCACCTTTGACGAGACGTTTTGTGGGACACGCCGCCGCGTGCAAGTCATGCGGCAGGATCAGTGCCCCGCGTGCCACGGCAGCGGCGATGCCGCCACCACACCCGTGGCGTGTCAGCGTTGCGACGGCAGCGGACAGGTGCGAACTCGCCGGGGCCACATGGTGTTTCGCCGACCGTGCGAGGACTGCGGCGGGCTGGGCAGTATCCGCAGACAGGCCTGTGCGCGTTGCAGCGGCGAAGGACGACTAGTCCAGAGCGAGTGGCTCGATGTCACCATTCCGGCAGGAGTGGTCGATGGGAGCGAGTTGCGCATGCCGGGGTGTGGCAACGTGGGACGCCGCGGCGGCGCTTCGGGAGACCTCGTCCTGCGTGTTACGACCGAGCCGCATGCTCTCTACACGCGGGAAGAGGCGGACCTGCACTGCGCCGTGCCGATCACGATGACGGAGGCCGCCCTGGGTGCGCACATCGAGGTTCCGACTCCCGATGGCCCCATGACGATCGAGATCCCGGCCGGGACGCAGACGGGGCAGCGCTTCAGGCTGCGTGGCCGTGGGATGCCGCGCGTGGAAGGCAAGGGCCGGGGTAGTCTCTTCATCGAGGCCCGGGTTTGGGTGGCTGCTGTTCGGGATGGCCGCAGTCGCGAGCTGCTCGAAGAGCTGGCGCGGATCCATGTGGAGAATCCGCGTGCGCAGATCCTGGCCCAGGCCGGGGCCGTGGTGACCGCCGGGTCGCACGGAGGCGCGCGACCGGGCGCGCAGGAGGAGAGCCATGCCACGGGCACGAAGGCCGTCGGCTAGCGCGGCTGCGCAGGACGGCAGCGGACGCCACTACATGATCAGCGTCGTGGCCAAGAACTATTCCATCCATCCGCAGACGCTCCGGCTCTACGAGCGCGAAGGGCTGCTCAAGCCCTCACGCACCGAGGGCAACACCCGTCTGTACTCCGACGACGATCTGCGCCAGCTCGAGATCATCCTCAATTTGACCCGGGATCTGGGCGTCAATCTGTCAGGCGTCGAAATCGTCCTGAACATGCGGCGCAAGATGGAGCAGATGCAGACCGAGATGAACGAGTTCGTGGCCCTGGTGCGCGACGAGCTCAAGCGCGCGAACCAGGAGGGCTGGCAGGAGCGCTTCAAGCAGGCGCTGGTCAAGCTGCCGCCGACTCAGATCGTGCGGGCCTCGGCAGCGGAGGCGGGGGAGTAGTGGGACGGCGGCCCGCGACTCCAGCCAAGGGGCCGGGTTCCGGCGAGCCGGTGCGCGCATCTGCGACCGTTGATTCGCTGCACGCCTACCTGCGCGAGATCGGGCGCTTCTCGCCGCTAAGGTCAGAGGAGGAGAAGTCCGTAGGAGAGCGCATCCGCGCAGGCGACGGTGAGGCCCTGAAGCACATGGTGGAGTCGAACTTGCGCTTCGTGGTGGCGTACGCCAAGCGCTACCGCGGGATGGGACTGCCGTTTCTGGACCTGATCCACGAGGGCAACCTGGGGCTGATCGAGGCGGCCAAGCGTTTCGATCCCGAGCGCAACGTGCGCTTCATCACCTATGCGGTCTGGTGGATCCGCCAGGCCATACTGCTGGCGCTCTCGGAGCAGAGTCACGCGCTGCGCCTGCCGCAGAAGGTGGCTGGCCAGGTGGCCAGGGTGCAGAACGTGCGAGAGCGGCTCGGCGTCGAGCTGGAGCGCGAGCCGACCGCGGGCGAGATCGCGCGTGCGGTGGATCTGAGCGAAGAGGAAGTCGCGGCCGTCGATCGGCTTTCTGCGGCCGACATCTCGCTCTCTGCCGCGATCGGCGAAGACGGGGACCTCGAGCTGCAGGACGCGCTCGAGCAGGACACCATCCCGCCGGTCGAGGCAGAGCTGATGCGTGCGACACTGGTGGAGCGCATGCGCGGTTTGGTGTCTGGCCTGGACGCGAAAGAGCGCCTGGTGCTCGGGCTGCGCTACGGGCTGGACGGGGACGAGCCGCGCACGCTCCAAGAGATCGGGGAGCGCATGGGCGTGACGCGCGAGCGTGTGCGGCAGATCGAGAGCCGGGCCAAGGAGAAGCTGCGGCGCATGCAGGCGACCCAGGCGCTCAGGGGGTGCGTGAATTGAGCTGCGAGCTGTGCGGCGGCGTAGGCTTTGAGATCGTCGAGGTGGACGGGCGGCAGTACGCCCGCCCCTGTGCTTGCCGACGACCGGCGGGTAAAGGGCAGGAGCATGCACTGGCAGGATGTCGCGTGCCGCCCCGCTATGAGCACTGCAGCCTGAGCACGTTCGAGCCTGGCAACGCGTCGCTAGTGGCGGCCCTGGACAAGGCCCTGCGCTACTGCAGCGGGTACCCCTTCACGGGCGACGACGAGGGACTGGGGCTGCTGCTCACAGGCGACAACGGGGTCGGCAAGACGCACCTGGCCGTCGCAGTGCTGCGCGAGCTGGTCACGACCAAGGCCGTGCGCGCCGAATTCTGGGACTTCCACGATCTCATCCGAACGATCAAGAACTCATACAATCCCGAGACACGTACTACCGAGGAGCAGGTGCTCGAGCCGGTGGTGAGCACCGACGTGCTGTTGCTCGACGACCTGGGCGCCTGGAAGATGACGGACTGGATGGTCGACACGCTCTTCTACATACTCAACAGCCGGTACTTGGCCAAGCGTGTCACGCTGATCACAACGAACTTCAGGGACGGGGATCGGCAAGTTGCCTTGGGAGCGGACAACTTCGTACGTAAGGAGTTTCTCATCGAGCGTATCGGGCCACGCGTGCGCTCGCGTCTGATGGAGATGTGCCTCGTGATTCGCATGGAGGCCGCGGACCGCCGCGAAGCGCAGCAGAGCGGCAAGCTCGGAGCTGTCGTGGGCCGGGCCGAGGCGCCGCCGGAGCGTGCGGGGCGGCGGGGCGGCGCGCCCGAACGCTGAGATCAGCGCATCGCGCGCGGCAGGGACGCGGTCGCGCAGGGTAGAATGCGAGCATGTCCATGCCCCCGTACTCGCCTCATTGGCGGCCGTCCCGCGCGAGACGTCGTCTCGCCTGGCTGAGCTTCTTTCTGGCGCTGGTGTCGGTCATCGGGCTGGTCGTGGTGTGGCAGCGCGCGTGGCTGTGGCTCGCGCCGCTGCATGAATCTGCCACGCCGCGGGCGGTCGTCCCTCGCGGCGATCTGGCAGCCGACGAACGCGCCACCATTGAGATCTTCGAGCGTGCGGCTCCGTCGGTCGTGTACGTCACGAACCTGGCGCGGCGCTCGGATGCCTTTGGCCTGAGTGTGATGGAGGTCCCGCAGGGCACTGGCTCAGGTTTCATCTGGGACGCGAACGGGCACGTCGTGACCAATTTGCACGTCCTGGAGGGCGCCCAGGCTGCCGAGGTCACGCTCTCGGACCACACGACCTGGAGCGCGCGACTCGTGGGCTATGCGGCCGACAAGGACCTGGCAGTGCTGCGCATCGCAGCGCCACGCTCACGCTTGCCGCCGATCCTGGTGGGCTCGAGCCACGACCTGAAGGTCGGGCAGAAGGTCTTCGCGATCGGAAACCCTTTCGGCCTGGACCACACGCTGACCACAGGCATCATCAGCGCGTTGGACCGCGAGATTGCGGCTGTGACTCCTGGCCGCAAGATCCGCAACGTGATCCAGACCGACGCGGTCATCAATCCTGGCAATTCCGGCGGACCGCTGCTCGATAGCGCGGGCCGATTGATCGGCGTCAATACCGCCATCTTCAGCACGAGCCGAGACGGCACGGCCGGCAGTATCGGCATTGGCTTCGCAGTGCCTGTCGACACAGTCAACCAAGTCGTGCCGCAGCTCATCAGCTACGGCCGAGTGGTCCGGCCAGGCCTCGGCGTGACCCTGGCCGACGATCGGCTGACTCGAAGCTGGGGCTTGGCAGGAGTGCTAGTCGTGTCTGTCACGCCCGAGGGCGGGGCAGCCGCTGCCGGGCTCAAGCCGACGACGCGCGACGAGTGGGGCCGCGTGGTGCTGGGCGACGTGATCGTGGCGGTCGACGGCAAGGCCGTGACCAATGCGGACGACATCGCAAACGTGCTCGAAGCCCACAAGATCGGCGACCGCGTGTCTGTGACCCTGAACCGCGACAAGGGCGAGATGAAGCTGCCCGTGGAGCTGAAGCCGCTGCCCTGAGTCTCCGTGATCGTGGACGCGCGCGCACGCGTGCGCGGATCTGAGTTCGGGGCGGGGGACGGGGATGAGGGCTCGATGCGAGGATACTTGACCTGCGTCATCGGCGTTGCAATGGTTTCGCAGCTGTCAGTTGACGCGCAGGAACCGAGGGGCATTGCTGCGGCGCTTCGCCGCAACTGCGAGGCTGGGAGCGCCGCCGCCTGCAGCAACCTGGCGCGGATGTACGCCAAGGGTGAGGGCGTTCCGCAGGACAAGCCAAAGGCTACACAGCTCTATCAGAAGGCGTGTGATGCGGGAAGTGCGGGTGCCTGCCGCGAGCTGGGCGGGATGTACCTCGAGGGCAACGGCGTGGCGGAGGATCTGGCAAAGGCCGCGGGGCTTTTCCGGAAGGCCTGCGAGCAGGGTGACGCGGAAGCCTGCGGCCACCTCGCCAACGCGTACGACACTGGCTTGGGCGTGCACCAGGACGATGCCACGGCGGTGCGCCTGAACCAGAAGGCGTGTGAGGGTGGCGATGCGCTCGCCTGCAACAATCTGGGGGTTGCGTACGACCGCGGCGAGGGCGTGACACAGGATAAGGTCAAGGCCGCGCTGCTCTATGAGAAGGCCTGCAAGGGCCACATAGCAGCGTGTGGCAACCTTGCGCGGATGTATGACCGGGGCGAGGGCGTGCCGATCGACAAGGCGAAGGCTGCGCGGATCTACACGAAGTCCTGCGCTGCGGGAGATGTCGAGGCCTGCACTAACCTCGCGCGGTTGTACGACAAGGGCGAGGGTGTGCCCGCAGACAAGGGGCTGGCGAGGCAGATCTATCGGACCGCCTGCGACGCTGGCTGGCTGGCCGCCTGCAAGGAGATCGAGAACGGGCGGCGGTAAGCCGCGGTAAGCCTATGACCAGCGCGGACGACATCGCAAACGTGCTCGAAGCGCACAAGATCGGCGACCGCGTGTCTGTGACCCTGAACCGCGACAAGGGCGAGATGAAGCTGCCCGTGGAGCTGAAGCCGCTGCCGTGACCCTCGCCCCGACAACTGACACCGGCGCCCCGCCCCGGCCCCCAGCGCGCGCCCGCCCGGCGATGGCGTTCGCCCGAACATGCACAGCGTTCCTCCTCGCCCCGCTCGACGGCATACAAAGCCGTCCGTGCGGTTCCGCCATCGGAGTGAGTGGCTGCACGAGACGGTCGGCGCTAAGATGGACGGGCGAGGAGAAGCGCTGATGACGAAGGCACTGGAAGACGTCTTCAGGGAGGCTTCGATGCTGGCCGAGGGTGAACAGAACTCGCTGGCCGCTGCTATCCGCGCCGAGCTCGATGCCGAGGAGCAGTGGGAGGCGCGGTTGCCGGCCTCGGCTCCGGCGCTGGAGCTGATGGCTGACGAGGCCCTCGCCGAGCACCAAGCCGGACGGACGCGCCCCTTCGATCCCGAGGGGCGGTGAACTCCAGGACGACCGAGCGGTTCCGGACGGCATACTGGCAGCTGCCGGCGAGTATCCGACTCCGCGCACAACAGGCCTACCGGTTGTTTGCGCAGGACCCCAGCCATCCCAGTTTGAGGTTCAAACAGGTGCACGCCGCGCGCCCGATCTTCTCGGTGCGCGTGAGCCTCGCGTATCGCGCCCTTGGTGTGCGTGACGGCGACGACATGGTCTGGTTTTGGATCGGCTCTCACGGCGACTACGACCAACTGCTTTCACAGCTACGCCGCGGTTAGCGCTCGGTCCAGGTCGCGATCCGCGCCGTCGACACCGATGCCCGACCGGCGCTAGCGTTCTCCCGTCGCCCGGTAGTTGAACGCAACGACCCGGTACCCGAGCCCTCGCCCCGCCCCCGCGCGCGCTCAGAAGCGCACAGAAAGGCCGCCACGAATCCCGCCGCGGAAATCCGGAAGCACGCTGACCCGTACGTGGTGGGTGTCGACGCGTTCCCAGCGAGTGTACGAACCGTGGGATAGGCCCCCGACGATCGCTCCTGTCAGGGCGCCGACCGGCACGCCGACCGCGAAGACAATGGCTGAGCCGAGATGGCAAAAGGTATCGTCTCCTCCACTGCAGTGCTCGGCGGCAAGAGCCACGCCGCCCAAAGCAGCCGGGATCGCTATGCCGATGAGCAGACCCTTGCCGGACTTGGACCGCTGGCCGGCGCGGGCGATGTCGATGCGCTGGATCGAGGAAAAGGGGACCCGAATGGTCTCACCTGTGCGCTTGTTCTTGAGGACCGTGACGGCCTCTGCATCGACAGCCACGACCTGGCCGATGAGCGGCTCGTCGTGTGTGGCAGGTGACGGACCGCTGAGACGAACTCGCTCGCCCAGGAGATTCGCCGAAGGCTCCTCGGCCACGGTGCTGGCCTGCGGCTCGTCTGCCCACGCGACGGTCGACAACAAGCACGCGATTGCCACCGATAAGATCCCTACTTCCAACTTCGCCATCGGGTTCCTCTCCCTCTAGGATGCCCTACGTTTGCCGTGCTCGCACAGGCTCGCCCGTGCGGGCAATCGGGCCTGGGCTCTGAAGACGAACTTTCGCGTTGGCTGTGATCGTCTCGAATTCGCACCGGCTGATCGCCTGCCAGTCTACATCGTGATCGTCTGCCGACTCCTCGCTCCATAGAGGGTGGTAGCCCCTTAGGATCCTGGCGCGCAGCGCCAAACGTACCGCTTTCGGATCAGTGATCATGACAACCCTCCTCTGCTTGCAGAATTGGCCAGATCGCCTGCGCTTCCATCTGTGCCCTGCCCTGGCCATGGTGCGCAGTCAGAAGCGCACGGAAAGGCCACCGCGAACCCCGCCGCGGAAATCCGGAAGCACGCTGACCCGCACGCGGCGGGTGTCGACCCGTTCCCAGCGAACAGCCGGAGCAAAGCCGCCGACAACCGCTCCCACAACTGCGCCGATCGGCACACCGTACACGAGGATCCTGCCTGGGGTGTCATAGCAGCGCAGGTCTTCTGTGGGGGAGCAGCTGGCGAATGCCAGCACGCTTGCAGCGATGGGGAGCGCCATGCCGGTGAGTAGGCCCGCGCCAGCCCGGGACCCTCGGACCCCAGGTCGCGCAACGTCTAGGCGCTTGATCGACGAGAAGGGGATCCGTCTGGTTTCGCCCGTGCGGGTGTTCTTGACGACCGTGATGGACTCTGCGTCGACAGCTGTGGCTTGGCCGATGAACGGCTCGTCGCGTGTGGCCAGTGAGGGACCGCTGAGGCGAACTCGCTTGCCCACAAGAGTAGACGAGGGCTCTTCAGTCGCGGCGCTGGGCTGCCGCTCACCCGCCCACGCGGCTGTCGTCAAAAAACACATGACCGCCACCGATAAGATCCTTGCTTTCATCTGTGCCACTGGGTTCCTCCATACTCACGGGCCCAGAATACGAAAGCGCGTGTCGGCGAGTCCCTAACGCGCTGCAAAGATGGTCCAAAGAAATTACAAATGCGGCCTCGGCGGCGGGGGAGGTCCAGCGGAGGCGCACCACGACCTGCCGTGATGCCGCCGGCTCCGGACGACTGAAACGATCTCGATCCCCTCCGCACTATTCAGCAGACACGCAGCGCGAGCCGCAGCGTCAAAACGGAGAATTCGACCTTCGGCTTACCCGAACTCACTAGACATATGGAAGGAGATCAAACTATGCAGAGCGATGGCTGGCCAGACAAGGGGGACTACCCGTACCGGGCGTTGATCCGCATACTCCCGCCGAGGGAGCTCGGCCTGGCTGTCGCCCGGACGACCCAGGAGGTCGCTCGGACGATGACGAACAAGAAGGCCGCCACTATCATCCAAGAGGCCGCGACTGCCGCGATCAGTCAGCTGAGCACGGCAGCAACGCACGTCGCGGAGGCCGCAGTGATGTCAGGGGCCGACGGAGACGACTATCCCCGGTGCGGCAACGACCTGTCGTGGCTGCTCTGGTGGCTGCGGCACCATCCGATACCGGGCCCCGGCCCCGACCCCGATCCGTGGCGCAATCTCGTCACGGCTGGTCTGATCGGGCTGGTGAGCACACAGGTCGCCGGCCCAGTGCGTGACAACCTAGCGGCCGCGGCGAAGAGCGCTGTCCACGAGGTCACTGCCAAGATGTGAAGCCGTTGGCTGGCACGGGACGACTGAGCTCCGGTCGCACCTGTGACAGCGAGAGAGCGGGCGTCGCGTGTGCGGGGCGAGCGTGGGTCGATCAGGGAAGGGCCCACGCCCCGCCCCGCGGACACTGAGGGGCCGGGACCGGACTCAGACCGTGCGAGCACGAGCTAGCGTGCTCGTGGCTCGTGCGTCGTCGCTCGTGACCGACATGCTTCGGACGACTGACCGGGTGACGGGCGACCGCTGTCGCCGGTCGGGCAGCGGGAGCGGGCTGGGGCGGACGGGCTCTCAGTGCCGCAGCTCGGGCCAGACCTCGGCCAGTGGGCGTTTCATCCCCGTGCAGAGATAGATGGTGTAGCGCTCCTCGTCCATGGCGTACGGCGGGTCGAGCGTCGTTTCTGACTGCACGCTGGTGAAATACCTCTCGGCCTTGGTGCGGTCCCATTGCAGGACGATGACGGACTCGCCGGTGTAGTCGCGCGGGCCCCAGAGGTAGTACGTCTGGTGGGCGCTGATCGCTTTGGGCAAACCGTGGCGAGGTCCGAAGAAGTCAATGGCGCCTGCCTCGCCATAGTTGTTTGTGAAGATCGCGGTCTTCGCCTGCTGCTCGGGCGGCAGGCGGTGATAGATCCGTGAAACCGCATCGACCATCTCCGGCCAGCCGAATTCGTCGCCGAAGTGCTGTGGCAGCAGACCGCTTTGCCTGGTCTCGGTCCTGGACGGACGGGCATTGAGCGCCGCGCGGTATTTCAGGAATGTCCCCGGCGAAAGGATGGGCAATTCGAACGGGGCTTTCAGGCAGCCCAGCGCCAACGCGAGCACTGCGATGACGCCGAGCGACCAGCGGAAGCGTGTCGCCGTGAGCCGTTCCCACCAAACGCCACCCGCCGCAAACAGCATGGGATAGATCGGAGTGAGATAGTAGTCCTTCCCTTTGAGCAACATCATGGCTGCCAGGAAGGCGAGATAGGTCCAGCCCAGCGCCCGATAGCGCTTTCCCTCGCGATCCGCCAGCAGAAACCACAGGCCGGGTAGCCAGATCAGGATGTTCGCAACGTTCAACATCCTGACTTGTTGCGTGAGAAAAGGCAGCGCCGCAAGCTCGATGTTCTGATGGGTGCGCTTGACGCTGCTCAAGTGCTCCAAGGTTGGCCAGTGGTTCGCCCATTGCCAGACAAGATTCGGCAGGAAGATGAAGCCGGCGATGGCCCAGGCGATCCAGAGCCACTTGTCGGTCAGCGTGCGCCGCGGCTGGGTCAGCAGGAGGCCGACGATGACGGCCAGAAGGAAGAACAGGGTCGAGTGCTTGTTCTCCAGGCCGAGGCCCACCAAGACGCCGAACCAGAGCCACAGCCTTGGATTCCGGCGGTTGATGACCAGCAGTAGCGCGTAGACGCTGCCCATCCAGAACAAGGGCTCGAAGGCGTTCATGGAGAGCCGCGTGTCGCTGTTCAGGAATGCCGGGGCTGCCAGCCAACCCAGGCAAGCGAGAGTCACTGCAGTGCGGCGGCCGCCGAGCTCGCGGACGATCCCGCCGATCAGCAGGAATTTCCCTGCGGACGCCAGCGCGGGGAATAGACGCAGGGAGTAGAGCGAATCTCCGAAGAGCGCCCGGCTGAGCCAGGCGATGAGGCCGATCAACGGGGCGTGATCGACATAGCCCCACGCGAGATGCTCACCGCAAGCCAGGAAATAGAGCTCGTCGCGGAAATACCCGTACCGGCCAGCGGTGAGCAGGCGAACGATCAAGATCAGCGCAGCGGCGCAGTAGGCAGGGAGCATGAGACGGCGCGTCGACGCGGCCCCAGCCTGATCCAAGGTCGATGCGCCAGCTTGCCTCATCGTCGCTCTGCGGTCCCTTACGCGCCCGCTGTTCTGTCGATGACCGACCGCATCATCGGGACAGCGCTATTATCAGGCCGATGAACTACCTGATTCTGGCTCTGGCGTGGAGCGCCTGTTGCGTCCTCCATAGCGCGATGATCTCCGAGGGGGTCGTTCGCGTCCTGAAGCGCCGGCTCGGCGCGCTCTTCCGATACTATCGGCTCTTCTTCAACCTCGTCGCCCTGGCCACCTTTGTCCCTGTCGCGCTCTACACGCAGTCGATCGTAGGCGAGCCTTTGTTCATCTGGAAGAACGCCGGCCTCGAGCCTGTCCGGTATGCCCTCGTCGCTTGCGCCGTGCTTCTCTTCGTTGCCGGTGCCAGGCACTACAGCCTGAAGCAGTTCATCGGGATCAGCCAACTGTCCGGCGCCTCTTCAGGAGGCCTTGCCGACGGCGGCGGCCTCGACGCGACCGGCGTGCTCAGCCTCGTTCGTCACCCGTGGTACACCGGAGTCCTGCTGCTCCTCTGGGCGCAAGACCTGGATGGTCCACGCGTGGTCGTGAGCAGCGTCCTCACCGCCTACGTCTTCGTGGGCACCCTGCTCGAAGAACGCAAGCTCGTTCACGAGTTTGGCGATCCCTACCGAGCCTACCAGGAGCGCGTATCCATGTTTGTGCCGCTCAAGTGGATGAAGGTGCGCGGGCGGGGGTGACTGGGGCAGGGGCGGGGCGGGCGGCGTGAGCGTGAGCGTGGCTCGTCGTGAGCCGTGCTCGGCATGCGTCGATGACAGACCGGGTGACGGGTGAACGCTGTCGCCGGGCGGGCAATGGGTGCGAGCTTCGCCTGGCGGGGAAGGCTTCGCGTTGTCGGGTTTGCGCCGGGGAGAGGGCGGGGGAGACGACGCATCGCTCGCGGTAAAATGGGCACAGAACGGGCACAATGCAGAGACGCACAAGGCGGAGGGGGCGTGTATGGCCGAGAGCTACTACCTCACCACCATCCAGCACGGCATCGAGGTCGCGACGACTCTCACCAAGAGCTGGTTCCGCGGTCAGCCCGTGGCAGATCGACCACTGCAACCGCGAATGTTCCGCGAGGAGTACGAGCGGCGGAAGAGAACGCTCTTCGCTGGGTCGCGGCCGGACCTCGAGCTGGAGACCATTGATGACTTCAGGCGATACGCTCCCACCCTCACGGAAATGGCGCTTCCGGCCCGCGACGACCGTCTCGGGTGGTTCTGCTTGATGCAGCACCATGGCTGTCCGACCCGATTGCTGGACTGGACGGAGAATGCGCTTGTAGCGCTGTACTTCGCGACGGCAACAGTGAGCGAGGACAAGGACGAGGACGGCGAGCTTTGGGCGATGCTGCCCTGGGAGCTGAACCGCGTCGCCGACGGGGAGCAGGGAATGCCTCTGCCCGAGTCTAGGCACCTGAGATACCTGCTGGAGCAGCCCTTCTGGAACGGCACGGACGAGGCACTCGCCGAGAGTCTCAAGCTCCCGAGCGGGCCAGTGCGGTGCCCGATGGCTGTCACGCCGTCGCTGTTCTTTCCCCGTGTGCTGGCCCAGGCCGGAGTCTTCACGATACATCCCACCCCCAGGGAAAGCACGCAGAGCATCGCAAGTGCCCTACCCGACCCCAAGCACCTAGTGAGGTACGTCGTGCCGAAGCAGTCCAAGGCGATACTGCGGTCGCAACTCGATGATCTGGGATTCAACGACATGCGTCTCTTCGCCAGTCTCGAGGCTTTGTCAAAGTGGATCGTGTACGGACACCGCATCGTCGCCTACGGCGCGCCGCCGCCGCCGCCGTGCTCGGGTCCGGTGCCCGCCCCGGCCAAAGAGGGTGCCGGGTCATGAACTGGCATACGGTACGAAAGGCGGTGCCGCGGCTGGAGCGGGCGTTGCTTGGCGACTTTCGCTCGTACGCGCTTGGCGTCGGTTTGCTCTTCGTTGCCAGCGCGCTACTCGTTGCGGTGGTTGCATTCTTCAAGACCCCCACTGCGGCGCCGCTGTTTGGCCTGGCCGCTGCAGCGCTGGCCGCGAGTGGCGGCGCTCTCTCCGCGCTTTGGGCGGCGGCGGCGAGGGTCGTAGTCACGCGCGAGGCCGCACGGGGAGCGTTGTTGTCCCAACTGCTGCAGCTCTACTACTCGCGACCGATGTCGGAGGCGAGCTACAGATGCAGATGGATCAGGGATGCCGCAACAGTGTGGCGGCAAGAGTCTCTCCGCGACTACCTCGACAGCGAGAATGGCGAGGCGAGCCTCTTGAAGGTGTACGCGCCACTCAACCTTGGCCAGGTCCGTGAAGCGTTGAACGCGGATGGCCGGCTGCTGGAGGGTTTCTTTGTGAACGTGCACCGCCTCTGCGAGCTTGGGTTCCTCCCGGAGGAAGACATGCGACATGCGCTTGGTGAGCACGCCGTGCGATTGTACCTGGATGCCGTTGACCCCTTGGACCTCAGGTACGCCAGCGGGAATGCTGTGCAGGATCAGAAGCCGACACTGGACTTCTTTGGGCGGTGGCGCGACGAGTTCCGCGCTGAGGCCGGGGGCAAGGCCGAGCGCCAGCCCGCAACGTAGCGCCGCTCGATGACGACGGGTCTATGCTGGCAACATCGAAGCAGCACACGAAGGAGGAGCGGCGATGCGTGAGGTTACTCTCGACACGAACTGTATCATCGACCTGGAAGAGGGCCGACCGAACGCATTCTTCATCCGGGCTTTGGTTGCAGAGCATGCCCGGGGTCACGTCCGACTACGTCTGCCCGCCATCGCCGCTTCCGAGAATCAACCAGACGGCGGCGTGTTGACGAATTTCGCGCAGTTTCAGGCCCGCGTTGAGCGTGTAGGACTTGGCGGTGTCCGACTGCTCCAGCCGCCAATGCGTCTGGACGTGACCTACTTGGACTTCTGTGTGTTGGCTGACGAGACCATGCTGGACCTGGAGAGGCGCATTCAGGCGGTTCTGCATCCGGCTATCGAGGTCGAGTACGCCGCGTATTGCGCGGCCCGAGGCTTCAACCCGGAGACGCCGCTAGATCGGAAGTGGCGCAACGCCAAGTGCGATGTTCTGGTCGCCTGGAGCCACATCCAGTACCAGGGCGATGTACTCGTGACCGCGGATGGGGAGTTCCACGTACAGCACAAGAAGGATGCGCTTGTGGCGCTGGGTGCAGGCCTGGTCGTCCTGCCACAGGATGCGACTGCTGTGGTGTGAAATGGAGCGGTCGAAGCCGGCGCGAGTGATGTCGCTTTGCAGACGGATCCGCCGCGGTGATTAGGACCGACCGGACC
>Ga0302323_100000438_pt1 | contig 33020 bp, 24 predicted proteins | sample Fen_T0_3_FD_201950 | JGI IMG/M metagenome (GOLD analysis project Ga0302323, IMG submission 201950) | Peat permafrost microbial communities from Stordalen Mire near Abisko, Sweden - Fen_T0_3 | ecosystem: Environmental > Terrestrial > Soil > Wetlands > Permafrost | place: Sweden: Abisko...
CTGCCCGATACTGCCTGCGAAGCCAGCTCGTGGTAGCTCGACCAGCAGGCCGCGACCACGAGGCCGAGGACCAGCCCGCCAATCATTCCGAGCGGCGCCAGCAACGACGCCGAAGCCACCAGAATCGCGGCGTAAACGAAGAACGACAGCGCCACCGGCCAGGCGCGCACCGCACGCCTGGCGGCAAGAAGGGTCACGTCTCGAAAGAGAAGCAGCATAGAGTGTGCGAAGGGTACCTCAGAAAGGCGCGGAGGCCGGAAGAAGATCGCCGGGACGTCGTGGGTCTATCCGAAGCACCCGCACTCCTGTGCATTCGGCCCCTCGGGAAGCAGATCGAGACGCCCATGCTTGACTGCCTGGTAGTCGCAGCAGTTCTCGTTTCCACCCAACCCCTCGGCCCCGGCGCCCCAACTGCACCGGCAACCGCGATCACATGCAAGCTACTTGAAGTTGCAGTAGTTGCGCGGGTTGGTGGTGGCCGTCGCGCCCAGCAACTGGTCGAACCAAAGCCAGACTGAATCCATCTCCGGTGATACCTGCGCCGGGAAAATGTACGAGAGCGTGCCCGCCCCGCAGCCCTGACATGCGCGATAGTAGAACATGCTCTGGCATTCCGCCCACGTGCTCGTCTTGTGTGGCAGGGCCGAGAAGCTCACGCTGGCGAGCCGAGAAAATAGATCGTCGAGCTGTCCGCGGGTCAGATTGTACGTTCCCGTCGCACCGGATGGGGGCGTCTCGGGCGAGAAGTACCCGACGTTCGTCCACGTATCCGCAAAGCCACTGCCGCCGACCACCACAGCTGGCCCCGCGCCAACCGCGCCGCCCGGTGCTTGCCAGGCCAGCCACGCGGTCGAGTAGCTTGGCGTCCCGCCGTCAGCGCCAGGGCATGCGCCATCCGAGGCCTTGAGCACGCCTGCGCCGTTACGCGTGCAATCGTTGGAATAGGTCTTGCCGTCGCAACCGCACACCGGGTTGTAGTCGGCGGTGCACCCGATGTCGCCCGTCAACTTGCAGGTCCCGACCGCGTCCGCAATCTGGCCGCACTTCGACTCGAGGTCGCAGTATTTGCCCGCCGAACATAGGCCGGCCGCACCGCCACCGCAGGTATTGCCGGTGTTGCCGCCCGTCCCAGTCGTACCTCCCGTGCCCGTCTTGCCACCGGTTCCCGTCACACCGCCAGTGCCGCCTGAGCCACCGGTTCCCGGTCCGCCCCCAGTGCCGCCCGTGCACACGCCGTCTTTGAGCTTCAACACCCCGGCCACCACACGCGTGCAATCGTTCGAGTAGGTTTTGCCGTCGCAGCCACAGACCGGGTTGTAGTCGGCCGTACACCCCAAGCCGGCACCCGTGGGCATGCAGACTCCCGCAGCGTCCGGGACCGAACCACACTGCGACGCAAGGTCGCAGAAGTACCCCGTCGCACAGGAAATGCCCGCAAGGGTGCCGCATCTCGGGGCGGTGCTGCCCCCGGCACCGGTCGCGCCGGCCTGCCCCGTCGCGCCGCCGGTGCCGACCCTGCCGCCCAATGAAATCGTACCCGCCACTCCGCCCGAGGTCGTCTGGCCCCCGGTCGCCGCCGGGGCATCGACGGCGACGGTGCCACCGGTGCCCCCCGGTGATCCGGCCTGGCCGCCCGTCCCCGCCGCAGCGTCCACGTCCCGGCCACCCGCGCCGCCCGTGCCGAGCGTGCCGCCGACGCCGGCCGCCCCGCCCGATCCCACCAAGGCGCCGTCCGTGCCTGGCGCGCCGCCAGTCACATTCTGCGTGCCAAGTGGCACATCGCTGCCACAACCTTGCAGCCCGCCTGCGCAAGCAGCGACCGACACGAGTGCGAAAACCGACGAACGAACCCAACCTAAGTTCATGGCGTATCTCCTTAGCGACGGGCCGGAAGGGCCTCACCCTCGATAGTGCCCGCGTCGCGCGGTTCCGTGAAGAAAACGCACCTGCAAGACAGAAATCGTACACGCCGGACGGCACCGGCTTTCTGCCAGGAACGCGACACCGATCACACGCGTCCCGCCAGATCGACCGACAGACCGTGAACCCCAAGCGGCAGCGGGCGTATCATCGAGGCATGTCGAACCTCGGACGGATTTGCACGGCAACCTGCGCACTGACCCTTCTCGGTTGTGGCGGCGACAGTGGAGGCAACGGCGCCACGACAGGTCTCGACGCCGGCGAACCGCCTCAGCAGGCCCACGCTGACTTCCAGAGCAGCGCCTGCAAGAAATCACAAACCGCGAAGACCGGCCTGGCCCGTCACTACCGCTCGGTCATCGAGGATGAGAAAGGCCTCGAGGGGCTTCGCTGTGTCGCCTGGAAGCGCATCGGCGCCGACGAGCTCAAGCTCGACTTGTACAACTTCGATGGCGCTTGCGGCACCACCTGGGTGGGCGACGCGGCCATGAACGCCGACGGCACCCTCGAGCTAGGCATCGACAATCCGAGCTGCCTCATCGCCCTGTGTGGCAAGTGTCTTTACGATTGGTCCTTCGACGTTCACGCGGCGATTCCCGCCGCACAACCTTTGCCCGTCTGGATCACGGTGAATGCCTGCAAGGGAGAGCAGTCGCCCGTGCAGATCGGGGCGTCGATTGGCGCCGAGAACGAAGGGCTCCTCTGCCGCTTCGCCGACTACGGTGGCTTGGCCTGGCAAGCATCGGCGACGCAAACCTGCGGGACGTTGGGCATGCCTTGTCAGGGCTCCTCGCTGTGCGGGTCGGGCAGCTTCACCTCGACGGGGACGTGCAACAGCGGTCTCGTATGCGACAGCAGCGACGGCGTCAACGAGCCGCGCTGCCTAGCGCCCTGCGCCACCATCGACGACTGCCCGCGCGCCGACGCCTGGTCCTGCCAAACCGGCCTATGCCGCCCCAATGCGCAGCCGCCAAGGGCGTTGCCCTAGGCGCGCGACGGGGCGATCAGATCTTGCGACGAGCAGAGCAGCGCAACACCGTGGGGTCATTGCAAAGGTCTTCACTCTAGAACTCGGCCGATCTCGGTAATCAGAGGACTCCCCCTCACCCGCCTCGCGCTGCGCGAGGCGACCTCTCCCCGCTGCGCGGGGCGAGGTGTGATTGGCGCTCCGCCCTCGGTCTGAGGCGGCCTCTGCCCGCTGCGTGGGGCGAGGTGTGATTGGCGCTCCGCCCTCGGTCTGAGGCGGCCTCTGCCCGCTGCGTGGGGCGAGGTTTGATTGGCGCTCGGCCAGGCGGTCCGTGGTTCGCGGTGTCTGCGGGACGTCCGGCCGGACGTTCGGACATGCGCAGAATGTCGATAAGCACGAGAGGCAGCCGCGAGAGCACGCGGCCTTTGTCCCGCCCTTGCTCTGTTCTTCGTATCGTCACAGCGAAAAAGACCCTGGCATATCCGTTGCTGTGCGAAGGGGACGACGTCTTCGCAGCGGTGTCGCGCCTCGATCGAGCTGTTCTGGAATTCGAAACGCGACACCGGCAACGCCGAAGTCCCGTGCGCACGCGGTCCGCGGCGGGAAGACGTCGGGGTCAGGCGAACGTGCGCCAATGGAAAGGACAGAACAATGAGAAAAGCCATAGTGTTGGAAATCGCCCTAGCGGGCATGGGTATCGGGCTTCTCGGTTGTCAGGGCAACGATACAACGTCGCCGGCCTCCGCCGGGATCGGTGAGCAACTGCAGGCCCTCGATCCGATGGCCTGCAAGCCAGACAAGCCAGACAAGACCGTCGAGCTCTACGCACCAGAGCCCAGCAACGGATCGCTGGACCAAGTGCGCGACCTCTGGCGGGCCAGGAACTACGCAAGTGCCACGAAGCTGCTGGCTTTGGTCAGCTCGCCGCGTGCGGCCTGGTTCCTGTCAGGCACGCCCAAGGAGGTAGGCAAGGCGGTTCGCGAAACCGTGACCGCGGCAGACAAGCAGCACCGGCTGCCCGTGCTCGTCGCCTACAACCTGCCCTACCGCGATTGCTCGCAATATTCCGGCGGGGGCGCCACGGACACCGCCGCGTACAAGGCGTGGATCGACGGATTCGCGGCCGGGATCGGCAAGGGCAAAGCCATGGTCATTCTGGAACCCGACGGCGTGGGCATCATTCCGTACAACACGTCCATCATTGGCCAGCAGGAGTGGTGCAAGCCCACGGTGACGGATGCCGCCGGCAACGTGGTGCCCGCGCCGGGTGCGACGCCAGCCGAGCGCTATGCCCAACTCAACTACGCGGTGGATAGCCTGGCGGCCCATGCCCCGAACGCGGCTGTGTACCTCGACTCCGGCAACAGCGGCTGGATGAGCCCGGGCGAGGCCGCGTATCGGCTGACCAAGGCCGGCGCCCTGCGCGCAAAGGGGTTCTTCCTCAACGTTTCGAACTACCAGCGCAGCGAAGAGTGTGCGCAGTTCGGCGCCTGGGTTTCCGCGGCCCTCGCTGCTCCGGCGGGTGCACCGTCGTGGGCCTTCGACGACAAGGGCAACTTCCACTTCGACTGGCTGCCCAGCCAGTACGATCCGGCGCAGAGCTACGCCATCAACTACAGCCCCGATTACGCCGCGACGGTGACCACGGCGATCCAATCGTTCATGGGCAACGCCATAGCTACGGCCTCGTTCGTGATCGACACCGGCCGCAACGGCCAGGGGCCGCTCGACACTGCACCGTATGCCAGCGCGCCGTACAACCAGCCATCGTCGGTCATCAGCGGCCTCAAGTCAGGCTACTGGTGCAACGGCTACGGCGCGGGCGCTGGTTTGCGCCCGACCACCAACACCGGGGTTCCGCTCCTTGACGCCTATCTGTGGATCAAGGTTCCCGGCGAGTCCGATGGAACCTGTGACATCGCCGGCGGTGCTCGAGCCTGGGACTATAGCGCCTACAACCCGTGGAGCCTTGCGGGCGATGCGCAGACTCACTTCGATCCGCTTTGGGGTCAAGTCGATCCCGAAGCGGGCAAGTGGTTCCCCGCCCAGGGGCTGCAACTGGCCCTGAAGGCGAATCCCAGCCTACTTTGATCGGTCTTTGACTAGCTTAGCGACCTCGGCGGGGACTTCCCCTGCCGAGGTCGCTTCATAGCCTGAAGACTGGAAGCTGCAGCCCTCGAATCGGGCACGTGGGGCCCTCGACTACTCCTGCAGGCTGCGCTCTTTTTCCGCGGCTGCGAGATCCTCTTCCATCTCGCGGAGCGCGTTCGCACGTACGATGCGCGTGAGCTGACGATCCATGTCCTCGATCTTCGCGAACGATCGGAACAGTAGGTAGAAGATGAGCAGCAAGGACAGGTACATCGCCGTGTCGACACCGCGGCCGACGCCGAGGATGTTGGCCAGGCGGTCGGTGGTGGTCGGATGGACCGCAACCACGATGACCGCGGCCCAGAAAAGGACCCAAAGCCCGAGGTGCAGCAGCCTCATGCCGCCGCGCCGGTAGCGTATCAGCACCCTTGAGACCGCGAAGACGGCGAAACAGGTAAGGACGACTTGAATCGCTTGCATGGCTGCCTATCGGATGAACCGTCGGAAGATCAGCTTCAGCGCGACCTTCACACCAAGGAAGAAGTTCTGCCCCTTCGACATCGAGTAGTCGGTGTAGATGGCCTTGATCGCTACCTCGTCGTGGCGCCAGTGCTTGTCCTTCATCTCCTTGATGAACTCGGAGATCGATTCCATGCCGCTGGTGCGAAGCTCGATGGTGCGCGCAGCCTTGTGGGAAAGACCACGCAGACCACACTGACTGTCGGTCACCCAGACGCCGAACAAGAGGAAGGTCAGAATGTTCCCGATGGTGTTGAACAGGACCCGGTGGAAGGGCATGTTCCCCGGCTCGTCGCCCTTCTTCATGCGCGAGCCCATGACGAATTCCACGTCGCCCTTGGCCAGCCGGTCGAACACCCGCCCCGCGTCCTCGGCCCGGTGCTGCCCGTCGGCATCCATGGTCACGACTGCGTCAGCGCCCAGCTTCACCGCCGCTTCGATGCCGGTGCCAATGGCAGCCCCAACGCCGCGGTTGACCGCGTGCCTGACCACCAGGGCACCGGCCTCCTTGGCCACCTTGCCGGTCTGGTCGCCCGAACCATCGTCGACAACAATCACGCGATCTGCGAACTTGGTCGCTTCGCGCACGACTTCGGCAATCGCTTGCGCCTCGTTGTAGGCCGGTATGACAATGATCCGCTGGGGCATGGATGCGTACAGTTAGAAGAGGCCAATATACCAGCACCCCTGGAAAGGCAATACTTGCCGTGGAAGCGGGGCGCTTTCCGCCCAGCGCGGCGCCCGAGTGGCTGGTGGTGTCGGCCTGGCCACCGGAATTGGATGGTTTTCGAAAGATGCAGCCCCCTAAGGGTCTGTCCGCGATGGCCTCTGTGGCCCTGGGCAGCATCGGCATCGGCCTGGTGGAAGGCGCGACGGGGGCCACTCGACTTTTGGCGGGCTTGCGTCCCCGTGCGGTCATTCTGATCGGAACCGCGGGCCTGTATCCAACCTCGTCCGACCGTTTCGCCGTCGGGACCGCGGCGGTTGCCGACGACATCGTGATGGTGCCTAGGATTCTGCCCGGCCGAGATGCCTACCTGCCCGAGCTCATTCCTAGCCGCGAGCGGGCTACCGCGGGTCTCGCCAAGGCCATACGAAAGCTCTCTGGGCTTCCGGCTGCTCACATCGCCAACCCACTCGCCATCACGGCCAGCCGCCGCGCCGCTGCCTTCATCGCCCGCCAGAGTGGCTGCGACCTGGAAAACCTCGAGGCCTTTGCCCTGGCCCGCGCCGCCGCGTCGCTCGAGATCCCGTTCGCCGTGGTGCTTGGCATTGCCAATCGGGTCGGACCGGGAGCCCATCACGAATGGAAGAAGAACGGCGCTGCCGCTGCGGCAAAGGCTTGCGAGGCAGTGCTGGCGTTTCTGCGCTGAGCAACTTCAGATTCTAGCCACCGCCTCTACGGTGCCCACTCGACGGTGCAGCCCGACGGCAGAAGTCCCGCCTTTTCCGCGCGCGCGAACAGGGCATCGATCCCGGCCCGCGCGTCGGGCGCCATCGACAGGGTGTCCTGGTTCGCGTACATCGACAGGTACCGGTCGAGCAGCGCCGTTTCGGTCAACGCGGCGTCACCCCGCGGTTCACGGGAGAGCATGGCGATCATCTCGTCGCGATGGTCGATGGCGTACCGAATGGAAGCGCGAAGAACCGAGGAGACCTGGGCGATGACGTCGTCACCCAAGCCTCGACGAATCACGTTAACCCCCAGCGCCAGTGGCAGGCCGGTTTCGTGCTGCCACCATTCGCCAAGCTCGACCACCGCCACGCAGCCGCGCCGATCGTAGGTCAATCTGCCCTCGTGGATCAGAAGAGCGGCGTCCACCTCGCCACCGTCGAGCGCCTCGAAGACCCGTGCAAACGGCGCAATGGGAACGACCACGGGAACGATGCCCGGTGCGATGAGCCGCAGCACCAGAAAGGCGGTCGTCGTAAGACCTGGAATGGCGACCCGACGGCCGGCCAGTTCCTCGGGCCGCATGGGCTGCTTCGCCACCACCACCGGGCCGAAGCCACGGCCCACCGAAGCGCCGTGGGGCAACAGCAGATAGTCCTTCGCGACGCGCGGATAAGCGCCGGCAGAGATCGCCACCACGTCGGCGCCGCCCGACTCGGCCAGGCTGTTCAGCCAGGCGGTGTCGCCGCGGCGATGGGTGAAGGTCAGCCCGCGCGCATCGACAGCGCCGCTTGAAAGGGCATGGAACATGAATGCGTCGTCGGCGTCGACAGAATAGGCCAGCGAGATTTGCACGCGCCCGAGTCTACCTTTTCCCGGTGCCGGCCTGGTAGTGTGCGAACGCGTGACCGTGAGTTCCGCCCCATCCCCTGCCCGACCGAGCCCGCGCGGCAAGCGCATCGAGGTGGTCGACTGGCTGCGCGGCGTGGCGGTGGTCTTGATGATCATGGCCCACGGGATGGATGCCTGGCTGCTTCCCGCGGCAAAGTCGGGGTTCGCGTACGAGCTCATCAAGGTGGCAAGCGGTATACCGGCGCGGCTGTTCCTTCTGCTGGTGGGCGTGTCGGCCGCCATCCAATTCGAGGCGGGTCTGGCCAAAGGAACCGACGGGCAGACTCCGCGAAATCGGCTGCTCAAGCGAGGCTTTCAAGTGATTGGCCTCGCGTATGTGTTCCGCCTGCAAGAATGGCTGCTGTCGCACTTCTACGGCGGATGGGAAACCTTGTTTCGCATCGACATTCTCAACGCCATCGGGGCTTCGATGATCGTGGTCGCTTGGGTGGCGACACCGCGGGCTGGGCGACGTCAGGTCATCCCTGCCCTGCTCTTCGCGGCGGTGTTTCTCGGCGCGGGTCCCATGGTCGGCCCCGCGCACTTTCCATCCTGGCTGCCCCGACCGCTTACCTCGTACATCGGTGGCCAGCGCCCCATGTCGTGGTTTCCACTTTTCCCCTGGGCCGCGTGGGCCTTGTCGGGCGTGGCCATCGGTCACCTCTGGATTTACGCGAACCGCGACGAGCGCCGCCTTCGACGCTGCTTCGTCGCCTCGTTCTTCGTAGGTCTTGGGCTAACCTCGGCAGTCGGCCTCATCCGGTACGTGGATCCGACCATCATCCGGTACCCCTCCGAGGTGGTTCGGCAGATGGGCCCTGGGACCTTCTTCCACCGTCTCGGCCTCATCGCCACACTCAGCGGCATCGGCTTTTTCTGGTGCAAGGCTCTACGGGGTCGTTTCTCCGTGCTTCGCCAACTTGGCCGGACCTCACTGCTCATCTACTGGGTCCACATCGAGCTCTGTTACGGCAGCTTCGTGTTCGTCTTGCGAGGGCGCTTCCAGCTCATCGGCGCAATGGGGCTCGTCCTCGCGCTCACCGCCCTCATGCTCGCGCTGTCGTGGCTCAAGACGCAGTACGGCCGGGCGGCGGTCGAATGGTTGCGGGGACGCTTTCGCAAGCCGGGCCTGGCGTGATACGAAAGCAAGACACGCCCGACCGATGCATTTGATGACGCAGTTTTCTCAATCAACCCGATTCAGCCCCCCCCGCCGCACGTGGGCTCAGACGCTCGGGGCTTGCGCCGTTTTGATGCTCATTGGGCCCCCGCAAGTCGAGGCCGCCGCCAAACCCGCAGCGAAAGCCCCGGCGAAAAAGAACGACAAGGCCGCCAAGAACAGCAAGAAGCCGGACAAAAAGGTTGCGGCCAAGGGCGACAAAGCCGGCAAGAACGGCAACCAGACCGGCAGGAAGAACGGCAAGAAGGTCGTGAAGGCCAGTCCGCCGCCCAGGCACCACCATTCCGAAAAGCGCGTGGTGGCCATGAAGGGCAACCAGCCCAACGTGCAATCACTGGGCGCGTTGGTCGTCGATCTCGACACGGGCCACGAGCTATTCACGCGAAAGCCCGACATGCCGAGGTCGATCGCATCGATCTCGAAACTTGCCGCCACCCTGACCGTGATGGACAAGAACCTCGACCTCGACGGCCTGACTACCATCAAGCAGGTCGACGTCGATGTGGCCCGCGGCGGCGCCAAGTCGCGGCTGCTCGAAGGCATGACCTTGTCGAACCGAGACCTCCTGCACGCGGCCCTGCTCGGCTCGGACAACAGGGCGGTGTCCGCCCTCGGCCGCGCAGTCGGCCTCGGCACGACACAGTTCACCGCAGCCATGAACCGCAAGGTTGCATCCCTCGGCCTCAGGTACACGCGCTTCCGCGAGCCCACCGGCCTTTCCGCCGACAACCAGTCGACCCCGCGCGAGACCATCGAGATGCTGAAGGCGGCCATGGCCCATCCGGTGCTGGGCCCCATCGTGAAGCGTCCGGAATACGATGCGCACCCGGTGTCGAGGCCGCCCATCCACTACGTCAGCACCCACCGCCCCGCTGCCCGCGCCAACATCCAGGTGCTGGGCGGCAAGACGGGGTACAACGACAACGCCCGCTACTGCCTGGTCCTCGCTACACGCATCGACGGCCACGCTTACGGCATGGCGCTGCTCGGAACCGAAGGCGACCTGACCCGGTTCGGCGACGTGGCGCGGATTGCCGACTGGCTGGTCGCGCACAAACCGAAGGCCACCCCGTCGAGCGCTCCGCAGGGCCCGCCCCCGCCCGAAACGATTCTCGAAGGCCCCGCTCCCGATGGCGGAGCGGCCGAGATCAAGATTCTGGTCGGCACTCAGTAGACCGTCATCCGACGGTCATCTGACCGGCGCCCGACGGCCCTACTGAGCCGAGGCCGATGGATTCTGCTGCGTCTGCTTCTCTTTGAGCATCCGCACCACGTCCATAAATCCCTCGACGTTGGTGTCGGCTACCTCGCTCAGGTACACCATGGCCGTACTGGTTCGGCCACGCTCGAGGGCTTTTCGCGCGAAATTGACCAGCGACTTGTCCTTTTGCGGATACATACGAACCGCCAACCACAGCGCCGCTTCGGCACAGGAACGACAACCGGTCAGATCGATGGACTCGATGAGCGTGTCCATCTGGCGCGCGTCGAACCGCTTGTCGGCAAGGGTGTCTTCCCACTCCTTGGTGCTGCCGGCCGGAACTTGCCCCTCGGCTTCGGCGCGCTCGCCCATGGTGTGCAGAAGCCCCGCCGGTCCCTTGATGCCGTGGGGTTCGATCTCGCCAGCCCGCAGGTAGGCCCCTGCGGCATCATGGTAGCGCTTCCCGACACGGTAGGTTTCGCCAAGCTTGAGGTACCCGTAGACCGCACCGGGCTGAGCGGCGGTGGCGTGCTGCCAGAGCGACAAAGAATCGTTCCAGACCGGAACCAGCTTCATGGTCGCCCATAGTTCGACCCCGAGCAGAACCGGCACCCCAAGCAACACGATCTTGCGCGCGGGCTGCCAGGCGAAGAGCTTTGCCAGCGGCCAGGCGAGCACCACCACGGCGAGCAGCGCGTAGCGATCGGCAAATCGGAAATACAACGGCGTGATGTTTGCCACCGGAAGCAAGCAGCCCAGAAACGCCACCACGGCAAATTTTGCCGCTGAAGGCAGACGCTTCCACAACCCGACGATGGCCAGCAAGGCCGTGACGGTCACCAGTCCAGCCAACGCCTGACCGCGCACCATGGTCGGATAGACGGGTGACAACCGGGTTGGCGCGAACACATGCGATGCGTAGACGCCCAGGGTGCCGAGCACGTCGAGCGCCAGCGGCAACGGTCGTCCCGACGGGATCATCTGGTTCTTCTGCCAGATGAAAGGCACGGGAACCGCGAACGCGAAGGCAATCACCGCAAAGGGGATGCAGCGTCGTAGGGCATCTCGCCATGGCAGGTCACGTACAAATCGCAGCCAGGCGAAAAGCACGATCGGCAGCACCACCGCAGAGGTCTTCGCCAAGCAAGCAGCCACCGCAAGAGCACAGCCGACGAGGGTCGAACGCCGCGTGGGCTGGTCGCGATCGACGACCAGCAACGTGGCCAGCAGCAGCGCCAGCGCAAGCACGTCCTTTCGTCCGACCACCCACGCCACCGGCTCGACCGCCAACGGCGAAAGCCCCACCAGGAGGATTGCCGCCAGCGCGGGCCAAAGCGACACGGTCCGCCGGAGCAGGAAATAGCCCAGCGCCAGGGCGGTGATGAAGAGCGCCAGGTTCAGCGCGTGAAAGCCCTCCGGCTGGTCAGCCCAGAAAAGGCGATCGGGGAGGTACGAAAGCAGATGCAGCGGATGGTAGGCCTGAAACTGGACGCGGGTCAGGGCCGCGGCGACATACGCGGCCACCGGCCCATGGAACAACGGATTATCGGTGAAGAACCGGTCGTCGTCCCAGTTGGTGAACCCGGCACCAAACACTGGGAAGTAGGCAGTGACGACCATCGCGGCGATGGTCAGCACCGCGAAGGCACCCCATTTTGCCGGCGTTTGTGCCGTGGCTGCCCCCTTTTCTTCCCGGCCCCGCGGTTTTCGTTCGCCTTTGCCTTGGCGCCTTCGGCTCATGCTGCCCACAATACACGCGTGCCGGACGGCGAACACCGGGTTCCGTAGGTTGCGGCCGGCCCAGCTCTCTTATGCTCAAGCCGGCGCCAACATTGTTGCCAGCAAAGACAACCGCGTTGTCTGCAGCCCAGGATAAGTTCCGGATAAGTTATCAATATCCCGTAGACTTTCTAGTGGTTCCATCGGCCCGCATCTTGCTGTAGTGTACCTCGTCGAGATAACCGTCCGCCGGCTGCTCCACAGGAGGATTTCCATGATTCGCAATTCATCGCGCAGAGCTCGCCTTCTTGATTGGCGATACCTTCGCTGGGCGATCGCGCTCCCGACCCTACCGATGGTTTGGTGGGCCTGCATCTCACACCCACTGACCCAACCGGTGCCCGAGCCGGAGCAGCAGACCGATATCTACATTTCGGTCGCGCCGATCCGAAAGCTCGACCTCGTGTTCATGGTGGACAACTCGCCGTCGATGGCGCCGAAGGTTGCGAAGATGAACGCGCAGTTCACGAAGCTGATCGCGGCGCTCAAGGATCCGTCCGACGGTACGTATCCAGATCTTCGCGTCGCCCTGCTTGACAGCGACCTCGGCACCGGCGGTGCGTATAACAGCGGGTCGTGCGGCCCGAACGATAGCAACGGACAGAATGCCTATGGTGACGTGGGCAATTTCCAGATGCGCGGGGCCACCGCCTGCGGCATGAAGAGCGCCGATTCCCTGTGGATCGAGTACACCAAGGGCTCGCCGGTCAACTACAACGGGTCTGGCGACGACATCAACAAGGTGTTCCAATGTCTGGCCACCAATCTCGGCACTGTGGGGTGCGGCGAAGAGCACCAGCTGCAGGCCTATGAGTTCGGGCTCATTGCCCAGAACCTGCACACCGCGACCCAGAATAGTTTCCTCCGCACGGAAGCGTACCTGGGCTTGGTCTTCCTCAGCGACGAGGATGACTGCTCTGCGGCCACCAACGACGGGTTGTTCGGCGACAAGCAAGAGCTGAAAGGCGAATCCGCCAGCCTTCGCTGCGCCACCCGCGGGCACACCTGCGGCGGCAAGAACTTGACCGACAGTGGCCCGGGATATCCGACCAGCCAACGCTACGAGACGGCGTTCACGGACTGCTCGGCGCGATTCGATTCTTGCGCCAACACCACGGACGGCGCCGCGCAAGGGACCGACACCTCGGGTCCGACCGGCTGCAGCCCGCTCAAGAGCGTGAAGAACCTGGCCAACGAGATCAAGGGACTGAAGGGCGATCAGGCGAACGAGAAGATCCTGGTTGCCGGCATCTTCGGTTGGCCGCTGGCCGACAAGGATGGCAAGGCCGATTTCTCCAAGGCCGAGCCGTACAAGATCGACCTGGTTCCCAACCCGAACTCTGCCGACAACGCCCACCCGCAGGTCTACGACTACTGGCCGGTTTGCTACGACCCGGACCACAAGCCGAAGACGGCAGGCCAGTTCGACCAGGACGCCTGGGGTAATGGCGCCGAGGGTGGCTTGCGCATGTCAGCCTTCGTGGACGAGTTCGGTGCGACGAACGGCCTCAAGTACAGTATCTGCGAGCGCGACTTCACCGCCGCCATGCAGGGCATCGGCGCCACCATCGCGAAGAGACTGCAGAACCTGTGCGTGGACGAGAAGCTGTACGATACCGACCTGAATCCACAGAACGCCAGCTTGGCGGATCTGGTCGCCGACTGCCGCGTCGTCTATCGCCGACCTGTTGTGGACGACAAGACCAAGAAGATCACCTACATCGAGGACGCGAAGTCGATGCCGAAGTGCAAAGCAGACGCCACCAGCGGCAACGTTGACAAGGACTGCTGGCAGCTCACCATCGACAAGGAGAAGTGCCTCGTGAACGGACAGCTGATCAAAATCCTACGAACCGCTGAGGAAATAAAGGCTGGGCCGCTCGCAGAAGGTACCAAGGTCGGCATGCAGTGTCGAACTTGTCCTGATGCGAACTCCATCGCCGGGCTCGACAAAGAGTCCGAGACCTTCCTGGCTTGTAGCTACGCGCCCTTCTAAGAGCTAGCGGGGACATCCCCGTCGAGCCATTCACTGCAAAGGCCCACCTCCTCCCGGACGTGGGCCTTTTGCTGTTCGGAGGTTCCGCGCTTGGGTTAGCCGCGGCAGCGGTTACTTCGAATTGCGGCAGATCTGCGAGTCCGCAACGGCCGCGCGCACAGGACCGAGCTGCGCATCAGCCAGACGCAAGGTCTGCGCATTGTGCGGAACGTTCTTGCAGAAGGCGGCGCTGTCGGCGCGCGGTCCCAGGCCCGCGGCGCGGACGAGGAGCCGTTCACGAGCACGCAGCAAGACCTGTTGGCCGGCTTCGAGGTCCTGGGCAGCGAGCAGACACTCGGCGTAGGCCAGTCTCACCACCGTCTCGCATTCGCCCATGGCCCCCATCGCCTCCAGGGCGCCGTAGTACGCCTCGTGCGCGACCACCGACGCCTCGTGGACATTGCCACGCCCGAGGCGCGCCCGGGCGAGCAAGGCCAAGGCAAGAGCGCGCTCCGCAGGGGTAGGGCCCAGCATCCCGGCCGCCCGCTCTGCCTGCACGGCGGCCTCGTCGTGGCGGCCGACCGAGACCAGGATCTCGGCCAGATAGCTCACAGCCACGCCCTCTTCGCGAGACTCGCCGCGGGCGCCCACGATCGCGATCGCCTGCCTCGCCAAGCGCTCCGCCTCGGCACTCTCCCCTCGCCAGCCGAGAACACGTGACAGATCACGGCGGCCGATGGCTGCTACCTCCGGCAGCCCCAGCTTCTCGGCACCAGTGACCACCTCGCGCAAGATCTCCACGGCGCGATCGGTATCGCCCAAATCGGCGTAAACCGCCCCGATGTTGGACCGGACCACGCAGGCATTGCGAAGATCCCCCGCCTGCTCGAACAGCGCCCAAGCGTTCTCGAGCCCGGTCAGGCAGCGAATGCTGTCGCCCCGTGCGGCCGCGCGCGCGGCTCGGGCCTTGTGGACCAGCGCCCAGGCTTGCGGCTCGATGTCGGAAAAATAGCCGGCCAGGCGAGCCGCTTCTTCCAGCAGTGCATCCGCCGCGGCCAGGTGCCCGGCGGTGATGAGGTGACAAGCCCCCTCGCTGAGGCACACCAGAAAGGCATCGCGTGCTTCGAGTTGCGGCTCGACCGCGCGCACCTTCGCAATCAGGGCTCCAAGCTCCTGCGCCTTGCCCCGGCTGCCGAGCGCAACGATGGTCTGCCCGGCCGCGCGAAACCACATGGGCGACCCCGGAACCAGGAGGCCCAGCGCCTCGCTGCCGGACGCCTCCGCTTGGCCAATCTCCCCGCGCCAGCGATGAGCCTCCGAGCGGACCAGACACAAGGCACCCCGAATCTCGCCCACCTGTCCTTCGGTGCTCACGGTGCCGAGCGTGGAGAGTCCCAGGGCCACCCGCGAAAGCGCGCCCGAGAGATCATGGGCCTTGAGCGCCTGCTCGGCCGCGCGCCGGTACCAATAGGCGGCGCTGCGCGGGTCGCCGCCGCGACGGAAGTGCTCGGCCAGCACGATGGCCTCGGGCGCACTGTGCTCGAGCAACCACTTCGCCGCCAAGCGATGGCCAAGCTGCCGATCCTCGTCGGTAAGCATGGCGTAAGCCGCCTCGCGGATCAGCGCGTGCGAAAAAGCAAAGGCCGGGCTTCCATCGGAGGCAACCGATGGCGCAGCGGGATTCACCAGCTCGCGGTCGGTCAAACGCTCGAGCGACTCTCCGACGGCGGAGTGCTCGCCACCCACCAGGGCTGCCACGCCGTCGCGCGAGAACGTCTCGCCGAAGATGGCCGCCGCCCGCAACACGCGCCGCCCCTCCTGACCTTCCGCTTCCAGCCGCGCCTGCACGATACCGAGGATCGGTTCAGGTACCTCGCCCGAGCGACCGGCGTGCTCGGCGCGCACCAATTCTTCGAGAAAGAATGGATTGCCATCGCCGCGGGCCACGATCTGCGCAACCGCCTGATCGGAGACCGTCGCTCCCAAGGCTTCACGCACCAGACGCTCGCTCGCGCGACGAGAGAGCGGCGGGAGCTGAATCACCTGCACCTGGCGCTCGGACCATAGATTGGGAAAGACCGTCTGTAGATCCGGTCGCGCGATGGCGACGACCATGAACGAATAATCGCGCAAGCTGCGGATGGCACCGTCGAGCAGACCGACAGTGCCGGCATCTCCCCACTGCATGTCCTCCAGCACGACCAGCACCGCATTGGCGTCGCATTCTGCCCGCATCCACGTCTCGAACGCATGCCTGGTGGCATCCGCCATCAGCACCGGATTCTGCCTGGCCGCGCGCAGCGACTCGTGGTCGGCCTCGGGAAAGCTGACCCCCGCGATCTCTCCAATGAACGCGGTGACGCCCGCACGGGCTTCTTCGGGCAGGTGACGTCCCACGCAGTCTGACAGCTTTCGCCTGCGTTCATCGGCGCTGTCGGTCTCTGCAATGCCGGCCAGCCGCCGGACCGCACGGCCGAGCAACGCGAACGGCGCGCCCGCGGCGAGGGAATCGCCGGCACCGAGGAGCACCAGCACCGTCTCGGGACGACCTTTGACCCAACCCAGGAATTCCTGCAGGAGGCGTGACTTGCCGATTCCCGCCGGTCCCGAAACCAAGACCGTGGTCGCCTGGCGTTCCAGCGCGGAATCGGTCTGCAGGCCAGCCAGGAACGACAGCTCTTGCCCACGGCCCAAGAATGTGGCTGGCCGCCCGAGGAGGCCGCGCTTTCCGTCGTACGTCTCGCGCTGCCCGAGTAGATACGTGCGGCTCTCGTCGCGGCTGAGCTCGAAGCGCGCGCCCAAAAGCGGGGCCACGTCCTCGTCGATGCGCACGCGTCCAGCGGGCGTGTCGGCCAGCATGCGTGCCGCTTGCTCGATCACGTTGCCCACCGCCGAACGACGCGAAAGTCGGGCAATGCCGAGAGCGACCACCACGCTGGCATCGGGCAGGTGCTGGTGAACCAGCAAAGCTGAACGCGCGGCAAGAAGCGCCTGGTCCGACGCGACCGTCCCCTCGGGCAGCGTGACCACGATCTTCCCACCCGGCAGGACGAACGTCCGCGCCGAAAAGCGCAGGGCCAGTCGAGCTTCCAACTCGGCCAGCGTCGGCGCGGTGGTCGGGGAGCCCAGCATCGGGGTCACCCGCTCGGGATTCTCTCGCACGGTCTCTTTTGCCGGTGTGGCGGTGGTCGCCATGACGATGCAACTGACCCTCTGCTCGACCACCGTCAGTTGGGTCTCCTGCCCGCGCCCGAAGCCGAGCGAGTCTTCCGCCACATCGCCGAGGGCGGCCAAGGTGCGCAGGACCTGCACCGCCGTCGGTCGCCGCTCTGGGTTCTTCGACAGCATACGCGCCACCAGATCTCCGACGACACGTGGGACGTCCGGAAGGGCTTCCGTCAGGTGTGGCGGGTCCTCGAGCATCAGCTTCGCGATGAGAACGCCGGGCTCGTGTCCGCGGAAGGTAGGCTTGCCGGTCAGACACTCGTGCGCCACGCACCCCAGGGAAAAGACGTCGGCTCGACCATCGATGGCACCGCCGCCGTCGATGGTTTCGGGCGCGAGATAGCCTGGCGTTCCCACCAGGTTTCCGGTCCGCGTGAGACGCCGACTGGCGTTGGCCAGTTTTGCGATACCGAAATCGAGCAGTTTGAGCTGCGAGATCTTCCGCTCGAGGAGAAACAGATTGTGCGGCTTGATGTCGCGGTGGATCACGTCGTGGACATGGGCGTAGGCCAGTGCTTCGGCGGCCTGCTTGAGCAGCAACACGGTGTCGCCGAGGTTCAGTGGCTCGCGCTCGATTCGGCTGGCCAGGTCCTCGCCCTCCAGCCACTCCATCACCAGATATCGGTCGCTGCCGACCATGCCGTGGGCCAGGTAGCGAACGATCGAAGGGTGCTGGAGCTCGGACAGGATCTTCGCCTCCTGCACGAACCTTTCGCCCTCGCGTTCCTCGACTGTGCGTAGCAGCTTCACGCAAACCTGCAGGTGCGAGACCACGTCGCGTGCGCGGTACACCTCGCCCATACCGCCCGACGCGACCACGTCCTGCAAACGGAAACGGCCCGCAATCAGACCGGAGCGGCCTGTTCCTCGGCTGTCCCGTCGACGGGCGACCATCCCGTCAATTATGCACCTGTTCCAGGGCTTCGCTAGAACGGGGCCCCGCCGGCGCTCGCACCTTTGAGCACCTCGCGGGCGATGACCAACTTCTGGATCTCGTTGGTGCCCTCGCCCACCTCGGCCAACTTCACGTCGCGCAGGTAGCGCTCGACCGGGAATTCACGGGTGTAGCCGTAGCCGCCGTGAATCTGCAGCGCCGAGTTGCAGGCGTGCACTGCCGCTTGGCCGGCGTAGTACTTCGCCACCGACGACTCGCGGGTCGTGCGCTCACCCCGATCCTGCATGACCGCCGCGCGGTAGACCAGCAGCCGGGCGGCGTCAAGCTCGGTCGCCGCGTCCGCCAGCATGGTCCGAATCGCCTGGAATTGTGCAATCGGCTTTCCGAACTGCACACGCTCTTGTGCGTAGCTCCACGCGGCTTCGTACGCCGCTCGGCCGATGCCAAGCGCCCACGCCCCTATGCCAATGCGGCCACGGTCGAGAACCTTCGTGGTGTCGAAGAATCCACTGTCGACTTGGCCAAGGCGCTGGGCGTCCGGAATCGAGACCTCGTCGATGACCACGTCGGCCGTATCGGACGACCAAAGCCCCATCTTCTGGACGATGCGTCCCACGCGGAGGCCCGGCGTGCCTTTCTCGACAACAAACGCGGTCAACCCCTTCTGCTTGCGCGCGGGCGTGGTCGACGCAATCACCACATACACCTGGGCCACCGAGCCCTGGGTGATGAAGCTCTTGTTACCGCTAAGGATCCAGCCGCCATCGTCCTGCTTGATCGCGCGGGTGCGTGCCGCGCCGGCGTCCGAACCGGAATCCGGTTCCGTGAGGCACCATGCGCCGAGCGCCGAGCCAGACGCCAAACGCGGCAGGTACTTCATGCGCTGCTCCTCGTTGCCAGCCAGGTAGATGTGGTCCATGCACAGGAGGTTGTGCGAAGCCACCGTCAGGCCGAGCGAGCCGTCGGCGCGCGACACCTCTTCCACAGCCACGCTAAGGTCGAGCATGCCCATCCCTGCGCCACCATAGCGCTCGGGAATGTGGATCCCGAGGAGCCCCAGCGCCGCGACGGGCTCGATGATCTCGTGCGGGAAATGCGATTCCTCGTTCCAGCGGGCTGCGTTCGGAATGACCTTCTGTGCGCAGAAGTCGCGAACCGTTTTTTGCAGGATCTTCTGTTCTTGGCTCAGCTCGAAGTTCATCTCGTGTCCGGTTGGTTGTGTCCGATCGACTATTTCTTGGGCGTGGCCGGGGCTGGTGCGGTGGTGCGCGGCTTGCCCCCCGCCGCTGGAACCTTGAATTGCACGACGAGAATCTTGTCGCCCTTTTCGCCAGGGGTCACTTTGAGTGCGTACGCGGTTCCGCGCGGAACGTAGATCATCGTCTCCGGCGCCAGCGTCGAGGTTTCTCCGCCCACGCGGACGTTGCCACCACCCGCGACGACATAGAGGAGCTCGGTCGAGGGAGCATCACCCTTGCCCTGCAATTCGGCACCATCGGTCAATTCCAGCAGCGACAGCGACATCGGCCGCGGCCCTCCGCCTTGGATGAGGTTCTTGACGCTGCCGACTCCCTTGGCGAGAGGCTCGGCCTTGGTCTCGGCGGCGGTCGCCACCACGACCTTTCCCTCGGACTCAGGCGGAAGCTTGGCCTGCGACAGATCGCGAATCACCTCGAATTCCGCACGACCGCGGGCATCGGTGGGATCGCGGTACACACGCTCGGGGCCTGGCGGCGAAAAGGCCTGCAAGAACACAGCGGTCGACTGCCGCCCCATGTTCTCGATGACGTGAGGATAGCCGGCCGGCACGAACACGGCAGCCCCCTCTTCGAGCTTCACCGGCGCAACGCCCTCAGGACCCAAGAGGCGAGCGTGTCCCTTCACCAGGTACAGAATCTTCGCGCTGTGGGCGTGCCGGTGCATCGCCACCCGGCTCGCAGGTCCCACGTTGAGCTGGGTCAGCGAGATGCCCGAGGCCCTGACGTTGGTCTCGTCGGCAAGGACCTTCACCGTAAAGGGTGCGTCGCGCTTCGGCCCGGGCTTGCCTTTGCCTGCCACCTGCCCGCCCAGCGACCGTTCGGGAACATCGCTACCGCTCACCACGAATTGACTGGACTGCGATTTGAAGGAAAATGGGAGGACCACCGCGGCGCCTGACTCGATGCCCTCGATGGTCCAGCCGAGAGCCGCCTTCTCCACGCATGCAGCAAGCGCAGGCGGTGCGCCGGCCGTGGATTTCTTGACCTTCGCCCCCGTGACTTTTCCGGCCTTTCCGATGTCGACGGAGACCTCGACCGTGCCCTCGGCGTCCAGGCGGTCGGCCAAAACCTTCTCGAAGCAACGGTGCACGTCTCCGCCATGTCTCTGCAGCGCTTTTTCGATCGCTTGGGCGGCTTGCGCCTCGGCGGCTTGGTCCTGAGATCCCTTTGCGGGCGCCGAGCTGGCGGCGCCTGCGGAAGTCAGGGTCAACACCGTGCAAGCAGCGGCGAGCATGGTTTTGGTTGTCAGCGACATCGTTCCCACGACTCTGTCGTAGATCGCCGCCGGCAGAAAGTCTCGTAATTTTCGCATGTAGGAATACCTCCTGGCAGAACTTATCGCACCCAGACTTAGGCGGCGAAGTCTTCATGTCGAGCACCTTTGTGCCGATAGATGACCGAGGACATGCAAGCCTTGCGCTGTGTTTTGCTTGGTGCCGCGCTTTGCGGCCCGGCAGACCTTTACGCAAAGACCGAGCTGCTGACAACCCAGCCAGGGTCGCTCGTGCACTGGTCGCGAGCCGTCATCACCGTGGGGTTCGACGCTGAGGCGCTTAGCAGGACCGTGGCTGGCGACGCGGTGAGGGTCGCTCTTGAACAGGCCAGCGATGCCTGGAACACGGTCCGTGCCGAACAACCGAGGTTCGAACCAGCCGTGGGCACGCCGCCCGACGTGACCATTCGTTTCTGCAAAGGACAGTGGCAGGGCGAGACCGTCGATCTTGGCAGATCGAAATTCACGGCAAGCCTGCACGACGGCACGGTCACCGGGGCCACCGTTGAAATCAATGAATGCGATCACCGTTTCGCGGCACCGTCGGCGAGGTCTGGGTACGATCTGCAGGCCGTACTGACCCACGAGCTGGGACACGTTCTGGGCCTTGGTCACAGCGACAATCGTGCCGCCATCATGTTCCCGAGCGGCGGCGGCGCGACGGTGAGAGCACCGCACATCGAGGATCAGGTCACCCTCGCCTTGATCTACTTCGGTCGAGGGCGCGCCGACGCGGGGAAGCCCATCGGTTCATCTCAACAAGCTCATCCGGGGGAAGGTTCGGTCGACGCAGCCCTGCGCAGTGCTCGGCTTCAAGCAAACATCGCTCCGCAGGGCATACCTCCGGAGAAGACAGGGGCCCAGTTACCGGCGGGCTCGGTTTCGCTGCTTAGCCTGAAGACCACGGGCGGCCGCGACGTGATGGTCTACACGTGCGAGCCCACGCTGCTACCGCCCATGGACGTCGCGCCCGATGCGGGCCAAAGACGGCCCACGAAGAGAATGCGTCGATAGCCGAGACCGCGACCTGGAGCCGTTGACCGGCTACCGGAAACAGGCCCGACCACGGGTTCTTTACGAAGCGTCCTCTGACTGCGGCGGGGTGCTTGCTTCGGTCTGGCTCTCCACCGGAGGGGCGGGAGCCGGTACGTTCTCCACGGGTGCGTCCACTGGCGCCTGCTTGACCGCATCGGCCGACTCGGGTACGACGGGCTCGTCCCAGCCGCCCCGACGTCGACCAGACCAGTTGCCACCGCCGCGGGTACCACCGTTGTTCCCCTCGGGGCGACTGCCTGCCGGGGCAGGACCACGGCCGCCGGGACCACGGCCGCCGGGACCACGGCCGCCGCCGGGACCACGGCTGTCGGGACCACGGCTGTCGGGACCACGGACGCCGGCGCTCGGACCTGCGCCCTCGGGGCGCGGACCCGCGCCAGGACGCGGACCACGGCTATCGAAACGACTGTCGGGCCTGGCGCCTTCGGGACGGGGACCATACGGTGGACGATCCCCCATCGGCGGACGAGGCGCGCGATTCGGGTCGCGCGGGCCTCGCGGCGGGAAACGACGCTCGCGGCGGTCTGCACCACCTGCGCCCCTTTGATCGCCCTGGCCACGTCGATCATCGGGTGCACGGGTCAGCGTCCAGCCGGCGCCTCCGCGTGGCATTTCGCCGCGAGGTTCGCGGCTGTCGCCATCGCGCCCCGGACGATCGTTGCTGAACTTGCCTCGACTGCCGCCTTGACCAGCACCGCCACCGCCTCCGGCGCCCCTCGGTCCGCCGGAGCCACGGTCTCCCGGACGGCCACCCCGATCTCGGCCGCCGCCCGGCCCGCGACGCCCGTCGAAGGAATCGCGCTGACTTTGTGCTCGCGGCATCAAATCGACGACGTACAAGAACTCGCCGCGCTTCTGCGCACCCTGAGGGGCGTCCTCGCCTTGAAGGACACGCACGAGCCGCACCTGGCCAACCCGTCGTCCCACAACGTCCAAGGCTTCCATCAAGCGTGAAAGCCGGTCCCCTTCTACTTGCAGAGCAGCACCCACGGCCTCGGCCTCGGGGCCTTCACCAAGCGCAGGCTCCGGGGCGGGCTCGGCGACAGGAGCATCGGCGGCAGGAGCATCGACCGCAGCAGCGTCGACCACAGCAGCGTCGACCGCAGGAACCTCTTCCGAAGCGGCCACTTCTACCGACGCGCTGTCGTTCGCGGCAGCGTCGGAACCTGCAGCTTCGCCGGTCTGGCCCGCCTCCGCCGTCGCAACGTCCGCGCTGGCAGCATCGGCCGGCGATGGCTCCGCGCGACGAGGTTCAGTCTGCGGGTGCTCTGCCCGGTAGGCCCGTTGGGCCTCTGCTGCCCGCTGCAGCAGAATTCCGGAAAACTCTGTAATGGTCTTCATTGGGTACGCCCTTCCTGGCGGATAAGCCAGGGCTCGTGTCTCCTGTATGGAGCACCTGTCGTAGATGTTTTGCGTGTCCTCGTCAATGGCAAGCTGGTCTGCAACGCCGCGAGCTCGCAACGCCTTCCGCAGATGCCAGCCATTTGCGGCGCCAAACTAGCACGAAATCGGGAGAGTTCGTCAAAGCAGGCGCAAAAACCCCGAAAATCGCGATGCGTTGCAAGGGCCGCCGCTGCAGCACATTTTTTTGAAAATTCTGGTCTCGTGCTACTCAAGCCCACGCGCCAAGTAGCCGAAAAGGAAGTGGCTTGGCTTGAAATCATGCGTCTTACACGGCCGCAAACCCAAGCCCTTCTGCATTCATAGGGAAAAACACATGCACCGATTTGCCCTCACGCCCGAGCTTGAAACAGGAAATCTGGACATCGACGCTCATCACCAGACCCTGTTCGCGATGGCCAACGAAATCCTTTTTTCGAACGAACTCGCCGAGAGCCCGCAACTCTTTCGCCGCGCAGTCACCTTCCTGGTCTCGTATCTCGAGTACCACTTCGCGTCTGAAGAACTCGCCATGCTCCAGCGTTCGTACAACCGCCGCCGGTTCCACGCTGCGTTCCACGACCACATGCGCCGCGAGGCACACGACGCCGCCGAGAGGATGGCTCACGGCGCGCACTTCGAAGAGACGAGACAGGCCCTCTTCTTCATGTTCGAGGACTGGTTGATGTACCACGTGGCAGATTCCGACCGTCAACTCGCGAGCTTCCTCGGCGAGCACGCGCCTGCCGGTGTCCCGGCTCGACTGCCCGACATTCGTCCCCTGAAAGACTGCGGCGCCATCGCCCCCGACTTCGACGAGCGCGTCTTGACCGGTGTCGCTGGCATCGCATAGCCGATTCGCGCCCTGCTCGACCTTCCAACGCGCGGAGCGCACGCACGCCGGCGCCCGAAGGACACGTCGAGCCTCGCGACCGGGCCGCCTGGCATGGCCAGTTGGATGTTGCTACGGCCCTGGGCGCCGTTACAGGCGCGAAACGCAGGATTGGACATCGATTCTCGGACTGGATTTCGAGCTTGGCGTCGTTCATGACTAGGCGGGCAGGCTGTCCCCAGCGACGGAACACCTTGGACCGGCGTGGAGGGACAGGGCCGGGAGGCCCTCTTGCTCAAATACTCCACTCGCACCCTCCTCGTGTTGTTGCTCGCCATTCCATGCCGAGGGCGCGCAGAGACAGCGATGTCGGACGCGCCGAAGAGCAGGATCGTGGTGCTCGACGCGATCGCCTTTGTCACGGCTGGCGTACCCAAGACGGTTCACGAACGCGAGCGTTTCTTCGCCACACTTCGAAAGAGCTTGGGCGACAAGGGCTGGACTGTCGTTCTTCCATCGACCGCCGGTTGCGACAGCGACGAGTGCCTCTCGAAGCTGTCCGGAGACGCCGATGCGCCCTATGCCCTCCGTATCAGCGGAGAAGGAAGCCTCGTGCACGGCTATACGCTAGACCTGGCTCTTTACTCGCATGCCACCGCACAGTCACGACAGGCGACGGCATTTTGCGATCTGTGCGCCACCGACCGAATGGCCGGGATCGCCGCCGACTTCACAATTCGATTGATTGCCGCGGACGCAGCCAAGGAGCGACCAGCCCCTAGACAGCAAGCCCAGCGACGGCCGACCTTGACGCCCGAGACGGCGAAGCCCGCGCCGCCGCTGTCGAGAAACCTTACGCTTGCGGCGACGCCCCCCAGCCCCTCGCGCGCAATCCCGGTGCTTTCCTCGGCGATGATCGGCGTGGGTCTGGTCGGAGTCGCCTATGGCAGTTGGGCCCTCTACAAGGATGGCGACTTTGCCAACAGCCAGCCCGGGTCGGGCAACACGCTTACCCGCGAGCGATACGCCAGCACCACGGTGGGCGCCACCTCCCTCGCGATCGGAGGAGCGCTGGCCCTGGTCGGAACAATTCTCCTCGTCACCGAGCCAAGACCCGGAGCCCGCCTGTCGTTGACAGAGGCGCCTGGCGGGATCGCCGTGGGGTTCTGACCATGCGATTCGCCGCCCTGACAATTTGCACCCTTTTCGCCAGCTGCCTGCCGACGAAATCGGAAACGGTGACGTGCCAGACGGACGAGGATTGCACCTCGGTGCAGGCCGGCTTCAAATGCGACGTGCGTCGGCGAGTCTGCGTGTGCGACGCCACGGCTCGCTCCCCTGGCTGTGCGGACGCTGCCGACGGCGGAATCAAGGTCGATTCGCAGCCGGTCGTCCCAATCGACGCGGCGCTGGAGGTGAGCCCCACGGACTCGAACTCCGTCGATGCAACTCCCGTTGATGTTGGCTCCGTCGATGTGGCGAAGCCTGAATGCGAAATCAGCGCCGACTGTCCTGCAACCACCCCCTTATGTTCCCCCGGCGGCTTGTGCAGGACCTGCGCCACCGCTGTTCAGTGCGCGATTCTTACCGATCCCGCGCGAACCGCTTGTTCGCCGAGCGGTGCCTGCGTCCAGTGTATCGACGACACGACTTGCTCCACCGTGACGCCGGTATGCAACAAAGCCATCAGCCGGTGCGTCCAGTGTGTGACCCATTCGTCGTGCCCGCCCAATGTTCCGATCTGCTCCGACTCGAACGGCACTTGCGTGGCCTGCGCAACCTCCGGCCAATGCGCCGCACGCGATGCTGCGTTCCCTGCTTGCTCGGCCGCTGGCACGTGCGTTCAATGCAACGACAGCACCAACTGCTCTGGCACGAATTCGGTTTGTGACGTGTCCTTGAGCAAGTGCGTACAGTGCCTCGCCAGCAGCAGCTGCGCGGGTACGACGCCCGTCTGCTCGATGTCCAGTCATACGTGCATCGGCTGCGGCGCGAAAGCTGACTGTACGGCCGCCGACCCGAATCACCGGGCATGCTCGGGCACTGGCGCCTGCGTCGAGTGCATCGACAACTCCACTTGCTCGGACCCCGCGCCCGTGTGCAACATGGCCACGAGCACCTGCGTCGAGTGCCTCACCAGTGCCAACTGCGCAGGAGTCACGCCAATCTGCAACACCGCGAAGCACATTTGCGCTGCTTGCGGCACCGCCGCCGAATGCCAACAGGCCGATCCCCGACGTGCGGCCTGCTCTATGACCGGCCAGTGCGTCGAGTGCATCGACAATTCCACCTGCGCAGGCGCCAGACCCCTGTGCGACACAAGCACCGGCCGATGCGCGCAGTGCCTGACCCACGCCAGCTGCTCCGGTGCCACGCCCATCTGCTCATCGATAGGCCGTTCGTGTACCGGCTGCGCGACCGCAGTCGAGTGCGCTGCGGCGGATCCCGAGCATCCCGCCTGCGCTGCCAATGGCGCCTGCGTGCAGTGCACCGACAACGCTACCTGCTCGGGCAATACGCCGATCTGCAACCTCGCAACCAACACCTGCCGCGCGTGTGGGTCGGATTCCGAATGTACGGCTGCGCCGGGTGTTTGCATGAGTCACCAGGACGGCCGTTGCGCCTCGACCGGAGAGACCCTGGTGGTCGCATCCACGGGCGCCCTGCCCGCCTCGACGGTGCCGGCCGGGATTCGTGTCGTGCTGATCAAGGGCAACGTGTCGGGTACCGTCGCATGGGCGCTACCCGATTCGCCACAGATCACGCTCGTCGGCCAGAACGCAGGGACATTGACCGGAAGAAGTTCCACCCCCACCCTCCATGTGACGGGCGGCGACCTCTATGTTCGTGGTCTAACGGTGACAGCGGGTTCACCTGGAATCGTCGCCGACGGCGGCGCGATCCTCAGGCTGGATCACGTCAGCGTCACCAACAACAGCGCGGGCGGCATCATTCTCGACGGAGCCGCCTTCGACATTCGGAACACCATCGTAACCAACAACGGTGCGAACATCGCGACCTCGCCCTTCGGCGGAATTCTCCTCCTCAACACGCCGAGCAGCTCTGGGTTGCCGAAGTCGATCGTCCTTTCCTCCGTGCTGTCGAACCAATTGGTCGGGATCGTCTGCGCGAACGGACCTGGCGCGCTTTCAAGCCCTACCCCAACAAGCATTCTTGTCGCATCGAACATCGGTGGCGATATCTCGGGAACCTGCGACTTCTCATCGTGTGGCGCAGCCAGCCCAACCTGTGGGGCGCAGCCTTAGTGGACGGGGAAGGCAGACATCACGGCCATGATTGCCGACCAGCTCTCCGAACCGTCTTCCGACGATACTGATTTTCCGCGCCGGCTGGGCCAGTACGTTCTGCTTTACCCACTCGGCGAAGGTGGCATGGGTCGCGTCTACCTGGCCCTGTCAGGTGGCCGGGTCAGGGACCCACTGTGCGTGATCAAGCGTTTCGGCAATCCACGGTCGCAATTCACGCCCCAGCAGATTGAAGAGAACAGGTTGCGTTTCCGTCGGGAAGCGACGATCTCCATGGCCCTTCGTCATCCCTGTATCGCCCGTACGTTCCACTGCGTGGACGAGGGCAATCAGTCATACCTCGTCGAGGAGTTCGTCCCTGGCATGACCCTTGAGCAGCTGAGCGCTTCGATGGCCGACAAGGACGAGCATTTTTCGATCCCGCTCGTGGCCTACATCGTCGCCGAGATAGCCCGCGCCGTGGACTACCTGCACGGCTTCCGCGGCCTCGGGCTCATCCACCGAGACCTCACACCTTCGAACATCATGTTCTCCAAGAGCGGCGACGTGAAGATCATCGATTTCGGCATTGCGAAGGCAACGCTCGCCCCCGATGCCGTGACCAAGCCGCACGTTCTGGTCGGGAAGCCCACATGGACCGCTCCGGAGGTCATCGCCGGGCAAGCCGCCGACCGTCGTGCGGACCTCTACGCCCTTGGACTTCTGTTTTGGACGCTGCTGGCAGGTCGCAATCCCGAAGGTCAGCGGTATGGCTCCTCATCAATGCCCGGACCTTCCACTTTCAACCTCGACGTGGCCTCTGCCATCAACAGCGTCGTGCTCACCGCCATTCACAAGGAGCCGAGCAATCGTTTCCAGACTGCGCGGGAGTTTCTCCACGCGGTGACGCCGTTCATGCCGAACAGAGCCCAGAGCCAGACCGACCTAGCGAACCTCGTAGCGCGGTTTCAGCCCGCTGGCGAAGAGCATCGCCTCGAGAACGCCGTCAAACGGGGAAGACCGCTTCTCGACAGTCCCGCAAAGGACGTGAGAAAATCTCCGCACCGGCGTTGGACGATTGCGCTCTTGGCCACTCTCGCCACTGGCACTCTCCTTGCGGCCGGCATGTCGAAGCGCTCGGCGCGCCCAGAGCTCTCTAAGATCGCTTCCTCGATGGAGATGCGTCGACCTGTTACTGCCGGCGAAGACTTGGTCGCCCGGCCGAACGAGGTGCCACATCCTGGGACGGTCGAAACCCTGGCGGTGGCCACGCCCCAACCACCGTCGTCGCTGCGCGCGCGTGCCCGGCGACCTCGATCAGGCCAGAGCCCTGCAACGCCCGCAGTCGCCGAACGCAATCCAGCCCCTTCAGCCGCCGACATGCTCGATGCTGCCATCGAAGCACTGTCCCGAGGTGACTCTGCCAACGCCCTCAGCCTCGCCCGAGCCTCGGCGAAGGCGCACCCATCGCCCGATGCCTTCATCATGGTTGGGCGACTCCTGTTCGAAAGCGACCCAGCGGCAGCCAGAGTCGCCTTCGAGGCTGCGCTGCGAGTCTCACCCGGCAATCGCGAGGCCGAGCGATTGATGAGCGCACTTGATCAGAGGAGTCCCTAACACACTCAACCGAGACTGGGCCGTGCCCGGAGGACATGAGTCGCGGAGGTAATTGTCTCGGGGACCCGGTCTTTGTCACGGCGAATGGGTAAAATTTCGCCCTGTCGGCTTCGAGAACATGCGCACAGTGTCGGTGCACAGGCGCAGGCACCGCCGCGTCGCTGCTCTTGCACTCGCCTTAACAATTCCGCTCTGCTGGGGCAAATGTAGAGCGTGGCTTGGTATGTAAGAAGGACGTGCAGTTCGACGGGAGACGAAGCTTCCGCGATACCGCAGTTCTGTCCTGAGGTCGAGGCGTTGCTCGCCCAGGAACGAACCATCACGCCTCGCCACGAGCTCATGCGCGCGCGGGTGATGGCACGGGCGCGCGAAGCGCTCAAGGCAGGCAACCTCGCTCCACTCACCATTCCAGCCGTGGCCAGTCACCATCTGCCCTACGCGGTCGCAGCCAGTTTGGCGCTGGTGATCGCAACCGCCGCATTCCAGCTGCTGCGCAACGGCGTCCCCGGCCCACCGGTGGACAGGCGGTCAACAGAGACCGTTGAGACTGTCCAGCTCGTTGCCCCGTCGAAAGACGGGCGGGCCGCCCAGGCGGGGAACGAAGATTCGGCGCCGGAGCGAAAAGCCTCCCTGACAAGGGCCTTCGAGCCCGAAAAGGTGAACCTACCGCCTCCCAAGGGCCCAGACGTCAAGCACGACACCGTCGTCGAGGAGATCGCACTGCTCGAGAGCGCACAGTACGCGGCCTCACGCAATGACCACCGCACCGTCCTCATCATCACGAGCGACCATGAAAGTCGATATCCCAGTGGGCGCCTGAGCGAAGAGCGGGAGGCCCTGCGGATTCGAGCCATGATCGGACTCGGCAACCTCGACCGGGCACGCCAAACAGCGGCACGCTTCCGTCGAACCTTCCCTCGCAGCGTCCTTTTACCGAAACTCGACGATATGGTGGCGTCGCACTGAATCAGCCCAACAATCGTAGCATCGGGTCATCCGCGTCGGTGTATGGTTCCGGTGCTGAACCATGTCTGCCACTCGCGGAAGCCGCCGACTCTCGCCTCCGAGGGGCCCCTGTGCTGGACGGAAGCACGCGGCGGGCAGCAGCCGTCCTCGGTGCTGGCCTGCCGGGATGGCTGCCATCGCCGCCCTGGTAACGTCTGTCGGGCAACCGTCGAGCACCGCAGCCGAGAACGACCTATACGTAGCCATCCGCTACAGCATCGACGATTCGACGCGCGGGTGCTGGGACGAGAACGAATTCCGCCGTCGAGTGACCCAGCGGATTGGTTACGACCCGTTTCGGGAGGACGCGCCCGTCAACGTCAAGGTCCGCGTCGGAGGCGCGCCCAACGCCGTCGACGGCTCCGTCGAATGGCGCAAGGCCAATGGCGCCCTCATGGGCGAACGCAGATTCGTGGCCAAGGACGGGGACTGCAGGGATCTCCTGACCGAAATGACCTTTAGCGTAGGTCTGCAGATCGAATTGTTGCGGCCCAAGGCCGTCGCCGACACGAAGGCAGGGCCCCACCCTAAAGAGGCCAACCCACCTGACGCTGCGGCGGGGACAAGCACCCCTTCGGGCCGCGACTTCTTCGCCAGCCCACCGACGAAAGGCCCCACCCCGCCAGGTCCACCGGACCGCGCAGAGGAGAAGGCCGCGAAAGACACCAAGAGCGCCTCGCCCGGGACCGAGCCCCCGTCCGCAACCGCTTCGAGCTGGCCCATCTGGATCGGCATCGGCCCATCCGTGGCCCGGGGACTATCGCCCGCCATCACCGCCGACGCGCGTTTGTTCCTCGGGATTCGCCAGGCCAACGTTTCGCTCGAAATGGCTGGCGAGGCTACCTACCCATCCACGCAAAGCCGTTGGAACCACAGCGGATTTCGTCAGACGCTGGTGGGTGGCAGCTTGGCTGTGTGCGGGCATCTTCAGTGGCTTTCAGTGTGCGGCCTCGGCCGAATCAGCGAGGTGCGCGCGACCGGCCTCGGGGTGACCAAGCCACGGTCGCCGACCGGATTCGTCGCGCATGCTGGGCTGCGAATCGCGGGGACCATTTCACTCGGACAGACGTGGTCTTTGGCTGGACACGTCGACGGCCTTGGGTTGCTTACACCGTCCCGGGTCGAGCTGAACGGTGGCGTCGTGTGGGAGATGCCCCGACTTGGCGCACTGGCAGGGGTCGACCTGGTCGCGTTCTTTCCATGACAAGTCGGGCTCGCCGGCGCAATGTCATCATGAAGGTGAAAGTGATTCCTTGAACCAGCCAGAGGTCGCCACCAGCCAGCCGAGTTCAGGAATGGCGCCCAACGAAAAGGGCGCCGAGGCCTGCCTGGATGCCTATCAGCGGCATCTAGCCTATGTGCTGCGCACGCTGAGGCGACTGAGCATCAGCCCAGTAGACCTCGAAGACCTAAGCCACGAGGTGTTCCTCGTGCTCTGGCGAACTTGGGAGCAATACGACCCGACCAGGGACCTAAAACCCTACCTGTTCGGCATCATTTTCCGTCTCGCAGCAACGCATCGACGCAAGTTCTGGCGGGAGATTTCCAAACCTATCGGCGAACAGCCCGATTCGGCACCGCGTGCGGATCGGGCGCTCGAGTCCGAACAGGACCGGGCGGTCGTGCTCGAGGCGCTCAATTTCGTTCCACTTAAACGACGAGCAGTATTGGTCATGCACGACATTGACGAGATCCCAATGCCCAGCGTGGCCGCGACGCTGTCCATACCTCTGTTCACGGCATACTCGCGCTTGCGAAAAGCCCGCCTTGAAATGGAGGCCGCTGTCCTCGAGATACGGAAGACGCGCAGAAGGAGCGGCAGCCTATGATTGGCAACGACCTAGAAAAGGCGCCTGCACCCGTTTCGCCCATGCTCGCGGCCTTGCTGTCCCAGGAAAAGGACTATTCCGGGCCGTCAGAAATGTTTCGAGCTCGGTTGATGGCGCGCGCCCGACAAGCTGCGCGTGCGACGAAAGTGCCCTTGCCCGATCGTCGACGGGCTGCGCCTTTTCACCGCTTGCTCTACGCTGCCGCTGCCGCCGTCGTTCTGATGGCCAGTGCAGCTGCGGCCTACGAGTGGTTGAGAACGCCGGACCTTGCCCCGCCCACACCCGGACCGGGCCTGCACTCGCGGCTCACGCATCCTGTGCCCATCGAGGCCCCGCAGCCCCTTGCCGCACAGCCACAGTCCGAGGCCACCCTGCCCGAGGTTGCCGCGCATCGAAGGGGCGCCGTGCACGCAACTCAAGCGCGGCTCAAAGAGATTCGCCTACTCGTCCGCGCCCGACAGGCCGATGCGCGTGGCGACTACGCGGCCGTGCTATCCATCGCGTCCGAACATCAACGCAGCTTCCCCGCCGGCCGACTGTCGGAAGAACGGCAAGTTCTGCGCGTGAGGGCCCTGGTCGGGCTCGGTCGCTCCGGCGAGGCCCGCCAGGTCGGTGCGAGCTTCCGCCGTCAGTTCCCCCACAGCGTCTTGCTCGAAACAGTCGACGAGATGATGACGTCCCGAAGGTGACCCGCGCCGACCCTGTTTACTGCGCGGGCATCAGCTCACGGGCGGCGGCCTTGAGCTCCGCCGACTGGTAGGGCTTCGAAAGCAAGCGAGTCACCCCGAGCTTTCTCAGCTCCTCGACGGACATGGACTCGCCGATTCCCGACACCATAAGCACGGGAATCTCCGCACGAATGGCGAGCACCTGCTGAACCAGCTCCAACCCCGTCATGTGGGGCATGGTGTTGTCGGTGATGAGCAAATCGTAGCGCGCGGAATTGGTTCGAAAATCCTCGAGAGCCTGCATGCTGGAGGTGTGCACCGACACGGCGAAGCCTTCGGACTCGAGGATCCGCTGTCCGAGCCGCGCGAGGCGCTGTTCGTCTTCCACCAGCAGAATTCGGCGCAGGGCTGGTTTTCCAGTGTCCACTTTGGGATCTTCCGTCGTCGGACTGGGTGCGGCGGCTGGAAGATAGATATCGAAGCGCGTTCCCTGCCCGATTCTGCTGGTCACATCGATGGCGCCAGCCAGGGAGAGAACGATCTGCTTGATGACCGACAGGCCAAGGCCAGTCCCCTCACCCTGGGCCTTCGTCGTATAGAAGGGGTCGAAAATGCGATCGAGCACCTGCGCAGGAATGCCGGTGCCGGTGTCCGACATGCTTAGCCGGACGTGCAGCCCAGGATGCGTACCGGGATGGGCCGAAGCGAAGGACGCGTCCACGGTCACGGGACTCATCCACACCTCCAGCACGCCCCCATGGTCCTTCATCGCGTGGGCCGCATTGGTCGCGAGGTTCATCGCGATCTGGTGCAGCTCGTT
>Ga0302323_100000439_pt1 | contig 33005 bp, 31 predicted proteins | sample Fen_T0_3_FD_201950 | JGI IMG/M metagenome (GOLD analysis project Ga0302323, IMG submission 201950) | Peat permafrost microbial communities from Stordalen Mire near Abisko, Sweden - Fen_T0_3 | ecosystem: Environmental > Terrestrial > Soil > Wetlands > Permafrost | place: Sweden: Abisko...
GCTGCTGCAGACAATCGTAAATCGGCTGAACGGTGAGCACGGCCATGTACCCCAGCTCGGGTGCACAATTGTTTATGACAAGCGACTGAGTTACTAGGCCGAGTAGGGCAGTTCCGCCCTGCGAGTTGTCTTCGTTGTAGGCGACCAGGGCCGGCCCTCCGCTAAAACCACCGCGAGCGATTGTCGAGACCAGAAAATGCGGGTGCCGACAGCCGCCGTAGGGCTCGATGAGCGCGTTGACCTCGCCGGCACTGGCCACGAGGGCCGGCTTGTTGGCCAACGGAATTGGCGGGTAGCCGAGGACGAGCGTTCGATAGAGGACAAGTTCGTACTGGGTCAGGTACTCGTCAAAGTGCCCTCCAAGCGGGATGTAGACTTCGGGGTATGGCGCAATCTTGAAGCAGGCAACATCGACCTGCGAATCGGCGTGGAACTTTGGCCCGTCTGTCATACTGACCAACCCATGCGTCTGCTTGTCGGGGTAAGTGGTGCTGAGGAGATGGTCGGACACGCCATCATGGTCGAAACCGATCGTGGTCACCTTCATGCCGTCGACAACGTGCCTGGCGGTCACGAATACACCATCCCCAACGTGGAAGCAGGAGCCGATGTGTTTGTCTCCCTTGGCATCCTCGGTCTCGACAAAAGCAACGGCACCGCTGTACCGCGAGAACTGAGTTCGCGCCCAAAGCCGAAAAGCATCCAGTACTGCAGGACTCTTCTTCATAGCTGCCTCACAGGCTAAGGTTCTCGTCTTCCTCCTCGATGGCTTTCACGGCCTCGTTCACGGCCTTCCCGATGCCCGCGCCCTCGGGCAGGCGCAAGAGCACATCGTGGCGGGCCTTGTCGGGCAGGTAACCCACGTGAATGGCGTCCACGTGAATGGCGTAGTACTCGTCCCGGTCGATCCCTCCGCGTTGCCGGCTCTTGGATTCCAACACCTTGGTGTCCTCGGCGAAGCGCAGGTCGGCGTAGCTCAGGAAGATGAGCGCCAGCGCCGGCGTGGCGTACTCGCTGGGCTTGAGGCTCGTGTTGGTCCACAGCCGGTCGGCGGCGTCCCAGAGCTGCTTCTCAAAGTCGGCGGGAAGAGGCATCGGCGCGCCATGGTATCACCGACGGGGCCACCTCGGGCGTAGCGATTTGTCCGAGGGAGGCCCGCAGTGGCGATGGCATTTGTCACACGGTCAGGACCGGCGGTATGATGCCGCCATGGGAGCGTCGCCCAACAAGCCCACCGACTTCTTCGTGGAGATGAAGGGGGAGAAGTCCAGCGACGTGGTCACGCCCCAGACTGTCGACGGAGCCGCTCTGTTGCAGATCGCTGCCGGCTATGTTGACTTCATGCAGGCCCTGGCCCGCGGCGAGGGGGAGGAACTGGCCTTCACGGGGATCGAGATTCGCTCCGGCTCGGTGTGCGTCGCGAGCAACCCCAGCTCGACTCGACTGGCAAGAGAATACGCCGACCGGACCGCTGGATACCTCGAAGGGGTCGAAGAACCCCCGCGCGGGCTTGAGAGCCGGACGCACAATCTCGGTCTCGCGGTCAAAGCAGCCGGTCTAGGCAAGCTCATCTATGTGAACGTCGCCGGATGGAGGCGCCCCGTTCGAATACCGGAGACCAAGGCGCCTGAGGTCTTCTGGGAGTTGACCAGCTTCCGCGCGACCCCGATACGGGCCGGCGGCAAAGAGCCGCGCGTGAGATTCGAATCCGTCACCGATGGAGAATTCTCTCTGCGAGCTGACGCGGAGATCGCAAGGAAGCTCGGGGGACTGCTGTACCAAGAGGTTGAGGTCACGGCGAATGTCCTACGCGACGCAGACGGTGCGATCCGCGCCGGCCGGGTGGAAGACGCCATTCCGCTTGCCGAGGGCGACCCCATAGCGGCATGGCGAGAATGGCTGCAGCAGGCTGCCCCGAGGTGGGCCGATGTTGACGACATCGAAAAGGAGCTAGGGCGACGCGATGAATGAATCATTGCCGTTTTCGGCGATTCTGGACTCCTCGGTCGTGATCGCCGCGTTTGGTGGCCGATTCGAAGAGAACAGCCGGATCTGTGCTGAATTCGTCTCGAAGATGCGCGCGGAGAGACGTCGGCTTTGGATCGCGGCACCTACCCTGGCGGAAATCAACGCGAGACCGTTTCCCACGCCCATCGTCGAGGGCATCGCCGTTGTCTCGTTCGACCGACCGGCCGCCCTGATTCTGGCGGAGAAGATGCCACACGAGTGCGTGAGGCAGTTCCGCGACGAGGGCGGGGCGCCGATGTCGTATTACAAGTTCGACTCGCTCATCGTCGCATGCGGTCTTCGTTGCAAGGCCGAGTGCCTGGTCTCGTTGGACGAAAGGCAGCGGCATCGCTCGGAGCGAGCTGGCCTGAAGGCGTTTCACCCGAGTGAGCTTGCAGATCGGCAGCGGTCGCTCCCCTTCAACGAGGAACCCATGTTGAAGTCGGTCCCGTAGGTGTCAAGCGCAGTGCCGCGAATTCTCGGTGTGGAAACTCAGGTAAGTATCGAGTCGCAGGTCCTCCACCGGTACACCGACGCCGATGCGTTTGCTTTCGTCAACCAAGTACTGGGAGAGCCGAAGACTTGGGCGCCCTCCCTGATCGCCTATCGTCTGTCGTCTGACTTTCAGGCCAACTGGAAGGTCGAGGTCGGCCACTGGCTCCTCTTTGCGCGAGACGAGGGGTTCCTGGACCGACTGAAGAAGCGGATTATCGATCGGGCGCTCGGGGAGGCTGGGCGTCCCTCGGTGACAGGGCCGAACGACAGCGCGCACAGGACACTTGTGTCAGAGCTTGCGTCGGTGATGGTCGGCTACTACCTCACAAGGCTGGGATGGCACCTTCAGGCTTGGGAGCCTCCTCGTCCAATTCCGAAGGGCGATATCGACCTTCGGCTTACAGCCCCGTCGGGGCTGGGAGTGGATGTCCAAGTCAAAGCTCCCGACCAGCCCGGTGAATTCTCACACGGACGAATCATCAACGGCGAGATCGACGAAAGAGTACTGAAGGCTATCGACAAGGCCGTGGGGCAGCTCGAATTCGCAAGTGGACCTGGCCGGATGGTTGTCGTATGTCCTCAGCGAACTTGGCCGCTGGAGGCCGACGTGCTCGCCTGCCATTTATTGGGTAAGCCAATAGTCCGCAGCGATGATGTTTGGGGAATCTGCCGCGAAGGTGGCGGAGTTTTCGGCAAGGCACCGGGCAGCGATATCGCTGCGGTCGCGGCCCTCAGCTACGACCGTGGTCACAAGGAGCTGTATCGGTGCACGGTCGTTCGCAATCCCTGGGCTCCTGCGGCCACGTCGATTTCTTCGGCATGCTTCCCCCACGCTCGCGTGCTCTCTCTGGTCGGTAGCAGGTTCGTGTGGGAGCCTGAGCAACCTGGCAAATGCTTTCAGTTTCCAAGTGGCATGCGGTTGCTGGAAGCGACCTAGTTCGATCGAGGACCCAAGCCAACGGCGTTGCCGCCTATCCGCGCCGCCACGGATCGCGGCTTGTATCAAGGGGGGAGCGCCAGGCGTCGGCCCGACGCAGGCGAACCTTCTGTCTACGGCGTTGATCTGCAATACCGCATCTTCTAGAAATCTGGCCCTACCGGGCCTACTGGGGCCACCGGCCCTTGGGTCCGAACCTCGGCAGGTCGTCTGCTGGCATGCCTACCAGGTCTGCCCGAGGGTCGTACCGGTTCCCTCGCGAGACAGCTAGGGCCTCGTCCTGGTCGAGATCCCGCCGTTTCACGCAGCGGAACAGCGATCTGCCGCCGTTCTTCACCGGTTCCCATCCGAACTCGACCGCGACTCGCTCGACGTCGCGGAAGGTGAAGTTGTTGACCACTCGTATGCCAAGAGCCTTCACCACGTGCTCGACCGCCTCCAGTCGGCGAATGCAAAAACGAGGATCGCCCGGCACGGTCTCGAACGCTGCCATCAAAGCGACCCGCGTCTTCCGATCGATCTCCTCCATGCGCTTGAGTTCAGCCTCCAGCTGCTTTATCAGGATCTGCCTTACCTCGTCGAACATGCCTGTCACTCCTTCCCTTTTTCAGCAGCGGGCATCTGCCCAAGGTGGGCGATAGCCCGGACCACGGCTGTCTCCCAGACGGTCAGAGCCGAGAGCAGCTCGCTCCGAGTTGCGGCATTGGCCACGAAGGCGCAGGACACCTTTTCAGCGCGGGCTTCGAGCTGGTTCCAGGCCGTCAAGAGGTCCGGGCGAGAACCCGCGAGGATGTCGCGTCCTCCTGTCGGGTACTCGAACGCCCCAAGGCGGTGATAGGCGTCCGCCCAGGCCTTCGCCATGCAACGGCGCCGGTTTTCCTCGGTGTCGTTGTGGGACAGGTCGTCTTGCACCTGGGACAGTCGGGACACGCGGGACAGGTCTTGTTTTTCCGAGAGCCGCGCGTCCCCGGCCTGTCCCAGCTCCTTGGCAGCCATGGGACACGCCCCAGAGGCCGCCGAGTTCGGAGTCAGTGAAATGTCCCGCGCCGGCAAAGGCTCCGGGACGTCCACGGGACGCGCAGCTTCCTCGATTTTCCGGGATGTCCCCTCTGTCCCGGCTGTCCCTCCCTTTGGCGGGCTGACCGGCAACGGGGTCCGAGTAATGACTTCCAGAACCGACAGCTTCATGCGGCCTCCTCGAACAGCTTCGCCGCCGAGAGGACGTAGCAGCGAGTGGTTCCGCTGAATCCCGGCAAGCGCGGCTTCTGCTGGTTTTGCCCGTCTCCTCCCGGCTCAAGGATGCCAGCCTCCCGCAGCACCTTTGCGACATGCTTCGGATCCTGGCCGGCGCAGAGTTCGCGTTTGAAAGCCTCCGACAAGACGTAGAACCAGCGCTGGCCATCGACCTCACGCCAGAGGCCTACTCGATCGATTATTCTCTGGTCCGGGGTGTCCCAAGCCTGAAAGCGCGAGTTGCCGTGCGCGCCGATGAAGTCTCGCACGTGCGACAGAATGTCGGCGTCTTCCTTCTGGCCAGCACCGTCGCCGTATCCCGCAAGCCAAGATTCGAAGCAGCGCCGAGCGCATGCTATCGCGTGTCCCTCTGGCCATCCGGTCAGTCCGTACGCCGTTGCCATCTCACCAGCCACCGCAGCGATGGCAAATCGCCGTGCCACTCGTCGAGCTTGCCCTGACATGACCGCAGTGGAGAAATCGGCAGCCACCTGCCGCACATTGTCGGCAAGGTGTTGGACGATCCGGGCCCGATCCGCTACCAGCCTGCTTAGCCACTCAACACCGACCGCGCCGTAGTTCTTCTCTGACGCAGCTCTGATGGCGTCCACGAGGTGGCCGGCGCTCTGGTGGCCGTTCAGGGTCTCGATGATTCCCATTCCTGCGCCGGCGTCGGCATCGATGTCAGCCAGGCGGATTTCCTGCCCGGCATGCGTCCTCTTCCCCGCCTCGGCCAAGAGAGACGCCAGGGATTGTTCTCCCCCAGAGAAGAAGAGGATCCGCCACTTCGCGGATCGTTTGGCTGTGCCGGCCACGGAGGCGCGGGTCTTGCCGTGACCGTTTGCGAGCAAGTAGGCCGCCTGTCCTGCCTCATTCGGCGACATCTGGCCGAGCTCGTCCAGCAGCAAGATCCCATCATTGTGGAGCGCGGCCAACGCTTCGAGTCCGTTGGTCGTCGATCGCCAGGTTCGGACGAACTCCCTCGGGGCCCCGTACACCGAGGCCGCCGCCACGAGCGCTGTGGACTTGCCGCAAGACGAGGGACCGCGAAGGTGAAAGCCACCACCGTCTTCGCATGCAAGGGATAGCAGTGGCGCTGCAAAAGCAACAGAGAGCGGGAAGACCAGTCGGGCGTTTCCCACTGTCAGGGCGCAGAGCCCATCGCGCCACTCTTGGACAGTGCCGTTGGAGGAGAAAGCTGACTCGACGGCGGACGTTCTCTGGTAGCAGAGGATCCCCGCGTCCTCGCCCAGAACAAGATTCGGAAGGACGAACGCCGTTCCAAACCAGCCGACCCGCTCGACGCAAGTCGCGCGTGCGCTCGGCCGGGCCGCCGTAAGAAACGCCAACAGTTTCTCACGGACCCCGCGTCCACTTCCGAGCTGCACCCCTCGGCGTAATAGCTCGGCACGGATTTCGGCGCCGTCCCCTGCGAGCAACTCGACCGGCATCGCCCATTGATGCTTTCGGCCGTCATCGTCGCGCCATTCGAGTAGTCGCCCCCAGTCCTCGCCGCGGTTGTTTCTGGTCATAGCCACCACGTCGATTCGCGAGGCAATTCGAGTCGGACGCTGTGTCTCTCCGCCGTTATCGTTTTTGGGCGGGTGATACCAGACGCCATCATCGTAGACCCGGAACTCCCCTTCGCAGTAGGGATAGATAGCGGTGGGCTTGTCCCTCTTTGGTTGGGGCGCCTCATCGACAGCGAGTGCCGCGACAGCTTCGATAGCACTCCGGACTGCGCCGGCGCCAGACGCGCAGCTCAAGTCGTTGAAGTCGGTCGCGCCGTCCGGGACAGCGTCACCGAAATCGGGAACGGCGACGACACCACCAGCCCGCCGCGCAGCTTCGGCTGCGCTGGGTTCGCCGGCGCCAATATCCGCAAGCACAACCAACGTTGCCACGGGATAGCGTTGTCGGAGCGCCTCAGCGACTGGTGCCAGGTTGCTGCAGCTCAAGGCCGCTACGCCATGATGACCGGTGGCCTCGACTGCAGACAACACCGTTGCGACGCCTTCGCCGATGAGCAAGGTCACCTCGGCGTTGTTACCTTCGGGCAGTGGTCGCGCCGTCCAGAAGCCGCCTGCCTTTCTCCCGTCCTTCACCGCCGACTTGCGGCCCTTCTCGTCGATGAATTCGAGCGTGGATAGTTCACCCCCGACAAAGACGGTGGCCACGAGCAATCGACCTTGCAGACGCTCGCCGTCCGATCTGGGTGCATAGCCCAATATCTGTTCCGCATCGGCGGCCATGATTTCGCGAAGACTGGCAGCCGCTTCAATCCGCTTTCTGGAGAGATAGGGATGGTCACTGAGTGCAGGACCAGAGGCGTCTAACACGAGGGCCGCCGTGGCTGCCGCCCGAGCGTGCCGTTTTTCCGTCTCCTCCTCATGAACTCTTCGCGCAGCCTCGATTCGTGCCCGATGGCCTTGAAGTTCAGTCGGTGAGAGCACCCTTCCAGAATTCTCGTGCCAGTTTGCCCAACCCAGCCCATCGGTGTGGTTCTCGAAGCCGCCTGCAGGGATGTCATCGTCAAAGAACACGTAGGCACCGTCTTTTCGATTGGGCTTTCCCTGGACTGGGCATCGGTCCAGGCGTCCGACGATCAAGACGCCAGGAAGAACGAGCCCCCGTGCGGCTGCAGCCAGACGAAAAGCCGCCTCTGCGATTGCTGGGGAGAGTGCCACGCCGGCCATCCGGTTTTCATTCCCGTGCCTTGTCGGGTTGGCACTCATTGGGCAACCTCGCTTTCCGCGCCGGACCGCGAATCCGAGATTCTGGCTGCGATCCATGCCTCCACCTCAGAGGCCACCCAGGCGACGCCTCGTACGCCGATCTTCACGGGCGGGGGAAAACTTCGGGCGGCTATCGCACTATAGATCGTGCTGCGTCCTAGACCTGTCAGCGCTTGGACCTGTTTGCGTCGAAGAAGTTGTAGGCGGTTGTTTTGCATCTTGTCTCCCAGCCGGAAGCGTCCGGCGTTCGAGAGACCAACCTCTCACACGAAAAGTGGCACTCTTGCCAACAGTTGAAGATCGACGCCAACAGCCAGCCGGGCTCAACAGGACGCCTATTGGGGCCTATCGGGAACGGTTGCCAAGGCTTCCTTGACGATGGTTCTGACCGTGTTCTCGGACATGGCGAATCCCTCTTCACGAAGCATTCTGTGCAACTTCGTGGCAGTGTTCTCCGACGGATGCATCAGCGAACGGGTATGCCCTAGGAGGGTCGCAATCACCTTGAGGTATGATCCTCGCAAGCGTGGATCGGGCTCGGCCTCCGCTGGTGAGTGCCTTTCTTGACCAGGAAAGCCGTCGGGTATTGATAGCGGCAATCTATCTATGCCCAGACGGTTCCGGTGGGCTGCCCATTTCACTACGTCTTCAAAAGTCGCGATATGGCGGATGACGTGGTCATTCGGCCGTTCCTGTTTGAGTGGCAGCAACCCAGAGCAGGAACCTTCATACATGGTTCCATACCACCGGTAGATTTCCTCCATCTTCCCCTTCAAGGGGCTGGAGGCCTCTACTAGTTCGCGCCAGTCGACGGCGTCTGGCTCGACCTCGGACAACAGGCACGCCACCTCCCACATTCGGGCGCCCTTCTTCGTTCGCCACCTTGTCCAGTTTGGGGGCGGTAATTGAATCGCAACGGTGCTCGGGGCGTCTTGGTTCGGCAGATCGGCTTTTGCCAGATGCAACCGAGCATTCGCTTTTTGTTTCTTCTCGCGCTTCATCTTCGTCGTGTCCTTCGTCGGTTAGGGCAGCGACCCGCCCGGCATCGCCCGGTCTGGCCGACCGCCTTCGTGACTTGCGCCAGTGTAGCCTGAGCACGCCTTGAAGAGGCGTGACCCATATGTTACGTTTCAACCATGAAGGCCAAGGCCGCCAAGACGGGCTTCGATCGATACTTCGCCGAGCGTATGAAGGACGGCGAATTCGCCGTGGCCTACACCGAGGCGCGCGCGGGCATCGATTCGGTCGACGCATTCATGCGCTCGCTCGAAGCTGTACGCGAAAAGGCCGAGGTCTCGAAGGCCGAGCTGGCTAGGCGCACGGGCACGCGGCCAGAGGCGATGCGACGCCTTCTGACGACCAAGGATGCCAACCCGACGCTGGCTACCGTCATGAGTGTCGCGCGCTCGCTGGGCTACAAGGTGGCGCTGGTTCCGGCCTCGACGCGCAAACACGGCAAGGCAGCCTGACCCGACTGCTACGGCATCACACTGCGGGGAACACGCCGGCGATACTCTGTCCCGAGCGCTCGCACCTCGGCGTAGTCGGGCGCAGACAGCACCGTCTGGAAGGCCTTGTCCTTCCCGGTGAGCAGAACCAGGCAAGGACCGCCAAGCCCGACGGCGGCACCGTCCCGTTCGAGCAGACAGAACAGCCGGTAGTGTCTCCGCTTCGGCTCATCGACGCGGATCTCGTAGAAGCCGCCCATCTCGCCGTGCATGGCTTCCCACTTTCCGCCGCCACTGAAGGCAGGCGGGGGCGCGTCGGCCACGGCCTTGACCACGGCCAGGATCATGGCCTCGACCTTGGTCGGGCATGTTCGCAGGAACTCCAGCGCGGGGACGGTGCGCTTGGGATCATCGCTGGCATGGCGCTGGAAGAAGTGGACACGCCAAGGGGCAGGGCGCTCTGTCGGCTTCGCCTTCTTTGTCATTCGCCCGCCGCCTGCTTGAAGGGAAGCACCTTCACGTCCGCCTTCAGTTTGTCGAGGTAGTCCGCCCATTCCTGCATCATTCGCTTGCGGTCGGGCAGGTGGGCGGTGCGGTTGTAGGCGCGGCCGTTCGGATCGCGGACTGCGTGGGCAAGCTGGTGTTCGATGATGTCGGCGCGGAAGCCGAGAACCTCGTCGAGGATCGTCCTGGCCATGGCGCGGAAGCCGTGGCCGCTCATCTCGTCGGTCTCGATGCTCGAGCGCCGGAAGGCCGCCAGCACTGCATTGTCGGACATAGGCCGGGCGCTCGTGCGCGCACTCGGGAACACGTATCGGCCCTCGCCGGTGCGTGGTTGCAGCTCCTTCAGTATGGCGACGGCCTGCGAAGAGAGGGGGACGATGTGCGGTGTCTTGGTCTTGCTCGTGACGAAACGCCACTCGGCGGCGTCGAGGTCGATGTCGGTCCATTGGGCAGTTCGCAGCTCGCCAGGCCGGACGAACACGAGCGGCGCGAGGCGGAGGGCCATCGTGACCACGGGCGATCCATCGTAGCCGTCCAGGATGCGGAGGATCTCGGCAACGCGGGCGGGCTCGGTCACCGCGGCGAAGTGGCTGCCCACCACGGGGGCGAGGGCGCCGCGCAGCTCGGAAGACGGATCCCGTTCGGCCCGTCCGGTGGCGATGGCATACCGGAAGATCTGGCCGCAGTAACTGCGCGCGCGGTGGGCGGTGTCACCAGCGCCGCGGGCCTCGATCTTGCGCAGGACCGCGAGCACCTCGGTCGCGGCAATCGATGCGATCGGCTTGTCGCCGAGCGGAGGAAACAGGTCTCGCTCGAAGAGCTGCATCACGCGCTTGCTGTGGTTGGGCGCCCAGGTGCCGGCGTGCTTGTCGTACCACTCGCGGGCGATGACCTCGAAGCTGTTGGCGGCGCGGTCGGCGCTGGCCGCCTTGCTGGCCTTCCGGTTCTCGCCGGGGTCCACGCCAGCCGCCAGCAGCTTGCGGGCATCGGCCAGCTTTTCCCGTGCGGCCTTGAGGCTCACGTCAGGGTAGACGCCCAACGACAGCCGCTTCTCCTTGCCCTCGAAGCGGTACTTGAAGCGCCACCACTTGCCCCCGGCGGGGGACAGCTCCAGGTACATGCCCCCGCCGTCGTAGACGCGATAGGCCTTATCCCTGGGCTTTAGCTTCTTGATCGCCGTGTCGGTCAGCATCTGGGGGCAACTCCTTTTCGGGGTGCCTGAGTTGCCCCCAAGGTTGCCCCCACGTGGCACTGGCTGTCAAGGGACGGTCCTGGACCATCTTGGACCGAAAACCGGCCTAAACCGTTGAAATTCCGTGGTCTCTCGGACTCTGCCGGAACTCCCTGGAACCGATATCTGTAGGCGAGACAGGGATTGAACCTGCGACCCGGCGCGTGTAAGGCGCCTGCTCTACCACTGAGCTACTCGCCTGGGCGGGGCAAGTGTATTACACGACGGCGCTAGAAGGTAAACCCAAGACCGCCGCCACCCGGGAAGAAATGCAGCGACACGGGCGGGCGGCTGTCGTCGACGGGCTTGCTGTAGCCGACGATACCGTCGAAAACGCCGTACAGATACACGGCCGCCAAGACGGCACCGCTGACGATGTTCACGGTCCTCATGGTGTCCGCGGTGTTCTCGTGCTTCGACTGGCCGTACGGCAAAGCCCACGACTCGTGCAGGGCATAACTGGTCAAGCAGGTTGCGCCCGATGCCAGGCCAAGGCCCAGGATGACCCAACCCTTCACGTTGTCCTCGTTCTGGAACTGGCCGCCTGGCGGAATGAAGTTCCAGATCATCTTGCGGGTCGAGCGCTGTTTCGCGAGGCTCTGGTGGCGCAGGCTCTCGAAGAACGCCACGATCTCGGGCCGCGTGCTGGTGGGGTCCAGGCGTGCGCGCGGGTCCTTGCGCAAGAGCTCGATGAACGCGGCTTCGGCGCCGAGTGGCCGGTTGGTCAGGTACAGGCCGATGCCCAGCAGGCGAAAGGCCTGGGCCTGCTGTTCCTGGGTCGCTGGCAGGGAGCCTTCGGTGATGTATCGCGCCGACTCGACGACCTGGTTCAGGTCGCCGTATTCGTAGGCGGCGGTCGCGTGAACCAAGGCGGCGTCTGCGTCGGCCGGACCCTTGGTCAAAGGCGCTGCATCGGATTTTGCACCGGCTGGGGCATTCGCCTTGGGTGCAGTCCCGGACGACTTTTCGCCGGGCCCAACTTTGTCAGAGGAATCGGCGGCGTCAGTGCCCGCATTGGCGGGCGAGAGGGCCCCCACGACGACGAATGCGATAGCAGCAGTAAGCGGTGCACGTCTCATCGATCTGCCCGCCAATTGGGGCAGACCTGGCGCCGCAAGTCAATCAAACTGTTCAACTATTCCGACGTCGCCGGGTCGGGTAGGTAGAACGCGTAGCTGCCGCTGCTATCGCTGATCGCCGACGCAAAGGCAGGGGGTGAGCCGGCCGCCAGGTTGGTCCGGTCGGCACAATCGGGGGCCAACCCGACGCAGAAAGCTTGGATCACGGCACCGGCGATCGGTTCTCCCGCGTGCGTGACGTGCCCCTGCACTAGCACGCCCTTCGGAATGCGTTGGGGGTCCAGTTGCAGAAGGCTGCGACCGGTAGAAAACCCGTAAAGTGGGACGTAGGACGGCAGCCCTAGGCCCGCCAGCGGCTGTGCAGACAGGCTGTACGTGCGCTCTGGATCGAGGGCCAGAACGTAACTGCCGTCGCTTGCGACGGTCGCAGTCACCATCGGCGCAATCGTGTCTCGCCCGAGGTCGCTCGCCACCAGCTTGGCCCCCGCCGAATCGCTGGCCAGGTCGTCTTTGGCGTCGAGAAGGCGGCCCACCACCATGACCTTGGGAATCAGCGGAAGCGCAATGTGCACGGCTTCGCTGGCTTGCCTGGCTCCGGCTTTGTATTTCGTGATTCCACTTCCAAGCGTCGCTGGCGGTATCAGCGTGATTTCATAGTCAGCCTTGGGCAAGGCGCTGAAGGTGACGTTTCCGTAGCGGTCGGTCGTGGCATCGCGGCGAACGCTCCCGTCGGCCCGCGGCGGTTGCCAGGGCTCGACGCCACCGTCGGCATCGGTATCGGGCGCTAGCACACCGGGCTCAAGCGGGTCCTTCGCCGACGACTCGATGTGCACGGCGACCTCCGAGGCAGACCTTCCCTCGGGGGTCGTTACCGTTATCGACAGCTCGGTCGTCGGCAGCTGAGCCCACAAGAAGTCTATTTGGGGCAACGCCATCGTCGGGCTGGTGATGTTGATGGCTTGCTCGATGGTGGCGGTGGGCAGGGTCGACCCTGGCGGCGGTATGACCACGACGGAGAAGTTGCCGGCCGGGTTCACGCGAAGCGTATAGCCGCCGTCACTGTCGGCGCGACCGACGGTGGAAAACAAAAGATCGGTCTGCCCGGCCGTGGAGGCCGACTGATACGAGTGCAGACTGATCGTCGCACCCTCGACGGGACCATCGGGGCCAAGCAGGTGTCCCTTGATGGCGATGCCAAGTGGAATCGGCATCGGATTGGCGTAGGCGCCGATGTACTGCGCGTCGACTTTGACGTTGTTGCTGGTGGCGCGGCTGAGCAGGTACGGCGGGAAGGCTTCGCTGCCGTCGGACGGCGGGTCAGGCACCAGCAGGACCTGGTATTCCAGCATCAGGTCGAGGACGGTCCGGAAAGGACCCTGGTTGCTGCTACGCCCAAAGGTTACCCAGGTGGAACCACTCGACTGAATGCGGACGTATGACGGGATGGCGACCGCCAGCGGAGACGTGGTGCCCGTGGTCGGGTCGATGGTGACCGGTGCGCCGGTATCGAATTCGATGTCCCTGGTGGTCGACGTGCTGCCCGCCACCAGTCTCACGTCAACTTCGTACGGTACAGCCATCGAGGCAGAGTCGGGCGGCAGGGCGCGCAGGTGGTACAGCCGGAACTGGGTCGAGGAATCCTGCACCAGGGCCCGCGCACTGCCAACGCAGCCGTTCCCGATGTCGACGGCGATGTCGTAACGTCCGGCGGTCGAGATGGAGAATTGGATTTGGCCCAAGTCTCCGGGGATCTCGCTGCTGTCGATGGACTTGCCATCCGAGCGCGTCACCGCCCAGTTCCAACTTGGCGGAAACGGCGGGGTCCCTGCCCAGACTACGGTGCCTTGCACGCGCAACGATGCCGTGGGGCTGGCGGTCAGGTTGACCAGGGTCGCGGGCGTGACAGGCGTTATCTCGACGTAGCACCTGTTCGAAGCGTCAGGGGCGGACGAGGGGGCGTCCGGTGGCCCGCCCGCATCCAAGGTTGCGCCGTCGAGCACAAGCCCACTGTCGCGAGAAATGGCGCCACCGTCTGTGAAGCCTCGAGAGACGTCCTTCCCCGCGTCCTTCGGAACGCCTGCCACGTCGGCGGCGGCATCTCTTCTCTTCGCGCCGCCATCGGAGGCGCCGCACGCGCTTGCGAGGATCGAAAATCCCAGGACAGGGACGAGGCGCCTCATCGAAAGTCCACCGCCCAGGTCACCCATTGTGCACGCAGATTGGGCGCATAGCAGATCGTCGCCTGGCGATTGCACGACTCGAACACGGCGTTGCAGCCCGGCGTATTGGGCTGACACGCAGTCACGCGGTCGCGGTACTCGACCCGCACCTGGATGCTCTGCTGAGGCAAGAACGCGTTCGCCTTGAGGGTGAACGAAGGACCAGTTTCCCCGATCAGGCGCTTGAACGATGTATCGGCGCTGGCCTTGTAGAACCAGACGAAGCCGGCTGGCGGGGTCGGGTAGGGGGACAGCGGATCGGTGGAAGGATAGGGGTCGCCGTCGTCCTCGACACGGGAAACCTTGAAGGTGTTGGCTACACTGGCCAGTAACTGCAAAGGTGCATCGTCGGGTGGAAACGGTGGTGCCGGTTGAACCGTCTCCACGACTATCTTGGGTAGCTGATCGGCGGCGACCTCAATCACTTGCTCGACGGGGTCGCTCTGCTTCCAATTGTCCGCGACCACCAACTGAATTCGGTATGTCCCAGGCGCGTCGAAGGCGACCGTGCACCGATAGGGCTCTTTGGTCGGGTCTGGGCAGCCAGGCATGGAAATCAGCGTGTCGCCGTCATACACGCTCCAAAGAAAATCGAGTAGTTGGCTGTCTTCCTCGTCTGGATCCGTCGAACCCTTGCCTGTGAGGGTTGCCCGGGTGAACAGGGGTAGGGCAAGCGTCTGCCCCGGCTGTATCACGGTCGGGACGGTGCTCGAGTCGATCTTCAGATCCGCGGTCGGCGCTTGGTCCACCACCGAGAACAGGAGGAACGCGGACGCCGTCGCTCCCTGCTTGTCAGTCACCACGACGCCCACGCAACCGCTGCCCAGTTCCTCCATCGAGTAGTGAAAGGGCGCAACACCGCCTTTGGCGAGGGAGGGTCCATCGAAGATGTTGCTGCAGGTCTTGTCGGCGTACCACCATTCGTAGATCAGACTGTCTGCGGATTGATTCTTGTCGAAGGCAACGGCCTGGAAGGCAGTGTCCCCACGGACTAGGGTAGGCGCCGTCCCGGCCATCCCGGCGATTCCATCTTGGCATGCGCCCCCACTCAGCGTGACCAGTCCGTCCTGGGGGCACTTGATGTACACGGTCGGCGCACTGTTGATTGGGTCACTGAACAAAAGGCAGCCTGCGCTCTCGAGGAGCAAAAGGCAGACAACCGCGCAACCGGACCTGGTCACCGACCGGACGCTAACACAACTGGACGCTGCGCGACGAGCGCTGCTTATCGGGGACGGGCGACGGTCAGGTGCCCCTCGTGCTCGGTGACCGTCCGCTCGATTCGGCCCCCCGGTGGAAGGTCGATCTCGCCCGCAAGTTCCTTGGGGCTTTGCCTCGTGCGCGAACAGTAGACCTTGTGCTTGCCAGGCGCCACGTCATGGAAAACCGGCATCAGATCGCCCGCCGGCTGCTCGTCGAGGCTGGGATAGCAAAAGCCGCCTTTGGCGAACAATGCGACCGTGCCCGGCCGTGGCTGCGGGGCGGTTTGCGGCGATGGAGGCACAGGCGCGACGATGGGCGTCGGGGGCGCGGGCGCCAACTCTACCGGCACCGGTAGCTCGGTGGGGGCGATCGTCTTGCGCGAAACGTGACCTTTGCCTGGCGCTGCCCCTTTGCCTGTCGGTTGGAAAGCTGGGTGAAGCTTCGGGCTCGAAACCGCTGAGGCCTCGGGCGGCTGTATTTCCGTCCCGACTGGTGTGGGCCGGGGAGGGGCGACCGGCGGCGGGGCTGCGACCGGCATCGCGGAGACGACAGGCGACGGCGTCGGGACTTGCCGCGGCCTCGGCAAGAGGGGCCGGGCCAGCCACACAAGCCCGACCGCGACCGAGAGGCCCGCCAGCAGGACCGTTGCCTTGATGACCGCTCGACTGGCCGACAGGCGCCGTAGCAATCGATCGGCTCCGGCGTGACTCGGAACGTACGCGGTGGCGTGACCAAGTTCCGATAGCGCACGCGCCAGTTGTCCGCGGCGAGCATGTTGACGGGCGCGCTCGACCGCCTTGTCGGCAACCCTCGGCTTCAGCTTGGCAAGCGTTCCTTCGGCGTCGTCGAGGAATCCGCGCAGCGTCTTTGCGTCCACACCCGCCGCCGATGTGAAGGCGCGCAACTCGGTGGCCAGGACGTTGCCATCGGCGTATCGCTCGCTTGCAGCGGGCCGCAGGCAACGCAGAACGATGGCTTCGAACTCGGGTCCCACGGTGGCCGTGACTTGCGACGGGCGGCGAAACGTGCCCCGCAAAATCGCCGCGATCATGGTGAAGGGGTCCTTGCCAGCAAACGGCACGATGCCGGTGACCATCTCGTAAAGCATCGCTCCCAGCGACCACAGATCGGATGCCGGGGTCACATCGTGGCCTCGCGACTGCTCGGGGGACATGTACGCGGGCGAGCCAACCAGCGCGCCGGTGGCGGTCATGGTCTCCATGCCGGTGATGTGCGCAACCCCGAAGTCGGTCAGCACCACGCGCGCGCTGCTGCCGGAGGTTTCGATCATGACGTTGTCCGGTTTCACGTCGCGGTGAACCACGCCACGCTCGTGGGCAACCGCCAGAGCTTCGGCCAGAGGAACTGCGATGAGCGCCGCGATCTCGGGGAGCAGTCGCCCGCCTCGGCTCTCGATCACCTGCCGCAACGTCGGGCCCGAGATCAGCTCGGCCACGATATAGCTGGGTGCTTCGTCGGTAGCATCCGCGAAATCGTAGATCTCGACGATGCCTGGATGCTTGAGGGCCGCCACCGCGTGGGCTTCGCGCCGAAAGCGTTCGCCCGCCCCGCCGCGCGCCGCGTGCATGAGGCCCATGACCTTGATGGCGACGTCGCGCCCGAGTTGGGTGTCGCGGGCGCGAAACACGGTGGCCATCGCTCCGTGTCCCAGCGTCGCTAGGATCTGGTACCGCCCCAGGCTGGCGCCGATCCTCGGCGGCGCGAACGCCCCACCGGGCGCGGAGGACTGCGCGGATTCGAAGACCTCGGGTCTTTGCGATTCCGCGCTCATCGCTACTTCACCGCCGGGCCGCCTGGTTTGCCTAAACCGGCCTGCGCCTCGCCCAACTTCTGGTTGATCACCGCGGCGTTCGGCTCGAAGGTGCGGGCGAAGTTGAAATTCATTGCGGCGCCCTTGAAATCCTTGCGCGCCAGCGAAATCATGCCCAGGCGGAAGAACTTCTTCGCCTCCTCGTGCTTGATAGTGTCCTCAGGGCTCTGCGGCGCGCGCGATTCACGCTCCGAGCTGGTCAGGCGCTTCTTGCCTTCGGCCAGCACCTTCGCATAGGACGCACGCCGCTCCGGACTGCTGAGCACGCGATATCCTTCGCAGATGCGTGCATAGATGGTCTCAAGTCGCTCCTTCAGCTCGTGGTCTGGGATCATGTGGTAGCGATCGGGATGCAGATCGGTCGAGCGTCGATAGAAAGCCGCGCGGACTTCGCCCTCGGTGGCCGCCGATGCGATGCCCAGCAGATCGTAATACGAGAGCTGCTCCAGCCTGGGGTAGACCTGCCTGACGAACGCTGCAAGTTGTTCCGATGTTTGCGCGGGCATCCGGACTACTCCACTTCCAGCTCGGGCAACAGGGACTCGTCGATGGGTCTCTCTTGGGAGCGCTGACGCTCTACTGCTTCTGCCACTTCGCTGTCACTCATGCCACCGCGTACGTTCACAGCGGCCTCGCGGACGGCGCCGGTGGCGGCATCACGCGCGCGCACGCGCAAGATTCCGTTGGTGTCGACGCGGAAGGTGACTTCGACGGAAACCTCGCCGCGCCGGGCGGTCGGGATGCCCCTCAGCTCGAGCTCGCCGAGGGGAACGTTCTCGTCGAAGCGACGGGATTCGCCCTGGCAGACCTGGATGCGAACCGTGCTTTGGTTGTCGGCCGAGGTGGTGAAGATTCGCGTCTGCTCGACCGGGACGGGCACGTTGCGATCGAGGATTCGCTCGGCAAAGCCTCCGGTCACCGCGATGCCGAGCGCGCGAGGGGTCACGTCGAGCAGCACGGCCCGGTTCGGCAGGTTTTCGCCGGCGTGCGCGAGGTTCTCGGCCTGGATGGCGGCGCCCCAGGCCACGACTTCGTCGGGATTGAGGTCGGTGCGCGGCGGGCGACCGAAGAAACGCTCGACCTCGGCGCGTACCAGGGGCACCCGCGTCGTCCCGCCAACCATGATCACTTCGTCGATCTGCGACGCTGCCAGCCCGGCCGAGGCCAGCACCTCTTGCGTGGTCTGGACGGTGCGCCCGATAAGGCCGCGCACCGAGGTCTCGAAAACATTGCGGGCGATGTGGAATCTGAGCGCCAGCTCCTCGCCGTGGTTGCCGATGGCTATGTTCTTCAGCTCCCCGCGTGCCTCGGGGAAATCGGACAAGTGGCACTTCACCTGCTCGGCGGCGATGAGCAGTCGGGCGTGAGCGGCCTGTTCCTCGCGTGGGTCGATGCCATGCTCGGCGCGGAACAGCTCGGCCAGGATATTGAGCAGGGCGCTGTCCATGTCGTCGCCGCCGAGGAACGTATCGCCCCCGGTAGCGAGTACCTCGAACACGTCGCCTTCGACCTGCAAGACGGTGACGTCGAACGTGCCACCGCCGAAGTCGTACACGATGATCCGCTGCGACATGTTCTGGCCTAGGCCGTAGGCCAGCGCCGCGGCGGTCGGCTCGTTGAGCACCCGCAGAACGTCGAGGCCAGCGATTCGGCCGGCGTCGATGGTAGCGCGCCGTTGGGCATCGTTGAAGTTCGCCGGCACGGTGATGACGGCGCCGGTCACCGTGTCGCCCAGGAACAGCTCCGCACACTGGCGCAGATAACCGAGCAGCAGACCCGAGACCTCGGGAATTGTGTACGGCCGATCGGGGCCGACGAAGACGGCTTGCTCGTTGTTGCCTTCGTGAAGTTCGTAGGGAAGGCGGCCAATCGCTTTTTGCACTTCCTTCGACCGGAAGGACAGCCCGATAAGGCGCTTGGCCGAGTAGACCGTGTTCTTGGGGTCGACGATTCGCCGCGCGACCGCTTCGCGCGAGAAGTACTTGAGGCCGTCTTCGGAGAAAGACACCACCGACGGATGCAGGTATCCGCCGTGGGCGGCAGGCACCACGACCACCTGACCGTCGCGCACGGTGGCGATCACCGAATTGGTGGTTCCAAGATCAATTCCGACTACCGACATGGGATTTGCGACGGCCGGGGACAAATACCGTCGGCCCGCATGATACCAAATCGCGCAGCAACAAGGGTAACGCGATGGCCGAGAAAATCGCGGCTACGAAGCCACGACGACCTTGGCGATGTCGCCGATCTCCTGGTCAGACAGCCACTTCTTTTTGTCGCAGGCCTCGATAATGCGGTGGTAGACGGTTTCGAGCTGGGGTCCTGTGAGGTTGAACCCGAGGTGGGTGCACCGGTCGGCGATGGCATGGCGACCGCTGTGCTTGCCGACCACCAGCTGGCTCGACGGAACACCCACGGACTTGGGGTCGATGATCTCGTAGGTCGTGCGTTCTTTCAGAAAGCCGTCTTGGTGGATGCCGGCTTCGTGTGCAAAGGCGTTGCGGCCGACGATGGCTTTGTTGGGTTGCACGCCGACGCCGATGATTTCCGTCAAGAGTTGGCTGGCCGGGAACAGCTCCTCGGTCTTTATTCCGGTGGAAAATGGCAGAATGTCCGAGCGGACTTTCAGTGCCATCACGATCTCCTCCAGCGAGCAGTTCCCGGCGCGCTCGCCGATGCCGTTGATGGTGCATTCGACCTGGCGGACGCCGGCCTGAATCGCGGCGATCGAGTTCGCCACCGACAGGCCCAGGTCGTTGTGGCAATGCACGCTGACTTCCGCGCTGCCCTCGAGGGCGCGCACGACGGTGCCGACCAGCTGACCATATTCTGCGGGGATGGAGTACCCAACGGTGTCGGGGAGATTCACGATACGGGCGCCGGCGGCGACCACCTCGCGCGAAAAGTGTACCAGCACCTCGGGCGAGGTGCGCGTGGCGTCCTCGGCGGAGAACTCCACCTCGTCCACGTATTTGCGGGCAAGCTCGATGGATTTCACTGCGATGTCTAGCGCCTCGGCCTCGGTCTTCTTCAGCTTGTGCTTGAGATGAATAGGGCTCGTGGCGATGAAGGTGTGGATGCGTGGATGCTTCGCCTTTTCCAGGGCCTTGGCCGCGCGTTCGATGTCGCCGGTGTGGCACCGAGCCAGCGCCGCAACCGTCACCTCGCGAAATTCGCGGCTGACGGCATCCACCGCCTCGAAGTCTCCCTGCGACGCCACGGGAAAGCCGGCCTCCATCACGTCGACGTTCAGGTCCACGAGCTTGCGCGCCATCCTCATCTTTTCCGAGACGTTCATGCTGCAGCCACACGACTGTTCGCCGTCTCGCAGCGTGGTGTCGAAGATGTGGACGCGATTATTCATGAGCGGGGACTCCTTTCGTAGACAAGAGGACGCTACCGTGTCGTGAGCGATTTTTCGAATTTATTCTTGTGCGCAAAACTATAAGAACTTCTTATTCTATAAGCGAAGTTTATAGTTGGACCAGGAGCTATACATGGACCTTCCCACCCTTGCCGTCTTCCGGACCGTCGCTGCCGAACAGAGCTTTTCCCGCGCTGCGGTCAAGCTGGCGCGAACGCAGCCTGCCGTCTCGCTCGCCATCAAGCGACTCGAACACGAGGTGGGCGAGACTCTCATCGACCGCACCGGCAAACATCCGAGGCTGACCGACGCTGGCAAGGTGGTCCTCGACCATGCTCGGCGTTTCGAAAACCTGGGCGACGAGTTGCGGGTGGCGCTGGCCGAGCTGCGCGACAACGCCACGGGCCGGCTTCTCATCGGTGCCAACGAGTCAGCCACGCTTTACCTTCTGCCCCTGATCAGTCGCTACCGCCGTCGCTACCCGCGAGTGAAGGTGCAGGTCAGGCGTTGCCAATCCAGCAAGATTCCGACCGAGATCGTCGAGGGCGACCTCGAGCTCGGCGTGGTCAGCTACGAGCCCAACGACGATCGTCTCACATCGCGCATCATCTACACCGATCACCTCGCCTGTGTGGTTTCACCGCAGCACCGCCTGGCCCGTCGGCGTTCGGTAACCATCGCCGATCTCGGCATGGAGACCTTCATCGGCCATATTGTGGTCTCGCCCTACAAAGAAGTTGTCGTGCGCGAATTCGAGCGGCTGAAGGTTCCCCTCAACCGCGATTTGGAAATGCCGACGGTGGAGGCGATTCGCAAGATGGTCCAGCGCAACGAGGGCGTGTCGTTCTTGCCGCGTATGTGCGTGGAAGATGAGATCGCCCAGGGCACGCTGCGAGAGATCCAGGTCAAGGGCCTGATGGCCGAGCGCAAAGTCCGCCTCGTGCATCCGGCGGGCCGCACGCTGTCGCACGCGGCTCGGGCCTTCCTGGCCCTTCTTTGACCGCCGGGCCCGCGCCTACAGCATGAACGACACGCCGAGGCTGCACGCCGGGTAGCCAAGCCGGCCGGTAACGGCGATGCCGCGGGAAATCTGCAACCGACCACCAGCGTAGAGAGCCGGGCTAACGTCGAGGGCGTGATGGCTCGAGAAGTACAGGTTGATGCCCGGCTCGGCGAACACCGACCAGCGCTCGGTCAACCAGAAGTTCCACTGCATGACGATCGGAACGTAGACGTAGTTGTATGTGCCGCTGTACGAGGTCGTCTCTGTGCAGACGTCGGTGCCGTTGGGCCCCGGCTCGAAGTGCAGGCATTCGTCGCGCCGATCGCCGTACCACCCGTGGCCGTAGTAGCGGCCGAAGTCGAGTCCGGTGCCGATGGCCACTGAGTCGTTGACGTTCCGGAGGAATCCGTCTGGCAGCAGCACGAAGCTGGCACGTACGCCTGCACCGCCGCCCGAACCCGAACCCGCGCCTGGTGGATCGGTGCCTGCGACCAGATGCGGTTCGAGCTCGAGCTGATAATTGACGGGCGTGCGCCAGTCGCGGATGATCCGGGCATCGCGCGCTTGTGCGGCCGGCATGGCGACGGTGGATACCACCAGGATGGCGGAGAAGGCGAAGGCGCCACGGAGGCTAAACGGGATCGAGCGAGAGAAGTTCATCGAAGCACTCCGTTTCCTAGCAAGAGCCGCAGGCCCACAGGTTGCTACCGCACTGGATGGGGGCGCCGTCCGGACAGGTTATGGTGCAGGGATTGGTGGCGCTGCAGGTGACCCGACAGCTGCCCATGCAGTCGACCACGCAGGTGGTGACGTGGTCGCAAACCACGTTACTGCCGCGGCCCACGCGCACGCCGCAGCGGTCGACGTCACGGCAGCTGTAGTTGCAGTTCGAGCCACAGAACGCTCCGCACGAGACCGTGTTGTGGCAGTCGATGTTGCAGTTTGCCCCGCAGTCCGCCGAGCAGTCGTTCACGTCGTGGCAGGTGAGGCCGCAGTCGTTGCCGCAGACACCACCGCAGTGGACCATGTTGTGGCAGTAAAGGTCACAGCCGTCGCCGTCGGCGCAGCCTTGGTAGCAGTCGGTGCCGTCGCTGCACTCGCAGGTGCGGCCGCTCGGGCAACTGCCGGTACCAGAGTGGCACGACGAGGCCGCCGCGAGCACCACCAGGGCAAGAAGTGGCAGGGCCAGGCGAAGAGGTGTTCGTTGCATGGCCGCGCATGGTAGCGCGTCAGCGATCGTGGACACAATTGTTTGCGACCGAACCCTGCGGATTTAGGGTTCCACGTCGTCGTCGACCACGTCTTCGCCCGAGCGTTCGAGGGCCCGATACAAGGTGCGGCGATCGATGCCCAGCTTTTCTGCGGCCTTCTTCTTGTTGCCGGCGCATTCGCCGAGGACCAGCGCGATGTACCGCTTTTCCAGCTCACCCAACGTGGGGCGGTCTTCGATGATGCTGGAGGGGGCGACTTGGGCCCCGCCATACACCTCGACTGGAAGGTCCGACGGCAGGATGACGTTACCCTTGGCTACGGCGACTGCGCGCTCGATGGCGTTTTCCAGCTCGCGCACGTTGCCGGGCCAGCCGTATCGACAAAGCATATCCAGCGCCTCGGGCGAGACGCTGGCCTCGGCGCGTCCTTCGCGGCGGGCGATCTTGTTGAGGAAGTGGCGGACCAGAATGGGGATGTCGCCGGCGCGGTCGCGCAGCGGCGGCATGCGCACGGTTACCACGTTGATACGAAAGAAGAGGTCCTCGCGGAATCGTCCTGACTTTACCTCGGCGTCGAGGTCGCGGTTGGTGGCGCACACCAATCGCACGTCGACGCGAATCGCTTCGGTACCACCCACCGGCCGCATTTCACCGTCTTGCAGGACGCGCAGGATCTGCGCCTGCATCTTGGGACCCATGTCCCCGATTTCGTCCAAGAACAGCGTGCCGCCGTTGGCGGTCTCGAACAGCCCCCGCTTGGCCGCCACCGCGCCGGTGAAAGCCCCGCGTGCGTGCCCGAACAACTCGGATTCCAGCAGTGATTCGGACAGCGCCGTGCAGTTGACCGGCACGAACGGCTTGGTGGCACGAGGAGAACGGTTGTGAATCGCCCGTGCCACCAGCTCTTTGCCGGTGCCGGATTCTCCGACTACCAGGACCGTCGCCGTGGACGTTGCCACCCGTGCGACCAGCTTGTACACCTCGAGCATGCGCTGGCTCTTGCCCTCGATCTCGGCGACCTTGTCGCGGTCACCGCCGGGTGCATTCGCGGTACTGGCCTCCGCCGATAGCCGCCGGCGCTCCAGGGCGCGAGCCACCGTCAGTCGTAGCTCCTCGATGTTGAACGGCTTCGAGACGTAGTCATAGGCGCCGTGGCCAATAGCCTCCATCGCGCCCGTGACATCGCCGAAGGCGGTAATCAGAATCACGGGCGTCCCGGGTGATTTCTCCGTGAAGGCTCGCAGCACATCGAGCCCGCCCACGCGCTCCATGCGCACATCGGACAGGACCAGGTCGTAGCGGCCTTGGCTCGCACGTTCGACGGCGGGCGCACCGTCTGCCACGGCTTCGACTTCGAAACCGTCGGCACGCAGAATTTCACAGAGCAGGTCGCGTGCGACCGCGTCGTCTTCGACCACCAACATGCGGGTCATGCGCTACCTCCTGTGGCAATCCGCCGTATTCCAGATTCCAGCTTGGGACCTTCGATGTCTCCCAAGCCATGCAAAGGCAGTCGTACGGTGAACGTGGAACCTTTGCCGGGGGTACTGGCGACGTCAATGGAGCCGCCCAGAGCCTTTGAAAGCTCACGGCAGATGGCAAGTCCCAGGCCGGTGCCCTTGCCCCGGCCTTTGGTCGTGTAGAATGGTTCGAAAATGCTGCGCAGGTCGTCGGCGGTGATGCCTGAACCGGTATCGCTGACCGCGATGTTCGCGGCTCCGTTGGCCACCGTGGCTGCGACCGTGACCTTTCCGTCGGCGCCGGCAGCGTCGAAGGCATTGGAGAGCAGGTTGATGATGATCTGGCGCAGCAGTCCCGGATCCGTGACGAAGTCCGCGGGATCGTCCTCGATGGTCAGACCCACGCTGCCTTTGGCCGATACATCGCCCCCTCCAGTGACCTCGATGGCTTCCTGCAAGAGCTGTCGTAACGACGTCCGCTTGAGCTCGGGTTCGAGGCCGCGCGTGGAGTCCAGGTAGTCGCGCACGATGCGTCCGATACGTGCGATTTCGCGGGAGGCGACCTCGAGCCGCTCGCGCAAGGCCGGCTGCAGATCGCGCTGCAGGAGCGCGAGTTGTAAGTGACCCGACACTGACGAGAGGGGCGTGCCAATCTCGTGTGCGAGTTGAGCCGCGAGTTGTCCCAACGTGGCCAGGCGGACCTTTGAGGCATTTTCTTGGCGTAGCTCGTTGAGCAGTCGGTTGAGTTGCCCCAGCGCCAGGTTCTTACGGGAGAGATCCTGGGTCGCGAGCTGGATTTCCTGACCCAACCGCTGGTTGAACTCGCGAATCTCACGATTGGCGTTTGAAAGCTGGTCGAGCATCTGGTTGAACCCGGCAGACAGTCGCCCTACCTCGTCCGGAGTGCCCGGCAAGACACGGCGGTCGAGATTGCCGCCTTCTACGTCGCGCATGGCCGCCCCGAGGGACTCCAAGCGCCGTAGCACGATGCGGTTGATGAGGAAGCCGATGAAGAGCACCAGGGCGACCAGCTGGGCGGCGCCGAGAATGATTGACCAGCGCTCGGTGACCTTGATGATCGCCTCCACGGGGCCGAGGCCCCAGTGCATGAGCAGGCTGCCTTGCCATGGTCCCTTGAGGTCCACGAAACGCTGCAAGATATACACGTCCCCGTCGGTGGCTTTGCGCGTGTACACGATGGGCTCTCGTGGCAGATAGGGCAACCGCGTGATCTCGGTCGCCTCACCTCGGGGCGCAACGATGCGCACCGAGGGCGAGCTGGGTGCGTCGTGCTCGACGACCAGCTGCAGGCGCTGGATACGCGGGTGAAGCTTGATGTAGCTGTCGAGCGCAATGGCATAGTCGCGTTCCTCAGCGTCGGGATCGAAGCGTTCGAGGTTTTGCTTGATGTCGTCGGCGATTTCGTCGGCCGACGCGTGTGCCTGCCGGGTAAGCTCCGTGCGCATGGCATAGATGCGCACCCAGAGCGTAGCTCCGGCAGTCACGGCCGCCGTCGCGGCGACCAAGATCCAGACCTTCGCTCGAATGGTCACGTCGACATCCTAACGCATGCGATAAAGACTGTCCCAAGGGCCAAAATGAAAGAACCCCCGGAAGTCATCCCGGGGGTCCTTCGGAAGAGCCAGGAACGACCAGCGAACCTTGCCGTCCTATGCACTTCGGGTGAAGTGCGACTACTTCGCCTCTTCGCCTTCCTTCTTCTCCGCACCCTTCTTCGCCTTCTTGCCCTTCTTCTTGGCCGGCTTCTCGGTCTCGCCAGCGGCCCCTTCGTCGGCAGCGGAGGCCAGCGTGGTGCTGGCGAACGGGATCGCGAAGGCAAGGGCGAGGAGGATAACGCGAGTCAGCTTCATGTGGGGTCTCCTTGTTCTCTATGGGTGGTGGACCTGGTCGGTCCATCTAGCCTGGTCCGTCTTGCAGCGAATATGCCACGTACATTTCATTGGGTAATGCCAATGATTGCAACGGGTTATACGAAATTCGACGTGCGGTTCTTGCAGGGGCGTGGGGCGGTTTTGCACGGGCTCGTCGGCGTGTGTGGCAAAACACATCACTTCTTTTCGTCTTGGGTCAGGATCGCAATGTTCTTTGCGCCTGCCTTCTTGGCCACGGCCATGAGGTCGACCGCCGCACCCAAGAAGACACTCTTGTCCCCCCGAAGGAGCAGCGTCTCGGAGTCCACCTCGGTGAGCGCCTTGTGGATCTCCTCCTCGAGGTTGGCCGGGTCGATCTTGCGGTTCATCAAATAGATCTCGTTCCCCTTGGTGACCGTGAGAACCGGGTCGGTGCGGCGTTTGGTGACGGCACCCGCGGCGTTCGACTTGGGCAGGGCGACTTTCACACCCGTGCGCGACGCGACCTCGGACTCGACGATGGCCGTCGAGGTGACCATGAAGATGATGAGCAGAACCAGGAACACGTCGGTGAGCGGCGTGATGTTGATTTCTGCGACGATGGATTCTCTGCCTTCGCCCTCGCTGTCCGCGTCGGCGGTTCCGTCGTCGATTTGAACGCCCATTGACATGGCTGGCGGCTCTACGACGGCGGGGTTCTTCCAGGGCTCGGCGGTTGGGCGACGGAGACGGGCGCGCTCTGTGGCTTGCCGAGCTCGCCGAGCGCGAGCAGGAACTCCTCACAAAAGACCTTGTACTGGACGCCGACGGCGACGACCTTGGCGACGAAGTAGTTGTAGGCGATGACGGCGTAGATGGCGACCAGAAGGCCGGCGGCCGTGGCGACCAGGGCGGCGGCGATGCCTTGCGAGACCACCTTGAATCCGCCGGTTCCTGCCTGTGACATCGACTGGAAGGCTTTCAGAATGCCGACCACGGTTCCGAAAAGTCCAACGAATGGCGCCGACGAGCCGACGGTACCGAGCGCCCATAAATAGCGCCGGAAGCTTGCCAGCGCGACGATTCGCTGCGAGTTGACGGCCTCGGTCGTCTTGTGTGGCGTTTTTGCGTAGACACGCAGGCCGCGACCGAACACCTCGCCGAGTGGATCATTTCCTGTCTCGCAGAGGGCGCCAGCCTTGGCCAGGTCACCGGCCGAGACCGCATCCACCACACGGTTCTTGAAAACCTCCGACTTGCGGAGCACTCCCCACAGCGCATAGGTGCGCTCGCAAATGACTGCGAGGCCGGCAATCGACCACAACAGAAGCAGTGAAAGAATCGCCCACTCGTCGCGGATCAGATTGCGGATGGTTTCCCAGGTCATGGAATCTTTGGGGTGCTGGAGTTTCGAGTCTGGCTCAATTGCCGCGTAGCCTGCTTGCTTGCCGGCTCTTTGTCCAGCTTCTCCGCTACAATGCAAACCATGTCACAGGGCGGTCAAGGCGCAAGCTTGCCGAGGTTCGGTCGGCAGATTCTCACGGTTGCTCTGGTTCTGGATGCGGCCGAGCTGCTGTGCTGTGGCCTGCCTCTCGTGATGTGGATGCGGAATTTGCCGTGGGAGATGGTGTGGCTGAAGGTTGCACTGCCCGTGACGTTGGCCGGTTGGGTCGCGGTCGGGCTGAGGATGGGGTATCTGCTTCACCCAGTCCTCGACCTGGTCGAAGCCGTGCGCAGGGGCGGCAAGACCAAATTGCCCGAGGCCGAACGAGCGCGCACGGCGCTGTCTCGTGCCCCGCGCGAGGTCATGGTCGTCCACCTCTTGCTTTGGGCGCTGATAGCGACGGCGATCCCGGTACACACGGTCCTACGTGGCGAACGTGATTTGCTGTCGGCGGCAGCCCTGGTCCAGCTGGTCCTGCTGACCTCGGCCGGATTGGCTTCGGTGAGGAGACTGGCCTTGGACCTCATTCTTGCGCCGGCCCGACCGATCTTGCTGCCCAACCTGCAAGGCATCCGAATGTTCGCCGAGGGCTATCGCGGAGCGGTCGTGGCCGTCGGGATTGCACTGCTTGGCCTGTGGCAGACGGCGCTGGCTTTCTTTCTGCGTACGCTTGGGGACGCATCTGCGCAATTGCTCACCACGGGGATGTTTGCGTTGTGGCCGGTGTTGATCGTCGGTGCGTATCTGTGGTGGAGAATGCTGCTTCGGAGAACCCGGCCCATCGAAGACTATTTCGATCTTGCCCTGCGAACGAAGGCGGGCAAAGGGCCCGGTCGAGACGACCCCAAGGCGGTCGAGGCGTTCATCGCCGCGCAACGAACCCCGTATGCGCTCACCCTGGTGCAATCGCTGACCCTCGCCGCTGCGGGAGTCGGATCCGTCCTTTACCTGGTGGCCTGCGGGGCTTTGGCTGGGGCGATGGCTGGGCGGGTGCTTCTCATCGTCATGTTGGTCTCGCTCTTTGCGGCGACTTACCAGACGCTGCTCTTGCAGCAGGTGCTGCGCCCGCTGATTCGGCACCTGGGTTCGCGCCACGCGCTTCCCCTCGACCAGGTACGTGCGCCGTTTGGGTTGCGCGTCAAGCTGGGCTCTCTGATGGCGTCGGCGTTGATCGCGGCGTCGGCGTTCGTGTGGCTTCACGACGAGGTGTCGGTACCGTGGAAGATCGCACCGCTGGGCGTCGCCATGGCGCTGGTGGGTGGGCTCGTTCTACTGTTGGTTCGGGACGTGGTCATGCCGTTGCGAGCCCTAGAAGAACGCTCGAGCGAGATGGCCAAGGGGCAGCTTGCGCGGCCGGTTCCACCTTGGGGCGAGGCCGACGAAATCGGGCGCTTGGCGGTCATCTTCGAGGAGATGCGCCGCTCGCTGCGCGACCGCCTGCGATCGACCGAGTCCATCAACGTTGACCTGGAACGCGAGGTGCGCCGGCGAACCGAGGCGTTAGAGCAGCGCAACGCCGAGCTGCACGAAGCGATCGAAAAGCTACGGCGCGCCCAGGACAACTTGGTCCGCAGCGAGAAGCTGGCATCGATGGGGCGCCTGGTGGCCGGCATTGCGCACGAGATCAACAACCCCGTCAACGCCGTCATCAATTCGCTCGGGCCGCTCGACGAGCTCATCAAGCAGATCGCCGCGGGCGAGGGCGGCGCGCCGACACAGATGGCGAAAGAAGCGGAAGAGATCCTGGCCGTTGTCCAGCGGGGCGCATCGCGCACAAAGGCCATCGTGCAGGCGTTGCACGGCTATGCCCGCGGCGACGAATCGGTCCAGCGCGAGGTCAGCCTGGCACGCAGCGTGGACGAGACCCTGGGACTGCTTCAGCACCGTCTTCGCCAGGTGAAGGTGGTGAGGAACGTCGAATCAAGCGCCCGCATCATGGGTTTCCCGGGGCAGGTGGACCAGGTGCTCATGAATCTTTTCACCAATGCTGCGCAAGCCATCGGCGACAAGGGAGGGACCATCACGGTATCCGCCCAGACCCAGGACAGCCGGGTCCTGCTGACGGTGCAGGACGACGGACCCGGCATTCCCAAAGAGGTTGTTCCCCGGATTTTCGACCCTTTCTTCACTACCAAGGACGTTGGCGAGGGATCGGGGCTGGGGCTTTCCATCGTCCACGGCATCATCGAGCGGCACGGCGGCCACATCGAGGTCGACAGCGAGGTCGGCATGGGGACCAAATTCTCCATTTCATTTCCGTTGCTTACGGCGTCGCAGGCGGCGCGTGCCCCGTCGACCGTGGTGTGAATATGAATTGAGCCTTTGTTGGCGGGCGACACCACTGCGTTTACAAAAGGTCGCCCATAAGGTTGTTCTCGCCATGTTGCCCCCTGCTCGTGCCAAAATAGGTATCGTGTCCGAGCGAAGCTCGAACGAGGTTCCGCCCGCGAGGGTAGGATCGAAGACGGATGACAAGACCCTGGCCGCGGAGGCGCTGGCGGGGAAGCCGTGGGCGCAGCGCGAGGTCTGGTACCGATACGCGCCCATGGTATATGGCCTTTTGCGCGGGGCACTGAATTCCCGCCACGACCACGATGACCTCGTGCAGGAGGTCTTTCTGCGCGTGTTTCGCCGTCTGCACACTCTGGAGAACCACGCGGCCCTGCGCAGCTTCGTCTATTCCGTGGCGGTGCGCGTGCTCAGCGAGGAGATCCGCCACTTCTACGTCATCCAGCGGGCCCGCGACAATCTGGTCCTCATCGCAGACACCCAGGAGCCGCGTGGAACCGATTTCGAGGCTCGCGATACCCTGGTTCGGATCCAACGGATCCTCGACGGACTGAAGGACAAGCATCGCGCGGTCTTCGTTTTGCGACATGTGGAAGGCATGGACCTACGCGAGATCGCCACCGGCCTCGACATCTCGCTGGCCACCGTGAAGCGCTATCTTCTGAAGGCGATGCGGGCTATCGAGCACGCGGCGGTGCGGGACGAAGGGCTGCGTGTCAGCCTGGCTGGGCTGGTGGATTCCGAAGCGCGCGGAGGTGGCCCGTGCGCAAGTCTCTGACCGACGGGGAAAAGCAGCACTTGGTCGACGTGGTCGCTCAGGCGACGCGCGAAGGGCTGTCCCCGGTCTCTCCTGCCCAACTGGACGTCGGATGGCAGAAACTGGAGCAGTCGCTGTCAGACGGCAAGTATCGCTCCGTCCCCATCGTGCGTCCGTACGTCACGCCTTGGTATCTGCGCGGCATCGTGTTCGTCTCGATGATATTGGGGGTTGGGATCGTCGCGGACTGGACGCAGTACCAGCGCGAGTTGGCGCCGTTGGCGCCGCTGCATTTCGTTCTGGAGGGCACCTCGGTCAGGCCCGAGCAGAGCATCGAGGCTCAGCCCAATGCCCCCGCCGAGCTCGTTTTTTCGGATCAGTCTCGTGTGAAACTGGCGCCCAAGGCGAAGCTGGCGGTGCTGTCGATGGATTCCCACGGGGCGCGCGTCGCGCTGACCAGTGGCGATCTCGACGTGTCGGTCAAGCGGCGCGAGGGGGCGTCGTGGCGCTTCGAAGCAGGCCCGTTCATCGTGTCGGTCAAGGGAACTGCGTTTCACCTCGGGTTCGAGGCCGAGAGGGGCCGCCTGGCGCTGCAGATGCGCGAAGGTGTGGTGGAGGTGAAGGGCCCGTCGGCGGATCGCAAGCTGACCCTGCGGGCCGGGGAGTCTCTTGAGCTGTTCGCGAAGGAGCGAACCGCCGAGCAACAGGCTGCGGATGCTGCCTCCGGGAGGCGCGCTCCGGCTGAGCAGCCGACGCCCGCGACGCAGCCCGCCTCGGAGCTTGCACCCGCTGCAACCGCGCGAAGCTCATTCCACCGCGTTCGGACCCGGGCCGGGGAGCCTCCGACCGAGGGGCAAAGCAGCGAGTCCTGGTCGAAGCTGATCGCTCGTGGCGACTTCGCTGCGGTCGTGAAAGACGCGGAAGATCGCGGGCTGGACGTCGCCCTGGCGCGTGCATCGGCGAGCGAGCTCACGTCTTTGGCCGATGCTGCCCGCTACACCCATCGCCACGACATTGCTCGGCAGGCGCTGGTGCGGGTGCGCGAGCGTTTCGCGGGCACCAACCGCAGCAGCGACGCTGCCTTCTTCCTCGGACGGTTGGCCGAGGCAGGTCCGTCTTCTTCGGCGCAGTCGGCGTTGTCGTGGTACGAGACTTACCTGCGTGAAGCGCCCCAAGGTGCGTATGCAGGCGAGGCTCTCGGCCGCGAAATGGCGCTGCTGTCGCAATCTGATCGTGCACGCGCTCGTGTCGCTGCGCGCCAGTACCTCGAACGCTTTCCGCACGGCAGCCAGGCGGATTTGGCGCGGACTCGATTACAATCTGCTGCTGAGTGACAGCAGCTCTCATCCTCACACTCATCGGGCTCCTCTCGGCGACACCAGCTGGCGTTGCGATTGACGGTGATTCATCCGCGGCCCTGGTGGTGGTGGCGTTGCCCGCAAACGCCAACCACGCGATCCTGGAGGCGCTGAATCGGCTGCGGGGCGAAGCCACCTCGGTGGGGTTCGACGTCCGCTTGGTCGATGCGCGCACGGAGACCGTGTCGCCGAACCATTTGGAAGGCCTGGGTGAGGGGCTGCGCCCGGCCGCAGTGGTCGCCTTTTCGGGTTCGCAGTCGGGCGAGCATCCGGGTCATTCGCTCGACGTGCTCTTTCTCGATCGCGCGACCGGAAAGACGTCTATCGAACATTTCAGCGTGGAGAAGGACGAGGAGGCCGACGATCGTGCCGAGGTCATCGTCGCCGTGCGTGCAGTCGATTTCATTCGAGCCCGCATGCTGGATGCACTGGTCGGTCGTGCGGCGGCACCAAGGCCCGCCGAGGCACCGCGGTCGATTCCGGGTCACCCGGTGGCGTACGCGGCGGTCGGGCTCGCGGTGTTGGGAACATTTTCGGGGTTCCTTCCGTCGGTGATGCCCAAGATCGAAATCGCATACCAGCCAGTGGCATGGATTCGCGTGGGGGCAAGCGGTTTCGGTTTGGGCACCCGGCCGAGCGCGCGGAGCGTGGCAGGCGAGGTCGACCTAGACCAGCGCTACGTCGGCGGAAGTGTGACCGGGCTCAGTCCGGCGTGGCGTCAGCTGCGGTTGGCACTGGAGATTGGGGGTGGGGCGTACTGGATGCGGGTCCGGGGAACGGCCAAGTCGCCGAACCCAAGCAGCACCGATCGGCTGTGGAGCGGTGCGATGGTGAGCTCGCTCGGCCTGTCCTCGGCGGTGGCTGGTCATCTTCTGCTCGATGTCCGGGGCGGGATGCTGTGGCTGCAGCAGGAAGCGAGGATTCGGGGGACGGAGACCGAGTCGTTGGGCAACGTCGGTCGCCCAAGCTGGTTCGGAAGCGCGCTGGTCGGCGTGGCGTACTGAAGCGCTCTCTCAGTCGATCTTCAAGTCGATGGTCAGCGGCTTGCCGTCGCGGATGACGTGGGCTTGGTAGTGCCTGGCCCATCGGAGCTTGGTGTAGGCTTCGAAGACCTGGTTGGACGTGGAGATGTCGCGACCGTTGAGGCTTTGCACGACGTCCCCGTTCAGAAAGCCAAGCAGCGCCAGCACAGATGTGTTCCTCATGCCGACCAGCCGAAACCCGATGGGGCGATCGTCCTTCGATTCTGGGGTCGCCTGCAGCGAATGAGACACCATGGCCAGGTTGGCAAGAATCGCGTCTGCCCCTCGGCGGCTGATGCTGAAGTGCGAGTCGTCCTTCCTT
>Ga0302323_100000440_pt1 | contig 32946 bp, 24 predicted proteins | sample Fen_T0_3_FD_201950 | JGI IMG/M metagenome (GOLD analysis project Ga0302323, IMG submission 201950) | Peat permafrost microbial communities from Stordalen Mire near Abisko, Sweden - Fen_T0_3 | ecosystem: Environmental > Terrestrial > Soil > Wetlands > Permafrost | place: Sweden: Abisko...
GTGCCGTATGTAAGCCCACCTGCGAAGAGCGCCTCCTGGCGGGAAGCGTCGGACTTCATGTCGAGCATTTCTGTCCCGTAGGCGCCACGCGGCTGGTTTTGGTCACGGTACACGGATTCGGCGCCCACTGTGCGCTCTATCGCCACGTGGCAGGGGCCTTGCGTGCGCGCGGGATCGCGGTGACTCAGTTCGACTGCCGCGGCCACGGCCGTTCGGACGGGCGGCGCGGGCATGTCGATAGCTTCGATGACTACCACACGGACTTGAGCCTGGTCATACGCCGGGCGCGCGAGCTTTCGCCAGGAGTGCCCTGGGCGCTGATGGGACACAGCCTAGGCGGAACGATCGCTCTCGACCATGTGCTGCGCCGGCAGAGCCAACCACAGGCTGCAAGGCTCGTCGCTGCGGCCCCATGGCTAGAGCTGAAGATGAAGGTCCGCATGCCCACGCGCGCGGCGGCGGAAGTGTTTGCCCGCTTGAAGCCAACCCTGACGATGGGGAACGGCATCAAGGGCGAGGATGTGTCGCGAAATCCGGAGGTCGTTGCCAACTTCTTTCGCGATCCTCTGGTCCACCACGTGGCCTCCGCGGGCTGGTTCGCGGGGGTTCTGCGAGCCCAGGCAGCCTTGCGCGCCGTCGCTGCCCAATTGCAGGTGCCTACCCTGGTGCTGGTCGCGGGTCAGGATCGCATCGTGTCCAGTGAGGCGACTCTGGTATTTGCGCAGGCAGCCGGAGGTATGGCAGAGATTCGTCTCTACCAATCCCTCTATCATGAGTTGTTTCTCGAACCGGAACGGGAGCAGGTCGTCAGCGACATCGCAAACTGGCTGCTGCCGCCGCAGACCTAGGGGCGTGCTCCGATCCCGACAGCTGGGACGTGCCGGCGCCTTTCGCCACCGGAAGTTTGCCGTCGCTGTTCAAGGCGTCGGTACTTGCTAATGCCTATACTTAGTTGAGGAGACATCGTGAACCGACTGGTTGCCTACATCGGGAACGACCCGGACCACCTCTCGTGCGCGCTCTATCCCGGGCGTCATGCGCTGCACGTGTTCTCCGCGGGGTCTGCGGCAGACTGGGGCCTTGGTTTTGTCCAAGGGGGTGACGTGCTCCTGCAGAAACGATCGCGCAGCAGCACGGCCCAGGTGGATTTCTTCGATCTGGCGTCTGACCTGCGTGCTGACGCCCTGCTGGGGCGTGCCACGCAGGGCGAAGATGAGCGAGCCCGCGCGGCGAGTGCCGACCCGTTTCGCTTTCGATACTGGCTCTTCGGTGCGGTGGGTGAATTCGGTGATTTCTCGCAGATCCAGGGACGGTTGCTCGACAGCATACCCGAGTTTTTGCGTCGCAATATCCGAGGACCGTCGCCCAGCGAGCAAATCTTCCACCTTTTTCTGGCCTTCCTTCACGACGCCGGTCTGCTCGAATCGCTGTCGGCAGAGCCCAAACCAGCCCATCGCGCGCTCGAAGAGAGCCTCGCCTTCGTTGATCGCCTGCTGGCGGCCTCGGGCGCAGCGTCTACCAAGCTGGCGGTGATCGCAACCGACGGCCGTTGCCTGGTGGCCCTCTCACATGGCCATCCGGTCCAATACCTCGAGATCCGTGGCATCCCGGCCTGTCCTGTTTGCCGCGACAAACGAGCCGATGACGAGACACGCGACCGCGGCGTCGCGCATGATCAACTGAAGGCCGTGATCCTCGAAGCCGACCATCAGGCCGACCAACGTACCGGCTGGCGCCAGGTTCCGGATGGAGGAGCGCTTTTGGTCGGCCCGCACGTCAGCGTGCAAACGGTGTCGACCCGCTGAATTGGGGCGGGCGTTTTGCTATGGGAACCCTGAAAGGGTTAGTTGCCCCTACTCGGCCGGCTTCTTGGGCGCAAGCGCGGCGAGCTTCTCGCGCATCACATCGCCGAGAGTGGCGGTGGGAACGCCCGCGCTGAAACCCTGGGCGTCGGCCACTTCTTCGGCGCGTGCAGCCCCTCGGAACGAGAGGCCAATCTTTCGTTCAGCGCCGTCCACCGAGATGATCTCGGCCTTCACTGTCTGGCCGGGCTTGACGAATTGTTTGGGATCTTCCACCCGCTCGTCCGAGAACTCGGACACGTGAATGAGCCCCTCGACGCCCTTCTCGATTTCGACGAAGGCGCCGAAGTCGAGCACCTTGAGGATCTTGCACTCAACGATCTTGCCCGCCGGGTAGTCGTAGGGGATCCGATCCCACGGATCGGGCACGAGCTGCTTGATGCCCAGTGAAACCTTGGGCTTCTCACCGTCGAACTCGATGTTGAGCACGACGGCTTCAACCTCGTCGCCCTTCTGGTAGAGCTCGGACGGGTGCTTCACCCTCTGAGTCCAGGAGAGATCCGAGACGTGGACCAAGCCGTCGATGCCCTCTTCGATCTCCACGAAGATACCGAAGTCGGCAATATTGCGCACGACACCCTTGACCACGGTTCCCGGCGGATACTTCTCCTTGAGCGACGCGAACGGGTTGGGTTCGAGCTGCTTGATGCCAAGGCTGATCCGGTTCTGGCGCGGGTCGATGTCGAGCACCACCGCCTCCACCGTGTCGCCAATGGCGAGCATCTTCGACGGATGCTTGACCCTGCGGGTCCACGACATCTCGGAGATGTGGATGAGCCCCTCGATGCCCTGCTCGATTTCGATGAAGGCTCCGTAGTCCTTGAGCGAGACCACCTTTCCGCGCACCACGGTCCCCGGTGGATACTTCTCCTGCGCGTGGGTCCAGGGATCCTCCATCATCTGCTTGAGGCCAAGCGAGACACGCTCCGTCTCGGAGTTGAACTTCAAGACCTTGACACGGACGTGGTCGCCCACCTGGAAGAGTTCAGACGGGTGGGTCACCCGACCCCACGACATGTCCGTGATGTGAAGCAACCCATCGATGCCGCCCAGGTCGATGAAGGCGCCGTACTCGGTGAGGTTCTTGACGATCCCTTCGACGATCTGTCCTTCCTTGAGCTTGTCGAGGGTTTGCTCTTTCAGTTCCGCCCGTTCTTTCTCCAGTAGCACGCGGCGGGACAACACGATGTTGCCGCGCTTCTTGTTGAACTTGATGACCTTGAATCGATGGGTCTTGCCGATGAGGGCGTCCAGGTTGCGCACCGGCCGCAGATCCACCTGTGATCCAGGCAAGAAGGCCTTCACGCCGCCACGGATGGTGACCGAGAGGCCGCCCTTCACCCGCGCGCTGATGGTCCCGTCAATGAGCTCGTCGCGCTCGCAGGCCGCGGAGATCTCATCCCAGACCTTGAGTCGGTCAGCCTTCTCCTTGGAGATCACGCAGAGACCATTCGCGTCTTCCCGACTTTCCAGGAAGACGTCGATTTGATCCCCAACCTTTACCGTGACCGTGCCGTCGGCCCCCGTGAACTCATGAGCCGGGATGGTGCCTTCGGACTTGTAGCCGATGTCGACGACAATGTTGTCCGGGCCAACGCTGATCACCTTTCCCTTGACGATATCGCCTTCTTTGACCTCATCGCGCCGGAGGGATTCCTCGTAGAGCGCCGCAAAGCTCTCCTCGAAGTTTGAGGGTTGATCGTCGGAAGAAGAGGAAGTCGAAACCATGAGGATCCTTTTGCTGCTCAGCGCTGCCCGACCCTTGCGGGTCGTCTGGTCCGAGCTGTCCGTTGCCCCGTTTGGACTGGCTCGGCGCTTGTTGTCAATATCGAACACTCCGACCATCGGAGTGGCGAAGGGCGGCGAAAACTACCGCTCCGACAGGAACCTGTCAACGTGAGCTGCGAGCGAGTGGCCCGCTTCCTTCCCGCTGTGGGTCCCCTTGCAGTCCATCCGGCTTCTTCGCCGAAGCAGGCGTCTGGAGGTATGGAGCCACTCCACACACCACCGATCATCCACCACGCTCGCGCACGATGGCGGCCATGCCGGCGACTACTTCCTCGGGCGTCAAGCCGGCCGTGTCAATCTCAATGGCATCCTCCGCGCGTCGCAACGGCGCGACCGCCCGCGTGCTGTCGCGCTGATCGCGAAGCAGCATCTCGGCGAGCACAACGTCAAAGTCCTGTGGCCGCTTTTTCTCTGCCAGCTCCGAGGTTCGTCGCCGCGCGCGCTCCTCGACGGGCGCAGTGAGAAAGAACTTGGCGCGGGCGTCGGGGAAGACGACTGTGCCCATATCCCTGCCCTCCGCAACGACCCGGCCGCTGGCCCCAATACGGCGTTGCAGCGCGAGCAGACCGGCCCGCACCTCCACGAAAGCTGACACCTGCGAGGCGCCTTCCGAGATTTCCGGCCGGCGAATTTCGTCGGTCACGTCTTCGCCGTCGACGGTGATGTGATTGGCGTCGTCGCGACCGTCGAATCGAATGTCGAGATCGTGAATGAGCTGTCCGAGTGCGTGACCATCGGACCAACCGATGCCCCGCCGAAGCGCCGCCCACGCGCCCGCGCGATACAGTGCCCCCGAATCTAGAAAGGTGTACCCGAGTCGCAGCGCGAGGGCCTTCGCCACGGTAGATTTGCCGGCTCCGGCCGGGCCGTCGATGGCAACCACAAATGAATCGGCCTGTACGGGCATCAGGCGGGGCAAGGTAGCAGCCCAGCCCGACAAAGGCTACCTGGGTGCTTGCACCAGGGTGCTGGCACCGATGATAAGATGTACTTGTGAAGCTCTTGCCGCTGCTGATCCTGGTCCTCGGCAGTCCTGGGTGTGCCCGGTGGGGTCAACCGCCCGAGACCCCCTGGGTCCCGGCACCTGCCCCTGACCTGGGCTCGGTGGTCGCCCGCGTCGGCCCGGTCCCTATCTATGCGCGTGAAGTGGAGGCCCAGGTGGCTCGTTCCAAGAGCACGCCGCGCGAGGCTTTGGAGGAACTGATCTCGCTGCACTTGCTGGCGGAGGAGGCCCATCGCGAGAACCGGTTCCGACCCGACTGGTTCGATACCGAGCTAAGGAGCGCCCTGGCCGAGCGTCTGATTGAGAGGGACATTTGGCCGCAGATTCAGCGAGACAGCGTGCCAGACCAGGATCTGCAGGCCATCTACCAAAACTCCATCCACATCTTCGTGCACCCGCGCCTGGTTGATGCCGGGTTTCTCATCGTGTACACGGGCCACCGCATGAAGCCGGAGGCCAGTGCCCAGCGCCAAAAAACCGCCCGAGCTCTCGCAGCCGCTCTGGCCTCGCGACACATTGCAGGCCCTGAAGACTTCGAGGCCATCGCAAAGGATGCCGCCTGGGCGGCTCGAGACGTTGTCTACCAGCGGCTGTTTCAGAGCCCTGACCAGCCCTTCCCGCCCAAGGTCGGCGCTGAGGTTGTCAAGCTGAAGGCCCCTGGTGATACGACGCCCTTGATCGAAGACGTCATGGGGTTCTTCATCGCGACCTACGCAGGGGAGCAGCCGGCTGAGAACAGATCTTTTGCCGAGGTTCGCGACGAGCTACGCCAACGCTACTACGACCGCTGGCGCGTGCAGCGGCTTGAACAACTCAGCAAGAAGCTGGCTGAAGGCCACCGAGTGGAGAGTCACCCGCAGTTACTCAAACAAGGCGCGCCCGGGCGCGGATCGTAACACCGCTGCATCAGATCCACCTTCGGCCGCCGGTGAATCGAAGAACTGACGCTGTCGTGCTAGCTCTTGCGGAAGCGCGACAGCGAAGCCGGCAGACTGGCGAGGTCAGGGAAGGTCTTGTCCGGGTGGAGCTGCTTGGCGCGCGCCAAGAGCACCTCCTCGGTCTCCGGGTTCTTCGGATCGGGAACGCAGCATTCCACCGGGCACACCGACTGGCAGGCCTCATGGTCGAAAAAACCGACGCATTCGCTGCACAGCTTGGGATCGATCAAGTAGATGCTTTCACCCTCGCTGATCGCATCGTTCGGACATTCCGGCTCACAGGCGCCGCAGTTGATGCATTCCTCGGTAATGTAGGTAGCCATTGTGGTCCTTTCGCTCAGGCCCTCCGCTCACGCGGTTCGCCCGCCTCGGAAACGACGGAAGTGTAGTGAGGTGAGGCCCGGCCGTCAACCTGGTTTACAAAGAAGTCGGTTGCTCCACGCCCTCGGGTTCGGGCGGGGCCATGTCTCCGGGCAGCGGCGGCGGCGGCGACTTGCGCGAGGCCCGCAAGCTGACGGCGACCAGTTTCGATACGCCGGGTTCTTCCATCGTGACGCCGCACAGCCGATCGGCGATCTCCATCGTGCGTTGATTGTGCGTGACGATGATGAACTGCGACCGGTCGGTCATGTCGCGCACGGCTTGGTTGAAGCGGCCCACGTTGGCTTCGTCCAGCGGCGCATCCACCTCGTCGAGGACGCAGAATGGCGATGGCTTGACCAGGAAAATTGCGAACAGCAGGGCGACGGCCGTGAGCGCCTTCTCGCCGCCCGAGAGGAGCTCGATGTTTTGCAAAATCTTCTTGCCCGGTGGGTTGGCGGCGATCTCCACACCGGTCTCAAGCAGGTCGCTTTCGTTGGTCAGAGCCAGAGTGGCGCGCCCGCCGCGGAATAGATGCGGGAAGACCTCCTGGAATTTTGCGTTCACGGCATCGAAGACCTCGCGGAACCGCTTGCGTGAGGCCCGGTTGATCTTCTCGATGGCCGATTCCAAGCGCGCGATGGCCGATTCGAGATCGGCCTTCTGGCTGGTGAGGAAGTCGTAGCGTTTCTGCAACTCCTCAGATTCTTCGATCGCCATCAGGTTGACCTCGCCCATTCGATCGAGCAATCCGCGCAACTCCTTGAGCCGGCTGTCTTCCTTCTCGCCTGCCAGGGGCCGCAGGTGGAAGTCGGTCAAGATGTCGGCCAGACGCTGCACGTCCGGGTGGCGATCCCTGACCTGCTCTTCCAGCGAGCCGAGGTGCAACGCGACCGCCTGGCAGCGCAGATCGAGCGCCGCCAGTTCTTCGGCCAACTGGGTTACGCGCGCGCGGGTTTCCCGCAGGTCGGCTTCTCGGCGCGCCAGAGTGCCGTTGCGTTCCTCCACCGCGCCTTGGCGTTCGGCATGCATGCGGGCTCGTTCGCTCGCTTCGGCCTGCAACAACAACGCTTCACCCCGCAATTTCTCGGCGTCGGTGCCTAGGGTCTGGGCCCGCAGCAGGTCGGCGGACACCTCGCCTTCCAGTTGTGTGCGGCGATTCCTATGCTCCACGGTCTCACGCTGCAGGCGTTCCAGATTCTGGTGGGCCGTCTTGCGGCGATCGCTGGCCTGGGCTGCCGCCACCCTATTCGACAATAGGTCAGTCGCCAGCACATCGGCCTTGGCCTGCAAGGCCTCGGCCTCCGCACGCAAAGTTGCCACGCTGGTTTCGTGGGTGACCGAGGACTCGCGCATCTCGGCCAGGGCAGCCGTGGCCTCGCACAGACGCTTCTCGTTCTGTGCCAGGGCGGCGCGCAGATCATCCACATTCGATCGCAACTGCTGGTGACGGGACTCCAGTTGCTGCCGCTCGCGCAGCGAGCCGTCACCGTCCTTGCGCTGGGCCAGCACCTCCATCTCGTTCTCACGAGCCGCGGTGGCCAGCCTCTCGACGGTTTCGCTGACCTCGGCCAGAGCCTGCTTGGTGCGCACATGGCGGTCGAGTGCGGCTTGATAGTCCGCCTCCAGACGCGCCACGACCTCTTCCAACTCGCGCATTTCCCGCTTCTGCGACAGCACGCCGGCCAGGGCCGACTCGCGTGAACCGCCGGTCACCACACCCTGAGGATCGATCACTTCTCCGTCGAGAGTGACCAACGTCTTGTCGGTGTGGGTTCGGCGCCACAGATCGAGGGCCGAATGCAGATTCTCGACCACCACCACATCGCCAAGCAGGTAGGCGGCCACCCGGTCGTACTGACGGTCGTAGCCGATCAGTTCCAGCATGGGGCCACGCACCCCGGGTCCCAACGGCAATGCCACCGGCGAGGCCACCGGAACCTGCTGCTCGACAGACAACCCGTCCCCTGTGTCAAAGACCACCGTGCCCGCCGGCGCGGCCGCGATGGCCGCAGGCGAACGCAGCGCCACAGGGATGAAGCTGGAACGGCCCTCGCTCTTGGATTTGAGGTACTCGATCGCTTCGACGCCCACGTCATGGGACTCGACGATGATGTTGCCCAGTCTCTCACCCAGCACGGCTTCCAGCGCCGTCTCCAACTCGGGCGGTGGCTGCACGATATCGGCCACCACGCCGCGCACTCCGCCCATGCTCCAGGCCCGATGGCTGGCTACACTATCTTGGCCTAGCGGGGACGTCTGCCCTTCCTCGCGAACCCGCTGCATGATGGCGCGCACACCTCGTTGGAAGCTCTCGTAGCGGGCCTGGATCTCGGCCAACGACTGGAGCCGCGAGCGTCGGCGATGGGCCTCCTCGCGCAACGTCTCCAGCTCCAGTTCGCCCCGGGCTACCTCCTGGCGCAGGCTGGTCGCCCGGGCCTCCGCAGCCCCGCGCTCTGCCAGAAGCTCTTCGGCACGGGCCTGGAGCTGGGCAAGTCGCTCCTCCACCGCCGCGCCCTCGGTCATCAGACGCTCCACCTGCTCGACAGCGACGCCATCGTCGGCCATCGCCGCTTGCATGCGCTGGGCGAGCTCCTGCGCGCGGCCATGGGCCGATTCGATGTCCGCTTCCAAACGCGCGATCCGCGTGGCAGCGGAAGTTGCCGCCGCCGTCGCCTGATCCACGCCCCGGCGCGCCGTCGCGAGGGCAGAGCGGGCCGCTGCATAGGCCTGTTCGGTCGCGTCCAGTTCGCGGCTGCGCGCCTCGGCTTCTTCATCAAAACGGCCAACCTCACCCTGCAACTCAGCGAGGGTCCGCGCGCTGTCTGCCTCCTTCTCGACAAGCCCCTCAATCTCGCGCTGCGATCGCTCCGCCCGTTGCGCCAGGCTGGCGGCCTCGTTCGCGTAGTGTTCGGCCTTCTGGGCAGACAGCTTGGCCTTGTTGTCGAGTGCGAAAAGTTCCTCCCTGGCAGCAGCCAGTTCGGCCATCTCCTCGGTCAGCGCCAAGCGCTCGGCTTCGATCGCGGTCTCCTCGACCCGCAACTCGGTTGTCTGCAGGGTGTGGCACCCCGCCAGTTGCTCGCGGTTACCTTGCAGAAGCTTCTGTTCGGCGACCAGACCAAAGTGCTTCTGTGTCGCGGCGCAAAGCTCAAGGTCTTTCAATTCCGCCTTGTAGCGCTTGTAGCGCTCGGCCTTCTGGGCCTGCAGGCGCAGCGAGCGCAGGCGCGTCTCGATCTCGGCGATGATGTCCGAGACGCGCAGCAGGTGCTGGCGAGAAGCTTCGATGCGCCGCTCGGCCACCTTCTTCCTCGCCTTGTACTTCGTGATACCCGCAGCTTCGTCGATCAGGGCGCGGCGTTCCTCCGGCCGCGACGAGACGATGAATCCGATACGTCCCTGCTCGATGACGGCGTAGGCTTTGGAGCCGACGCCCGTGCCGAGGAAAAACTCCACGATATCACGCAGACGACAGGGCACGCCGCCCAGCAGGTACTCGCTTTCTCCGCCGCGGTAGAGGCGCCTGGTCACCACGACTTCCGCTGGGCCAGCCGCGCCCCAGGACACGCCACCAGCAGTCGCATCCCCGGGCAGGCCGATGGTGTCGAAGGTCAGCGACACCTCGGCCATGCCAGCCGGACCGCGAGTTTCGGAGCCAACGAAGATCACATCGTCCATGGCTCGACCGCGAAGATGCTTGGCTGACTGCTCGCCCATGACCCAGCGGATCGCGTCAACGATATTCGACTTGCCGCAACCATTCGGACCTACCACCCCGGTGATGGGATCTTCGAAGGTCAGGACGGTTCGGTCAACGAACGACTTGAAGCCGCAAATCTCGAGACGTCTTATCCTCATCCAGGCACCACCAGATGACGTGACAATACGTGACCATACGGGTCACTTCATGACTGTCATTAGGTACCATTCGTGGCTAGTGATTGTAAAGCTCTTCCAGACCTCGGTTCCACTTTTCCCACCAGCCCAGCGAAACGCCAAAAAACTTACCACGTTGCAGGCGGTTGTTTGTTAAGTTCCGCGCCCAATGGAGGGTGGTTTCCATACCGATCTAATCGCAGCCTTGGTTGCATTGGGCGGCATAGCCGGCCTTGCCAGCCTGGCCATATACGCCATTCGGCGAGCCAAGGCCGCCAGACGACGACAGATCGAAGGAGTTGGAGCCGCCGTGCCGGTGGCGCGGTCCAAGCGGCCGGCCCTGCGACCCGAAGATGTCGAAGTAGGCGCGGCAGTGGCGGAGCTACCCGCGTCAGACGAGTCCCTCTCGACAACACCCACGCCTGCGCCGCTCCCCGCCGGCCGACCCTCCCCGGCCTCTGATTCGCCCACCGCGCCCAGGCCCCTAGCTCGCGAGGCCGTTCCGTCGGGAGCCATCCCAGAGTCAGCCGCTCCGGCCGCGCCACCATCCAGCAAGGTGCCGGGCGCAGTTCTGGTCGAGAAGCCGCGCGGACCGGAACGCCCGATGCCCGCGAGGAAGCGAGATGTCGCCGCGCTCGTGCCTGGGCTCGAACCAACTCGTTCGGGCTGGGTCAAGCGTCTCGGACAACTCTTCGCCGGCAAGAAGGAGCTCGATCCGACGCTGCTCGATGAGATCGAAAAGGTCCTGCTCACCGCCGATATCGGCGTGCGCACCAGCCAGAAGCTCCTAGACGAGCTTCGCGAGTCCCTGGACAAGAAGTCCATCAAGGATCCCGCTGCTGTCTGGGGCTACCTCCGCCGCCGGAGCGCGGAGATCCTGACCATGGACGCTCCGGCTGTAGACTTCGCCTCAGCCCAGCCCTTCGTCCTCCTTATCATAGGGGTGAACGGGAGCGGCAAGACCACGACGATTGGGAAGCTCGCCTCCAAGTTGCAGTCCCAGGGCAAGAAGGTCCTGCTGGCGGCTGGTGACACCTTCCGCGCGGCCGCCACCGAACAGCTCGAGGTCTGGGGCACGAAAGTCGGGGCACCCGTCGTGCGCGGGAAAGAGGGCGGAGACCCTTCGTCGGTGGTGTTCGACAGCGTCAAGCGCGCGCGAACGGAGGCCATCGATGTGGTCATCGCAGACACCGCCGGACGCCTCCACACGAAGAAGAATCTGATGGAGGAGCTACAAAAGGTGCGCAGAGTGGCTGGCAAGGCCATGGAGGGTGCCCCCCACGAGACCTGGCTGGTCATCGACGCAACCAGTGGCCAGAACGCCATCGCTCAGGCTCAGGAATTCACCAAGGACATGTCTGTGACTGGGATCGTGCTCACCAAACTCGACGGCACTGCCAAGGGCGGGGTGATTCTGGGCATCGCCGACCAGCTCCGTATCCCGGTTCGCTACATCGGCGTGGGAGAGCGAGTCGATGACTTGCGCGAGTTTGATGCGGAAGACTTCGCGGCAGCCCTTTTCGGGGAGACCCCGGTGGGAGTAGTAGATGATGTTTCCTAGACCCCGACCGGCAGGACATCGAAACAATACCGAATTTTAGTTGATCTGCTGATTTTGCCTGTGTTACATTGCCCGCACCTCGCCCTTCATAGCCAAGCCTTTGAAATCAAAGCGATTTTCGACATGGGGTGAACGGCGGGCCCCAAGCAAGGAACCGCATGAAACGTCTTGCGTTCGGCCTCTTTCTAGTTCTTGCAAACCCAGGGTTCGTGGCAGCGGCGCCTGCGGCTGGCACGGGTGAAACCGCGGACGAGAAAGCCTCCGAGGCTGAGGCTCCCGCCACCGAAGTGCCGGAGGCGAAAAAAGATGAGCTTCCTGACCTGTCCGATGAAGTGAAGGAGGCGGCCACCGAGAAAGAGGAAGCGACCGCCGCGGCTACCGCCGCGCAGCGGTCGTGGGAAGACATCGTGGTGGTGCCACGCAAGGCATTCTTGAAGGGGGGACGCTTCGAACTGGCACCGTTCTCGGCGATCTCGATGAATGACGCTATGATTCGCCACTATTCGTTTGGCGGCGACCTCGTCTACTATCTCTCCGATGTGTTCTCGGTAGGCGCAGAGGGCCAGTATTTCATCAAGGAACGCTCAGAGCGCCAGTCGCTGGTCGGCTTCCAGTACAACCGTGTGACCACGCTCAACCGGTTCAAGTACTCAGGCTCCCTGGTCTTCGGTTACGTGCCGGGCTACGGCAAGTTCGGCCTATTCAACAAGTACATCGTCCACTGGGATGTCACGCTGAACGCGGGTATCGGGCTCATCTGGACCGAGATCATCCCCGTCATTCCCGACAAGGCGACTTGGAGCAACATGGACATCTGCCCCCATGTCGCAATTTCCACTCGGATGTTCGTGACTGACTGGCTCGCGCTCAGCATCGGACTGCGCGACTACATCTTCCTCGACAAGTTTGAACCTTTGAACCGCTCCAGCTTGGTTCCAACCCCGGCAGAGGTCGCGGCCAACACGCCGGAGGTGCAAATCGCGAAAGAACATGCCACCTCCTCGCTTACACAAAACATCATGGTGTTCGGTTCGGTCGGGTTCTTCCTGCCGCCTTCCTTCTCGTACAAGACGCCCCGCTAGCGAGACGATGCCATGACGAAGAAAGCGCATACCATGAAGAGAGGAATCGCGTTGCTCGTCGGATGTCTCGTCGGCATCCCGGCTGTCACGCAGGCTGCACAAGAGCGCAAGAGTCCGCTTGCGGATGCGCCCGCGATCCGCAAACGCTTCGAACTACGCGACAAGCGCGTCGAGCTGGGCGTCGGTATGTCTGCGACCATAGGGCAGGACTTCTACAACGCCTTGATGATCAACCTGCGGGCTGGCTTTCATTTCACCGATTGGCTCGGCCTCAGTGTCTCGGCCGGGGTATTCAACATCACCCCGAACTGGCGGAGTTCATTCAATGACCAGCTGAACAACGCGCTGGGAACATCCTGTCGGGATCCGAACAACGCCACCCTCCCAGTATGTACAGGCAACACGGCCAAGACTTCAATCGCCACCGACAAGACGCCCACGCAAGCCAATGCGGCAGCCGCCGAGAACCGCATCGGCCAGGTGCTTCTCGGCCACCTCGATCTGATACCGTTTACCGGCAAGTTCTCCCTCTTTGGCAAGCTCTTCATGAACTACGACGTCTATGTGTTGGCCGGGGCCGGCGCTGTGAACCTGGTTAGCAAAGGAGCGGTCAACAACACGTACTGTGACACCCCGGCTGGGACTTGTCGGGATGACCTCGCAAAGCCCTACACGGGCATGAAGCTGGCGTGGGACGCGGGCGTAGGAATGCATGCCTTCGCCAACAACTACTTTGCCATCAACATCGAACTGCACGATCTGATCTTCAAGAACAACGCTGCAGGCCGCGACGTGACGGGCAGCCCTGAGGTGACCTCTGCGGACTTGCTGTGGACAAACAACTGGATGGTGGGGCTGAACTTCATGTTCTTCCTGCCCGCCCACGTCAGGGTCAGCCACTAGCATTCTTCAGAACGCCGGGTTAGGAGGCCGCTGTGTCGCAGAAGAGGAAGGTGACGCTTTACTTCAATGCCGCGATGCTGGCCGAGACCCAGAAAGAGGCACTCCGCCAAGATCGCTCCGTCTCGTGGATCATCCAGGCCTCTTGGCGGATTGCCCGGGAAATGGTGAAGCAGATGCCATCGGCTGTGCCACCCTCCCCGCCTGCGGAGAATGGCGCTCATGCGGTGCAGACCGGCATGTCAGGCCAGCCATCTTCGGGCCGCGCCGTAGCCGCCCGTACCCAGGCCTAGCAGCCCGTGGCGAAAGTCTCCGCGTCGCCGTTCGGGCGGGTTCTGGGCCGGCTGCTGCGTCGCCGCTCGCTTGAATACCTCCAGTATTCGGCGCTTCGCTGCTCCTCGCATCCGTCCCGAACCCACTCCGAACGGCTCGGTCCGACTTTCGCCACGGGCTGCTAGGACCGATTCTTGAGAATCGGGGACCGGTCAACGAAACCGGCTGCCGAGGACGGCCTCGGTCCTCCGGCCTCAGAACCTACTGGCAGGGTACGTTGGCTGGTCCTTCGCGCAAGGACGCGCACATCGTTGGGCCGTTCGGGGCTCCGAAGCTGAATAGGATCCGGTTGTCTTGCTGGCCTTCTACTCGTGTCGCGTAGGAGCCATCCGTGGCGGAACGAACGATTGTGCCGGCGCCCATGTCAATGTTCGTGATGTACACCCAAAGATCGCGCAAGTCCGCGCTAGGCTGGCCGGTTACCTTCCAGTAAGTGTGTGTGACTCCAGCGCTGTCGATCTCGGGGCTCGGCGCTCCGAAGGTCGGAGGAGGAATGGGGACGTACTCCGAGGGACCAACGGGGCCAACAGGAGCTGATGTGCAGGCAGCGCCTGCCGTCAGCAAAAGTGAAAAACCTACCGCCGCTATCAAGCGCAGAACGGATTGGGTCTGGAGCAGGCGTCTCATCTCTACGTCTCTTGACATGCAGGCAACGCGCCAACCTTTCTCGATATGATCTTGCCATATTCCCTGCACATGGTGCCAACTATCATGTCATGTGGTGACAACTGAGTTGTCAGGCGGCGATACGATAGCGACGCAGTTTCTTTTGCAGACCAAACCGCGAAAGGCCAAGGGCTTTGGCTGCCTTGGTCTGGTTCCCACCGCATTTTGTCATGGCCTCACGAATCAGCGTCCGTTCCAGCCGTTCCACGCGAGGTCGCAGGCGCATTCCGTCTCGCTCGTCGGCCAGCGCAGTCGATGGATCGGATCCGGAGCGCACCTGGGGTGACAGGTCGGCAGCGGTCACGACCGGGCCGGAGAAGGCCGCCGCGCGCGTGATCTCGTTCTCGAGCTCGCGCACGTTCCCAGGCCACCGATAGGAACAGAGCTTGGCCATCGCGGATGCGTCGACCGATTTGGTGGCGGTATCGGACGCCGCCGCTGCCTTCTTCATGAAATGGTGCACGAGCAAGGGGATGTCTTCACTTCTGTCTCGCAACGGCGGCAGCACGAGGCGCACGACGGAGATCCGGAAAAAGAGATCCTGCCGGAACTTGCCCTGCTCCACCAAAGCCTCCAGGTTCTTGTTGGTCGCCACCAGGACGCGGACGTCCACCCGTTGCGGGCGCTCGCCACCCACGCGGTGGAATTCCCCATCCTGGAGCACGCGCAGCAACTTGCCCTGCATGGCGGGCGACATCTCCGCGACTTCGTCAAGAAACAGGGTTCCGCCGTCCGCCACGGCAAACAGCCCGCGCGCCTCCCGATCGGCACCGGTGAAGGCGCCCTTCACATGGCCAAAAAGCGTCGATTCGAGCAGGGTTTCAGGAATCGCCGCGCAGTTCTCCGAGACAAAGGGCCGATCTCGTCGAGGACCATTGAAATGGATGGCGCGAGCGACCAGTTCTTTGCCTGTGCCACTCTCACCCTCGATGACCACGGGCAGAGCCGTGTCGGTCACCCGGTCGAGCAGGTGAAACAGGTCCTGCATGCGCGGGGTTTGCCCCACGAGATGTCGATAGTCGTAGCGTAGAGCAGCGACCTGACGGCTCTCTTTCAGTTCCTCGCGAACGCCTTGCAGAGCCTGCTCCTGGACGCGCAGTTCGTGTTCCAGGCGCCGGTTCAAGGCCTGGACTTGATTCTCTCGACGACGGAGCTCCGACACCAACCGCGCATTCTCGATGGCGATGGCCGCTTGTTCGGCGAAATCCATGACCATGGCCTGCGCCTCGTCATCGAACACGCCTTTGCGCAGGCGATGGTCCACGTAGATCGTCCCCACCACGTTCCCCTTGACCGACAAGGGCACTGCCAGCACGGAGCGAAGATGCAGATCACTCACCGAGGCGGCCTCCCGGAAACGCCGATCGCCCGCCGCGTCCACCGTGACCACCGGTTGCCCGGTCTCGGCCGCCTGTTTGGCGATGGATCGCGACAGAACGAAATCGGGCGCGTCCAGGGTAGTCTGGTCGATGTTGCGCGCCACCTTCACCACCAACTCGCCCGCGCTGTCCTTGAGCAGGAGGAACCCCCGTTCGGCGTCCGTCATCTCGATCGCGGTGTCAATGACGGCTTCCAGCACGCGCGCCAGGCGCAGTTCGCTGTTGAGGCGCTTGTTGATGCGCGCAACCCGCCGTAGCCGTCCCTCGGCCCTCGCCGCCCGTTCGGCCAGAAGTGCCGTCGCGGCTCGCGCATCGCTCGACACCAGACCGAGCGACGGTGCCTCGGGATCCCGGTCGAGGCCAGATCGATATTGCGTGGGCGTGTCCATCTTGACCTCCTCGAAGATGTGGGCAGCGCGGGCCTGTTCGTCCGAAGCGCGGGCATCGCCAGCCCTCCTCAAAAGCCGCGACGCCAGTTGCGCCGCCCGCCAGGCGGCGGGCCTGCGCCCTTGCGCCAGAGCCGCGTCGGACAGAGCCGACAGGCGACGGCCAAGTTCCTGATCGCTCTCGGCGGTTTCCGGTGGCAGGAACAAAACGATGTGCCCTTGTGCCAGCGCAAGCATCTCGTCGCCCAGGGGCGCCCCAGCCAGCGGAGCGACCGGGCCTGCAGAGGCCACGCGGATCCGATCCCATTCGATGCGGGCCTCCGCAGCCTGTCCCGCCTCGGCCAGTGCCTCGGCCCGGGCGAGCGCGCTGGCCTCGGCCATGGGTTGATTTCCCGCACGCGCAAAGGCCTCCCTTGCGGCGAGGTAGAGGGGCAAGGCGGTGCGAGGGGCGCCCCGGCGGCGAGCGATGTCGGCATCAAGGGACGAGGCGTAGGCCAAGAACGCCTCTGCCTTGGTCGCGTCTGCTTCGTCGCGCAGGCGACGGGCTGTGCGACTCGCGGCCTCCAGATCTCCAAGTTGGAGGAAGAGCAATCCCGTATTGTAGAGCGCGAGAGCGACATCGGTCACGATACCCAGGCGGCCGAGATCGCGGAGCGCGCGAGCAAAAGCATCGAGCGCCCCGGCGAACTGGCCCGTATCAGCCAGAACACAGCCAAGGTTGAAGACAGCGGCTGCCTGGCCGTGAACGTCGTGGAGCTCGTCACACCGTCGCGCAGCCTCCCGATAGGACTGGGCGGCAGGCAAAGGTTGGCCCATCATCTGCCAGTAGAGCCCGCGCAGGGCCGGCACGCGAGCACCAAACGGCCTGTCAGGAGAAGCCGTGGCAATCTTTTCCAACGCCGCGATCAGCGAATCTGCCTCGGAGAGGCGCCCGGCATAGGCCAGCGCCAGGGCAGCTGCCTCCTGGGCGAACAGCCCTGCGTCGGAGGATTCCTTCAGCGCTGGTTCGGATGCTTGCAGAGCCTCCGCGTACAGGCCGCAGGACACCAGGAGACGGGCCAGCCGCGCGCGCAGCCGCAAGACCTGTGAGCCGCGCGGGTCTCCGAGCGACGCGACCTCCTGCAGGGCGGTCTCGAGCACCTGCCGGGCGGCGACCGGATCCCCTCGCCGCCCGAGCAGCCACGCGCGACGCTCTGCCAGCTCGATCTTGGTGTCCGTCTTCGCATCTTGCGCGGGCGGGTTCAGAACCGCGAGGGCATCGTCGTACTGGCCTACCAGGCCCAAAGCCGTGCCCCAGACGATGCGTTCGGCTGGCGTGCCGGCCTCGGCATCGACGGCCCGCGCGCGCATCGCGAAGCGTGCCACGTCTCCGAATCGACCGGCCTGGCCAGCTACCTGCGCTGCGGCCCGAAAACACGCATTGGCCCGTTCCCGCTCCCCAAGCGCCAGGTGCGCCTCGGCTCGCCTGGGATCTGACTCGGACAAAGGCTGGATCGCTTGCCGAACGAGAGGATGCAGGGTTTTGTCGTCCTTGACCGCGCGAAAGATCGCAGCTGCATGGGATTCCGTGGGAACCGACAACTCTGAGCCGTCCAGCCACCCGCCGGCCTGGGCCTCGCATGTGGCGGCGCCAGCATCGAGCTTGCCCCAACTGACCAGGTCGGCGACCAGCTTCGGCGACTGCGCAAACACCAGGGCAGTGAGCCACCCGCGGGTGTTGCGGCTCAGGCCGGCGAATGTCGTATCCAGCAGGCGTCCGAAGTCGGCATCATCTTCGTCGACCCGGAATGCCTCGGGCCGGCCCTCGCGGACCTGTTGCACCCAGCGGCGCACCAGGAGAGCAGCCGAGGCTGCGAGCCCGCCGCAGGCGCGTACGATTTGCTCGACCACTTGGGCGGTGGGCTCTGTCCCTGCGGCGTGACCGGCAAGCGCGCGAATGTCCTTGGCCTGAAGCGGCCCAAGTCGAAGATCGACGACCCCGGCGCTGCGCAAGACATGCTCGGTGGGCACGATGACGAGGAGACGGCCACTGGGTACTCCTCCCGCCACCGCTTCGGCGAGCAGCTCCTCCTCACGGCCGAGCCCAAGCACCAGGCAGAGGGGTTGTTGCTGCGCGCGCGCTTCGAGCGCATCAACCAGTACTGCGGTACGCGCCTGCAGCGAGAGGGCGGGCTCTTCCCAAGGTGGCGTTCGTTCCACAGGGCGGGTAGGCAGGTCAGCTTGCAGCGCTGCCAGCCCGCGCTCGTCCACCGCGAAGGGCGGCACCGTCTGGGAAAGCAGGGCCAGTCGAATTTCGCGCAGAACCCGGCGGATCAGCGTGCGCCGGCCCGACCCAGGTGGACCGGACACTGTTGCCACGGCCGCTGGCGCATTCCCTTCTGCGAGTCGTTCCACCAGCGCCCAGAGCGCGTGCTCCTCCTTGGCCCGGCCGACCAGGAGACCCGCCAGGGGATCGCCCGCGGGATGCGGCACGGAGAGGTCCAGATCAACCGGAGTCACACCATCCGGAGAAATGCGGCGGATCTCCCGCAACAAGTCGCGCGCGCTGGCGGGCCGCACTTCCGTCGCGACTGCCAGCAACCGGCCGAGCAGAGCGTCCCATTCCTGCGGCAGTCCCGGACAAAGCAAGGATGCCGCCAGAGGCGTGCCTTCCATGAGGCGGCGAATGGACTCCATCCCGACACCGAAGGGCGGCACGCCGGTCCACGCCGCATATAGGGTTGCGCCCAAGCCGAACAGATCGGCCGCCGGGCCGCGCTCACCAACCAGAGCCTCAGGCGCGATGAAGCCCAGGGTGCCCGAGGCGCCTGCCGCTGCAGTCCCCAAGCCACCGTGGGTTCCCGGGACGGCCAGCAGGCGTTCGGATAGGCCGAAATCAATCAGCACCGGACGACCTTCATGGTCGCAGCGCACATTGCCGGGGCTCACGTCGCCGTGGACGAGGCCACGGCCATGGAGGTAGGCCATGGCATCAGCCAGGTCGTCAGCCGCAGCGACGAAGCGACGGACGCGATCTTCTCCATGTGCGGCGGCCAGATGCGCCCCCAGATCGGGCCCAGCTAGCCTGTCGGTCACCAGAAAGAGTCGTCCAGTCAAGGCCCCTTCGGTAATACGTCCCGCGTCTCGAACCCTGACGATACCGCGGTGGTTGAGATCACTCAGGTGGGAAAACTCATCGAGCAGGCGTGTGATGGCTGCCGGCTCCAGCCCAGCCGGAAAGAGCTTCACAGCACAGGCTGCGTGGTCGGCCAAGTCCTCGGCTTCGTAGACCTCGCCGCTTGCTCCCGCTCCAAGTCGTTTGCCTAGCCGATAGCGATCCGCGACAAGTGGCCAGGGGCGATCATCCCCGCTCGATATGCCAACTTCATTGACGACTACCACCGAGACTGATTATACGATTTTCCGAGAATTTTGGAAGACAGCCTATTTCGTTGTCAGATAAACTGCAATGCGCTAATTGCTCCGGTTCACTCAGGGCGTGGTCGACTTGATGTGGTTCTTGCTCCCCAAGCGCAGAAGCGCCGCGTTCGCCATGTTCCTGATCTCCTCGTCTTCATGCGCGTCGGCCACGAAGCTCAGGTAGTCGCTGGCTTCTTGTCCCCCAAGCGCGGCAAGAGCATCGATGATCTTGCGCATCTCCCGGCGATCCTTCATCGACTTGGTCTTGGTGAGTGCAGGGACGGCGCGCGGATCGTGCAGGTCGACCAGCGCGCCAAGAGCGGCATCCCGGATGGTTTCCTCATCGTCGGACAGCAGCCCGATCAAGGTGGGGACCTCATCCAACAACTTGCGAGCCGCTGCCACGCGGATGGCTTCCAGGCGTATCTCGCCGGGCGCGGCCAGGGCCGCGTGAAGGGTCTGACGGTCGGCAGACCACAGCTTCTGGCGCGCAATATAGGCGCCCAGCAAGTCGCCGACGGCGCGTTCCGCTAACTGCTGAAACACCCCCTTCTTGTCCGGATGTGTCTCAGGGTCGTAGAGCATCTCGGCATTCGCCTGAACGTCCTCGCCAATGTGCGAAGGAGCCACGCCGGAAGGTCGAGTGGATACGTTCAGCCGCACCAGCGCGCGCACGGCAGCCTTGCCGTCGGCGCGCACGAGTTCCATGGACAACGTGATGCGGAGGCTCGCCACGGCTGTGCCGGGCTTGCTGCTCTCCGCGGCTTGCCGAGCGAAGATTCCCGCGTGCAAGAGTTGCGAGCGTGCCTTTTGTGCCAGCGCCTCCCGATCTACCAGTGAGGACTCGTCACCTGCGCCCGCGGCCGGCGTGATGACAACAGGTCCGAGCCGCACGAATTGTTGGCTGGTTGCGCCCGGCCGCTTGCAGGCGATGGCTCCCAGCGGAAGCATCGCCCAGACGGCGCACGGGAGCCAAGTCACTCGCCACCACGCGAGGTTCATGCACGCTGGGACCGAGCGCCGCCCCGACGAACGCCCGCCCTCGCGAAACCTCCCCCAGTGGGCAGGGATTCGCTCTCGCCCTCGAGATCGGCTTCGCCCGGTGGCTGGGCCAGGGGAATAGGGGTCTCGTCCACACATCGGCAGAGAGCCAAGGACACCAGGCGCAGAATCACGTCCTTGTATGAGAGTCCACCCGTCTTTGCCGCGCGGGAGAAACCGCCTGCCAGGTCGGAAAGATCACAGTTGGGGTTCACGTCGATGACGTAGGGCGTGCCATCGGCCGATAGGCGGATGTCCATGCGGGCGTAGTCACGCAACCCAATGGAGTGAAAGGCGGCCAGCGCCGTCTGCGCCACCTTGTCGCGCATCTCGGGCGACAGCCCTTCGCAGCGCACCGGACGGGTGCCCTTGTACTCGATTGAATCCTCCACCCACTTACCCTCGAACGACACAATCTTGGGCCGGTCCGCGGGCATGGCCGAGAAGTCGATCTCGAAAAACGGGAAGACCTGGATCTCGCCGTCAACCTGTCCCAGCAGGGAGACGTAGATTTCGCGTCCTTCGATGTACTCCTCGACCAGCGCGGGCTGGTGGTAATGGTAGAGGATATGCAGCACTCGCGCGGTGAGCGCCTTCTCATCGCTGACCACCGACGCCCGGGTGATCCCGACCGAGGCGTCCTCGCGCGCCGGCTTGACGATGAGAGGAAACTGGAAGCTCAAGGAAGACAAGTCGCCTTCCGCCGAAACCAGGCATCCCCGCGGCGCGGGAACGCCACAGGCCCGCAGGATCTCTTTCACCTTCTCCTTGCGCAGCGCCAGAGAAAGGGCAAAGGGCTCCGAGCCCGTGTAGGGGATGCGCTCCAGCTCCAGAAGCAGCGGCAGCAAACTCTCGAAGCGATTGTCACCATGGATCGATTCGCAGAGATTGAAGACCGCGGCCGGCTTGAGGGCACGCAACTCACTCAGCGCGCCGGTCACGTCGCTGGTCACGCCCAGACCGGAGGCTTCATAGCCGTTCGCGTTCAGAATGCGGGCGATGTGGTCCGCTATTTCCTTCACATCCTCGCGCGCTTTGTTCTCGGGATCCGCTTCGGCTCCCTCGAAGTCGCGATTGTAGATGACTGCGATCCGCGGCCTGGTCCGTGCCTTCACGATGCTTCCATGATTCTAGTGAGTGGCGCTGTCCGATTGCAACCGGGAACACGCGCCTCCACTAGTTGTACACCAAAGTTCTTCTCAAACAAGGCGATGAGAGATCGCGCGACCACTTCGGGTGGGGGCGCCTTCCCGATTTGTCGGACCAACGACGTGACACCCGCGCTTAGCAGACCACAGGGGATGATGGTCGAGAATCCGTCCAAGTCGGTGGCAAGGTTGAGCGCGAACCCGTGCGTGGCAATCCGATGTCGCACGTGCACCCCGAAGGCACAAATCTTGTCGAGCCCAACCCACACCCCCGGAGTCGACTCTCGCCACTCGGCCGCAAGGCCAATACTGGCCAGCCACTCGACGATGCTCGCCGCCATGGTCTGCATGTGCGCGCGCACGCCCTGGCGCAGCCGGAAGATAGGGTATCCCACGAGCTGACCTGGCCCATGGAAAGTCACGTCACCTCCGCGTGAGGTCCGGCACACGTCGATGCCACGGGCGCGCAGAGCAGGCACAGGAAGCAACACGTGGGCCGGGTCGGCGTGGCGGCCCAACGTGATCACGTCCGAGTGCTCGAGCAGGAGGAGCGTCTCCGGTCTGCGGCCTTCCAGGATTTCGTTCCGGATCTGCTCTTGCAGTTCGAGCACCGGCCGATAGGGGACGCGACCCAACCATGTCCACTCGGCCACGGCATCCGTTTCGGGACGGTAGCCGGCAGACAACGCGACTAGCCCTCGGAGATCTCGGCGAAGAAGTCCGCGTCGACGAACTCGACGTTGACCACAGCGCTGATGACGCCAATCCCGTGACGCACGCAGGTCTCGGCCATTGCCGGACCATCCACCACCTCCACCGGTGCCCCCGACTGCTTCCATTCCCCAACGGCATCGTCGGCCAAGCGGCCGGCAAGCATGAGCAACCCTTCGTCCTGATTGCGGGCGCGGATACCCGCGCGCAACTCGCCCATCGCTCGTCGGCCCGCAGCCGCGCTGCCTGGCCGCAGGGCGATGAGACAACGCGAGGGCCGGAAGCCTCGTCCTCGCAAGGCCTCAAGATAGATGGTGCCGTCGACCCGCTTGACGAAAGTGGCCGGGCCGAAGCCCTCACGTTGCAGAAGGACGCGGGCCACTGCCTCGAAGGCAGCCGGACTCAGTTCGGCCATGCGCTGCTCAAGGGCGGCCAGGGTGCGCTCGCGTAAGGCACGTCGGGCCTCGCCCAGCACGAACTCCGCCCGTTCGAGATCACTGTCTGGCGGCCGGCGAGCCAGGGCGTATAGACCGCTACCCGCGGGTCGCACACGCGGGCGCTGGGCGGCACGCAGCCGCTCTTTGCCCTCTGCCGCAAGCGCGGCTCGCATCACCCGCCATGCCTCGTTGGGCTCTCCGTGGATGAGCCGTCGCCGGACCGCCGCATCTGCGATCTGACGCACGTGTAGACCGCGGCCAGGAGCCTGGCCCTTCAATATCTCGATGGCCGCGTCGATCGGCGAAGTGATCTTGCGTCCTGACTGGGCCGGCGTCTCGGGGGTGCCCTCGCCCGCTGGCGCGGGTGCCTGGGCCGCACTGTCGCTGGGACCGGGTGGCGGGCCAGAGGCGCTTGGCATCTCTGCTCTGGCTGCTGCTTCACCCGGAGAGGCGGGACCGCCGACCTGTTCGGCTTTCGCCTCCGCCTCTTCTTCGCTCTCGGCGCTCTCGTCGTTGCGGGCCGCGCCCGCATCGCTGTCGTCGCCAGTCGGCCCTTCTTCTTCTTCCCCCTCCCTCTCGTCCCCGTCGCCTTCCAGAACGCCACTCTCAGCCAAGGCGGCTGCGCGCGCTTCGGGGGACAATGAACCGATTTCGGGCTCCTCAGGCGTTTCGCCTGCCTCGTGTTCCTCCGCGCCTTCGATCGGGCCGGGGCGCTCGCTGGCCGCCTCCCCTCCAGCACTGTTGGTCGCCAGGGATTCGCCCGGTGCATCGCCGCGGCCGCGCCGCCGCCCTCGCCCTCCTCGTCGCCGGCGTCGCCCGCTGCGCGTCTCACCCGCGGCCGGCCGGCTCTCGGTCTTCTGTGGCTTCTCGGGTGTGGCTTCGGGCTCGGGCTCGGAGGGCGCCTCCGGATAGCGCAGCAGCCCGAAAACGCCTGGCTTGACCCGCACGAAGGGACTGCCTGGGGCTTTCTTCACGGCGGCCGTGAGCTGGGTTTGCATGGTGACCTCGGGAGTTCGCCCCACAAAGGTCAAGAGTTTGCGTTCCGTGGCCTTCTCGGTGAGTTCCTTGAAGTGAAGGGGCCGGCGCTCACGCTTCAGAATCTCTAGGGCTGCTTCCAGAAAGGTCATGACGACGCCGTGTCTACCACAAACTTCGCGCGCGTGGCGTTGGGGTCTTTCTGGCAACCGAGAAGCGCGTTTTTTTGACGACACCCGGCGCAGGCGTTACCCGTGAGAGATGAGTTCTTCGCGCAAGATCGGAGTCCTTCTGGGCGGGTTCTCTCTGGAACGGGATGCTTCCGTCCGGGCCGGCGAGGCGGTCACGGCAGCCTTGCGCAGAGAGGGCCATGAGGTCCAGGCTCTCTTCGTCGACCGCCACATCGACATGGCCCTGCGCCAGTCGGGAATAGACGTGGCTTTCTTGGCCGTGCGGGGCCGCTACGGCGCCGATGGCTGCCTTCAGGGCCTGCTGGAGATGCTCGCCATCCCCTATACCGGCTCGGGCGTCTTGGCCTCGGGACTGGCCATGAACCGCGCGAAGACAAAGGACGTTTTGCGTCTGCACAATCTGCCCGTCGCACCCGCCTACCTGATTCGCGCCCAACAGCAGGACCACAGCAGCGAAGTTCACGGCGCTTTTGGGTTCCCGGTTGTCGTGAGACCGGTGGGAGCGACCCTACTTTGCGGGGGCGCCCTGGTGCGCGACGAAATGGAGTTGGAGAGCGCTCTTGAGGATGTGTTTGGTGTGGACGACGAAGCCCTGGTTGAGCGCTTCGTGGAAGGTAGGCCAATCTGCGTGCCGGTTCTCGACGGCCAGGCTCTTGGCGCTGTGGAGGTCTCCCGGGCCGGATCTTGGACCGCACAGCAGGCGGTGGGTGCGCGCGGGCAGGAGATCTGTGCAGCCGCGCGGCTTCCGCCCGCTCGCGAGGCTTCGGTGTTGCGCCTGGCGACCCAGGCCTATGAGGCCCTGGGCTGCGAAGGCCCGGCTTGCGTCGAACTGGTGGTCAGCGAACGTTCCAACGAGATCATCGTGGACCTGGATTTCGTTCCGCTGCTCCTGCCCGCAGCCCCTTTGCCCCGCATGGCGCGGGAAGCCGGGATTGGCTTCGACGAGTTGGTCGAGGACATCCTGGCAGGTGCCCGCCTGCGCGCCCACGGCATACGGCGCAACCGGCGCACGGCTCACAGTGTGTTCGAGGGTCCGGATCGCCGGGCGAATGCGGCGCTGGCCGCCCATTGATCGCCTGCTTGCGGTACCATGGTGCCGCTTGCCTCATACAGCCCGCCGTCTAGTTCTTCTTGGGACAGCAGCCCTAGCCAGCTTCATCCTGGTGGCCGTCGGCGGTAGGCTGTGGAACAGGGGTGCCGTGCCGTGGGTTCAGGGACGTCTGGAACAGGTGATCGGGCGTCACGTGCGGGTGGATAGCCTTGGGATAGCTGGGTTGCGCACGCTGGTCGTGCACGGCGTGAATATCTTCGGGGCGCCCCCGTTCGATGCGGAACCGCTGGTGCGCGTGGAACGCATCGTCGTGCGCCTGGGCGGTCCGGGACGCGGATTCTGGGAACCTGCTGAAGTGACAGTCGACGACCCTGAGGTCGAATACCTGCGTACCGGAGCAGCCGACAATCTTTCCGGCCAGCCTTCGACGGCTCCCCCGGCGCCGGCCCATCGGCGTCCTCAGCGCGAAGCTCCCGTTGCGCTTGTGGTCCGCAGGGCGCGCGTTCATGGCGTGGTGGTCTTGCCGGGCGGAGTGCGAGTGGCTTTTCGCACGCCCAATGCCAGTTTTCAGCGCTCGTCCCAGGGCAAGGAATCGGCGCTGGTGCGAGATCTGGTCGTCGAGGTGGGTGCAGCCACGACCCTGCGCTTGCCCGAGGTCGCGATAGAGAGCGTGCGCGGTTTGCCGGTGACTGTCACGGGCCGGCGCGCCAGCCTGGTGATCCCCGGCGGCGGCGCTCTGGTCGAGGGCGCGACGGTCGAGGCGCACTTCGCCGGACAGAGCGTGTCGGTCGAGATGCGTAGCGATGATGCCGAACACGCATCCCCGGGTCTGCTCATCTCTGGCCGGACGGGCGGTGATGTGGCTGACCTGCAGGTGGAAGCGCGCGATTGGCCGCTGCGTGCGCTCGGTGTCGTGGCGGCACCGCGTGGGGTGGGATTGGATGACGCACGCGCCGACCTGCAGGTCGTGGCGTCCCTCGACCTGGAACGCCTGCGGGTTGCCTTTCAGGTGGACAGCCAACTGCGCGGCCTGGAATTACATCATCCGGCCGTGGACTGGACCCCCTGGCGCGAGCTGGGCGTGGAGATCCACGTCAGTGGCCAGGTGGCGGCAGGTGCCGGCCGGGTCGACATCGAATCAGCCGAGGTGCGAGTCTTCGGCGCGCAGCTGAACCTGAAGGGCTGGACCGAGGTGCTGGGGACGCCCCGGGGAGAGCTCACCATCAGCACGCCACGCGCGGCACCCTTGCCGTGTAGCTCCCTGCTCGCTGCACAGGCGCAGCCGGTTCGCCAAGCATTGGCCGGGCTCGCCCTGGGCGGCAAGCTGGGGCTGGCCGTCGCCTTTTCTTTCGACGCCGCGGCCTGGGAAACCCTGACCCTTGACGTCCGTGTCGATCCGCGCTGCACAGTCAAGACTGAACCGCAGGTGCTGGCCAGTCTGACCCCAGCCCTGCTCCGGCAGACACCAACCGGCCCGCTCGCGCCCAGCCTCCCGCTAGGCAAGTACAACCCTGATTTTGCCTCGCTGGCCGAAATGCCCAAGCACCTGCCGGCGGCCTTTCTCACCTCCGAGGATAGCCGCTTCTTCACCCACAATGGCTTCGACATCGAGATGATCCGTCATGCCCTGGTGCAGGATCTCGAGACCGGAACTTTCGGACGAGGGGCCAGCACGATCACCCAGCAACTGGCCAAGAATCTCTTTCTGACTCCTCATCGAACCCTGGCCCGGAAGCTGGAGGAAACTGTGCTGGCGTGGCGCCTGCACAACCTCCTCGGCAAGGAACGCATCCTCGAACTCTACTTGAATGTCATCGACCTTGGTCCGGGCATTCGCGGCGTACGACAAGCCGCGCGTGTCTACTTCGGCAAGGAACTTCAGCAGCTCCGGCCCATCGAGTCCGCCTACCTGGCAGCCCTGGCGCCCAACCCGCACGTGCTGGCGCGACGCTTTCGCGATGGCCACGTGGACGACGGTTGGCTGCAGAGGCTCCACGATCTGCTCGCCATGATGAAACGCAGCGGCCGTCTTTCGGCCGAGGAGCTTGCCGCGGCCCGCGGAACAAGACCGGCGCTGCGCAGGATTGACAAGGAGTTCACGCCTCGCTGACATGGGAACCCTCAAAGGGTTCGCTCCGCCCTTCGGCCCCCCCGGCGGACTCCCCACGCGTCTAGTGCTACTCTTGTGGCCATGAGCCTGTTTCGAACTGCTGCTCTGAGCCTGGCAGCCCTGCTGGTGCCTTCGCTGGCGGCAGGCTCGTTGATCCAGGCACTGGACCTTGCTGAGCTGACCGCTCGGGCCGAACGCATCGTCGTCGCCCAGGTTGTGTCGGTCAAGGGCGAGTGGGATTCTTCCGGCCGCAACATTCACACGCGCATCGAGATCACGGTCGAGGAAGCTTGGAAAGGGTCGACCGCGGTGGCTGAACGCCTGGTGATCGTGCAACCGGGCGGCAGCGTGGGCGACATCGAAATGCGCGTCCACGGCATGCCCAGCTTTGCTCCCGGCGAGAGGGCGGTGCTGTTCCTCGCTGGCCAGGTCGCGCCTCGCGTGGTGGGAATGAGTCAGGGCAAGCGCCCTGTGCGTTGGGACGGCACGACCAAGCGCTGGGTGGCCCAAGCCGCGGAACACTCTGCGGTCGTGCGCCGCGATTCCCAGGGCCGGCTGCAACCCGTGCCCGCCGAGCCTGACATGGCACTCGACGAACTTCGTCAGCGCATCCGCGCGCTGGTCAGACAGTAGAGAAACCAGCGACACCTTCCATGAGAACCCGTATCACCCTGGTGACGATCTCCGTTGTGGCAGCCGTCGCAGCCCTGCCTGTGCCGGCCGCAGCCTACGTCCGCACCGTGACCAGTGCGAACGTGGCCACGTGGTGGAAAGCGCCCTGCGTGACAATGGAATTCTCCCTGGGCTCCCCTCCGCCCGAGTTGGATGCGTCGGGATACCTGAGCGCCGCCCAGAACGCCGGTGCGGCCTGGAGTCAGGCCTCGCTCGATGGGGTCACTCGATGTAGCAACGTGATCTTCAACGTGAAGTCGGTCCCCGATGCCGCCGGCCCAGTGGGCAGGGACGGCCACAATCGCCTGATCTTCCGCCAAAACGGCTGGTGCCGCGATCCCGCACCCACGGATCCCAACGAAGCACGTTGCTATGACCCCAGTGCCTTGGCCATCACTTCCGTCTTCCAGCTCAAGAACAGCGGCGAGATCCTGGACACCGACTTGGAAGTAAACGCCACTGACTTCACCTGGGGCGACTTCGTGGGCCATCCTGAGTTGACCGGTTTCGACACCCACGACTTCCAGGGCGCGATCACCCACGAGTTCGGGCATGTCATCGGCCTGGACCATGTCTGCTACAGCCCGGGCGCCATCCGTGCGGACGGCACACCGGTTCCGCGGCCCGTGGACAACAACGGAAACCCGGTGCCCAATTGCGGCGCCGCCGACAATCCGCCTTCGATCACGCAGGCCACGATGTACGTCTCGGTTAACTCACCCAGCGCCGAGGTCGAACTGCGCAGCTTGTCGCTCGATGACGTGCAAGGCGCGTGCGATGTCTACCCCTTCTCGGCCAACTTCGTGTGTCAGCCTCCATCGACACCCTCAACCGGCGGCGGCTGTTCCTTTTCGGCGCGACCCGGATATGGGTCTATGGCCTGCGTGCTGGCGTTGCTCGCGATGGCCCTGGTGGTCCGCCGTCGGCGCTAGCCGCGCGCGCCGCCAGCCGAAATTCCAAGGGATCCGGATGGCCCACGGCGCGCACCATGGGGATTGTCTGAGGCGCGTGGTTCTTGGCCTCCGCGGCCAGTATGTATTCGCCCACGGGCAGACGAACGGAGAACTGGCCGTGCGGGTCGGATGTGACCCGGATCGCGGGTTGCGCCGGCTTCCCGACAGCGCGCGCTTCCACCTGAGCGCCCTCCAGGGCCTGGCCGTCTTGCTCCAGCACGTGGCCCGAAAGCAGGACCCCGTTTGGCACCACGAGATCGCCGAGATCCCGGGCATCCCCGGGCGCAAGCAAGAGTGGCTCGCGTCGCAAAGGCAGTTTGTCGGCCGGCGAAACTTCGAGGCGCGAGCGTCCCGGAGCCAATCCCCTCACCTCGAAGCGTCCCTGTGCGTCGGAAAGCGCCGTGCGAACGCTCCCCTGGCGCGCCACCGATCCCGGCGGCAACTCGGCTGCTTCGGCTGCCGTGGGCAAGGCGCCCGGCAGGACGATCACCTCGTCATGGCCGCCGACCAGCCCGACCACGGACACGGGCACGGCGCGCAGCGGAGAGCCATCCTGGTCGAGCACACGGCCCGTGACCTGCGCCGCCCGCGCGAGTCTGGGCACTGCCAGGACCCTGCTCCCAGCGCTGAGTAAGAATTCTGGTGCATCCAGCAGAACGTGGCCTTCCAGCCTGGCCAAGATCTGGTAGCGACCGGGCCGCATCGGCCCGACCCTGAACTTGCCTTCTTCGTCCGATTGGCAAGTCACGGGCAGGTCATCGGATGGCATGGTCAGCACGTCCACCGTGGCCCCGGGAAGGTTCCGGCCCACGTCGTCACGCACCCGGCCCTCCACGAAAGCACCCGGACCCAGTAGCAACCGAACCGGTGCCAGGTGGCCTGTGCCTTCTTCGATCACCTGACTTGCTATCGCTGACACGAACTTGCCATGCGTGGCGCGAACTGTGAAGCGGCCCAGACCCAGACCCGCGAACGAAAACACGCCATGGTTGTCGGCCACGGTTTCACGCGGCCAGCGTAAGCTTGGCCCGCCCAGCACCACATGCGCCTCCGGTTCGGCGCGCGTCGGGGAGGCCAGCACGATGCCTCCCAGGCTGCGCCCCTCCCCTTCGAGAGCCAGTACCAGCGGGCCGGAGTCTGGCACGGTCCGGTCGATTTCCAGTGTACCGAAGCCCGCTGCCTCGACCAGCAGTGTCCATCTTCCCGGCAGAAGGCGAGGCAACACGAAATGGCCGTCGGGATTCGAACGCGCCTGAAACGTGGAACCGTCGGACTTTTGTTTGGGCCAAGCGATAACCAGGACATCTGGCAGGGGCGTGCCGCGGCTATCCTTCACCACGCCGACGAGGTCGACGGGCGGGCCCATCTTCCTCTCCCCTGCCGGCCTTGGGTCACCCGCCGCATCACGGCCTGGACGGGATCCCCGGCAGGCGAGCCCACAAACGGCCATGGGAATGAGCGCCACCAAAGCGAAGATGGTGGGACTTACTTGTCTGTGAGTGCTTGCGGCGCGCATCAGTCGGTGCTAATGGTACGCCCTCCCGGAGAAATCATGCCTGCGCAGTGTGCAATTTGCGGCAAACAAAGACGAGTGGCCAACAACGTGAGCCACTCGAACATCAAGACCAAGAGCCAGCAACGGCCGAACCTGCAACGCGTGCATGTCACGATCGGCGGCTCGCGAAAGCGAGTGCGCGTCTGCACCCGCTGCCTTCGTTCCGGGTTTGTGTCGAAGGCCCCGTAGCTTCCCGATTCGGCGCCTCATTCGACGACAGAATCTAGGCTGCCACAGCCACAGCATCGATTTCAACCTGCGCGCCTCTGGGCAGCGCTGCGACCTGCACGGTGGCCCGTGCGGGCGGCGTGCTCCCGAAATACGTGGCGTACGCTTCATTCACGACAGCGAAGTTCGCGAGGTCGGTCAAGTAGATGGTCGTCTTGACCACAGCGTCCAGTGACACGCCGGCAGCCGTGAGCACAGCGGACAGGTTCTGCATCACGCGGTGGGTTTCTTGTCCCACGTCGCCGCCGCCCACCAGTTCGCCGGTTTGCGGGTCGAGCGGGATCTGGCCCGAACAGTAGATGCAGCGCGCGCCCTGCGCGATCACAGCCTGGGAATAGGGGCCGATCGCGGCCGGGGCTGACGGGGTGGCGACGACGTCTCGAATCATCGTCCCATGATAGCAAGGGGCCGTGACAGGGCACGTTTTCCCGGATGCCATGTTGCCAAGCGGACCCTGGCGGCAGTACCGTTGCCCGCGTGAAACCTGGAACGCGGCCGCGGCGCCGGAACGCCGAACCCGAGACTGCGGCGTCCCTGATGTCGGCCGTGGTGGCGCGCGTGGGCGGTGAGCATCGGGCGCGCGAGCACCGTATCTTCGCCGCCTACGAGCATGCGGTGGGTGGTCCCCTGCGCCAGCACACCAGGGCCGAGCGTCTGCACGAGGGCACGCTCTTCGTGCGCGTGTCGAGTTCCGCGCTGGCCCACCAGATCACCCTGCTCAAGCGTGAGATCCTGGAGCGCATGGCGCCGCTCGTGGACCCCGGGACCGTCACCGATCTGCGCACCCGCGTGGGCCCGCTGGACGCGCGGCCGTAGGCGTCGCTACCTATCGTTACTCAGCGCCATCCCCTGCGTCTGCCGCTTCGGCGGTACTTGCGACGCCGGCGTCGATGGGGGACAGGTCGCGTGAGGTAGCGAGCAGCTCTGCCTTCCCGGAACACGCTGGCATCACAGCCAGCAGGAAACACCAGACGGCAGCGGTCTTCACGAACGCAGGGTGCCTCCTCTCGCGGCTTGGCGTGCATGTTCACTCTACGTTGGAGGCGGTGGCAGAAACAAGTCCACCTTCCTTCGGTTACTGGTCCGCCATCCAGGGCGGACGCAATGGCTCGCCCTGGCGCGCGACCACGGGCCACATCCGGGAATCGCGCCGAACGTACACCGTGATCGGCAAGCGCCCGGTCAGCGGGTCGATCTGGTCGACGAGCAATGCTTGGTAGGATGCCGGGACAGGAACCAGCAGGTGCCAGGGCGCATAGTCGGCGCGGAAACTCGCCGACATGAGAAGCTGGAAGTCACCGAGGAACCACGGGGCGATGTCGCCGTGGGCGCCGCCGAGCATGATCAGGTCCGGCCGCCGCGAGAGCACGTAGGCGCCATCTCCCCGCCTGTGCCCGGCTACGGCGAACCAGCCGTCTGGTTCCCGGAGCGCGCGCGGCATCGGTGCGGGCGAAATGCGCGCGATGTGCCGATCGTTGATGCCGAGAGTGTCGATGAACGAGAGCGACGGCGCGAAGCACGGCACCGAACCTGCCGTCGCTGCCGCGACCAGCGTGCCGGGTGCGAGCCGGTCCTCCAGCACGCGCCCGACGAACTCGCCGATCGCTGCCGCGGGATTGCGTTCGGCCGGATGGCGCCACGAGAGTTGGAGTTGCCAAAGCGCCGAGATCCCGACGAGAACCAGCGTGGCTGCCCGGACGCCCGCGCGCGGGGAAGGTGCCGCCAGACTGCCCGCCAGGCAGAGCACGGCGATCGGCGCGAGCATGAACCGGGCTCCCAACATGTGGTCGCCCCCACCCACGACCACCAGCGCTAGAAGCGGCAGGCAGGGGAGCAAGAGCAGCCAGACGCGACGTCGGTCCGAAGAGCTGACGATCATCCACGTCGCAACCAAGGCCGCCGCCAGCCACTGCTGCGCGGACTCGGTCACATACGCCGCCGCGTCGGCGAGAAGATCGGTGAGTGGCAGATCCATCATCTTGGCCCGTGCTGCGTTGGCGATCCAGTCCCCGAAGTACGCCAGCCGGAAGATCTGGTAGCCACCGTAGAGCAGGGCCAGCGGCGCCGCTGCCAGCATCAGGTAGCATCCGCGGCGGGCGAAGGCCGCGGCGCAGAGCAGAGTCAAGCTGACAGCGATCCCTTCTGGACGGCCGAGCGCGACCGAGGCGAGCGAGAACCCAAGCCCCAGCGCCCGGCCGCGCGAAGACGGGGCTTCTTGTGTTCGCCAGATCAGAACCAACGACATCAGGATCCAGAAGCAGGCGCTGATCGTCTCCAGGCCGCCCAGCGCCCACAAGGTCCAGCCCGGAATGGTCACCAGCACAAGCAGACCAGCCGGATGTGC
>Ga0302323_100000442_pt1 | contig 32896 bp, 23 predicted proteins | sample Fen_T0_3_FD_201950 | JGI IMG/M metagenome (GOLD analysis project Ga0302323, IMG submission 201950) | Peat permafrost microbial communities from Stordalen Mire near Abisko, Sweden - Fen_T0_3 | ecosystem: Environmental > Terrestrial > Soil > Wetlands > Permafrost | place: Sweden: Abisko...
CAACAAAGCCAAGGGCGACGTCGCCGAGTCCGTCATGATCGCCGGCCTCTTCCTCTACGCCGCGAAGGACATGTCCTCGCTCTACCGTTTCCTCAAGCGCGAGAACGAGGCGGTCCGCATTGACGGTTACTACACCGAGATGCTCGATATCGTCGAGTCGCAGGCTTGGGACGGCGCTTGGTACACCCGCGCTTTCGACAATTTCAGCAATCCCGTTGGCTCCAAGAGCTGCAAGGAAGGCAAAATCTACATCGAGAGCCAAGCGTGGTGCGTGCTCGGCGGCGCCGGCCAAACCAATGGCAGAGCCAAAAAAGCTCTCCAGGCAGTGGAGAAATATCTCTACACGCCCGACAAAGGCTGCGCGCTCCAATACCCGCCGTATTCCGAGTACCACCTCGAGCTCGGCGAGGTCTCCAGCTATCCTCCGGGTTACAAGGAAAACGCCGGCGTGTTCTCGCACAACAACACCTGGATTCACATCGGTTGGACGATGTTCGGCGATGGCGACAAAGCCCTCGAATACTATCTGAGCATTTGCCCCGCCGCGAAGCCTGATCACGACGTGTATCGGTCTGAGCCCTACGTTTACGCACAGATGACGGCGTCGCAGTTCTCACCCACTCCAGGCGAAGGCAAAAACTCCTGGCTCACCGGCACGGGCGCGTGGTCCTTCGTCGTGGCGAGCCAATACATTCTCGGCATCCGCCCCGATTTTGACGGCCTGCGCATCGATCCGTGCATTCCGAAGAAATGGAAAGGCTTCAGCGTCACCCGTAAATTCCGCGGCGTCACTTACACCATCGAGATCAAAAATTCAAAGGGTAAGTCGAAGGGCGTGCAGTCGCTCGTCGTCGACGGCGTGAAAGTCGCCGGTAACATCATCCCGACACCCGCCGCCGGCACGACCGCCGTCACCGTGATCGCGACCCTCGGCGCCTAAATTCCGAGGTAGGGCGCGACCGCTGGGCGCGCCGTACCGCAAGAATACTCGGCGCGCCCAGCGGTCGCGCCCTACCTAAGCCATCCTTTTCTACAACCTACTTCCATCGCCATGCAATTCGGCCATTTCGACGACAAAGCCAAAGAATACGTCATCACGCGTCCCGACACGCCTCGTCCGTGGAGCAATTATCTCGGCTCGACCGAGTACGGAGCGATCATCACCAACAGCGCCGGTGGCTACAGCTTCTACAAGAGCGCGCTCAACGGCCGCTTCCTGCGCTCGCGTTCCAACGCCGTGCCGATGGACCAGCCCGGCCGCTATTTTTACCTGCGCGACAACGAAGACGGCGACTACTGGTCGTCCTCGTGGCAACCCGTAGGCAAACCACTCTCCAAGTACAAGAGCACCTGCCGCCACGGGACTGCTTACACCGTTATTGAGTCGCGCTACGCCGCGATCGAGACCGAGAGCACGTACTTCGTTCCGCTCGGCCAGACCTTCGAATACTGGCGCCTCAAGGTCACCAACAAGTCGAAAAAGCCGCGCAAGCTCTCCGTCTTCACCTACTGCGAATTCGCCAGCTGTTGGAACATGCCCAACGATCTTACGAACCTCCAGTACTCGCAGTTCATCATCAAGGCCTCGATGGACAACGGCGTGCTCGGCATGGCGATGCACCCGTACTACAAGTTTGATCCAAAGAACTTCCTCGGCTCCGCCGGTCGCACATGGATGACGCTCACCGGCGCACCGATTGCCGGCTACGAAACGGTTCGCGAAAACTTCTTCGGCTCCGTCTACAATACCTACGCCAATCCACAGGTCGTCGCCGACGGCAAGTGCTCGAACTTCCTCGCCGAGGGCGAAAACGGTTGCGGCACGTTCCAGGCCGATCTCGAACTCGCTCCTGGCGAAACCCGCGAGCTCATTGTCATGCTCGGTATGGGCCAACCGGATACACATGGCCACGCCACCATCGCCGAGTTTGGCAACCCCGCCCGCTGCGAAGAAGAATTCGTTAAACTCAAAGCTCACTGGCACGGTCTGCTCGCCGGCGTGAAGGTCGAGACGCCCGACGCCGAGTTCGACTCGATGGCCAACGTCTGGGGCGGCTACAACGCCCTCATCACCTACGCCTGGTCGCGCCACGCTTCGATGATTTACAACGGCGAACGCGACGGCCTCGGCTTCCGCGACACCGTGCAGGATTTCCTCGGCGCCATGCCGCACCTCAAGGAAGGCATCCGCGGCCGTCTCGAACTCATGCTCACCGGCCAGGTCGCTAACGGCGGCGCCATGCCCGTCGTGCAGCCGTTCAACCACACACCGGGGAAAATGCAGCCGCCGAAGCGCGAAGAGTATCGCTCCGACGATTGCCAATGGTTCTTCAACGCCATTCCCGACTACGTCGCAGAAACCGGCGACTTCGATTTCTACAAAAAAGTTCTGCCCTACGCTGATCAGGGCGAAGCCACCGTCTTCGGACACCTGCGCCGCGCCCTCGAATTCAACCTCGAACGCTCCGGCACCAACGGTCTGCCCTGCGGCCTCCACGCCGACTGGAACGACTGCGTGAAGATGGGCTACAACGGCGAGTCCGTCATGGTCGCCTTCCAGCTCCGGTATGGACTTTTCACCTACGCGCAGATCGCCGACAAACTCAGCCTGCCAGCCGAAGCCGCCTGGGCCCGCGCTGAGTTGACCAAGCTCGAAGCCGCGATCCAGAAAGCCGCGTGGGATGGCGAATGGTACCTCTGGGCGATCGGTCCCGATGGTCACCGCTACGGTTCGAAAACCGAAACCGAAGGAAAGGTCTACATCAACACGCAGGTTTTCGCCGTCATGTCCGGCGCCGCCTCGACCACGCAAGGCCGCAGCGCAATGGACGCCCTCAAACGCGACCTCGCCACACCTTACGGCATCATGCTCAGCGCGCCGCCGTTTACCGAAACACCTCCAACCGTCATGGGTGGCGTGATCTACAACCACGGCATCAAGGAAAACGCCGGTATCTTCTGCCACACACAAAGCTGGGCCGTCATCGCCGAGTGTCTGCTCGGCAACGGCGACCAGGCCTATGAATACTACCGTGCGTTCATGCCCGCCGCGTACAACACCCGCGCCGAGGTCCGCGAGATCGAGCCCTACGTTCACTGCCAGACGACCTACGCCACCTGCAACCGCAACGCCGGCAAATCTCGCGTCGCCTGGCTCTCCGGCACCGCGTCTTGGAGCCACCACACCGCGCTGCAATGGATCCTCGGTGTCCGCCCGGAAGTCGACGGCCTGCGCATCGACCCATGCATCCCGAAACAGTGGCCAGGTTTTAAAATGACCCGCGTATTCCGCAACAAAACGCTGAAGATCGAAGTCAAAAACCCCGCCAACCTTTCAAAGGGCGTGAAGTCCCTCACCGTCGACGGCAAAACCCTCGGAGGAAACTTCATCCCTCTAGAGAGGCTCAAAGACGGTAGTAAAATAGTTGCGACACTTGGGTAAACTCATCAAAACCTTTTCCATGAGACAAAGCCTGCATCAAAGTGCGGGCTTTTTGCTTCTCCCGCACAGCTCCCCTAATACTGGTAACCTACCACAATAACCACCATTCCGACACACTCACTTACCAGATGTAGCGCCCATTCTCTTCAACTGTGCATCGGCAGCTTCGAGAGCCGCTCTGTTTTTTAAGATGGCCCGCTGTTGATCAGAGAAAAACGCACCTGCATCCGTGTTTACAGCTTCCCAGTCTGTTTGAGAGAATACTCTATACATCGTCTTGCCTCCGTCACTCACCATCGGCTCTTTCATAATTTTGGTATGGTCCATGATGGCTTTTCGGAGTTGGTCTCCTTGATTCATCGTAAGTGGAAACCCCGCTGTGTACAAATCGCCGGCCAGAACGGGAACAAACTCCATCGCGTTACTCCCCAGCGGGCTATTGTAATCAGTGTACAGCTTCATATTTTCCTCACCAAGGAGGGCTTTCAGTTTCTCCTCACAAAGCGTCAGAGGAGCCGAAGTCATCCGCGCAACAGCAGTTCGCGCCGAGCTATCATTCCCAATCGTGATACCCTGCGATTCTGCTGCCGCCCAAATATCGATTTGCCCTTGCCTACACTCGACCTGAATCGCTTCGAAAGCCGCGATCTGATCGCTTGATAAATTTAGCGCTCGATACAACGAACCATATTTACCGGGCAAAGAAGCGCGAAATCGTTCGAGTTGCAGCCGCGCATAATCGGGATTTGCCCAATGCAGTTGCGAACGCGGCGCCGGGCTTGAAGTTGGCGTAGCCGCCGCAGCTTGCGTAAGCTTCGCGCTCGCCAGTTCTTTTTCGAGTGTCGCGACACGGGTTTTATCCGCCTCGGATGCCGCACGAGCGACGTCGAGTTGATGTTGGGCAGCGGCAACTTGTACACGTGCTTCCGCCAGTCGATGCCCTTCATAGACTGCCGAACCTACGCCAAGTACCACTAGGACACAGCTCGCAGCAACGATGATTTTTGATGAGGTTGTCATGGTGAAAAGAGTTGCAGCAATTCCGCCGCCAGCGCCTAACGCGGCGACGGCTAGAGCCTGAGCAGTCACGTGAGCCGCCAAAGCTGGCGGCGCGCTGGCCGCGACGACGTCCGTTGCCAAAGCCGCAGCAAGCGAAACCGTCGTGATTTTCTTGGCGCTCAAAATCCCGTTCAGCTTGTCGAGCGCGCGGTCAACACGCATGCGCGCGGCGTTTTCCGTCACACCGAGCCGTATACCGATGTCGCCAAACGACTGGTTGTTGAAAAACCGCATAAGCACGGCATCGCGATCCGTTGCGGGCAATTGGTCCAAGGCTGCATCGATCACCGGCCGCAATTTTTCCCAATCGTGTGCAGGATTTGTTGAGTGCAGGTCATCGTACATTAAAGCCTCTCTTTCGCGGGTCGCTCGCCGCCTCTCGCGACGCAGAAATTGATGAGCCTCCCAGCGTGTCGTCGTGTGCAGCCAGCCGACAAGAGTTTCGTGAACGCAAACCCTGGCAGCCTTTCGAGCTAGAAGCGTGAAAACCTGCTGCGCGATATCTTCTGCCGCGTGCGCATCGCCGACTCGCCGAAGTGCAGAGTGGTAGACAAGTCCAATATACTGTCGCACCAGCAGACCAAAAGCATCTTGGTCGCGGTTTCGCGCAAAGCGCAGGAGTAAATCGCGGTCGTTGGTACTCATCACACGACAATAAACGTCCTCTCGCTCAAAAACCGCACAAAATTTATTCAACCGAAGACGTAAAGTCCCTTACTATCGACGGCGAAACCACCGATGGGACCTTTCTCACCCCTCGACCGCCTAAAAGACGGTGCAATGAATGCACGACGTGCCGCAAGCGTTACCTACTTCTCTTCGTCGACAATTTAAACCACTTGTCGAACCAGCCGTCCGATATTCGAAAAAGTGGAGCCGCATTTTACTCGCTGCGCACACTCCCCATTTCACGCGCTAACTGCGCTCTCAATTGTTAAACAATCAAAAAGGAGTATACTGTGCACACTATCCTCAAGTTTCCGTTGCTGACCTTGCTGCTGCTGGCAGCAAGTTTTGTTTCCGCCCAAACCGGAAACATCGAAAAAAAGGAAATGACAGCTGCCAACCCAACAAATCAAGCGAGCAACCCGCTGCTCAAAGGCATCACTCATTTCAAGGACAATGACATTCGTTTCACTCGCAACGACGGCAAGGTCCTGTTCGTAGATCCGACCAGCGGTCCTTACGACAACGCCGTGAAGAAATCCGGCTTCCTAAAAGCCGACCTGATTCTTATCACACACCCGCACGGCGATCACTTCGATCCGTGGCTCCTTCAGGCTTACATCAAGGCGAATCCCAGGGTCGTCATCGCCGGTCCTGCGATGGTCGTAGCGGTCACAAAAGCTTATGGGATCGAAGGTGTGCAACTGGTCGAACCCAACAAAACATACAACTTCGCCGGATTCGAAGTCAGCACCCTGCCAGCCTATTTCGACGACAAGGGATGGAATCACCCCAAAGATCAAAACTGGGTCGGCTACGTCCTCGCACTCAACGGCGCCCGCTACTATGTGACGGGCGATACCCAACCCATGCCGGAGTCGGCCAGCGTTAAAGCTGACGTTATCTTCCCTCTGCTTTTTGGTTGTGGAGGTAATTCCGCCCAAGCTCTCGAGATGGTCAAAATCAGTGGCGCGAAGCTTGTCGTTCCGGTTCACACCAGCGGCCAAGTTGAGACGATCAAGAAGTACATCGCGAGCCTGCCTCAGGGCGTACAGAGCGCCTATTTTCTGAAAGGCGAACAACAGCCCGCGCTCTAACTTACGCTAACACGTCAACTTTGGCGGCTGCGGAATTTCCCTTCCGCAGCCTTTTTATTTTCCTCCCAGAAGGTTCACACACCAAACCGATCGCGAAACCGCTTGGCCAACCGCCGACTCATCGTAAATGGCTGGGGTACGTTTTGGAGATAGACTTGGTAGGAGCTGTTGAACCAAGGCTCGAAGCGTTCGACGCGTTCACAGTTGATAATCACCGAACGTTGAATCCGGCAGAAATGTTTCTCGGGCAGCAATGCCTCCCATTCCTTCATCGACTTCAGCACGAGCCCCATCGAACCAGTCGGTCCGACTAATCGCGAGTAATCACCCTCGGCTAGGATGCAAACGATCGACGAAAGTTTTACGAAGCGCGGCGCTTGCCCGACTGCCACGAAGATCGTGTCGTCGTAGCCCAACCCAACAGAAACTGGCGACACCGACCTCGGACTGGGGCACAGGAACCGTTCGATCGCCTGGCGAAGTCGCAACGGATTCACCGGCTTCATCAGGTAGTCGAGCGCGTTCACATCGAAGGCACGCACGGCATACTCATCATGCGCAGTCACGAAAACCACAGCGGCGGAAACCGGCGTGTGCTCAAATAGTTCGAAGCCATTTTCCCGCGGCATCTGAATATCAAGAAATAGAAGATCAGGGCGTAACTTTTCAAGCAGCGGCACCGCTTCTTTCACCGAACCAGCCTCTCCCACCACTTCAATCTCGGGATGTTTCTGCAGCAAGAAAGCCAGCTCGTGGCGTGCGAGCCGCTCGTCATCCACGATCATCGCACGAGGTTTCGTCATGATGCAGCCTCCTTCACCGCAGGCCGCAGCTCGATTTCGGCGTGTACCCATCCGTCGCGTTCCACCACGTTGAACGAATGGCGCCCGGGAAAGGCCAGTTCCAACCGCTGGGCCACGTTACGCAGACCAGTGCCAGTACCGTTTCGTTTGTTATCCAACGTCTCCGCCTCCGCGGGAACGAGCCTCCCGGTATTCGAAACACGGATGCGTAGTCCTTTATCCTGCGCCGCAACTTCAATCTCCAGACGTAGCGGAGGCTCGCAGGTCTCCATGCCATACTTGACGGCGTTCTCCACCAACGGATGAACGAGGAAGCATGGCAGTACGAACGCATACAGTGCTGGATCGACGCGCGTCGTTACCACAAGCTTCTCCTCAAAGCGGATCCGCTGGATCGCGAGGTAGTTTTCGATCGCCTGCAACTCCTCGCCGATCGTCGACTCGTGCCCGCGGCCATTGAGCGAGTAACGGAGAAATTCGGAGAGCTCCGTCACGATTTGACGCGCCCGGTCGGGCTGCTCGATGATCATCGCACGGATGGAATTGAGCGAATTGAACAGGAAGTGCGGATTGAGCTGATAACGCAGCATCTGCAACTGCGCTTGCTGAGCGAGAGCGGTCGCCTCACACGCTTTTTCCTTTTGCTCGCGCAGCTGTAATCCGTGATCGATAGCGAGAAACAAAATAGAAAAAAAGCCCAGCGTGATGCCGTCCATAACACCACCGCCAACCAGCAAGCTCTTAGTGTCGAGATAAAGGCGATCATTCCAGCCGAGCCGCCACAGCGCAGCCATGCTCGCCGCGTGCCAGAGCACCGCGGCAATGAAACAGAGTGGTGCAATGACCAGCAGGAATGGACCAAGCTCGGTGCGCTTACGCACGCGGTCATAAATTAGAAATAACAGCGCGCAAAAAAACAGCCCGAGGAGACCATCTATCGTTTCGTAGCGGACGATGTAGGACAGTTTTTCGGGTGCTTTAAGTGCCCATCCAACGCCGTAGGCAATCACCCAAAACGACCAGCACCCCGCAAGTATCAGGAGCAAAAACACCGGTCGACGGGAACTAGAGTTTAGAAAACGCATTAGTAGCCACACGAAAGCTACACAACTCTCCCGCAAAAAGCCCGCCAGAATCGACAGGCGGTCATCGCCATCGCCAAACAGCGCAGAAGGCATCTCTCGAACGCATCCTGTTTCTACAGTGATTTTCCGCCCGCCAGCCCCCGCGTTTTCGAGAAGAACCGCCACGCGAGTAAGAGCGCGGCACTTGCCAAACCAAATACCAGCGCTTGCCAGACGCCGAGAGGGTTGGCGGCGTGTACACCCCACCAATATCCCAGGGGCAACATGATGCACCAGTAGGCCACGAACGTGATCGCCGTCGGCACTTTCATATCGGACAACCCGCGCAACAATCCCACACCCATCACTTGGCCGCCGTCGAAGAGTTGAAATAATGCCGCCACCGCCAGCAGTCGTCCGGCGAGCCCTACCACGGCGGTATCCTCGACAAAACGCCGCGCGATCCAAGGTCCTGCTAACCAAAACAGAAGGGCGAACGTGCCCATCACTCCACACGCCATACCGTAAGATCCGAAACCGATCGGCCGTACTAAATCGCTTTGTCCCGCTCCGAGCACTTTGCTCACGCGCATGCTGGTCGCCATGGCGAGGCCGAGCGGAAACATAAATGTCATGGCCGCGCAGCTCAGCGCGATCTGGTGCGCCGCCAACGCCACCGTACCGAGCCAGCCCATCATCCACGTCGCCATCATGAAGGCCCCGAGTTCAAAAACAAGTTGGCCCGACGTTGGCACGCCGATGCACAGCAACTCGCGAAGGCGCGGCCACTCCAACAGCCGCCACCAGCGAACCGGCCAGTTGGGTTGCAGCGGCCGGTATGTCTTCAGCAAAACCCACAACAAGAGCAAATCGACACAACGCGCGGTCAAGGTCGCCACGCCTGCGCCCGCCAAGCCCATCGCGGGCATGCCCAAATTCCCGTAGATCAGCACCCAGTTAAGCCCGACATTGAGCAAAACGCCGACGGCCATAATCCCCATCGGCAACCACGGCCGTCCCAGCGCTTCGGCGAATTGCCGGAGTGCCTGAAAGGCCAGCGCCGGCACCAACGACACCGCGATCAACAAGAAAAACGGCTGCGCGGCCGCGACCACTTCGGGCGGTTGGCCCATCCGGCCGAGTTGCGTGCCGAGCAGCTCCATCAACACCATGGCCAAAAAACCCGAGAAAGTCGCCAGCGCCAGTCCGTGTCGCAGCCACTCGCTGCACTCCTTCGGTTGTGAGGCTCCATGCGCCCGTGACACCAGCATCGCCACGGGAATACAGAGCCCCATGCTACCGACATAGAAAAATCCAAACACGCTCCCGGCGAACGCCGACGCAGCCAGCGGCACCGTGCCCACACGCCCGATCATCATACTATCGACCACGCCCATGAGCATCTGGCTCACTTGCCCGAGTATGATCGGTATAGCGAGATGCAACGTGATCCGGGCTTCTTTGACAATTAACGGCATGAAACGTAGGCCCACAGCCAATCTTCTCCTCCGCTCACTGCAATACTACACCACCATGAAGGGGCATTGCTTCCAACGGTGTTAGATTACTAGAGAGATCTCGTTCAACCTTCACCCCTTTCTTCCATGGAACGTCGTCAATTCCTCAAAAATGCCGGCACTGCCGGCCTCTGTTCGTGTCTCGTCGCCCGCGCTTTCGGCGCTGAGGCCGCGCCAACCACCGCTGAGAAGCCAAAGCCCGCGGAAGACGGTCGTATTAAATTCGCCAAGGAACGGTACTCGAAGTTGATCACGCTCGTCGCAGCCCGCGTGGATGAAAAAACTTTCCGCGAGATCGTCGAAGAGGTTGGCCGCTTCTGCGCTGATTCCGGTTTCTCAAAGAAATTTGCCGGCCAACTCGAGTCCTACTTGGCGGAGATAGAAAAACGCTGGCACGCGAAAACTTCTTACGATGCCAATAGCCAGATCGTGCAGCTATCGTTTCAACCTCAGACGAAAGACTGTGCCTGTCCGCTCATGGGCAAGGGACTCGTGCCGGCAGCGGCCTGCCGTTGCTCGGTGGGCTCCATGCAACGTTCGTTTGCCACGATTGTCGGCCGCGAGGTCGCGGTGGAGCTAAAGGAATCTATTCTGCAAGGCGGCGAAAGCTGCAGCTTCGAGATTCGCCTCAAAACCGCGTAAGCCGGCTACGATTGCGTCAGGTCACGTTTTCGTCCGCGGGTTTTTGCCGGGCTTTGGATAGCTTCGCGATGAAGTAGGCGAACGTGGTCAGCACAGTGCAAAGTGATACAAACCAGTCGCCGTGTTCGGCGTAGTAACTAAATTTGCCGATCCAGCGTGTATCGTGCGTGATATTCACCGTCGTCGTGCCACGGAAATAAACCGTGCCTGCGTCCAGTTCCTTATCGGCTGGATCGAGTTTCACCTTCGTCGTGACGATACCATTAGGCAGACGTTTTAGTTCGGCGCAGATGTTTCCGTACTCGTCGATCCAGCCACTCCAGCCGCCGTTGCCGCAGCGCAGCACCGGACGTCGCATCTCGACCGCACGCAGCACAGAATGCGCCGCGTGCTGGTAAGCAGCAGCGCCTTCACCGTACCAGGCGTCGTTGGTCACAACCGCAAGCACGTCCGCCCCCTCAATCACGCTTTGGCGAGAAAGATTCGAGAAAATGTCTTCGTAACAGATCAACGGTCCGATCGTGAATGGACCGCTCGCCGAATTAACCAGCAGCGGCGAAGCATTCTTGCCGGGTTGAAAGTCACCGTCGCCGACGTCTGTGATTTTTTTCAGCCAACCGAAAAGCGGGCGGAACGGCACGTATTCGCCAAACGGCACGAGATGGCGTTTGGCATAGCTCAGCGGCATGAGGCCACTGGTCGGATCGATCACGAAAGCGCCGTTGCGCCACGTCTCTTCCGGTGTGCCGGGCTTGTCGATCTCAACCGAACCCATGAGCACCGCAGCGCCTGCGCGAGCCACAACGTCCTCTGTCCAATGCTGCATATCCGCCTGCCCTTTTACCGCGTAAGGCGTCACCGCCTCGGGCCAAAGAATGAGGTCCGGATGCGTCGCACCGGCACGTAACGTCAGGTCCTCGATCGTCTGCATGATGGCAGGAGCTTTCGAACGATCCCATTTCACCGATTGCGGAATGTACGGCTGCACAAACGCCACTCGCGCCAGTGGCACGGTGAAGCGCTTGCGATTCATCGCCGTCACCAGATGGATGCAGAAGCAACCAAGCACCAGAAACAGCACGAGAAAGAACTCCTGACTGCGTTTATTAAGACCTCTAGCGCCTTCGCGAAATAATCGGTGCGCATAGGCCGCAAACGCGATGTTCACCGCGATGACCATGAACGACACGCCGGCCGAACCGGTAAACGCCGCCACTTGCAGCATGCTCACCATCGTCCACTGAGTCGCGGCCAGGGGCATCCACGGGAAACCCGAGAGGAACCAGGTACGCGTCCATTCCAGCACGACCCACAACGCCGCGAGGCCAAGCATGATGATGAGACGGTTCGGGGTCGCACGCCCGATCATGCGCGGCATCGCCCACCACGCCCCGAGGAACCACACGCCCACCCACAGACCGACAAACGGTCCGAGTAGAAACAAACCGAACCACGTTACATGATGTAACCAGCCCAGCATGATCGTCCATGCCACCGCCTGCGCCGCAGCCAGAGTGCCAGCGTAAAGTTTGAAATCTGGTTTAAGGTACGCCCAAAAGATCGCCGGCACGGCGAACGCGTAGGCGAACTCAGGATAGTTCGGCGGGTACGCCAGCACGGTGAGCACCACGGTGGCGAGGAACACACTCGCTGCCCAGACCCAGTCCTGATGTCGGTCGATAAACGTAGGCGGCTGGTCGTACGGATCGTAAGGCGCGTCGGGAGCTTGGGACATGGAAGGAGAAAGGTATGGCAATATAGGGTACTCAGGAAAGCAGGAAAGCTGCGCCCACAAAAGGCGGACACGGCGGTCCGCCCTCCATTTTTACACAGCGTCATGTTTAGGAAGGCGCTCAACGTCATGTCGCACACATATTGGAGGGCGCGGCGCCGTCCGCGCCGGATCGTAATTGTTTAGGCATACCAAGGTAGTTTTGCCATCTCACCCTGAAATAACCACGCGTCGGGACGATCTGCGAGCCCCGCTCGAACCGGATTATTTCGCACATATTCCCATTTTGCAGAATAGCTTTCAGCCCTTCGTAATTGCGTATCCCAGAAATCTGTCTGCCACACGGGACGCTCGACCGGGAATGGCCAATTCCGACTCGCGTGCGATTTCCAGTAGCGCACCCACGTCACTAAAGATTCCATGGGAAACACCGCTGGCGAAGCAAAAAGATGAATATGATCGGGCATCACAACATAGCGCCCCACAGTCCAAAGCTTGGCCGAGTCCCACGCAGCCCGAAGCAGTTCGTGAATCGCTGGACGAGCCAGTAACGGTCGTCGTTGGTTCGTGCATACCGTAATAAAAATCACCACTGGACCCGACGTTTCGAGCGGCAGCAAATGTGGCGGGCGTTTCCGTCGCTGAGTATAGGGTTTCCGGATTTTTGGTGTTTCATTATCCATCGCATTGATTCAGCGGCGGCTCAGCGGTGCGATCAAGTGGGATTCCGTTTTCGAACCGGCGGACACGGCGGTCCGCCCTCCATTTTAAAATCGCGCGACATATATTGGAGGGCGCTCAACGTCGTGTCGCATACACGTTGGAGGGCGCGGCGCCGTCCGCGCCAAACGCCCATCGAAAAACAGCCGGCATAAACCGATATCAGCGTTACTTACCGTGGCACTGTTTGTATTTCTTGCCGCTGCCGCAGGGGCATGGATCGTTGCGACCGACTTTGGGTGTTTCACGACGAATCTTGACGGTTGGCAGTTTAATCTCTTCTTCAGGCGTGGAGGATTGAGCTTCGGAGCTGCCACTTGACGTGACGGTGGTCGAGACCTGCGGGCCGCCTGCGGGTGGAGCGTTCTCCGGGCCTTGCATGCGTGCACCGCGACTGAGAAGAGAAAGCATATTTTCAAACGACTGCAGGTTGCTCGCACTGCGAAACAGACTGGTGCAGATCTGTAGCCGCACGTTGTTCATCAGTTCCTCGAAGTAGGTGTAGGCCTCGTTCTTGTATTCAACGAGTGGATCTTTCTGGCCGTAACTGCGGAGGCCGACGGACTGGCGCAGGCTTTCCATTTCGGTCAAATGCTCCTGCCAGTGATGGTCGATTGCGCTGATAATGTTGTAGCGTTCCAGCGAACCGATCGCCTCGGGAATTTCGACGGATTCCTTCACGGCGTAAGATTCTTTGATTCGGCCAACGACAAGTTGCACGTGCTTCTCGAGGTCGTTCCCGGCAAGCTCTTCCTGTTTCAGGGTGATCGGGAAATGGGTGTTGACCCAGCCAACCAGGTTTTCGAGCGCAGCTTGGGTCGGGCCAGTGCGCTCACCAAATCCAGCGTTCGTGAGACGGCTCGCGATCTCTTCGTCGATCTGCTCGAAAATGATCTCCTTCGGCCGTTCGGCGTGAATGGCGGCGTTGCGGATTCCGTAGACGACCTCGCGCTGCTTATTAAGCACGTCATCGTATTGGAGCAGGCGTTTGCGGGCCGAGAAATTCTGCTGCTCGACCTTTTTCTGCGCGCTTTCGATCGAGCGGTTGAGCATCCAATGCTCAAGCTCTTCGCCTTCCTTCATAGTGCCTTCCATCATCTTCGAGGCGAGATTGCCTTGAAGGAAGAGACGCATGAGCTCGTCTTCGAGCGAGAGGAAGAACTTCGTCAAACCCGGATCGCCCTGACGCGAGCAACGGCCGCGCAACTGGCGATCGATACGACGTGATTGGTGGCGCTCGGTGCCGATCACATATAAACCGCCAGTCTCTTTCGTTTCGGGCGTGAGACGCATGTTGACGGCTTCAGGGCTATCGGAATCAACGGTGCGAATCTCACCTGTTTTCGATTCGGTGAGCGTGTAGAGCTTAACCCCGTTTTTATTTTTCTCCGCGTCGGTGTGTTCGCCAAAGGAAACCTTCCAGCGCACGCCGTCGCCGAGTTTAATGTCGGTACCACGACCAGCCATGTTAGTCGCGATGGTCACGGCACTGCGTTGTCCAGCGCGGGCAACAATGTCGGCTTCCTGTTGGTGGTATTTAGCGTTTAGAACCGTGTGGATGATACCGGCGCGCTTGAGCATGCGCGAGAGGACCTCGGAGGACTCAACGCTGACGGTGCCGACGAGTACGGGCTGGCCGCGCTTGTTAGCCTCTTCGATTTCCTTTACGACGGCATTAAATTTGTCGCGGCGGGTTTTGAAAATGGAGTCGTTCTTGTCGATACGGATGCAGGGCTTGTTGGTCGGAATGACCTGCACGGTGAGGCGATAGATTTCGTTGAACTCGGTCGCCTCGGTCTCAGCCGTACCGGTCATGCCGGCCAGCTTTTCATACATGCGGAAATAGTTCTGGATCGTGATTGTCGCGTAAGTGCGAGTCTCGCGTTCGACAGCGACACCTTCCTTGGCTTCGACTGCTTGGTGCAGGCCATCGGACCAACGGCGACCGGGCATAACGCGGCCGGTGTTTTCGTCGACGATCATGACCTTGCCCTCTTGCACCACGTACTCGACGTCACGTTCGTAGAGCGAATAGGCACGGAGAAGCTGACTAATGGAGTGAATCTCTTCGGAGATTTCCGAGTAGCGCTGTTGCGAGGCGAGTTTGGTGGCTTCGCGTTGTTCGGGAGTGACGGAGCAGTCCTTTTCCAAAAGCGAAAACTCGGTCGCGAGGTCGGGCAACGTAAACGCGTCGGGATTATCAGGGCGGAGCTTGACACGGCCGGGTTCGGTGAGATCGGCCTGATGCTGGCGCTCGTCGATGACGTAGAGGAGTTCTTCTTTCAGCCGATAGAGTTCCTCTTTATTGAAATCGCTGTTCATCTCCGTCTCCATCTTATCGAGAAGCTTGCGCGACTCCGGATTCTCCATGAGGCGAAGAAGCTGCTTGTTCTTCGGATTGCCCATCTTGACCTGGAGCATCTTGAGCGCGGCTTCGCGCTTCTGGTCAGGTGTGAGGCCAGTTTTCTCGAGCATTTCCTTGGCTTCCGTCACGAGGTGGTTGCAGAGGCGGGTCTGGTCGTTGACGAGCTGATCGACAGAAGGCTTGAGGCGGTTAAACGGTTGTTCGCGTTCGATCGGCGCGGGACCGGAAATGATAAGCGGCGTGCGCGCTTCGTCGACCAAGATCGAGTCGATTTCGTCCACGATGCAGTACCAATGGTCACGCTGCACCTGATCTTCTTTGCGCGTGGCCATGCCATTATCGCGCAAGTAGTCGAAGCCGAACTCACTCGCGGTGCCGTAAGTGATGTCACGGTTGTACATCTCACGACGCTGTTCGGAAGCCATCTGCTGTTGGATACAGCCGACAGTTAGGCCTAAGAAACTGTAGAGATGCCCCATCCACTCGGAATCGCGGCGAGCCAGGTAATCGTTGACGGTAACAAGCTGGGCGTTGCGACTGTTGAGGGCGTTGAGGTAAAGAGGCAGCGTGGCGACGAGGGTTTTGCCTTCGCCGGTGGCCATTTCGGCGATGCGGCCTTCGTGCAGACAGATACCGCCGATCAGCTGCACGTCGAAGTGCACCATGTTCCACTCCAGCTCGTGTTCACAAACCATGACGTTGCGGCCAACGAGGCGGCGCGCAGCGTTTTTCACCGTGGCAAAGGCTTCAGGTAAGATCTGGTCGAGCGTTTCGCCGGCGGTCAGGCGAGCTCGGAATTCGTCGGTTTTGGCGCGAAGTTCGTCGTCACTGAGCGACTGGTACGTTTGTTCCAGCTCATTGATGCGCGCGACGATAGGACGGCATTTCTCCAGAAACTTCTTATAGTGGCGGCCTGAAAAGCGTTTGAGCAGGAAAGAGATCATGAAAAGGGTGTCATGCTGTAACCGCCGAAAGGCGCATGGCAAACGACAAATCACGAAGGGCTGAAACGGGTTTGAAACGGGTTCCGCAGTCTCCGTCCTCAATCAGGCACGGGATCTGCATTAGTTTCATGCATAAACCCACCCGTCGATCCGTCATGATTGCCACCGCTCCCACTTCTACCTCCGCTAAAACCAGTCTAAAGCACGGCATCTTTAAGCCTTACGAAACCAAAGCGTACTTCGACGAGATGCTCGAAGCCGATGGCGGAGTCCGACCTCATTACGCCCATTTCTTAAAGCAGTTCAGCGAATTGAAGCCTGAAGAATTCGAGGCCAAACGCCACGCCGTCGACATGGCCTTCCTGCGACAGGGCATCACGTTTAATGTCTACGGAGACGCCCAGGGCACCGAACGCGTTTTCCCTTTCGATCTGATGCCGCGCATCATCCCCTCCGCGGAATGGGAACACCTTGAAAGAGGTCTAATCCAGCGCATCACCGCCCTGAACATGTTCCTGCACGATATTTATCACGAGCAGCATATCCTAAAAGACGGCACGATCCCCGCCCACTATGTACTCTCGGCCAAACATTTTCGCCGCGAGTTCGTCAACTTCGAGGTACCGAAAAACATCTACATCCACATTTGCGGCACCGACATCATTCGCGACGCAAAAGGCCAGTACCTCGTGCTTGAGGACAATGGTCGCTGTCCGTCGGGCGTCAGCTACGTCCTAGAAAATCGCCGCGCACTCAAGCGCACCTTCTCAGATAATTTCGAGTCGATGGGAGTGCGTTCGGTTGAGCACTACCCGACCGAGTTGCTCAAGCTTCTCGAACACGTCGCGCCAGCCGGAATTTCCGAACCCAACGTCGTCCTGCTCACGCCCGGCGCCTACAATTCCGCGTATTTCGAACACACCTACTTGGCGCGCCAGATGGGCATTGAGATCGTCGAAGGCCGCGACCTGCTTGTGCGTGACCAGCGCGTGTATATGCGCACAACCAAGGGCCTGCGCCAAGTCCACGTAATCTATCGCCGCATCGACGACGATTTTCTCGATCCCACCGTCTTCCGCAAAGACTCCGCACTTGGCGTCCCCGGACTCGTCGGCGCCTACCGTGCCGGCAACGTTTCCCTCGCCAACTCTATCGGCACCGGCGTCGCAGACGACAAAGTCATCTATTACTTCGTGCCAAAGATGATCAAATATTACCTTGGCGAAGACCCGATCATTCCGAACGTGCCGACGTATCTCGCCAACGAAGAAACCGATCGCAGCTACATCGTCGAAAACCTAGACAAACTCGTCGTCAAAGCTGCTAACGAAGCTGGTGGTTATGGTATGCTCATGGGTCCGCAGGCAGCAGCAGCCGAACGAGAAGAATTCCGCAGACGCGTCCTCGCCGAACCGCGCAACTACATCGCCCAGCCCGTCGTCAGCCTCTCGCGTCATCCAACCTATTGTGAGAACCAATTCGACGGACGTCACATCGATCTGCGGCCCTTTATCCTCTACGGAGAAAAGCCCGTCATCATCCCTGGCGGCCTCACTCGCGTAGCTCTCCGTGCTGGTTCCCTCGTGGTCAATTCGTCACAGGGTGGCGGCAGCAAAGATTCATGGGTTCTCCACGGAGACAAATAGAAAAGAAACCACTCATTAACACTAATAGATGGAAATATCAGAAATTTGAAGTAGCGATTCAGAGCAGTATTGTACTATCTGATTCCCTCTACACATTCCCACTATTCCCAAAGATTAGTGAATATAAGTGGTTAATTAATCCTCGTCTTTCACACCATGCTTAGCCGTGTCGCCAACAGTCTGTATTGGATGAGTCGTTACGTCGAACGCGCCGAAAATATTGCGCGCCTAGTGGACGTAAATCTCCAGCTCATGCTCGATGCCAGCAACCTCGATGACAAAGCCATCGCTGTTTATTGGGCGCCCATTCTGCAAAGCTCAGGTGACGACGAGTTTTTCGCCACACTCTATCAAAAGGTGAGTGGTCGCACGGTGACCGAGTTTCTCGTCTTCCAGCCGGACAACTCCAACTCCATCCTCTCCTCCATCACCCAGGCCCGCGAAAATGCCCGCACCGTTCGCGACCAAATTACTGCCGATCTCTGGGAAGAGCTCAATCGGCTCTACTTGTTTCTAAACTCACCCAAAGCTCGCACCATGTGGCGCCAGAGCCCGTTCGAGTTTTTCCAGGAAATCCGAACCAGTTCCTTGCTCCTACAGGGTCTAACTGATGCCACCGTCGTGCGCAACGAGGGCTGGTACTTCACGCAGGCCGGCCGCTACATCGAGCGCGCTGATAAAACTTCGCGTCTGCTCGACGTGCGACACGCGTCCCTCGCGCCCGGTTACACCACGACCCAAACCGACGCTCTCGGCTGGTCGGCCGTGCTTCGCTCCTGCAGCGCGTGGGATGCCTACAAAGCCCTCCATGGCGGCCAAGTCGAACCACGGCTCGTAGCCGAATTTCTCCTGCTCTCGGAGGATTTTCCACGTTCTGTGCGCTTCTGTGTTCAGCAATTGAATACGGCTCTGCGCCGCATTTCGGGCGTTGCCGAAGGCCGGTTTAGCAATGACGCCGAGCGTCTTTGCGGCCGCCTCCTCGCCGAGCTTCAGTTTAGCACCGCAGATGAAATTCTCATCCGCGGTCTCCACGGCTACATTGACGAGATCCAGGGCAAACTCAACGCCGTCGGCGAAGCACTTTTCCAGGCTTACATCCTTCAGCATTTCAGCCTCCAGCAGGAAGACGAAATCCGCCAGCAAGAGGAACAGCAACAGCAGTAGGAGCACCAGAAAAAATAAACCTGGCCAACGCCCACACGCGCTGAATGAAGCTGCACATCCTGCATCGCACACACTTCGCCTACCGCTCTCCGGTGCGCGACAGCCTCAACGAAGTGCGGCTCCAACCCGTTGAAACGAACGACCAGCAAGTCGAAAGTTTTGCGCTAAAAATCAGCCCCTACGCACAGCCGAAACATCAGCTCGATTTCTACCAAAACCATGTTCATCGGTTCGACATCCTTGCTCCGCATAGTACGCTAGAGGTTGAAGCCACCTCCGTCGTCCATACCTCTACTCTTACCGATCCAGCCAAGGGCCCCGTCGTGCCGCTCTCCGCGATGGCTAAGTGTTTAGACCTGGCTAATTGTTATGACTTTCTTCAGCCAAGTAAGTACGTTACAGTTGACGCCGACATCGCTAATGTCGCCACCTCAGTCATAGCGAACCACGACAATACGTGGGGCGCCGTAATCGCGATAAAGCGCTTTATTCACGACTCGTTCCGTTACCAACCCGCCGTCACCAACGTACATACAAAGATGAGCGAGGCGCTCCGTCTTCGACAGGGTGTCTGCCAAGATTTCGCTCACGTCATGATCGGACTTTGCCGCGCGCTAAAAATCCCCGCGCGCTATGTCAGCGGCTATCTTTACAACGGCCCGGCCGACCAGCTCAAGGGCGCGCAAGCCAGCCACGCCTGGCTCGAAGTGTTTCTTCCCGGTCATGGCTGGATCGGCGTCGATCCAACCAACCGTCTGATAACCGGCGAACGTCACGTCAAAATCGCCATCGGCCGCGACTACGCCGATGTCTCACCAATCCGCGGAACCTATCGCGGCACCGGCGAACGCACGCTGCAGGTCGAAGTATTGGTTTCTAGCGCCGAAGAATTTTCTTACGCGACGTAGCAACCGCTCTGGACCACCCAGGAGTTGCGCGGCAGCGGCTCCAGGCTCAACAGCACGTATTGCTTAGCGCGTCTTGCCCTCACCCTTGTTGCACTTGGAGGGCGTGAGTGGTGACGCGATCTGAAGAAAGGAGAGCGGAAAGCTGTTTTCTCAATTTAGTTCGGGCGCGAAGAAGGCGGGATTCGACGCCTTTTTCTGAACAGCCAACGATCGCAGCGATTTCGCGGTAGGTAAGCTCTTCGTACTCGAAAAGGATCAACGTAGTGCGCAGCTCGTGCGGGAGTTCGGCGATCGCTACCTTGAGCGCAGCGACGCGTTCGGATTGTTGCGCAGAATAGTCGGGACTGCGACCTGAGCTCACAAGTTGTTCCTGGCGGGTAGTTTCGTTTTCTGAATCGGCAGGTTCATCAAGCGAAACAGTTGGATGGCGACCTCGCCAACGGCGGTGGTTGCGGCAGAGGTTGGCGGCGATGGTAAAAGCCCAGGTGGAGAAGCTCGTGCCAGGGCGAAAGCGTTCGCGATGCAGGTATACACGCACAAAAGTTTCCTGCACGAGATCGCGCGCCTCGGCTTCGTTTTGCACATAGCGGTACGCAAAACGCAGCAAGGGGCCTTCCCACAGCGCGATTAAGTCGTTGAGCGCCGTTTGCCGACCGTCCACTAGGGCACGCATCTGTTCGGCGCTCGTATCGTCGTTGGGCCTCATGAAAAGGCTACTTGGCGGAAGGCGGTGGCTGTTGGTTTGGCATCGGCTGATTCTGCCCTCTCGCTTCGAGCAGTTTCATGTACTCCTCGCGCTGCTGCGGAGTGAGTTCCGCACAAACCGAATCGACGAGCTTATTGGCTGAATTGCAGCAAGCCTCTTTGAGTTCGGCGGATTTGGCGGAATCGCTGCAAGATTTCAGCTGGGTACCGAGCCCATTCATCGAGGGACAATATTTCAGATGGATGGCGCGCACGCGATCGGTCTGCTCGGGCGTGAGAGCGAGTTTATGGCTAAGCCATTTGATCTCGCAGTCGAATTTCTGATTTCCCGGACGTACTTTCAGGAAAACCCCGTAAGCGGCAGCGGCAGTGACGCAGGCCAGTATCAGCGCGATAAAGAGACGTTTCATGAAGCGTCCTCGCAGCTCAGCGGCCAGTCGTATCGAGCATGCTGAGGTAGCGCGCAGACATTTCAGAATCGGTTCGCAAGGCGTCAGAACGCGTACGCAACTCGGCAACACCGATACCGATCAACGTGCCTAAAAAGATCACTGCGGCGATCGCTTGCGGACGGGCGAAACGCAGATCCAGTTCGTGCAGCAGCATCATCAATTTCCCTAACCAACTGGCCCGCCCACCGGTCGCCTCAATGCTTTGCCAGACTGGGCCAGCAAGCCGGCCACTCGGCGAAGGCACTTCATTCCAGTCCTGAAGGAGGCAATCGAGATTATCGGGATTTGGTTTCATGAAAAGCAGGAACAAGCGCGTGTCCCTGGAAGTCGGTTTCCCTTTGCGCGGGCGTCGTTGCAAATAACGCAAACGACGCCCAGCAAAAGGAGTGGTTTAGCTTTTCTTTTCTGTGCCTGAAGCCGGTTTGGCGTCCTTGGAATCTTTGCCGTCCTTCGGGCAGGCGCCCTTGTCTTTGTCGCAAGGTTTGCAGGTACAGGCTGCGTCTTTGTCGGCGCCAGAACATTTCTTGCACGCTTGGGCGTCACCGGCAAAGGCCGCTGTAACGGCGATGACAGACATGGCGGTGAGAGCGAGGAGGAGCTTTTTCATAATGAGTTTTTTGTTTGGGATACGTTTCGCGAAATGCGAACCAGTACAGGTTTATTATAACCCAGCGCGCCAGGAAACCCTGCATTTTTTCGCACTTCGCTTTAATTTAGCTCCGCGCACGAACGCATCAGTTGGCGATTCACCGCAAATTTCGTGCGGTTCATCCCTCGTGAGCTGATCCCAATCGCGAATTGCGCAACATTTTCGCCCTTCGCCCGTCTCAATCTGTCTCCCTATGCCCACTTCCCCGTCTCAAGCCACTGCCAGCAAACGTCTTTTAGCTGCAGCGTTTGCTGCAATTTTCGGACTCACCGGCTGTTCCGATCATCCTCCGCGACGCGGCCCAGACGCGGAACAAATGGAACCAGCCGCCCCTTCCATGTCGGCTCAAGACACGTACTTCGGCGGCACTCTACTCGTCGAGGCCAATCTCGGGCGTGGATTTAACGGCGGCCGAGGGGGCGGGCCGGGCGGGCCTCGTGGTGGCCCGGGCGGTGGCGGTCACCACGGTGGCGGCATGCATGGCGGCTTCGGCGGCGGAGGCCCAGGTGGGGGAAGTGGTATGGGCGGCCCTGGCGGTGGCGGCATGGGCGGTCCGCCTGGTGGAGGCGAAATGGGCGGCCCTGGCCCAGGTGGCGGCTTTGGCGGCGGTCCGACCATTCGCGAAAGCAACATGCCTCCCATCGCACTTCGACTTCGCCTGACAAATAAGAGCAAAGAGACGGTTGAGGTGACTTTCATGTTGTGCAAATCCGAGCTCGGCGACTTCGCCGTGCGCCCGGAAAAACTCGCTCTCGCTCCCGACCAAACCGCCGAGCCTGATCCCATGACCTCGCGGCTAGGCCTGCCGTCCGACGAACTCGTTTTGCGGGTCAGCCTCAAGGTGAACGGGAAAGTAGAGCAAAAAGATCTCGTCCTTCGAGAGATTCCAAAGGCAGAACCTGCTCCCGACGCAAAGCCGTAACCGCAAAAGCGTCGCGTCGCCCCGCTAGCGAGCAGACGGAACGGTCAAATCCTTTACCACGAGACTGAGCCCTTGCCCGGGCTCCTCGTGGTTTTCAAGCGAGCGCTCGGAGGATGCCTCGGCCGCGGCTCGCCTCGCGCCCGTGCGGAGCCATTGGCTGCGCATTTCTTGCTCTCGCACACACGCTATATGTGCAATGCAGCGCCATTTGCGAAAACATTGACGGTTTTCTGACAAACCTACGCTTCCGATGTGCCGATGGATAATACATTATCCAACTCCCCCTGCTTCGCAGACCTTTTGAAAACAAAAAGCTTCCGTAAGACTGATCCTGTCCAATGAAACACCCCATTACCTACACAACCGCGTCGATCGGCCTTGCCCTACTGATCGGCGGCTGCAGTTCAACTCCAACCGCTCCTGTAGCGTCAAAGCACACCCAGAAGGTCGCGGCTGCTCCGGCAAAACTGGCGACGCAGCCCACACAGGCTCCAGCGGCGCCCAAAGTCGAAGCGCCAGTCGCGCCCGTCGTACCCGACGCGCAGCCAGAGCCTGAGCCTCCCGTAAAAATTTCTCCCGAAGCCGCCGCAGTGGTCGAACGTCTCACCCAGGCCCTCGATTCCGAAACGCTCAGACACGAGTTAGCAGATTCGACCGGTTTTCCTCAGGCAATGAGCTCGTTGGAAACTGGCGCGCGCGCTCCTAAGATTGAGGCCGTCGATATGGAAAACCAGCCGCCACCGGCAGGTCTCACCGCGGACGGAACGAATACTCAATTAATCGAACGTGACTGGACCGGCCTCGTGCTCGTTCCCATCTCAACCGCACTCGCTAAAGCCTATACCTCCGAAGTGCGCCTGCTCAAAGTCGAGGCACACCCGCTCAACGACGGCCGGGTACGAATCTGGACCCGCATCCACAACATCGGCGATCGCACCCTCCCCGGCCAGATCGCCTGTTCGTTCCGCATGAAAAACCAGGCGCTACCAACAAGCCCTTATTTCTATCAGTTGCAGGTGCCACCTCACGCCCACCGCGACGTGTTCTTCATTTCCCCCGACGGCGATCTGACGTCCTACACCGTGCTCGTCCGCTCCGAGGAAATGAAACAGAATAGCGGCAGATAATTGCCTACTTCGATTTGCAGAGCGCCAGGCACCCACCTCGCGCTCAACGCATCCTGACGAAGAAGAATCCGCCGAGGCAGAGCATAACCGCGCTCGGCAACAGGGCTGCCGTTTGCGGCTCCAAAACGCCACGCCGGCCCAGCATATCCGCTAAGTTGAAAAGCGAAAAATAGAGCACAAACAGGCCGATCGATTTCGAAACGCCTACGGCGGGATTCACGCGCACACCCGTCATCGTGAAGGGTATCGCAATAATCAATACGATCAGCGGCAATAACGTGTCGGCCAACAACTCGAAGTACCGCACGGCATAAGCCGTCGCTTTCGGATTTTCTTCGATTTTGAAATATTCAATGATCCTGCGGAGTTCGAAGAATGAGAGATCCGTCGGCTTGCGGTCAAAAACCATCATCAGCTCCGGGTCCTCGCTGAAATGCGGCATCGACTTCTCGTCAAACGTCACTGTGCGCATGATTTCGCCTGTCGCGGGATCGAGCCAAGTCTCCCGGCCGTTATAAAACACCCAGCCTCCACCGGCAATATGCACCGCCTCGCGCGCGCGAATGCGGCTTTTCTCGCGATGCTTCTCATCGAGCTCCGACACGTTCACGCCGTAAGCATGCTGCTCGACCGTGCTTAAGCGGTTGATGAACCACATGCGTCGTTGACGCTGGTTATCGAAGGTGACCACGCCTTTCAATCCCACCTCGCTACTCAAGTGAGACTTGGTGTCGCTGCGAAACTTGATCTGCTCAAACATCCGCCGCGATTCGTCGACTGACCACGGCACGATGCTGGCGTTGAGCGCATAAACCAGTCCGCACATAAGAATACCCACGAGCCAGATGCTGCGCGTAATTCGCAAAATCCCCAGCCCCGCCGCCCGCATCGAAATCGTCTCGTTGTTACGATGCAATTGACCAAGCGAATAAAGCAGCGAAACCAGCATCGTCAGAGGCAGAACCGTCGCAAAATACCCTGGTACTTTGATCGCAAAATAAAGAACCAACTCAAACGGGGTGGCATCCAGATCGAGCAAATCGCGGAAATCCTCGAGCATCGCCTGCAAGATCAACAGCCCCAGAATCGCACAAAGCGCGAGCGCCAGCGTCGTCAGCCATTCGCGTAGAACATGTCGATCAATGAGATTCACCAGGCTGGATGAAAAGCCCTCCGCGCCAATTGGCAAAACCCAAACACGTATAAAACGGTAGGCACCTCACCCGCTCACGACTCTTCCCTGCCCAACTGTAAGACAAATAACCCGTTCGGCGCACTATCCCGGCATTGCTGTCCCGCTAGGCACGGACACGATAGCACTTTCCCCACCATGACCTCACGTTTGCTCCGATTGCTTACGTTTCTTGCGCTCGCCTCGCTCTCGCTCGGTGCCGCCGAACCAACTGCCTGGCCCACGCCCACCGCCGAGATGAAACCCTGGACTCGCTGGTGGTGGCCCGCCAGCGCCGTCGACCAAGAGAACCTCACGCGCGAACTCACCGCTTACGCCGAGGCCGGACTCGGTGGTGTCGAAATCACACCGATCTACGGCGCCAAAGGCTACGAACAACGTTTTATTCCATTCCTCTCACCCAAATACGTCGAGATGCTGGCCTTCACCGGAGCCGAAGCCAAACGCCTGGGCCTCGTCGTCGATATGGCAACAGGCACCGGTTGGCCCTTCGGCGGACCACAGATCACGCCGCAGGATGCCGAACTAAAGATCACCGTTAAAGACGGACAACTCGCTGCCAGTCCCACTGGGTTCAAAGTCAAACGCGCCGCACCCGGCGGTGCCGGCCTCGTGCTTAATCCTTATTCCACCATCGCGCTCACGCATTATCTCGCGCCTTTCGATGCCGCTTTCGCTTCGCTGCCCAAGGACACCAGTCACGGTCAGTTCCATGATTCGTTCGAATATACCGCGAATTGGTCGTCGGAGTTCGAAGCCAAGTTCCGCGCCATGCACGGCTATGATTTGCGTGATCACGCCGCCGAGTTCGGGGGCAAAGGCGACACCGATACGATCGCCCGCATAAAATCCGATTACCGTGAAACGCTCTCTGCGCTTCACCTCGACTACGTCCGCGCCTGGGTCGAATGGTGTCACAAAAACGGCCAAGTCGCTCGCGAGCAGGCTCACGGCGCACCGGGCAACCTGCTCGACCTCTACGGCGCATCCGATGTGCCCGAGACGGAAATCTTCGGCTCGCTCGAATATCCCATTCCTGGTTTCCGCAGTACGCCTGATGAACTGAGCTATAACAAACCACAACCTCTAATCAGCCGCTTTGCTTCCTCCGCCGCGCACGTCACCGGCAAAAACCTCGTCTCCTCGGAAACCTTCACCTGGCTTCGTCAGCATTTCCACGAAGCTCCGTCGCAAATGAAACCCGAGCTCGACCAGCTCTTCCTCGCCGGCATCAACCACGTTGTCTACCACGGCACGTGTTATTCGCCTGCCGACGCGCCCTGGCCAGGCTGGCTCTTCTACGCCTCGACGCAGTACAACCCTCGCAACTCCCTCTGGCGCGACATCAGCGAGGGTGTGAACACCTACATCACCCGCTGCCAATCGCTCCTCCAACAAGGCCAACCCGACAATGACATCCTCGTCTACTGGCCCATTTACGACCTCTGGCATAACGCCGATGGCTACGAGATGAGGTTCGGCATGCATGACGCCAAATGGATTACGGATTCTCCCGCCGGAAAACTAGCGCAAAAGCTCGTCGAAAGAGGCGTCCAGTTCTCATTTATTTCGGATGCTCTGCTTGCTCAAGCTACTGTCAGCGAAGCGATCAGTCCGTTATCCCAGCACGGAATTCAGACGGCCGCCGGTCGTGTGTACAAATCGATCATCGTTCCCCAAACTCGCCTGATGCCGGCGGCAACGCTGAAACGGCTTCAAAACCTTGCCGAACAGGGCGTCGTCGTCCTTTTCATTGAAACACTCCCTGAAGATGTTCCGGGTTTAGGTCAACTCGCCGAGCAGCGCGCCCTTTTTCAGCAGATACGGACCGACATTCTCGCGAACCATCAAAAAGAAGCGCAGCGCACTTCCGGACCGCCATCGAAAATCATATTCTACAATATTGGCCAAGGAGGCGTAGTCGTCGGTCCCGTTCAGGAAATACTCGACCGTACATTCTGGGGCTTCGGCAGCGAACCGGTCGACGCGTCCGGGCTCCGCTTTATTCGCCGCCAACTGGCCAACGGCGATTCGCTCTATTTCTTAATTAATCTTTCAAACAAAACCTTCGATGGTGAAAAGCCCCTCCGATATCGCGGCACGACAGACAACTTGAAAGCAGTCCAACTTCTCGACCCTCTCGACGGCCGCAGCGGGTTCGCAAACTTTCACATGGTCTTGGAAAGTTCGATGGAGAATAGCCCGTATGTTCACCTGCAACTCGCTCCAGGCGAATCCGTGTTTGTAAGAACCTTTGCCAAAAACCAAGCCGCGGGTCCTAAATGGAACTACTACAAGCCTCTCAGCCAGCCATCGATTCTCACTGTCCCCTCGTCCATCACCTTCCTTCGCGGTGGACCCGAACTACCGCCCGCCTACAACACGACCGAACTTAAATCCTGGACCGAACAAGGCGGCGAAGCCGAGCGTTTCGCCGGCACCGCGCGTTACGAAACCGAATTCGAAGTTCCCGCCGGCATCGCCGCCGACGAATGGCAGCTCGACCTCGGCGATGTCCGCGAAACCGCTCGTGTCTTCATTAACGACCAGCAAGTCGAACTGCTCTGGTCGTTGCCCTTCCGCACGCGCATCGGCGCGTTCCTGAAACCCGGCAAGAACAGGCTCGCAATCGAAGTCACCAATCTCTCCGCCAACCGTATCCGCGATTTGGATAAACGTGGTGTGGTCTGGAAGAATTTCTACGAAATCAATTTCGTGAATCCGCATTACGAGAAGCTCAACGCCTCCACTTGGCCCATCATGCCGTCCGGCTTGCTCGGCCCGGTCACGCTCACGCCGCTCAAGAAGTTCGATCCGGTTGCAGAAAAGAAATAAAGCACAACACGACGCCTTGATCAGTAGGAGACTGCATGTAGGCGATGTCAGAGGATCGCCTGCAAGCAGGCTCCTACAAAAAGAGGCCCACCCTTTCCGCTTCCCTGAGTTCCTGAGTTCCCCATGATGGGTTTCCCGCTCCCCGGGGATTAATGAACGACACGGAATACCACCAGCTCGCCGAACTCGAAGACCGTCTGTGGCACTTCGAGGCATTGCACGACCACGTTCGTCGTGCACTGACGAAACATAAATTCCCTCCAAATGCCGCTCTCCTCGATGCCGGCTGCGGTACCGGAGGATTACTCCGAAAACTCGGGCGATGGTTCCCCACCGCTCAAGCTCATGGCATGGATTTTTCGCCACTTGCCGTCGAGTTCGCGCGTCAACGAACGCCCAACTCAATCCATGAAGGTTCGGTTACCGCTCTCCCTTTCCCCGCAGCCAGCTATGATGCGATCATCAGTCTCGACGTCCTCTGCCAAATCGAACGAGCGGCAGACGCACTTGCAGAATTCTCCCGCTGCCTGCGTCCCGGCGGCCTCGCGATCATCAACGTGCCTGCTTACGAATGGCTTTGGTCCTACCACGACGACGCCGTGCAATCGCACCACCGCTTTACGCGATCGGAATTGAAAAAACTATTTAGCGACGCCGGCCTGCAACCCGTCTACGCCACTTATTGGAACACATTTCTTTTCCCTGCGATTGTCGTCCGCCGAAAATTCCTTCCCCCGCCGCGTGACGGCAGCAGCGACGTCCGCGAATATTCGCCATTAATTTCCGCCATCCTCCGCACCTTGCTCGCGACCGAACGCCTCTGGCTCAGGACCGGCCTGACCCTACCCTTCGGCACCTCGGTCTTTGTCGTAGCGAGAGCGGCTTCAAAATCATCATAGCCGTTTTCAGCTAAGATAGCACCAACCGAGCCCGCTAACATTTGGTTCGGCCCGCCCGTACGATTAATGGCAATGAGGGTAAGCGAAAAAGAAGCGTTTGAGGTTTTAAAATCCGGATTGTTGTCGGTCGGGGTTTGGAGTACCCAAATCTCGTTTTGCAGTACATAGAAAGTCATGTCCAAGTACTCATCGTCGATGCAGTACTCAGACCTCGTTTCGAGTAATCTAAGAATATTTCGGAGCACTCAGACGGCAATTTCGGGAACTCCTCCACAGCTGAGTCGTGACTAGCCCGATTCGTAGTTTGGAGAGCCAAGCTGGCGCGGTGTAAAAATTACAGAAGTAACTAGGTGGTTTCCACCCTCAAGAATATCGTCGAAAAAGCCGATGGTAGGTCAGTGTCGCTGCCTTCGGATTTTAATATAGCCCATTTTTTAGCTGCTCAGCTTTGGGCTTTTGTCCGAATCGCGCTTGGGCCACTGCTTTGCCTGCTCACTGGAAGTTTGTTTGCCGACGATAAAATCGCTGCACCTTCGCCCATCATCGGCTTGCCCGTAATGCGCAGCTACTCCTTTGCAGAAATCGGCGATGTCTCGCCGGGCGTGCATTTGAGCACCGATGCGTTTGGCCGCATCGTTTTGGTGCAAGACGGGACCTACATCGTTTTTGATGACAATCAATGGGCCGAAATGCCCATTAGCAAAGACTCCGGCACTTATCTGTCCTACGTCTCACGCGGCTGCGACGGGATCACCTATTTTGGCGGCAGCGGCTCCTGGGGTACGCTGGAATACACTGACAAAGGTGGCGTGATTCAGCGCTCCCTCAAACCGCGAGATACTCCGTCCTGGATCTCGAATGGGCGGTTTTCGCACATTCAGCCCACCGAGAGCGGAACCTTTTTTGCCAACGGTTCAGGTGCCGTGTACCGGAGTAAATTAACCGGAGAATATCACTATTTTAAGATGCAAGACTTGGCCGTGCTCTTCGCCATCGGCGAGACTGGCTATCTCTGCTCTTCACATCAAGGCACGTACAAGATGGATCTGTCCAGAGAGACGCTGATCCCTATCGACGATGGCGGTAAAATAATCGCTTTCGACGCGGTCCTTCCCCTCGAAGACGGTAAGATCCTGGGCCATGATATCGGCAGCGCTTTCTATATTTTCGACGGCTCTACCTTTACCCCCTGGCCGACCGAAATCGACGCGTTGCTCGGACCAGGCGTTTCCCAAATTGTCGCTCTTCCAGACCATCGCTTTGCCGTATTGGTCAAGGGGCTCGGCCTGTATTTTCTCGATCAAAACGGACGACTCAAGCTTGCGCTGGGGGCTCAATTATTTGGCGGTATCACCGAGTTGTGCGAAGGCGAACCCGGCGTGCTCTGGGTAGCCGAAGGCAACGGCGTGACTAAGATCATCTACGACGCCCCGATCAGTATCTTCAATCACCGCTTAGGTTTGAGCCTGGACTGGACGCACGTCGGCAAACACAACGGTATATTGTACATCATTTCTAGTGGCGTGATGTACGAGCCGATACCCAATAATACTGCTGAACCCACTCAGTTTCGTCCCTCAGCGATCAAGTTGCACGACGGAGTTTACTCGGTCGCCTCGACTCAACACGGCATGCTCTTGGGCAATGCCACGGGCGTGTATCATCATGCGGATACAGGCGAAATCATCCACGTCTTAGATAGCTTCAACGCCATCCGCATCGAAATGATCGCGCCCGACGTTTGCGTCGCCGTCGGCGAGGAAAAAATTGCTGTTTTGCGCTGGGACGGTAAAGCGTGGGTGGCTGCAGGCGATCCGTTGCCCGGGTTAGGCTTCCCTTCGCTCTGCGTTCGGGTGCCACCGTACTCGGTTTGGCTTGAACTGGGCGTGAACCGAACAGCGCGCCTGACGTGGCGCGAAGGCAAACTGAAGTCGACGCTTTTTGACGCCTTGCCCTGGAAAAATCCTCTCTGGCAGGGAATCGGCGCAGTCGGTTCCCTCGTCGTGCTCACCAACGGCGATGGTCAGCGCATGTATTTCGACGAGCAAAAAGAATCGCTGGTCGAGTCGCCTGAATTGGATGCCATGTTCGCCCTTGCACCGCCGCTCGCGCAAAGGCCAGTGCAGATCGCCGACGGCTCAGTTTGGATGCCGCACGAACGCGGCGTTTTCCGGCTAACTCCCTCGCTTGGTGGCTACAAAGCGGAACTAGGCCAGCTCGACGTGATTCGGGAGAATTTCCCCGTCCTTCAAGCTATCGACAACCAAGAGATCTGGATCACAGCTAACCGTTCGCTATCTCGCATCGAATCAAAGGCCACCTATAAAAACGACTACGTTCTCCGTCCAATCATCACCGCGGTGTTTGATGCTCGAGCCAAGCAACAGCTTTACAGTGCCCTCAAGCCCGACCTGCATGCCCTGGCCAAACTCCCCTACGCGCGCAACAACCTCAATTTTCAATTTTTCTCCGGCACTTTTGCACGCGTGCGTTCGACCAGCTTTCAATATAAGCTAGAGGGCGACTCCGGCAATTGGTCCCAGCCGAACCGTAGTTCCACCATCAGCCTGACCGGGCTGCACGCGGGGCACTACCGACTTTCCGTTCGCCTCTGCGATAGCATGGGCCAAATAGGCGAGATTTCTTCGATCGAATTTGGTATCGCTCCCCCGCTCTATCGCACCTGGTATGCCTATTTAACCTACGTTTTCGTCAGCGCTCTGCTGCTCTATGGAGTGATACGTTGGCAGTTGCGTCGGGCCAAGGCACATAACCTCGCGCTAGAGTCGCTCGTTCAGACCCGCACGACCGAGTTACAGGTCGCCATGGAGGAAGCACAAAACGCAACTAAAGCAAAGAGCCAATTCCTCGCCAATATGTCGCACGAGATCCGCACGCCCATGAACGGCGTGATCGGCATGAGCAACCTCTTGGTCGACACCCCGCTCCAAACCGACCAGCGGGAATTCGCCGAAACCATCCGCAATAGCGCCGAAGCTCTCCTCACCATCATTAATGACATCCTTGATTTCTCAAAACTGGAGGCGGGCAAACTTCGTTTTGAAGATACCAGCTTCGAACTACTTCCCATGGTGGAAGAATCCGTCCGCCTCTTAGCTACCCGCGCAGCTGACAAAGGCATCACCATCGAACAGTCGATCGCACCGGACGTGCCTCCATTGCTTCAGGGCGACACCGGCCGCCTGCGCCAAGTTCTGATCAACCTTCTCGGTAATGGAATCAAGTTCACCGAAAAAGGCGGGGTCTCGCTCCGTCTCAGCCGGGCCCCCAATCCGCCCAAGGTGAGAGCAGAGCGGGTTATGTTGCGTATTGAAGTCGAGGATACCGGCATCGGCATCGCGCCCGAAGCCGTGCATCATCTTTTTCACCCTTTCAGCCAAGCCGATGCCTCCACCACTCGGCGTTTCGGCGGGACCGGGCTGGGTTTGGCCATCTCTCGACAAATTGTTGAATTAATGGGCGGCCAAATCGGCTGGCAGCCGCGGCCAAACGGTTCGGGCTCGATCTTTTGGTTCACGGTTCCTCTCAAACTGGCGCCTAAAAAACCGAGAAAACAAACCACCCCGCCCACCCTATCCCATTCCCCTGTTCCCGACGTCGATCAAAAGACGCTCCACGGCCTGAAAGTCTTGGTGGCGGAGGACAATCCGGTCAACCAACGCCTGATCCAGGTCCAGCTCAACCGGCTGGGATGCACGATGGAGTGCGTCGGCGACGGAGTGCTCGCCATCGAGAAACTTCGCACGGCAAAATTCGATCTCGTTCTCATGGATTGCCAGATGCCGGAGATGGACGGATATGAAACCACCCGCCACCTACGCACGGTGGTAAAATATACACTGCCTATTATCGCGATGACCGCAAATGCCATGCTCGGCGATCGCGAGAAATGCCTCGAGGCTGGTATGAACGATTATCTCTCAAAACCGGTTCGGCTTCCCGAATTAAAAGGGCTTCTCCTGCGCACATTCGCCAACCGCACTGTATCGTAGAGCCAGCCAGAATAGATAGGCTGTTGGTGATTTTGCCCAAGGACATACGCCACCTGTCGAGCAAGGGGTTGGAGCGTTCACTTTGATATAGGCCAGCTTCGTTCTCGAAATAACCGAGTGATTCGCGGTCGAGAACCTGTCCCAACGCACTTGGTTTTTAGAGCATTTCAAGTTCTAGGCGACGACCTCGGGGCTCCCCGATCCCCGGCCTCAGCGCAGCCAGCTACATGAAATTCTCCACAGCGCAGCCGGCTACAGTTTTTCAGGAACCGCTCTAGTACCATGTAACAATACTATATTCGTATTGAAAGCTGGGGGGATTCGGGGCCATGA
>Ga0302323_100000444_pt1 | contig 32842 bp, 26 predicted proteins | sample Fen_T0_3_FD_201950 | JGI IMG/M metagenome (GOLD analysis project Ga0302323, IMG submission 201950) | Peat permafrost microbial communities from Stordalen Mire near Abisko, Sweden - Fen_T0_3 | ecosystem: Environmental > Terrestrial > Soil > Wetlands > Permafrost | place: Sweden: Abisko...
GCGCGCGCATTCCCGCGCCTACCTTGCGCTGGTGTTCGGCCGGCCCGCCACGCTGGTCGAGGTGTGGCGGCATTTCTTCGCCTTTGCCGAATACCTCATGCTCAAGCTGCGCGCCGGCCGCGGCGCACCGGTGGCGAGCGCGCTGGAACCGGCCAACAAGCCGGAGTTCGAGACGCTCATGGCCTCGGGCCGGCCGGCGTTCTTCGGCTCGTTTCACTTCGGCGGCTCCGACCTGCTCGGCTACCTGCTGGGCGGACTCGGCCGGCGGGTCACCATCCTGCGGACGCGCGTGGGCAATTCCGCCGACACCCGCCTGCTGGGCCAGCGGTACGAGGGACAGGTCTCGGTGCTCTGGATCAACGATCCCGCCAACCTGCTGCTCACGCTGAAGGAGGTCATCGAGGGCGGGGCGTCGCTCGCGCTGAAGGCCGACCGCCTGGAACACTGCGCCAAGACCGGGGCGTTCCGCTTTCTCGGGGCGACGCGCCTGTTCCCCTTCACCATCTACCATCTCGCCATCCTGTTCGACCGGCCGGTGGTGTTCTGCTCGGCGGTGCCCGGCGGCGGGGCGGACACCCTGCGCATTTACTCCTCCCCGATTTTCACGCCCGATCCGGCCGCCGGGCGCGCGGCCAACACCGAGACGGCCCGCCGGCATTTCCAGGCGGTGCTGGACCAGCTGGAAATGCTGGTCCGCCAATATCCTTACCAGTGGTTCAACTTCCTGCCCCTCAACCCGGAGGCGCCCGCGGTCCACTAGGCGCGCCCCACCTCATGCAACCTATGCATAAATTCCGTCATCCTGATCCCGCCGGCGCGGGAGAAGGATCCACGCATTCGTTTGTGGCGACGCGTTCGTGGATCCTTCGCTGCGCTCAGGATGACGAGGCAGGGGGTGACCGTTCGCTTTAGCCCTCACGCCCAGTTCCACCCCGATGTTTTTCCACACCCTCTACTTCATCCCGATCTATTTCGGCACGCTGCTGCTCTTTGCCGCCGGCGGGTTTGAACTGTGCGTGCTCGGCCTGCTGGCCGGCGCCCTGCCGGCGTCGGAAAGGTCGGAGCAGTTTTTCCAACGGCTGATCCACCGGCATCTCGCGTTCTTTCATTGGTGGTGCGACCTGACCCGGCTCGTCCACGTGCGCTATTCCGGCTTCGAACCGGGTCTGGCCGGCGGCCGCGTGCTGGTGGCCAACCACCCCGCCATGATCGACATCACGTGCCTGCTGGCGCGGCTGCCGGGAGCGGTCTGCATCTTCAAGCCCGCCATCCGCCGCAACCCCGTGCTGGGGGCGGCCGCCCGGCGCGCCGGCTACCTCGGCAGCGACGGCGGCCACGACCTGGTGCGGCAGGCGGCGGAAAAAACCGCCGCCGGCCACACATTGGTCATCTTTCCGGAGGGCACGCGCACGCCGCCCGGCGGAGACCTGCTGGCCTTCAAGCCCGGTTTCGTCCTCATCGCCCGCCGCGCCCGCGTGCCGATCCAGCTGGTGCGCATCACGACGGATTCCGACCTCCTCACCAAGGGGGTGGCCTGGTGGCGCCTGCCGCGCCTGCCCGCCCGGGTCGAGGTGACCGCCGGTCCGTTGATTCCCACCAACACGGCCGCGAGCACCACCGAGCTCGTCCGGGACATTGAGACGTGGTTCCGCACCCCGGCACCCGGGGCCGATTTCCGCCGGGCCCTGGGCCGCCACCAGTCATGACCACTTCCACCACCCACCTGGTCCTGCTGCCGACCTACAACACCGGCCCGCGCCTCCGCGCGGTCGTGGCCGAGGTGCTGCGCCACTGGTCGCCGGTGCTCGTCGTGGTGGACGGCAGCACCGACGGCAGCGAGCGGCCCCTGCTCGCGCTGGCGGCGACCGAGCCCGCGCTCACCGTGCTGGTGCTGCCGTGCAACGCGGGCAAGGGCGCGGCCGTGCTCGCCGGCGCGCAGTTCGCGACGGCGCGCGGCTTCACGCATGCGCTCGTGATGGACGCGGACGGCCAGCATCCGGCGGCCAGCATCGCGGAGTTCATGACGGCCTCGCTGCGCCAGCCGGACACCTTCGTGCTCGGCCGGCCCATCTTTCCGGCCAACATCCCCGCCGAGCGGCGGCACGGCCGAAAGCTCAGCGTCGGCCTCGTGCACCTCGAGCTGATGGGGGCGGCGACCGTGGATCCCTTGTTCGGCTTTCGCGTCTATCCGCTCGCCCCGCTCCTCGCGGAGCTCGGGCCGCGCTCGGGCGGGCGGCGCTATGATTTCGACACCGAGGCCGTGGTGCGGCTCGGCTGGGCGGGGGTGCCGCTGCTCAACCTCGCCGCGCCGGTCCGGTATTTCTCCCGCGCGGAAGGCGGCGTGTCCCATTTTCATTACCTGCGCGACAACGTCCTGCTCATCTGGATGCACACGCGGCTCATCGTGGAGCTTTTGTTCTGGCGCTGGCCCGCCATGCTCCGCCACCGGCGCGAGTGGCGGACCGCCGGGGCGACGCTGGCCCTGCTCCTCGCCTGCGTCCTGCCCGGCCGCGCCGCCGGCACCGAGCCACCGGCTCTCCCGGAGTACCAGCTCGATTTCACCGCCCCGGAATGGCAGCTCGTGGCCGCCGCCTTTGCCCGGCAGCCGGACGTGACGGCGGATTTCACGGAACGCCGGCAGTTTCCCTTCAAGACCGAGGCCGTCCAGCTGAAGGGGATCGTCCGCGTCTCCGCCCGGCGCGGCCTGAGCCTGCAGTATATCGCCCCCGAGTCGCGCACGGTCATCCTTGACGACCGGGGCGTGCTGGTGCGCTCCCCCGCCGGGGAGCGGGCGCAGCCCGCCGACCCGCGCGCCGCCGCGGTGAACGAGGCGCTGCGGCGCATCCTGCGCTTCGACCTGGCGGCCCTGGCGCACGACTTCGAACCGTACGGTCAGTTCGACGGCGACGCCTGGACGCTGGTGCTGGTGCCGCGCTCGGAGACGCTGCGCCGCAGCACCGGCCGGATCACCGTGGCCGGGGAGGCCGCCACGATCCGGCGCATCGAGATCCGCCACTCGGCCAAACAGGTCATTGAGATCAGCATCGCGGCGCCGCGGCCCACCGCGGCGTTCACGCCCGAGGAAGTGAAGAAGTATTTCCGATGAATGCCACGCGGCCATACCTTGTCTGGAGGGCGGGATCGCTGATCCCGCCAAGGTGGTCGTCGATTTCCCCATCGACAACTGGCGCCGGTGTGGAAACCGGCGCCCACCTCAAAGCAAGAGGCGGGATCTGCCGTTTCGACAAGCTCAAGGCCCCGAGCCTGTCGAGGGGCAATCCTGCCCTCCAGTGTTAAGCTCATGACCTTCCGTCGCCGCCAATTCCTCGGCTGGAGCGTCCTCGCCGCGGCCGCCCTGCTCGGCGGCGCGTGGCTGCTGCAACTCGACTATGCGCGGAAGATTTCCAGCGATGTCCTCGACCTGATCCCGGTGGACGAACAGGCGCCGGAGCTGACCCTCGTCCGCTCGCTCGCCAGCCAGGCGGAGGCCCGCACGATGCTGTTCGAGCTGACCGCCGCGGACGGACGGCCCGCGTCCGCCGGGGCGGCGGAACGCTTCGCCCGCGCGCTCGGACATGAGCCGGCCCTGGCCGAGGTGCTGGTCATGGGTGACAGCGCCGCGCAGGACGCACTCGGCCGCGAATTGTTCGAGCAGCGTTTCACGCTGCTGTTTCCGTCGTGGCTGGATGACCGCGCCGCCGCCCAGGACGCCACCGGCGGGACGCCCGCGGGGTTTTCCGCCTGGCTGGCGCAGGACACGGCCGCGGCCCTCGGCCGTTTCCTGACCACGCCCGAGGCGCCGGCGTTTGCGGATATTATTCCCGCCGACCCGCTGCTGCTCCTGCCCCGGGCCGTGGACCGGCTGAAGGACGGCCTGCTGCAACCGGCGGCGCTGCGCGACCCGCCGCCCGCCCTCGTGTGGGCCCGGCTCGCCGCGTCGCCGCTCAGCGACGAGGGTCAGGCGCCGGTGTTTGCCGCGATCGGGCGCGCCACCGCCGCCGTGCGCGCGGACTTCCCGGGCTTCGCCGTCGCTTATACCGGCGTGAACCGCTTCGCCGCCGCCAGTCGCGCGCGCATCGAGCACGAGGTCACGTGGCTCAATGCCCTTTCGCTCGCCGCGGTGCTGGCGGTGGCCTTCACGTTCATCCGACGCGCCCATCGCGGGCTGCACCTGCTCCCGGTCGTGGCGCTGTCCGTCCTCGGCGCCTGGGTCGCCGCCACGCTGGTGTTCGAGCGGCTGCACATCATGGTGTTTGTGGTCGGCTCGCTGCTGACCGGCGTGGCCATCGACTACGGCTTCTATCTCTTCATGCAGCCGCCGCTCGGGCCGGACGAGGACTATTGGGCCAAGGTCAGGCGGCTGGCGAAGCCCCTGCTCGCGAGCTGCCTCACCACCGTCGCGGGATTCGCGCTGCTGCTGTTCTCCGAGCTGCCCTTCATCCGCCAGCTCGGCGTCTTCGTGGGCGCCGGCCTGGTCAGCGCCCTGGCGGCGGCCGTGGTCTATTTCTCCACGGTCCGGGCCCCTTATCTCGCGACGCGGACATTTCGCGGCGCGGCGGGCCTGCCGGCCGGGGTGCGCGCCGGGGTCCGCCGCCTGCTCATCGTGGTGTGGCTCCTGGCGCTCCCGGGCCTCGCGCGGCTCCACTGGAAGGACGACATCCGCGAGCTGCAGATTCCCGCGCCGGAACTCACGCGCGAGGACGAGCGGATCAACGCGCTTTTCGGCGAGGAAACCGGACGGACCGTTTTTCTCACCTACGGCACCAGCCTCGCGGAAGCCCGGTCGTCGCTCGAACAGTTTGAGCGCTGGCTGGGCGCGACGGACGGAGGCCAGGCCCGGACGGTCGGGCTGGGCACGGTGGTGCCGACCGTCGCGAGTCACGCCCGGGCGGTCATGTTCGTGCGGACGCATCCGGAATTTCCCGGGCAGTTGCAGACCGCCCTCACCTCGGCCGGATTTGCGGCCGGGGAATTTGAACCGTTCTTCACGGCCTATGCCCGGTTTGCCAGCGGCGCCATGGCCGCCGACTGGGCGGCCGCGCTCGACGGCTTGCAACGGAAGCTCACCGGCCCCCTTGGGCTGCTGGTGCACCGGGGGCAGCCGCTCAGCTGGTTCGTCACGATCGTCCGACTCGCCCCGGGAAGCGCGCCCCCCGCCGCCCTGCACACGGTGAGCGCCGGCCAGTTGCAGTCGCTCAACCAGCTGTTCAGCCGCTACCGGCAGTCCGCGCTGTGGCTGAGCCTGACCGGCCTCGCGTTGGTCGGGACGGGCGTGCTGCTTTCCTATGGCTGGCGTGACGGCGTGCGGATTTTTGCCATCCCCTGTGGCGTCTGCCTCGGGCTCTTCGGTCTGTTCGGCTGGCTCGGTCACCCGCTCAACCTGTTTCACCTGCTGGGCGCCTTCCTCGGGGTGTGCCTCACGCACAACTATTCGATCTTCACCGCCACGTCGGCCTACCGCCACGAGCCACCGCCGGTGTCCGTGCGGCTGTCCGCGCTCACCGCGGCCGCCTCGTTCGGGGTGCTGGCCTTGAGCGGGATTCCCGTGGTCAGCGCCCTCGGCTCGACCGTGGCGCTGATGGTGGTCGCCGCCCTGGTGGCGATCGAGTTCGAACACCTGGCCGGACTGGGGAAAAAACCATGAGCAGCGTGTCTCCCTGGTCTGAAGTAGGGCCGGTCTCCGACCGGCCTCTCCGGCCTGCCGCCCGATCGACCCAGGCCGGTCACAGACCGGCCCTACTGCTGGCCTGGAACCGCACGGTGCGTCTTTACGGTGAACAACGCGCCGTGGTTCAGGCCTGCGACGGAACCGCCCTCACCTTCCGCGAACTTGACGCCCGCGCGGAAAGCTGGCGGAGGATGCACGTCCCGGAACCCGCGGCCCTGCGCGGTCGCGCCGTGGTCTTCGCCGTGGCGAACGGTCCCGGCTGGCTGGAGATGTTCCTGGGCCTGCTGCAAGCCGGCGCGGTCGTGGTGCCGCTCGATGCGGCCGAGCCGGCGGCGGCCCAGCGACAGCTCGCCGAATCATTGCGCGCCGGCTTCTGGTGGACGGACGGGAAACTCGCGGCGCTTGCCGGGGCGAAGCGTTTCCGCGACCCCGCGGTCTGCCTGCTCAAGGTGACTTCCGGCACCACGGGCCGGCCCCGCGCGCTGGCCTTCACCGCGGGCCAGTTGCTGGCGGACGCCCGGAATGTGACCGCCACCATGGGCATCGACCGCCGCGACCTGAGCTACGCGATGATTCCCTTCGGCCATGCCTACGGCCTGGGCAACCTGACGATTCCCATGCTCGCGCAAGGCGTGCCGCTGGTCTGCGGGACGGCGCCGCTGCCGCACGCCATCGCGGCCGACTTTGCCCGGTGGCGGCCGACGGTGTTTCCCGGCGTGCCCACGCTTTGGCGGGCGCTGGCCGGCTCGGACCTGACGCTGCCCGGACTGCGCCTGGCGATCTCCGCCGGCGCCCCGCTGGCCCCGGCGGTCGCGCAGGAATTCGCCACCCGGTTCGGGCGACGGCTGCACAGCCTCTACGGATCGAGCGAGACCGGAGCCGTGGCCTACGACCGGTCCGGCGCGGCCACGCTGGCGGGCGCGGTCGGTCAAGCCCTGCGCGGCGTAAACCTGACGGCCCTCGACGGGGCGCGGCTCCGGGTGAGCAGCGCCGCGGTGCTCACGCTCGGCAACCGGCGGCGGAGCGGCCGGCTGGGGGCGTGGATCATGCCCGATCGCGTGGTGCTGGATGACCGCGGCGGCGTGACCCTGCTCGGCCGGCGCGGCCAGACCGTGAAAATCGCCGGCCGCCGGGTGAACCTGGCCGAGGTGACCGCGAGGTTGCGCCAGGTCGCAGGCGTGCAGGAGGCCTGGGTCGCACTCACCCCCGGCCCCGAGCCGGTGCTCGCGGCCGTCGTGGCCACCGGGCTGACCGCGGCCGGGTTGCGGGCCACGCTGCGCGCCGACACGGCGTCGTGGAAAATCCCGAGGAAGCTGATCGTGGTGGCCGGGATGCCGGTGACCGCGCGGGGCAAGACCGACACCCGGGCATTGCAGGCGATGGTGGGCTAGGGCCCGTTTTTCAAATTCCTGGAATCCGGAGGAGGTGAACCGCTAATTGGATTTCACCACACGTGAAATCTACGGTTACCGCTCCGGCTGATCGCCTGCGCCGGTCCCGGCGCGCCGGGACTCATCGCAGACTTTCTCTGCCCGCGATCAGCGGGCCCCCGGAACCCAGCGCGCAGGCGATCAGCCGGAGCCACTGGTGCAAATTTTCGCCGTTGGCGAAATTACATTAGTGGTGATTCCGGATTGGATCCGTCTGGCCCGTCACCCCGAAAAACGAGGCTTCAATCTCGACCCGCAGGTCGGTGCGGCAGATGTCGGCGAGCAGGTACGAGACGTGGTCCGCGGGCCCGAACAATTTCTCCTGCAGCAGCGCGGTGACCAACGGCAGGTCCGCTTCATAGCGGATGTAGACCTTGAAGTGGCGCGTGGAGCCGGCGCCGGTGGCGAGCCCGGGGCCCAGGCCGCAGGCGCGGCCCAGGGCGCGCAGGTTTTCCAGGATGCACTCCAGTTGCAGGCGGGTGCTCCAGGAAGCCACGGTCGCATGCCCGCGGATGGCTGCGGTGCCCGAGATGAAGACCGTGGCCGACTCCGCGCCAGGCACCACGGTCGCCCGGGCGAAGCTGGGCGCGCGCGGGCCGTAGGCATCGGGATAATCATAGGCGGCCACCTGCAGCGGGTTCTCCACGTGGCGGGGCGTCGCGGCCGCCGCGGCGAAGACCACCGTCAGCGCGGAGGTGCGCGCGCCCACCGCGGAGGCCGAGGGCAGGAGCGCCTTGAAACTGCTGCCAAAGTGCTGCTCGTAGGCCAGGTAACGTCCACGGCAAAAACCGCGGTAGTTTTCCAACCCGCCGGGCCCGTCCTCGTTGAGCGCCGGGATGTAATTCCAGATCCGGGCGAGATGCCGGTCCCGGGTGGCGGCAAAGATATTCCCGTAGAGCTGGCGCGTGGCCTCCTCCAACTCGGTCGCGAGGGGCACGGTGGCGGCGCCGAGCAGCCAGTCTCCGGCCTGAAACAACGCGACGGCGCCGACCCGGCCGGCGGGCCGGGCCGGGCCAAAGAGGGCTTCCCCCGCCGCCCCGGCGAGCACGGGCACACCCGCGTCAAACACCCCGGCCTCCTGCGGGCCGAGGGTGATTTTCAAGGAGGGAGCTTCAGTGTGGACGGTGGGCATGAGAAAATCATCTGGCCGCCGGGACCAACCGGGCGGCGGCCCGCCGGGCGGCCCGCTTGCGCACCACCTGCAGCGCCGCGACGAAAACCACCAGGATCCCGACCGCGGCAAAACCCAGCCGGCCGTTACCTTCGCTGGCCGCCGTGCCGCCGAGCACGAGCGCCACCAGGTAACCGGCCATCACGAGCAGGGAGACCACCAGGTAGGGCACCAGCGGCACGCGCAGCAGGCCCAGCAAATAATTTTGCACCCAGTACGGCGGCCCCGGGGTCAGCCGGGTGATCAAGGTCACCTGCCAGGCGTCGCCCGCCGCGTTCTCCGGCAGATGGCAGTCGAAACGGGTGAGCAGCCGGCCCACCAGGGGACGCAGGGCCCGACCCGCCAGCCAGTAGGAGATGAGCAGGTTGGCGAGGACGGCGAGCAGGCACCAGGTTATCACCCACCCCGCGCCGAGGCTCGGCCCGAACACCGGTCCGGCCGCCAAGGTGAAGGCCATCATCGGAAACCCGACGGCCGGCAACAGCGCCATCGCGACAAAGAAAGCCAGCGGGCCCGCGTCGCGCAGGCCGAGCACCACAGAGTCGATCGCCCCGATCACCCCGGCCTGCACCGCGAGGAAGGCCAGCCCGGCCAGCGCGGCCGCGAGCCCGGCGGCCAGCCACAGGTGTTTTTTTGTCCAGCGCCGGGACGGCAGAAAGGCGGGAGTGGTCATCAGCCCCTCCTGCATACCGTCCGGTCAACCGGCGGTCAAAGGAAGCCATGGGCGGTGTTAACCCCATAGCCGAAAAACCCGGCTCTCCCTATAAATCCCGCGGCACTCCGGGCTGGCGTACCTTGTTGCGCACGGACGTTCCACCCTCTCCCTCATGCACCCCATCCTCCAACTCGCCCTGCTGGGCTCCGCCCTTCGCGTCGTCACTTTCGCCGCCGAGCCGGCCCCGGCGCCGGACCGGCCCTGGGCGTCGAGCGACCTGACCCTCGAGAGCGGCATGCTCTGGGAAATCGGCAGCCTGACCCCCATTCCGTACCGGCTGGTGCCCACCCAGCTGTCGTGGCGGTCGGCCGAACTCTTCGGTTGGACCTACGACAACGGGGCGCGGCTCGTCGTCCGCCACCGGCTCTCCCTGATCGGCACCTGGGTGGAACACGGCCCGGAGTCGTACTACCTCGGCGTCTCGGGGTCACCGTCCATCGAGCTGTGGAATGCGGCCGGTACGCGCTCGCTCTATTTTGGGTCTGGCGGCGGTCTCGGGTTGACCGATTCCCGCAACGTGCCCGGCGGCCTGGGCCAGGATTTCACCTTCAACTGGTTCATCCGGGGCGGGGTCGAGCTGATCACGTCCCGACACGCGCACCTGACCGCGGGCATCATGTACCAGCACCTCTCGAACGGCGGCCAGACCGACCCCAATCCCGGCATCGACGCCCTGGGCTTCACGCTCGGGTATGGCTGGGCGTTCTGAACGGAAGGGAAACAGTTTCGCCACGGATTTCTCGGATGAACACGGATAAAACCCCAGGACCCGTCATCCTGATCCCGCGGTCGCGGGAGAAGGATCCAAGTACCCGGCCGCAACAAGCGCCATCTTGGATTCTTCGCTGCGCTCAGAATGACATGCCAAGGAATATTTTGCCCGCAAATCAGAGCTAGGACGCGTCGGTGAAATCCAATCCCCATGTGGCTCCTCCTCATCGTCAATCTGGCCGGCAAGGTCGCGGCGCTCCTGGTTTTCCGGGCCGCCCCGGCGTCCGCCCTGGTGTTCTGGTTTCTGCCTGACGCGCTCCTGGCCTATCACCTGTTTGCCCCGCGGGCCCAGGGCCTGGGGCGCATGCACCACCGCTTCAAGACCACCCGGCGCGAGGTGTGGCTGACCATTGACGACGGACCCGATCCGGCGGACACCCCGTGGATCCTTGCGCTCCTCGCGGCGCACCAGGCGCACGCGACGTTCTTTGTGATCGGCGAAAACGCCCGGCGGCACCCCGATCTCATCCGCGCGATCGTCGCCGGCGGGCATGAGGTGGCGCACCACACGCACACCCACCCCCTCAAGATGTTCTGGTGCGCCTCGCCGGCCCAGGTCGCCCGGGAGCTCGACCCCGCCTTGGAGGTCCTGCGCACGGCCGGCGTGAACCCGACGCGGTTCCGTCCACCCGCCGGCATCAAGAATCTCTGGCTGGCCTCCGCGCTCCGGGCGCGCGGCCTCACCGGCATCAGTTGGAGCGCGCGCGGCCTGGAGCACTGGCCGGGCGGGGCGGCGGCGGTGGTAACGCGGGTGCTGCGCAACGTGGCGCCGGGCGCAATCCTGCTCTTGCACGAAGGCCCCCTCCTGCCCCCGGAGATCCGGGTCGACGCCATCCGCCGCACCCTCAAGCAGCTGGATGGACTGCACCTGCGTTGCGTCGTGCCCGAGGCCGAGCAGCTGGTGGACTAGGGCGTGCATTCAAACTTTAAACTCACCAACCCCCGTCATTCTGAGCGGAGCGAAGAATCCAAGGGAAAGGACGGTCGCAAGCCACCCGCTTGGATCCTTCGCTTCGCTCAGGATGACGATCCAGGTCTGAAAACACGCCGCCTCCCTCAGTCTGCCGTCCGCAGCCAGCGCAGGTGCGCGGCGGCGACCAAGGCCCCCAGCCCGGCCCCCGCCAGCACATCGAGGAAGGCATGCTGCCGGGTGGCGACCGTCGAATACAAGATGCCCAGGCACCACAGCCAGTTGAGCGTGCGCAGCCCCCGCCCCGCGCCCAGCTCGCGCAGCGAGCGCCCGAGCCAGACCGCGGAAAACACGGCGAACGCCACGTGCAACGAGGGACAGGCGTTGCCCGCCGCATCGACCGACTTGAGAAAGGCAAAGTGCGGATGCTGCGACCAATCCACCTCCGCCTGGAGCACGGCCGTCGGCCAGAACAGGAAAATCCCGAGGCCGATCACGCTGAGCGCGATCCAGGCCACGCCGAAGGAAACGAGTTCCCGGCGGTTGACCACCAGCGCGGGCGCCAGGGACACATACACCCACAACGACAGGTACACGGGCAAGGCCGCCGGTTGAAACCCGGTCCACCGGTCCACCGCCGTGAGCGGCATGAGCGTGACCGGGGCCTGCGGGTGCCGGAGCACCCAGAAATAAACCGCGAAGAACAGCGTCATGCCGCCGGCCGTGCCGGCCAGCTTGACGGGCCACCACGTGAGCACGCGAACCCCGGCGGGGCGGAGCCAGCCGGGGACGCGAAGCGACGGGGCGGACGAATCGGTCAGCACACCCGCCACGGTTTATCTCCGGTTGCCCACGTCCTTGTCCCGGCCGTCGCCATCGGAATCGCGGCCGTCATGGTCGTTGCCGCGCGGCCCGTTGTCATTGCGCCGGTCATCGCGCCGGTCATCACGATGATCGTCCCGCCGCTCGTCCCGCAGCCGCACCCGGGCGCCAAAGTAGTTCGAAGGATAGCGGTTCATGACCTGTTGGTGGTACAGGTAGGGCCGGTCGGTGTACATGTTGAGGGTGACACTGCGGTTGAAGTCGACGCGGATGCCTTCCGGCAGGTTCCGGCTGGAGCGCCACTGGCCGCGGTCCGCATAAAACCAGAGGTGGTCGGACTGGCGGTAATAGACGTTGTCGCCGGGATAGTAATAGTAGCTCTGGTTGCGCTGGTACCAGCGACCGCGCTGCTCCCAGGCATCCGGCCCGCGGCGCGGTTCTTCCTGCACGACCACGACAACCGGCGGCGGCGGGGGCGGGAGGCGGACGCCGAGACGGATGTCGACATTGATCTTGTCGAGCAGATCGGCCCGGGCCGGGGGCAGGGCGGCCGCGGCGAGCCCGAGGGTGAGCAAAATGATTTTGTTGTTCATGGGATCCCTAGGACCCGGCCCCGCCCGCCTGGTAACGACCGGGCCGCTGGGAATAGGGTAAGACCTACCGCGAGAGGGCAGGTAGGGTTTTACCTTATCGCTATTTGGGGAACATCCGGGTTTAATCTCGCGCAGACGGACGCCTCTTCAACCCGACGAGTCATTGCCCGTATTTACTACCAGACACCGCCCGACCTCGGTCAATTCCCCGACCACTGAGAGCGGCCGCCACCCTCCATGAAGAAAGTCCGCCCGAGAAAGCCGGCCCCACCGGGGCGGAGTTGCCCCATCGTGGGCATCGGGGCGTCCGCGGGCGGGTTGGAGGCGTTCACCCAGCTGCTGAAAGCCATGCCGCTCGACACGGGTTTCGGCTTCGTGCTGGTCCAGCACCTCGACCCGTTGCACGAAAGCGCACTCGCGCAGCTGCTGGCCCGGGTCACGGCGATGCCGGTGCACGAGGTGACCAACAACCTCCGGGTGGAGGCCAACCAGGTTTACATCATTCCGCCCAACGCGAGCATGGGCATCGTCCGCGGCCGGTTGAAACTGCAACCGCGCACCCGGAACGGCACCGCCGCCCGCTCCATTGATTTCTTTTTCGAGGCCCTGGCGAAGGACCAGCAGGAACGGGCCGTCGGCGTGATCCTGTCCGGCAACGCCAGCGACGGCACGATCGGCCTCGAGGCCATCAAGGCGGAGGGCGGGCTCACCTTCGCGCAGGACGACTCGGCCGACTACCCCTCCATGCCGCGGAGCGCCGTCGCCGCCGGCTGCGTGGATGCCGTCCTGGCCCCGGCGCGGATCGCCCGGGAACTGGCGCGGATCGCCCTGCACCCCGTGGTCGCGGCCCGGCTGGCGGCCGGGGCCAACGGCCAGAAAGCCGCCCCCGGACCGGCGGACCGGCCGGAGACGGACGGCTACAAGAAAATCCTTCTCCAGCTCCGCAATCATACCGGGGTGGATTTTTCCCTCTACAAGGCCACCACCATCCACCGCCGCATCACGCGGCGCGCCGTGCTGAACCACCGGAACTCACTGGAGAGCTACGCCGATTTCCTGCGCGGCAACGCCAAGGAACTCGACGCCCTCTACACCGACGCGCTGATCAACGTGACCAGTTTTTTCCGGAACGCCGACGCCTTCGCCCTGCTCAAGGCGAAGGTGCTGGCCAAGCTGGTGGCGCAGCGCGGCGACGATCCCCTGCGCGTCTGGGTGCTCGGCTGCTCCACCGGGCAGGAGGCCTATTCCATCGCCATGCTGTTCACGGAGGCCGCGGAGAAATCCCACCGCCCGCGCCAGCTCCAGGTGTTCGCCACCGACCTCTGCGAGGCCAACCTGGTCAAGGCCCGCCATGGCCTCTACCCCAAGAGCGTCACGGCCGATGTCTCGCCCGAGCGGCTGCGGCGCTTCTTTGTGCAGGAGGAGGGCGGCTACCGCGTGATCAAGTCCATCCGGGAGCAGGTCTTGTTCGCCCGGCACAACCTCATCAGCGACCCGCCGTTCTCGCGCATGGACCTGATCTCCTGCCGCAACGTGATGATCTACTTCGAGCCGAGCCTGCAGAAGAAGGTGATCCCCGCCTTCCACTATGCGCTCAAGCCGTCGGGCTGTCTCTTTCTCGGCGCGTCGGATTCCGTCGGGGGCTTCACCGAGCTGTTCGCCCCGCTGGACAAGAAGCACAAGCTGTTCTCGAAAAAGGCCGCGCCAACCCTGGCGTTTCCCCTGCCGGTGCGGAACGAGGCCGGGCACCGCGCCGCGCCGGCCTCGGCCCCGGCCGGCCGGGGCCCCGGCGGCGCCACCGAGACCTACCGCGGTGAACTCAGCGCCGAGCGCGAAGCGGACCGCGTGACCGTCAACCAGTTCGCCCCGCCCAGCGTGCTGATCAGCGACGACCTGCAGATCCTGCAGTTCCGCGGGCCGACCGGCCGGTACCTGGAACCACCCACCGGCAAGGCGCGGTTCGACCTGCTGAAGATGGCGCGGGAGGGCCTGATGCTACCGCTGCGCGCGGTGATCAACCGGGCGAAGAAGGATCACCAGATCGCGCGCAAGACCAATGTGCCCTTCCAGCTGGAGGCCAAAAGTCACACCGTGAACCTGGAGGTTGTCCCGCTGAAGAACCTGCAGGAAACCCGCTTCCTGGTCCTGTTCGAGGATCCGGACAGGCCCGCCCGCCCGGCGGCCGACGCGGTCCCGCCCGCCCGCCGCGCCAGCCCACGCGAGGAAACCGCCCGCATTGCCGGCTTGGAACAGGAACTCGCGGAAACGCGCGACTACCTGCAGTCCATCCAGGAACACCAGGAATCCGCCAACGAGGAACTCCAGGCCTCGAACGAGGAGGGCCAGTCCGCCAACGAGGAATTGCAGAGCCTCAATGAGGAATTGGAGACTTCCAAGGAGGAGCTGGAGTCCACCAACGAGGAGCTGACCACGGTCAACGAGGAGATGGTCAGCCGGAACACCGAGCTGAACCGGCTGAACAGCGACCTCACCAATCTACAGAGCTCGACCAAGCTCGTCATTTTGCTGCTGGGGCGCGACCTGACCATCCGCCGTTTCAGCGCCTACGCGGAGAAACAGTTCCATCTCCATGCCAGCGACCTGGGCCGGCCCATCGGCGGCATCCGGCACAATCTCGACCTGCCCGACCTGGAGGCCCTCATCACCGAGGTCATCACCACCGTGAGCGAATGCGAACGCGAGGTGCAGGCCCGGGACGGACGCTGGTACTCGCTGCGCGTGCGCCCCTACCTGTCCGCGGACAACAAGGTGGACGGCGCGGTCCTCGTGCTCGTGGACATCAACGCGACCAAAACAGCGGAACTGGCGGTCACGCATGCCCGCGATTTTGCGGAGGCGGTCATCGACTCCGTGCGCGATCCGCTCCTGATCCTCGACTCCGCCCTCCGCGTGCAAAAGGCGAACAAGGCCTTCCAGACCACCTTCCGGGTTTCCCCGGCCGAAATCATGGGCCGCACCGTGTTTGAACTCGGCCGGGGCCGCTGGGACATCCCCAAGCTGCGCTCACTCCTGCAGGGCATTTTGCCCCGCCGCGCTTCCTTCGACAATTTCGAGGTCACGCACCATTTCAAAAACATCGGCCGCCGGACCATGCTCCTCAACGCCCGGCCGTTAAGCCAGGAGGCCGGTCACCGGGAGAAAATCCTGCTCGGCTTCCAGGATGTCACCGAGTTGCAGGACTACCAGGCCCGGGTCCGGGCGTCCGAACTGCGGTACCGCCGGCTCTTCGAGGCGGCCAAGGACGGGATCCTGATCCTCGACCCGCGGACCCGGAAAATCACCGAGGCCAATCCTTTCATCGTCCAGGTGCTGGGCTACACCCGCGAGCAGCTCATCGGCAAGGAACTGTGGCAGATCGGGCTGCTGAAGGACGAGGCGGCCAGCCAGGAGGCCTTCCGGGAGTTGAAAAAGAAGGGGTTCATCCGCTACGAGGACCTGCCGCTCGAAACCCGGGGCGGCCAGCGCCGGGAGGTGGAATTCGTCAGCAACCTCTATGATGAGGGCGGGGAGTCGGTCATCCAGTGCAACATCCGCGACATCACGGAGCGCAAACGCGCCGAACAGGCGTTGCATGTGAGCGAGGAACGCTATCGCACCTTGTTCAATTCGATGGACGAAGGGTATTGCATCATCGAGGTGATTTTCACCCCCAAGGGCCGGCCCGTCGACTACCGCTTCCTGGAGGTGAACCCCGCCTTCGAAAAGCAGGCCGGCATCCGTGGCGGGCTGGGCCGGCGCATGCGCGAAATCGCCCCGCAGACGGAGGCCTATTGGTTTGAATTGTACGGCCAGGTCGTCCGGACGGGCAAACCGGTGCGCTATTCGAACGAACTGGCGGGCTTGAAACGGTGCTTCGACGTTTACGCGTTCCGGCTCGGCGGGCCGGCCAGCCGGAAGGTCGCCGTCCTTTTCACCGACGTCACCGCGCGCAAGCGGTCGGACCAGGCCCTGCGCTTCGCGCGCGCGCAGCTGGCCGCCCATGCCGGGCAACTCGAAAAGCTGGTGACCAAGCGCACCGTCCAACTAACGGCCACGAACCGGCAACTGGTCGCCGCCCTGCACTCCACCCGCCTGGGGGAGGAGCAAAACCGGGTGCTCCTACTGGAAGAGCAGGTCATGCGGAAAAAGCTCCGCCTGCTGACGCACCAGATCCTCACGGCCCAGGAGGAGGAGCGGAAGAAGATCAGCCGCGAGCTGCACGACGACGTCGTGCAGACCCTCGTCGGCCTCAACGTCGAGCTGTCCGCCCTGGTCCATGGCAATTCCGCGGGCGTGCGCCAGCTCAAGGACAAGATCACCCGCACCCAGCGGCTGGTGGAGAAATCCGTGGACTCGGTGCACCGCTTCGCCCGCGAGCTGCGGCCGACCGTGCTGGACGACCTCGGCCTGATCCCCGCCCTGCAGGCTTTCTGCAAGGACCTGTCGCAGCGGAAAAACCTGAAGATCCGCCTGATGGCCTTCAGCGGGATCGAGGCCCTGGCCAGCGAGAAGCGCACGGTGCTCTTCCGCGTCGCCCAGGAGGCCCTCCACAACGTGGTCCGCCATGCCCGCGCCTCCCGGGTCGAGGTGACCATCAGCCGGATCCCGGGCGCCATGCGCCTCGCCATCGCCGACAACGGCAAATCCTTTCCGGTCAAAAAAGTCCTCTCCGCCAAGAACCCCAAGCGCCTCGGCCTGGTGGGCATGCGGGAGCGGGTCGAGATGATCGGCGGCAACCTCACCATCGAATCCGTGTCAGGCAAAGGCACCACTGTGCGCGCCGAGATTCCCTTCCCCTCCCCCAAACTAAAATCATGAGCACTCCCAAACCGATCACCATTTTGCTCGCCGAGGATCACGCCATCGTCCGCCAGGGCCTGATCGCACTCCTGAAACTGGACGGCAGCTTCCAACTGGTGGGTGAGGCCAAGACCGGCCGGGAGGCCGTGGCCCTCGCCCAGTCCCTCCGGCCCGACATCATCCTGATGGACATCGCCATGCCGGTCCTCAACGGCCTCGAGGCCACCCGGCAGATCCGCGCCGCGAATCCCGCCGCCAAGGTGATCGTCCTGTCCGCCCACAGCGACGAGGTGTACGTCGAGAAAATGATCGAGGCCGGCGTCGCCGGTTTCCTCGAGAAACAGTCGTCCGCGGAGATCCTGACCAAGGCGATCCACGAGGTCGCCAAGGGCCGCAGTTTTTTCAGCCCCGCCATCGCCCGCCGGCTGCAAAACAACCCCAGCAAACCGCGCGACCGCGACGGCCTGCTCAAGGCCAACGCCTCGCGGCTGACTTCGCGCGAAACCGAGGTCCTGCAGCTCGTGGCCGAGGGGTCCGCCAACAAGCAGGTCGCCGCCGAACTCGGGATCAGCATCAAAACCGTCGAGAAGCACCGGCAGCACCTGATGGACAAGCTCAACATCCACGACACCGCCGGCCTGACCCGCTACGCCATCGCGGCCGGGGTCATCGAGAGCAGCGTCCAGGTGACGATTATCTAAACCATATAAATGATCGTGTAGCCGAAAAACCCTTCGTGCCGTCATCCTGAGCGGAGCGAAGGATCCACGGGAAAGGACGGACGTGCGCCACCCGCTTGGATCCTTCGCTCCGCTCAGGATGACGGAGAGCAAAGGGAAGGGATCTTCGGATGTTTGCCCTGCCACGATGCTAGTTAATCCGCTCATGGCGGATGAGGCTCTTCAGGAATGCAGGAGGGGCTTTACGCCCCGACCCGAGGTCGGCTGCGGTTGCGCAACGTCGGGGCATAAAGCCCCTCCTACATTGTGAGCAAGGTCTCGCGCACGATTCAGGCCATTCACAACCCACCCCCCCGGTAGGTGATCACCCCATAGGGTCAGGCCCCATTGCTGGTTGGTATTGGCCATGGTAAAGAAAGGCTGTTGCTCGATGAAAAAACACCGCTCCAAATCCAAGTCTTCGGCAAACGCTTTGCCCAAGTGCCCCACCGGCATCCAGGGTCTCGATGAGATCACCGCCGGCGGTTTGCCGCGCGGGCGCCCCACCCTGGTCTGCGGCGGCGCGGGCTGCGGCAAGACGCTCCTGGCCGCGGAGTTTCTCGTGCGCGGGGCGGTGCAGTTCGACGAACCGGGCGTGCTGATGGCTTTCGAGGAGACGGAGAAGGAACTGACCGCCAATGTCGCGTCGCTCGGTTTTGACCTGGCCAACCTGGTCCGGCGCAAGAAAATCGTGGTGGATTACGTCCATATCGAGGGTGCCGAAGTGCGTGAAAGTGGTGACTACGACCTGGAAGGGTTGTTCGTCCGGCTCGGTCACGCGATCGATTCCATCGGCGCCAAGCGCGTGGTGCTGGACACGCTGGAGGTGCTGTTCGCCAGCCTGCCCAACGAGGCCATCTTGCGCAGCGAATTGCGCCGGCTCTTCCGCTGGCTCAAGGACAAGGGCGTGACCGCCGTCATCACGGCCGAGCGCGGTCGCGAATCATTCACGCGCCACGGGCTCGAGGAATATGTGTCCGACTGCGTCATTTTGCTCGACCACCGGGTCAACGACCAGATTGCCACGCGCCACCTGCGCGTGGTGAAATACCGCGGCGCGCTGCACGGCACCAACGAATTCCCGTTTCTCATCGGCGAGGAGGGCATCAGCGTGCTGCCCATCACGTCGCTGTCGCTGAATCACACGGTGTCGAACGAGCGGATCGCCACCGGCATCGCCCGGCTCGACGCCATGCTGGGCGGGCGGGGCTTCTTCCGGGGGAGCAGCATTCTGCTCACGGGCACGCCCGGCACGGGCAAGACCATCGTCTCCGCCAACTTTGCCCAGGCCGCGGCCCGCCGCGGCGAACGGGTGCTGTTCTTCTCCTTCGAGGAATCGCCGGCCCAGATCATCCGCAACATGCATTCCATCGGCCTGCGCCTGGAGCCTCTGGTCAGGCAGGGCCTGCTGCGGTTTCACTCGGCCCGGCCCTCCCTCTATGGCCTGGAGATGCATTTGGCCACGATGTTCAAGGAGATCGCCACCTTCAAACCTCACGTGGTCATCATCGACCCCATCACCAGCCTGATGGGCTCGGGCACCGACTCCGAGGGCAAGGGCATGGTGACGCGGCTGATCGACTTCCTGAAGGCCAGCCAGGTCACTTCGCTCTTCACCAGTCTGACGCAGGGCGGCCACGCCCTGCAGCAAAGCGAGGCCGCCATGTCCTCGCTTATGGATTCCTGGATCCTGCTGCAGGACTTTGAGGGCAACGGGGAACGCAACCGCGTGCTCTACGTGCTCAAGGCGCGCGGCATGGCCCACTCGAACCAGATCCGCGAGTTCCTGATTTCAGACCGGGGCATTGACGTCGTGGACGCCTACATCGGCGCCAGCGGCGTGCTGACCGGCTCGGCGCGCGTGGCCCAAAGTTCACTCGAAAAAGCCGCTGTCCTGGCCGGCCAGCAGGAAGCCGACCGGCTCAAGCGCGAGGTGGAACGCAAGCGCGCCGCCATCGACCGGCAGATCAGCGGGCTGCGCTCCGACTACGAGAGCGAATCCGCCGAATTGCGGCGCATCGCCGACCAGGTTGGCACCAGCACGCGCATGCTCACCACCGAGCGCGCCGCCTCGGGCATTTTGCGCCAGGCGGACGCGAAGGTCGCGGCCGGCCCGCGCAGCAAACCCCGCAACGGGAACCATCATTCATGAAATCCAAAACGACCAAGCCACGCGTCGTCGCCCGGAAACGCCCGCCCGCCGCCCCGGTCTGGCAGCTGCGGCTCTACGTGACCGACTCGACCGCCAAATCGCAGCTGGCCCTCGCGAACCTGAAGCTGTTTTGCGAAAACCACCTCAAGGCCCGCTACCGCATCACGGTGATCGACCTGGTGAAACATCCCCACCTGGCCAGGGGCGACCAGATCCTCGCCATTCCCACCGTCGTCCGCCGGCTGCCGCGCCCGGTCCGCACCATCATTGGCACCCTGTCCGATACCGCCCGCGTGCTCGTCGGCCTGGATTTGCGCCCGGCCGCTTAACTGAGACCTCCATCCTGAAAACCAAGAAAACCAGCCGGGCCAAGCTGGCGACGCCCAAGCCTCCCGCCCGCAAATCCGCCCGCAAATATGTCCTGCGCCTCTACGTGGCCGGAGCCACGGCCCGGTCGCGCCTGGCCGTCCTCCGCGTCCGGGAATTGTGCGCCGCCGAGCTGAAGGCCAACTGCGACCTGGAGGTGATCGACATCTACCAGCAGCCCGAGCTGGCGCGCGCCCAGCAGATCGTCGCGACCCCGACGCTCGTCGTCGAATTTCCCCGGCCGGTGCGCCGCTTCATCGGCAGCCTCGCCAACACCACCGGCCTGATCGTTGAGCTGGACGTCAGCCCCAAGGGCAAGATCGCCCTGTGAACGCAAGCGGGAGCAGTTGATCAAGACCACCCTCAGCCCATGCGCCCCTCATCATCTCTCCCGGTAGGAGCGGCTTTATGCCGCGACCCGAAAATGGCACGTACCGCGAATCGCGGCGTAAAGCCGCTCCTCCGAAAATCCAGGCCAAGGCAAAATCCGGAATAGCAATCCCCCGCGAATGAAAACCGCCCGGCCCAGGAAATCCGCCCGCCCCGCCGCGACTCCCGAACTCGTCCGGCTCCGGGCGCGCCTGGCGGTGGCCGAGACCACCCTCGGCGCCATCCGCCGCGGCGAGGTCGACACGGTGCTGGTCAGCGGCCGCGCGGGTCCCCAGGTTTTTACGCTCAAGGGCGCCGAGCATGCCTACCGCGTGCTGATTGAGGCCATGAACGAAGGCGCGCTGACGCTGACGCGGGACAAGACGATCCTTTACGCCAACCAAAGTTTCGCCCGCATGGTCAAATGCCCGCTCGAGCAGGTCACCGGCAGTTCCCTGCGCCGTTTTCTCTCCGCCGCCGACCGGGTCACGCTCCGGCTGCGTCTGAAGCGGGCCAGCAATACCGGCACCACGATCCAGGTCCGGCTGGAGGCCGGCGACGGCTCGCAGGTGCCGGTGCAAATTTCGATCCAGCGGCTGGCGAAGAATGGTTACAAGACGGCGCCTTTCGCGCTGGTGGTGACGGACATGTCAGAAGCCCGGCGGACGGAAACCCAGCTGCGGTCCCTGGCCCAGCGCATCGTGCAGGTGCAGGAGACCGAGCGCGGGCGGGTGGCCCTCGAATTGCACGACCACATCACCCAGCTGCTCGTCGCGGTGCTCTTCCGCAGCCAGGCACTGGCGGACACCCTGACGGCTCGCGACGGGGCCGCAAAAAAAGAAGCGGTGAAGCTTCGGGAGATGATCGGTGAGACGGTCGCGGAGGTGGAACGCATCTCCCATGACCTGCGGCCCAGCATCCTGGACCAGCTGGGCCTGGTCGACGTCCTGCGCGCCACGGGCCGCGACTTTGCCGCGCGAACCGGGGTGGAGGTCAAGCTGGCCGGCCTGGCCCCGGCCACCCGGCTGCCCGCCGACATCGAGCTGGCGCTCTACCGCATTTTCCAGGAAACCCTCAAGAACGTGGAGCAACATGCCCGCGCCCGGCGCGTGACCGTGGTGCTGGCGGAACACCACGCCTTTGTGAGCCTGAATATCAAGGACGACGGGATCGGTTTCGATGCGGGGCATCATGCCGCCCGCCGCAAGGGCCGGGGCATCTTGGGCCTGGTGGGAATGCGCGAGCGCGCCGCCGCGATGGGCGGCACGCTCACGGTCAAATCCGGTCTCCGGGCCGGCACGGAGATCGAGGTGCTCATCCCCCTGCCCCCGGGCGAGGCCGCGGCGTGAGCCCGCGGGGACCCCGCCCGTCTTCCACCATACAGGGGCAGGTCCCGGATTCAGGCGCAGGCCAGGGCGGATTGAATACTGTAGTGGCCGGAATACGTCCGAATGTACTTTCCCCTTTATTCACCGTCATCCTGAGCGGAGCGAAGGATCCACGGCTTAGGACGTACGTGCGCCACCCGCTTGGATCCTTCGCTCCGCTCAGGATGACGGCAGCAATGGTTTTTAGGCTGCGCAACTATTTATATGCCTATTTTTGCCAGAGGATCCAGCCATCCTCCAGCGGCACGGCGAGACCCGGGCGGTGCGGCATGATGCGGGCTGTATAGTCTGTCGCCGGACGGGCCGATGGCACGGTGGCGCAATAGGTGTGGCCCCCCGATGAGGGCTCCTCGGTTCGCACGCGGGTCATTTCCTGCCGCACCGCCTCGCCGCCCTTGGCCCCATCCGCATAGAGCTCCACCCGGACGGTCGTCGGGCTGGTGTCACCGAGGAAGACCTTCACCAGGATGGTGTGCTGCTCACCGGTGGTTTCCACGGTCACCTGGTCGAAGAAAATGGATGCGCGTTTCGACCGCCACTCCTGCTGCCAATCCACCAGCTTTTGCGCCTCCGCCCCGCGTTCGGCCGCACGAAAGCGGTAAGCCTCGGCCGCCGGCAGGTAACGTCCTTCCGTATACTCGCGCACCGTGCGCGTGGCGGAATACCGGGGGGTCAGGCGCGCCATGCTTTCCCGAATCCTCGCCACCCAGGCCCGCGGGAGGCCCTGCACATCGCGCGCGTAGAATTCCGGGATCACTTCCTGCTCCAGGCGGGTGTAGAGGGCGTCGGCTTCGGCCGCGTCCCAGGCGGGATCGTCGCCATGCTCCTGCCCGTCGCCCAAGGCCCAGCCGACGTCCGGCCGGTAGGCTTCCGCCCACCAGCCGTCCAGTTCGGAAAGATTGAGGCCGCCATTGACCAGCACCTTCATGCCGCTGGAACCGCTGGCCTCCCAGGGGCGGCGGGGCGTGTTGATCCAGACGTCGATCCCCTGCACCAGGTGTTCCGCCAGCAGCATGTCGTAGTCGGCCAGAAACACCACCGGCGGATGGCCCTCGCTGCGCCGGATGAAATCCGTCCATTCCCGGATCAGGGCCAGCCCGATGAGATCGGCCGGGTGCGCCTTGCCGGCGATGATCAGTTGGACCGGCCGCGCGGCATTACCCAGCAGGCGGAGCAGACGGGCGGGGTCATGCAGCAGGAGATTGGGCCGTTTGTAGGCCGCGAAACGTCGCGCGAAGCCCAAGGTCAGGACGTCAGGCTTGAGTCGGGCTTGCGTGCGGCTGATCGCCGCCCCGTCGGTCCCGGCCGCGGCCATCTGGCGCGCCACGCGCTCGCGGGCATAGTCCACCAGGGCGGCGCGACTGACGGTGCGGAGCGCCCAGAGCTTGTCGTCGGAGACAAAGCGCATCTCCGTCTCCAGATTGGGGGACAGCCCCAGCCAGCGGTCCTGGCCGCAGGCATCGGTCCAGAGCGTGTCAGCTGCGTCCGAGTCCCACGTGGGCATGTGCACGCCGTTGGTCACGTGCCCGATCGGGACCGCGGCCTCGGGCCAGCGGGGAAAAAGCGGCCCGAAGAGGTGACGGCTCACCCGCCCGTGCAGCTGGCTGACCCCGTTGACCATCCCGCTGCCCCGCAGGGCCAGATAGGCCATGTTGAAAGACTCCCCGCCATCGTCCGGATTCTTCCGGCCCAGGGCCAGCAGCTCGGGCACGGAGATGTGCAGCTGATCCCGCGCATACCAACCAAGATACTGCTCCATCAGGGCTGGGGAGAACAGATCGAAGCCGGCGGCGACCGCCGTATGGGTGGTGAAGACGTTGCCGGCCCGCGTCGCGGCCAGGGCGACGGCAAACGACCGGCCGCTCTCCTGCATGAAACTGCGCGCGCGTTCCAGCACCAGGAAGGCCGCGTGGCCCTCGTTCAGGTGACAGACCTCCGGCTTGAGCCCGAGGGCGGTCAACAGCCGCCACCCGCCCATCCCCAGCAGCATTTCCTGCTTCAGGCGCAGTTCCGGGCCGCCGCCATAAAGTCCGCCCGTGGTCCCGCGATAGATCGGTGCGTTGGCGGCGTCATTCGTATCCAGCAAGTAGAGCTTCACCCGTCCCACTTGCACCTGCCAGATCCGGAGCCAGATGGAACTGCCGGGCAGCACGATTTCCAGCCGCAGCCAGTCACCGTTGGGCTGCCGCACCGGGGTGATCGGCAGCTGCGCCGGATCATTGTAGGGGTAGACGGCCTGTTGCGCCCCGTCCTGGTCGATCACCTGCCGGAAGTAGCCGTGCTGGTAGAGCAGCCCGACCCCGACCACGGGCACGCCAAGGTCACTCGCGGCCTTGAGCTGATCGCCGGCAACGTTGCCCAGTCCGCCCGAGTAAATCGGCAGCGCCTCCGTCAGCATGTACTCCATGCAAAAATACGCCACGCAGGTCAGCGGAGACTGCGGGTGCTTTTCCTGAAACCAGGCGGGCGCCGATTCCGCCTGCCGCTTGGCCAGCACCAACCGGTCGAGCTCCCGGCAAAAATCCGGATCGGCCAGGGCGCCAGCCAGCTTGTCGCGGGATACCGCCAGCAACACCTCGCTGGCATGGTGGGTGCGATCCCAGAGGGCGGGATCAAGCCGGCGCCACAGGGCATCGGCCCCGTGGTTCCAGGACCAGCGCAGGTCCAGCGCCAGTTCGGTGAGGGCTTCCTGGCCGCGCGGGAGCGGCGGAGCCGGGGGGGCGGGGAGAATGGGATTGCTCATAAAATAAATCTTCAGTTGGGGTCGCCTTCGTTTTCCCAGACCTCAACCGCTGCCTCATCCGTTTCCGGCCGGACCGGAGCCGACCCGGCCGGGCCAACCGCCGCCGCGGCCAGAGCGCCGCCGACGAGGTCCTGCGCCTCGGCGAGAATCCGGCGCAAATGGGCCTCGCCGAGGAAACTTTCGGCATAAATCTTGTAGATCGCCTCGGTGCCGGAGGGCCGCGCGGCCATCCAGCCGTTTGCCGTCGCGACCTTGATGCCGCCGAGGGGCGCCGAGTTGCCCGGCGCGCGGGTGAGCACCCGCTCGATCTTCTCGCCGCCCAGCTCGGTCCGCGTGATCTGCCCGGGCGCCAGCGCGGCGAGGGCCACCTTCTGTTCCGGCGTGGCCGGGGCCTCCACCCGGTCATAGGCCGGTTCGCCGAGTTCGCGGGTCAGGCTCTGGTAATTCTCGCCCGGATTTCGGCCGGTCCGCGCCAGCATCTCCGCGGCCAGCAGACAAGGCACGAACCCGTCCTTGTCGGTCGTCCACGTGCGGCCGTCGCGGCGGGCGAATGTGGCGCCGGCACTCTCCTCCCCGCCAAACGCCAGCGCCCCGTCCAGCAGCCCGTCCACGAACCATTTGAAGCCCACCGGCACCTCGTAAAGCTTCCGCCCCAGCTGCGCGGCCACCCGGTCGATCAGCGCGCTGCTCACCACGGTCTTCCCGATCGCCGCCGCCGGGGACCAGGCCGGGCGCTGCGCGATGAGATAGGCGATCGCGCTGCAAAGGTAATGATTGGGTGGCAGCAGCCCCGCGCCCGGCGTGACGATCCCGTGCCGGTCGGAGTCCGTATCGCAGGCGAAGGAGAGATCGAACCGGTCCTTCATCCCGATCAGCCCGGCCATGGCATAGGGCGAGGAGGGGTCCATGCGAATTTGCCCATCCCAGTCCACCGTCATGAAACGGAAGGTGGGGTCGACCGCCTCGTTCACGACCGTCAGGTCCAGGCCGTATCGTTCCGCGATCCGGGGCCAATAGTGGACGCCGGCGCCGCCGAGCGGATCGACGCCTAGACGAAGCTTCGCCCCCCGGACGACCTCCAGGTCAACCACGCTGCCGAGATCGTCGACATAGGCGCCGAGATAGTCATGCCGTTTCGTCGTCGCGGCGCGCAGGGCCTGGGCGCAGGTGATGCGCCGCACGCCGGCGAGCCGGGCCTCGAGCAGGGCATTTGCTTTCGCCTCGATCTCGCCGGTGACCCCGGCCGCGGCCGGCCCGCCGTTTGGCGGGTTGTATTTGAAACCACCATCCTGCGGCGGATTGTGCGAGGGTGTGATGACGATCCCGTCGGCGAATCCGTTCACCCGCCCGCGATTGTAGGCGAGGATCGCATGGGAAATCACCGGAGTCGGCGTGTAGCCGTCTTCCGGGGCCAGCCGCACCTCCACGCCGTTGGCCGCCAGCACTTCCAGCGCGGTCACGCTGGCCGGGGCGGAGAGGGCGTGTGGATCGATCCCCAGAAAGAGCGGGCCGTCAATTTTTTGGGCCGCCCGCTGCCCACAAATCGCCTGCGTGATCGCGAGGATGTGGTCCTCGTTGAAACTCCGCGTTAACGAGGAACCGCGGTGCCCCGAGGTGCCGAAGGCCACGCGTTGCGCCGGGACCGCCGGATCCGGCTGGTCGGAGTAATAGGCCGTGATCAACCGCGGGACGTCCACCAGCAGGCCAGGGGGCGCGGGTTTCCCCGCCAGGGGGGAGAGCTTCACGGCGAGGGCTGGGGCGGCTTGGATTCCAGCGCCGACACCTTGGCCAGGCGCCGACGATGGCGCGCCTCGCCGCTGAAGTTCGCCGCGAGGAAAATCTGGACCAGATCCCACGCTTCGGCAACGCCGACGACCTGGCCCCCCAGGCAGATCAGGTTGAGATTGTCGTCCGCGACCCCTTGGTGCGCCGAAAAATCCTCATGAATCAGGCAGGCGCGAACGCCGGCGACCTTGTTGGCCGCCACGCAGGCCCCGACCCCGCTGCCACAAACCGCGAGGCCGCGATCCATCTCTCCGCCCGCCACCGCCCGGGCCAAGGGCAGGACAAAATCAGGATAGTCGTCCTCCGGCTGCAGCCGGTGCGCGCCGAAATCAACCACATGGTGGCCGGCCTCGCGCAGGAGGATGACCAATTGCTGCTTCAGCTCAAAGCCGCCATGGTCCGCCGCGGCGCCGATGACCTTGGGCGCTTTCGCCACGATGGTTGAGAGATCTGACATGATAACAACTCGCTAAGGCAGAGGTTCGGTTGACGGTGTTCCCACGCGGGACACCAGCGTTGTCGGTCGCCAAGACGAAACACCAAGGTGGGGATGACCTTGGTGTCCGTCTCAATCGCACGCGCGGTCATGGTCGACCGAACCCGCGCCGAAATATCGGTGAATGGCAGCGGTTTTCGAGTTAGTCCTCGAACCCCCAGGACCACTTGACGTCGATCTGGTTGTCCACCGACCACACGCCCGGGGCCGCCCAGGCCACGCGCTCGGCCTCGTCGCGCTCGGCATTGTTGCGGACCTTGCCCCGGAGCGTGACCTTGGTCCCGTTGTTCTCCACCTGGATTTTCTCCGCGTCCAGGAGCGCACTGCGCTCGAAGGCGGCTTCGATCAGGCCCTTTACGTTCACGGGCGCAACCTTGGATTTGATCGTGATCAGGTTGGTCACGCCCTTGACGCCGGCCAAGAACTGCACGTTGTCCTGGATGTCACTCCGCTGCCAGCCCAGTCCCACCTCGCCCTCCAGGGTGAGCCAGCCGTCCCGGACCACCACTTGCACGGCGCCCTTCGGCACGGAGGAATTGAACCAGCTGATCTGGTTCGCGGCCGCACTGGCCACGTCCCCGTCGGTGCGCACGAGGGTCGAGTGCAGCTTGACCACGATGTCGTCGGCGATGGCCCGGACCCCGGCCACGCGTTTGGCCGCGCGGACCGCGTTCCATTTCTCGCCATAGTTGGTGACGAAGCCGTTGAGGGTCACCGCGCCGTCCTTGACCAGGACGCCGATGTCCGCGATGTTCACGCCCGGCTCATACTTGAGTTCGGCGAGCACATCGGTCTTCAGGTCCGCATCCGTTTTTTCATCGATCGTTTTCATAAGAATCAATCCCCGGTTGGTCTGTTATTGTTGGGTTGAGAAGTCGTGATGCCCGTTATCCGCCGCCAACAGACCCGGCCGCCGGAAGAACAAGCAACGGATCAAAAATCCGTTTCCAAGACAGGCAGACCATGCGCTCAAGGGGGTGGTATAGATATGGGGGGTTGACCTACTTGCGGCTTGGGCCGGGTGTGTAGGGCTCGGCCTGGAGACGCTGCGACGCTCGCCCCTGCGCGGTCCCTTCCGACCCGGCCGAATAAAGACCCTGCACGGCCAGGTGGTTGCACCGGGCGCGATGCAGCAGCGCCGCCTGCGCCGCCGCCAGGTTCACCGGAGAACCGCTCCACGTTTTCAAAGCCGCGTCCTGAAGCGCGCGGCCGAAGGAAAAACTCAGCGTCCAGGGCTGGCCGCCGGCCTGGCAGATGGCGTTCAACCGCTCCGTGGCGGCAACCTCCGACTGGCCGCCGGAAAGGAAGACGATCCCCGGCACCGCCGCCGGGACGGCCCGGTGCAGGCAGCGGAGCGTGGCCGCGGCCACCGTCGCGACGTCGGCGGGTTGTGGACACTCTTTCCCCGACAAAACCATGCCGGTCTTGAGCAGCATGCCCTCCAGGAGCACCCGGTGCGCCGCAAGGGCGGCGAACACGGTTTGCAAGGTTTCCTGCATAACCTCCTCGCAGCGGGCCAGGGTGTGCTTTCCCTCCATCAGAAGCTCGGGCTCGACGATCGGGACCAGGCCGGCCTCCTGACACAACGCGGCGTAACGGGCCAGGACATCCGCGTTGGCCTCGAGGCAGGTTCGGGTCGGTCGACCGTCAGCGATGGCCAGCACCGCCCGCCACTTGGCAAAGCGCGCCCCCAGTTCCCGATACGTGGCGAGCCGTTCGCGCAGCCCATCGAGCCCCTGGGTGATTTTCTCCCCGGGAAAGGCCGCCAACGGCGTGGTGCCCAGATCCACCTTGATGCCCGGAACCATGCCTTGGCGGTTGAGCGCGACCGGCACCGGGACGGTGGCAATGTCCTGATGAATCGTCTCGTCGAAGAGGATCACGCCGCTGATGAATTCACCGAGACCGGGGGTGGTGAACAACAGTTCGCGATAAGTCCGGCGGGTTTCCTCCGTCGAGGTGATCCCGAGCGCCGTGAAGCGTTTCCCGATGGTCGGCAGGCTTTCATCCGCCGCCAGGATGCCCTTGCCCGGCGCCAACAGCGCGGCGACCGTGGCGAGCAAACTGGTCGCGGTCATGGCTGTCGGATCGGCCCCGGCGCCTCTCACTTGTTTTTCTCCGCGCGCCGCGCCGCTTGCAGCATCCGGTCCCGGTCCGCGGCTTCGGCCCCTTCATCGACCAGTTGCTCCGTCTCACTGCGGCCTTCGGCATCCTCGTCCTCGCTCGGGGATTCGGGCGCCTGGTGTCCGGCGGAACCGGGCACCGGATCCCAGCGCTTGGTTTCGGGCAGGGCTTCCAACAGGGCATCCTGCCGGTCCACATCGGACCCGCCCGTCAGCTCACGCCGCGCGCGGGCGCGGTCGGCCGGCGTGGTTGCCGCCGCCTTGCGCCCGTCAATGCGGGCGAGTTCGCGGGCCCGCGATTCCACCAAGTCGGGAGTCACGGGGCCAATTTCGGCGGTATGGCTGGTTAATACGCCACGGTTGAGGGGATTCGTCTTCATGGATGGGGGGCGGCACCGCGCCGGCCGGGTCACGCTGGGACCCGGTCGCACGGTCGTTTTAGGGCGGGTTAGATCAGAAGCCGGCGGTGGCGAGATGTTTCTCCTCCGTCAGTTCCAGGTCCTTCTTGGAGAGCTTCACGAACACCTTCGACTCCTTGTAGCTGATGTGGTCGACCTTGGCGGGCGTGATCAGGATTTCCTTGCCGGAATACCAGTGGCCCGTCTCGACCGCCAGCTCCCGGATCTGCCACTTTTTCTGGTCGACCAGGAATCCGCTGACCGAGCCCAGCGCCCCGTCGGTGGCCTGGATGTCGTAACCGGTCACGGCATTGACGCTGCGCAGGTGGATGTCTTCCCAGCGCGGGTAGTCGTACGATTGGAAATCATACGGCCGGTCCACCGGCGTGAACACGGGATACTCGCCCGCGCCCCAGAGGCCCCCGCCCTCCCAATAGGTCGGCCAGCCGTAGTAATTGTAGTAATTCTGCTCGTACTGGCGGGACACGGGCCGGTCCGTGTCGATCGAGGGACTGTTCTCGATCTGTTTTTTCGTCAGATTGATCGACAGGACCTTGCCGTCCTGATCCAGACGACCGAAGGAATAGGGTGAGAGCAGCACCAGGCGGCCGGTCAGCCAGTTGCCCGTGTCGGCGACCAGGTAGCGGATGGCCCAGGTCTTGTCGTCGAAATAGAAGTCTTTCACTTGGCCGATCTCACCGTCCAAAGCGGCCAGTTTGTGGCCGCGGATTTGTTTTAGGTTATGGAGCATAAAATATTGGGTTGGACTGCCCGGCTGGTCTTCAGGGGCGATCATCAAACAGCGACGTTCGGACGTCGCTGTCGTCCGCCGTGGGCGAGGCTTCCAGGCTCTCGCGCCCGCGGCGGAGGGTGGCCATTTCCCGTTGCGCCGCTTCCGGCGAACCGACCAGCGGATCACGGGTTTCCCGACCGTTCACATAAAGATGCAGGCGGTTTTGCGAGGCATGCGCCGGGATGTTGGCCTTGAGGCAGGCGGTGGCTTCCAGCCAGTCGTCCAGGTCATGGCCGGGCTCGCCGCTGCCCTGTCGGAAAAGATGATAGGCATAGGCCCGGATCGTATCCTCGCCCGGCTCCTGCATGGGGGCGAGAGAGTGGATGGATTGATTTCCCACCGAGGCTGAAGTGAACATAAATTGCGGGGCTGAGGCTTTTTCAGTAAACGAGTTTAGGCCCGATCCCGGCCGGAAACTATGGGGTGGTCACCCACGCGACCCGGCCGCGACGGACGGCGCGGCGTCACTCAAGGATAGCGCAGAAACTGGATCTCGATGTGTTGTTTTTCGGCGTTGCGCCGGAGTTCACAGACCAACGGCAGCGCCCGGCGGCTGACCGCCAGGTGCCGGCGGTAGTGCTCGATGCGACGCACTTCCTGGAGCGCGGCTTCTTCAAAGCCCGGTTCGCCATCCGCAAACCCGTGCAGGCTGTCGACCAGGCCGGCCCGACAATAGTAACGGAGCATCTCCGGATGCACGCCGGTCAGGCGAGCGGCCGATTCGAGCGAAAACCAGACCGGGGCATCAACGGGCAGGGCCACGAGCGTCAACGTCGGATTCACCAGGAAGGTGAATCCCGCCGGACCGGTCGCTTCCGGCCGGGGCACGGGGGCGGCAACCGGCGAGGGTGTCCGGGATTGCTTCGTTTTCAGCCCGGCGGGCTTTTTCCGCGCGGGGACAGTGGGATGATTTTTGGTGGACATGAGAGGACCTGGGTTGGGTGGCCGGGGATTCAAACCACCCGCAGCACGATCTTGCCCTTGCCGTGACCGCGCTGGCTCAGCTCCTGGGCGCGCGTGGCGTCGGAAAGCGGCAAAATGGTTTCGACGATCACCTTGAGTTTCTCGGCGTCGACCAGCGCCGCAATTTCGGCCAGCTGCCCGGCATTCGGCTGGATGAACACAAAGGCCTGACGCACCCCGTGCGCCGCGGCGGCCTCCGCCTTGGGCGGATTGACGACCGAGACCAGCATGCCGCCGCGCTTGAGCACTTTCCAGGAACGCTCCTGCGTGTCCCCGCCGATGGTGTCCAGCACGAGATCCACCGGCTGCACGACCTCCTCGAACCGTTCGGTATTGTAGTCGACGACCTGGTCGGCCCCCAGCTTGCGCACAAACTCGTGGTTTTTGGCCGAGGCCGTGCCGATGACGCAGGCCCCCTTCCCTTTCGCCAATTGCACCGCCAGGTGGCCCACGCCGCCCGCCGCCGCATGGATCAGCACGCGCTGGCCCGCGACGAGACCGCCGGCGTCGAACAGGGTCTGCCAGGCCGTCAACCCCGCGAGCGGCAGCGCCGCCGCGTGCAGGTGGTCAATGGATTTCGGCTTGAGCGCCAGTTCGGATTCCTTGACGACGATGAATTCCGCATACGCGCCGTCGCGCGCGATGTCCGGTCGGCTGAACACCTCGTCCCCGACCTTCAGCCGGGTGATCCCGGTGCCGAGCGACTCGACGACGCCGGACAGGTCCCACCCCAGCACAAGCGGAAAAGTGTGATGCAGCATCTCCTTGAGGTGACCTTCGCGTATCTTCCAATCCACCGGATTGATGCCCGCGGCATGGACCCGCACCAGCACCTCGCCGGCGTCCGGATGCGGCCGGGGGGCGTCCTCATAGACGAGGACCTCCGGCCCGCCGTAGCCGTAGATGCTGACCGCCTTCATGGTTCTCATGGCCGGGAACCCGAGTGGTGGACAAAATATTCCCGGGCCTGGGCCAGCAACTGGGCCTCGGTCAGGTGATGTTGATCCACGACCACGGAGGCGACGATGCGCCGGGCCAGCTCCGGATGATGTCGCCCGAGCCAGGTTGCGAACCGGTCCATTTCACTGCCTCCGCCCGTGCCGCTGCCAAAGAGCAGGAGCGGCGCGGTGCCCGGGAGTTCCGGCACAACCCGCGCGAAAAAGACGTCCGGATCGGGCTTCTCCTGGCCCCGCGAGAAATCCTTCGGGTGCGGGGTCTGTTGGAGGGAAACCTCCGGGGCGGCCGGCCGGATGAGAAGCGCTTTGGTGCCGGGCTCCAGGGAGCGATAAAGGGCGATCTCATGGTGGTTGAGGACCAGCAGCCAATTCGCCCCCGTCCCCTTCGCACCGGCCTCCGTGGGCTCGGATCGCTCGAGAAAGTGCCGCAGGGCCATGAGCTCGGACGTCTCGGCGACATCCTTGGAACGCGGCGGGTGCAGGACCAAGCTCTCCCCGTTGCGGGTCACCTTCAGGTTGCCGTTGGGCTCCTCCTCGACCGAACCGAGGTGACGGAAGAGTGTGTGCACATGACGCCATTCCAAGTTGTGCGCGACCGGGTGTTGGAAGATCGTGTTGTAGGTCCGCAGCAGGGAGCCCGTGAGGGGGGTGGCAGGAATGGTGGTGGTCATGGGTTGATGAATATCAGTGCCGGCCCGTCGCGCGCCGGTG